>Ga0105248_10000018_pt1 | contig 294894 bp, 239 predicted proteins | sample KBSS34metaG_FD_81524 | JGI IMG/M metagenome (GOLD analysis project Ga0105248, IMG submission 81524) | Switchgrass rhizosphere microbial communities from Kellogg Biological Station, Michigan, USA - KBS S3-4 metaG | ecosystem: Host-associated > Plants > Roots > Rhizosphere > Soil | place... | reverse complement strand
GTACATGCGGCGCTGTTCCTTGCTGATGGACTTCCACTGGCGGCGCTGCTCGGCGGCCAGCCGGGCGTCGCCGCGGGCGGCCGCCCAGGCGTTCTCCCGCTGCAGTCGCCGGTAGTTCTCCAGCCGCCGCGCCGGCATCACCCCTGCGTCGACGGCGGCGACCACCGCGCAGCCGGGCTCCGTCCGGTGCTCGCAGTCGCCGAACCGGCAGTCGGCGGCGAAGCCCTCGACGTCGGCGAACGCCTGCCGCAGGCCGCCCTCGGCCGCCGGCATCCCGACGCCGCGCAGGCCGGGGGTGTCGATGAGCACGCCCCCGCCGGGCAGCGCCAGCAGCTCGCGGCGCACGGTGGTGTGCCGCCCCTTGCCGTCGGCCGCCCGGACCGCGCCGACGAGCTGCGCGTCGACGCCGAGCAGCGCGTTCGTCAGCGTCGACTTGCCGGCCCCCGAGGCGCCGATGAGGACGCAGGTGCCGGTGAGCTCGCCGGCGAGCTCGTCGAGGCCGGTCCCGCCGGTGGCGCTGGTGACGACCACCGCGATGCCGGGCGCCGCCGCCGCGGCCTCGGCGGCCACTGCCTCCACGGCCGCGGGCTCCGGGTCGTCGGCCTGGTCGGCCTTGGTCAGCACGACCAGGGGGCGCGCGCCGCTGTCCCAGGCGAGGGTGACGAGCCGTTCGAGGCGCCCGAGGTTCAGCGGCTCGGTGAGCGGCATCGTGACCGCGACGACGTCGACGTTCGCGGCGAGCGCCTGCGGCTCGGACCGCCGCGACGAGGACGCGCGGAGCAGGGCCGTGCGGCGGGGGAGCAGGGCGGCGACCGTCAGCGTCTCGCGCCCGGTGGGCCCGGCGACGGGGGCCGGGTGCAGCGCGGCCCAGTCGCCCGTGCAGGCGACGGGGCCGGCCGGCCCGGTGGGCAGCGTCGCGGGCCACGAGTGGCCGCCGGCCGTGACGACCTCGCAGCCGCCCCGGTCGACGCGGATGATCCGGCCGGGGACGAGCCCGGCGGCGCCGTGCTCGGCGAAGGCCGCCGCCCAGCCGGCGTCCCAGCCGACGGCGACGAGGGCGTGGTCGTTCTGATCATGTTGGCTGTGGCCCGGGCCCGAAGGTCCGGGAAGGGCGGCGGAAACGCCGCCGGGGAACGCGAACAACGGAGGAGACCCCTCGGACAGATGCCCCGGCGTGCGGCGGCGGCCCGGCGCGAGGCCGGACCCGTCCGCGGGCGCAAGGTCAGCCGGTGGCGGTGGACGGTCGGAAGCTGCGGGGGCGCACGAGCGCGCCGAACACCACGGCGGGCATGCCCCCACCTCCTCACCGTCGGGGCCGGGAGACGCCTCGCCTGACGGCGACTCGGACCGGCCACTGCATCGTCCGGTCGGAAAGATAGCACCGGCCGCCGGTGATCGCCGCTGATTTGTCCGCCGGGCGTCACCCCGCCGCCGCGGCGGCGCGCTCCTTCGGCCGGGGCGCCCGCCGCTGCGCGGCTTCGCCCGGCTGACCGTGACCCGCCAGCCGAAAGATCGCCGCCGGAGGGTCGGCGACCGGGACCAGGTGCCCGGGTCGCCCCCGATCGGGTAGAGGCTCGGGCCGCCGCCGGGAGTGCGGCCCGCTCGGCGCCCGGGCCGCACTCCCGCGCCAGCGCGTCGGCGTAGGCGGCGGCCTGCGCGTCGGTGAGCGTCGGTTGGCCGGGTGGCGACCAGATGCCGACGGCCTCGTGGTTCGGCGCCGGCGGCGGGCAGCTCACCGCCCAGCCGCGCACGCAGCTCCTCGGCATTGGCGCGGATCGGGATCGGGTTGTCCGCCGTACGCGCCAGATGATCGCCGGCATAGGCGGCGACGAGACCGAGAAGGTGACCGAGGTCGTCGGGGCTTCGTACGCCATCCATCTCGCCCCCCGGTGGCGCTGACAACGGCTTTGGCGGGGCCTGGACGTCCGTCCACCAGCGCGGATCCAGGTCGCTCCCGGGCGCGCGGTGGCCACGGCGGCGGCCACTGTTGTTGTCTGGTTCGCCACGACAGCGGACTCGAAATGGACGGGAGGTCGGGATGGAACAATGCCGCGGAGAATCGAGCGTCCGGCCTTGTGCGCGGCTTATCACGACGACGGCTGTCGGTCGGGACGCCCATTTGTCGCGGGCCCGGTAAGCCGGCGGCGCGGACGATCGGCGGCGCATTGATTGCGCGCTTCTCGGCCGATTTGTCGCCCGTCGGGATGCGGGCCGCGACCCGAGCTGTGAGCAACGTGACAGCGGCACGGCTGACGGCGGCGCCCGGCGGGGGCAGGGCTGGCGGTCGTGAGCAGCCGGCGAACCGGGCTTGGCCCGCGCGTGGTCGCCGGGCGGTGCGCGCCACCCGTAGGCGGGTGCGCTGCGTTCGCGCGGGCCGAAGAAAGCCGCCGCGGCGCTCCTCGAGTGCTCGGGGCGACGGGCGGATGAGGGTCGATTCAGCAGCACGGGCACTCGGTCGCGGTACCTGCGATCGGCCGATTTGGTGGTCGCCAAAGTGGCTTAAGCAACGCAAATCGGTCATCCAGTCGCGATGAGCGCATATGGTTGCGGGTTTCGATAGTTCGACCCTCGTTCCTGCGTTAGCCTGCCCGGCACGCCATCGCGTGACCTACCAGGCGTCGCCAGATCGCTACGCCTGCCGTCCGCCATGGCGCCGGGGGGTGGATACGGCGGTTGCCGGCCGTGACGGCGTGGGAGTGGGGGATCACGGTGCCGGGGGACGAGCAGGCCCTGTTCGGGCTCGACGAGACCGGTCTCGCGGTCTTCCGAGCCGCCGCCGGCCACCACCGCGCCACCCTCGAGATGCTCGCCGACCGGGCCGGGCTGCCGATCGAGAAGGTCACCGCCGAGGTCGACCGCCTCGCCGGCCGCGGGCTGCTCCGCAAGATCGACGAGGGCTGGGAGGCGCAGGACCCCTCCATCGCGCTCTACATCGAGCACGCCGGCCGGGAGGCCGCCCTGGAGGCGCGCGAGGCGGCGCTGGAGTCTGAGCGCAACGCGCTGTACCGCAGCCGGCTGCTGTCCGACTACGTCGAGGGCCGCCGGCGCCCGGACCTCGCCGAGGGCGTCGCCGCGCTGCTCGACCCGCACCAGGTCTGGGGCCAGATCGCCGAGCTGGTCGAGAACGCCGTCAGCCAGATCGGCTTCCTGCTCGCCGGCCCGACCCCGCCTCGCCCGGCCGCCGTGGACATGCTGCAGGGGCTGGCGCGGGCGGCGGCCCGCGGGGTGCGGGTCGCGTCGGTGTGGACGCCCGACCAGGTGACCGCGGCGCGCGCGCTCGGCGCCGGCCGGCTTCCGGCGGTCGGCTGGGTGCGCCAGAGCCCGTTCGTCCCGATGCGGGTGATGGTCGTCGACGGCCGGGAGGCCGTGCTGCCCGTCGACCCGGACGACCTGGGCCAGGGCGCGCTGCTCGTGCGCGCCCCCGGCCCGATCGCCGTGCTCGTCGAGCTGGTCGAACGGGTGCACCGGGACGCCCAGCCGCTGTCCGGCGCGCGGCCGCAGTCCGACAACTCGGAGCAGGCCCGCCGCGGCGCGGTGCTGGCGCTGCTCGCCCAGGGCCACACCGACCAGGCCGTCGCAGACCGGCTCGGGATCACCCCGCGCACCGTGCGCCGCGACGTCGCGGACCTCTACGTCCAGCACGGCGTCACCAGCCGCTTCCAGCTGGGCGCCGTCACCGCCCGCCTCGGCCTGCTCCCACCCCCGCGCCGCTGACCGAGCAGGCCCCGACGCCTGATACGTGGCTCACGCGGGGCCCCGTGAACGGCTGACCAGCCGGCACTCCTCGTCATGGCCCGTGGCCCGTGGCCCGTGGTGCGTGGCCCGTGGTGCGGGGCGGCGCCGCGCGCCCGGCGCGGCTGTTCGATGCGCCCGGTGCGACGGTCAGCGGTGCGGCGCGTGCCGGCTGGCGAGGACCGCGATGGCGGTCGTCAGACGGTGGGCCGTCGCCGGGTAGAGCAGGTGCACGTCGAGCAGGACGTCGCAGTGCAGGCCCGGACTGCGCCAGACGCACAGGGTGTGGGTGCGTGGGATCCACCGGGCCGGCCGGTCGAGGTGCGGCGTGCGCAGCGACCACTCCGGCGTCGGCCAGACCGCGACCACCTCGCGCTGGCCGATCCGGACGACGCTGGCTGCGCGCGTCTGCGACCAGGGGATGTCGTAGCGCCGGCCAGCGGCGCGGGCCTGGATGCCGCCTGGCGTGATCGCGAGCCACGGCGGGCGGGCCGCCAGCCACAGCCGCCACACCGCCCGCCGCGCGGCCGCGGCGATCACGAACGCGGCGACCACGCCGACGACCGAGCTCCCCAGCTTGCTGCCGGGCCGGACTCCCGGGTCGTCGCTGCCGACGGTCCCGAGGCAGGAGAGCAGCACGAGTAGCGCGAGAACGGCCACGAGGGCGGCCAGAACGCCGGCCGCGAGGTGCGGCCAGCGGCGGCCGGCGAAGACGCACGCCTCGTCGGCGCCGTTCTCGGACAGGGCGACCCTGGTGGGCGCGACGGGCGGGTCGCCGGGCTCCGGCGTCGGCCGCCGGTGCGCGCGCACCGCGGGCACCGCCGGGGCCGGCGATCTGGGGGCACGCGCGACGACCGCGCCGGGCCTCGGTGCCAGACTCGGCGGCGCGGCCCCCGGCGGCGGTGCCTCGCGGCGGGTGGGCCGCAGCGGCCCAGGGTTGGGTGGCCCGGGGCTGGGCGGCAGCGGGCTGGGCGGCGCGGGAGCTGGTGGCGCGGGGGCCGCCAGCGCCGGGCGGCGCCAGGCAGCGGGCGGCCGAAGCACCGGGCTCGGAGCGAGTCCCCTGCCCGGTGCGGGCGACCCGGCCGGGCGATCGGCGGCGACGGGTACAGCCGCGGGTGCGCGGGCCGCGGCCGGCAGCCAGGCGGCGATCTCGGCCTCGTGTTCCCGGACCAGCTCGGCGACCGGCGCCGGCCAGGCGGGCGACGGGCCGAGGTCGGCGGTGAACGCCGGCAGCAGCGCCCCCGGCGTCGGCCGGTCGGCGGGGTCCTTCGCCAGGCACGGCCGCAGCCGGTCCCGCAGCGTCGCCGGCACACCGCGCAGGTCCGGCTCGTCGTGCACGATCCGGAACAGCAGCGCCGCCGGGTCGCCGGCGCCGAAGGGGTCGCGGCCGGTCGAGGCGAAGACGAGGACGAGCGCGAACGCGAAGACGTCGCAGGCGGGGCCGACCGGGGCGCCCATGGCCTGCTCGGGCGACATGTAGGCGGCCGTGCCGAACACCTCGCCGGCCCGGGTCAGCGCGGTCTGGTCGGCGGCGCGGGCGATCCCGAAGTCGATGAGCCGGGGGCCGTCAGCGGCGAGCAGCACGTTGCTGGGCTTCAGGTCCCGGTGCGCGAAGCCGTCCTGGTGCACGGCCATGAGCGCCTCCAGCATCCGGGCGCCGAGCATGAGACAGGCGTCCAGCGGCAGCGGGCCGATCCGCTCGACGGCGTCGCGCAGCGAGGGGCCGGGGACGTACTGGGTGGCGAGCCAGGGCCGTGGGCCGGCCGGGTCGGCGTCGGCGACGGGTGCGGTGAACGCGCCGGCGATCCGTTTCGCCGTCGCGACCTCGCGGCGGAACCGCTCGCGGAACACCGGGTCGTCGGCGACCTCTGGGCTGACCACCTTCACCGCGGCGAGCCGGCCGGCGGCGGAGCTTGCGAGGTAGACGCGGCCCATCCCGCCCTCGCCGATCAGCGCGAGCACCTGGTAGGGGCCGATCGTCGTCGGGTCCCGCGGGTCCGGCGCGCGTAGCCGCCCGGCGGCGGAGGTCACGGCCGACCGGTCCGACCGGCGGGTCGCGGGTCGGCCGAGGGCGGACCGCTCGTCACCCGGGCAGGCTATCCCACCGAAGCCGCACGTTTCCGGCAGATCGGCCCAGACCCGCTCGATCGTTCCCTGTCCAGACGGCCGGTGTCAGGTTATCCTGACAAACATGGCTAAGGGCAGAAGTAACCCCTGGCAGGAGGGCTGCCGCGCGTGGGAGCGGCTGGACCACTGGCGGGACCGGGCGTTCGGCCGGCCGGAGGCCGCCGACCGTGGCGAGGCGTCGCTTGCCGCGCTCGCCGACATCGGCACGCTGCGCCGCCTGCTGGAGCAGACCGAGCTGGAGGCCGTGCGCACCGCCCGGCGCCACCGGAGGTCCTGGGCGGAGATCGCCACCCGGCTCGGCGTCACCCGGCAGTCGGCCTGGGAGCGTTGGCGCGACCTCGACGAGGATCTCCCGCCGCTCGCTGCCGCAGCGGCGCCCGGCGCCCCCGCCTCCGCTGACTCCGTGCCCGACGACGCCGCTGCCAGCGCCGCGGCGGCCGCGGCCATCCGCGACGCGGACGCCGAGGAGCAGGCCGCGCGGGCGCGCGCGCTCGCGGCCGAGGTGCTGGCGGACACGGCCGCCGTGGTCGGCCTGGTGCCGATCGAGGACGGCGAGGCGGCGGACGACGGTTCGTCCCGGTCGGGGCGCAGGTCGCGGCGGCGCCAGGGCAAGACGATCGTCGTGCCGAACGTCGTCGGCCGGACCTTCCAGGACGCCCGGGGGGTGCTGGCCGGCTGGGGCTTCCCCAGCATCGCGCTGGTCTCGTCGACGCGGCCCGGCGAGGGGCTCGTCGAGGTGGCGGAGCCGGAGACCGGCGCGCTCGTCGTCAGCCAGGCGCCGGAGTCGGGCGCCCGTGTCGCGCCGGGCGCGCCGGTGCGGCTGTGGATCGGCGGCCGCGGCGACGGCTCCGCGGGCGTCCGCGAGCCCCGCAGGCCGTTCCCGTCGTCGCCGCCGGCCCGCGAGCTGCTCCCGGAGACCGTCCGCGAGGCGGTCGGCTGACCCACGCCGGGGGGCCGCAGCCTGCCGGCCAGCAAGTATGTTGAAGGTATCGACATTCGCCGAAACTTCCGGCATGATGAGGACATTGCCGGCCGCGCCGGCGCGGATCCCCCCGTACCGCGCCGACGTGGCCGGCTTCTTCGTGCGCCCAACCGCCTGACCGTCGCCGCCGGCACCGGCCGCCCACCCCCTCGGGCGAGGCGCGGACCGGTCGAGACCGGCTTTCGCTTCCTTCCCAGCGCGACCGCCCCAGCGCGACCGCGCCGTGGTCTGATCCGTCGTCCACAACGCTGCGCCGAGGCGCCCGGGCCGCGGCCTTTGGCCGGCCGGGACAGACATGCGGGGTTGCCGGCGGCTACCGCGGGTACGTCGCGCGAGGCGGCCGGACGCCATGTCGGATGGCGGACACGGCGGCGGGGTACCGGCGTCCAGCCGGGCCCGACGCGCCGATCGCGGCGCGGACAGGTGCCCAGGTTGCTGACGAAACGTGCCAACCGGCCCCACCGGGATGAGGCGCACGGTCTGACACGATGTGTCGGATGCCGGTCAGACTGGGCGTCTGACCTGGCGTTAAGCTAGGGCGTACAGGGGCAAAGGTGCCGCCCTGAAGACCAGCAGGCACGCCCGACGGCGTCTGCGGTCATGATCGCTCGCTGATCATCTTCCACCATCGCCGCGCCAGGGAGGCCCCCGATCGACCGCAACGAGCTCATCGACATCACGCGGCGCGCCCTGAAGGTCGCTATGGACAAGACGACCGACATGATGCCCAGCGAGCGCATCCTGCCGGCCGCTGTCTACACCAGCCAGGAGCTGTTCGAGCGCGAGCGCGCGTTCGTGCGCGCAGCGCCCCAGCTGGTGGGCTACCGCTCGGAGCTGCCGGGCCCGGGGACGTACGCGACGAAGACCGTCATGGACGTCCCGGTGCTGCTGACCCGCGACGACGACGGAACCGTCCGCGCGTTCCAGAACATCTGCGCGCACCGGCAGGCCAAGGTCGCCGAGGACTGCGGCGAGGCGACCCGGTTCACCTGCCCCTACCACTCGTGGAGCTACAACAACAAGGGCGCGCTGGTCGGCTGCCCCGGCCGTGACGGCTTCCCGGCGGTCATGGCGACCAAGCCCGGCCTGACCGAGCTGCCCGCCGCCGAGCACGCCGGGTTCCTCTGGGTCGGCCTCGACCCCGACGGCGGCCCGCTCGACATCGCCAGCCACCTCGGCGACCTCGGCCCGGAGCTGGCCTCGTGGGGGATCGGCGACTGGGCCTCGGTCGGCGAGAAGGTGCTCGACGCCCCGGTGAACTGGAAGCTCGCCCTGGACACGTTCGGCGAGAACTACCACTTCGCCACGGTGCACAAGAACACGTTCGCGCTGCTCGCCCGCAGCAACTGCGCGCTGTTCGACACCTACGGCCCGCACCACCGGCTGATCTTCCCGCTGCAGAACATCACCGAGCTCGCCGACAAGCCGGAGAGCGAGTGGGAGCCGCTGCACAACTTCGTGGTGATCTACGCGATCTTCCCGAACATCGTGATGTCGGTGACCTTCATCAACGGTGAGATCTTCCGGGTCTACCCGGGCGAGGACGCGAACCACTCGGTGACGGTGCACCAGAACGCCACCACGCTGGACACCTCGGACGAGGCCGGCCGGGCGGGCGCGGACGACGTGTTCACCTACGCCCACGCCAGCGTCCGCGACGAGGACTACATCCTCGCCGCGCGGGTCCAGGCCAACATGAAGTCCGGCGCGCGCCCGCGGATGGTGTTCGGCCGCAACGAGCCCGGCCTGCACCACCGGCACGCCAGCATGGAGGAGGCCATGGGCATCAGCCTCGACGGCTGATCGCTCCGCCTCGCCCCTCGACGCGACGCGCCCCCGACCGGTACCGGTCGGGGGCGCGTCGTCGTGTGCGGGGGTCTGCCCGCCGCCGGCCTCGCGCCGGCGGCGGCTGACCGGACGAACATAGCCCTCCAGGTTGTCGCCGAGGTCGGCAAGCTCGCGCTCGGCCCAGAAGATGCGGCCGGTGTACTCCATCGGGTCGGCGCACGACGCGAAGTAGGCGATCATCCGGGCGGGGACCTGCGTCGGCGCGGCGACGGTGTCGTCGAGGCCGGCCTCCTTGACGCGGATGTCGCCGTGATCCTGCGCAACATCGCCGGCCCGGCCGAAGCCCAGCCCTGACCGGGCCGGCCGACGGGTGGCCCGGTCGGCGCCCACGCCTCCCGCGCCGCCAGCGGCGGAGCTACCGTTCGGCGGCGCGGGCCGCGCGGGCCGCGCGGGCCGAGCGGCGGTGCGCGGCGACGGCCAGGGCTGCGGCGAGGGCGACCAGCGCCGAGAGCGCCAGCAGCAGCGTGGTCGCCCCGGCGGCACGGACCGCGTCGGCGAGGCCTCCCTGGACGCGGACCGCGGCGCGCACGACCGGGTCGGCCGCGCTCCCGCCCCGGAAGACCCGCAGCTCGTAGGCGCCGTAGTAGACGACGTAGCCGCCGGCGACGACGAGCAGCGCGCCGCCGACCCGGCCGGCGTAGGCCTGGGCGCGGCGCAGCCGGCGGGTCGCGCCGTCGCGGGCGAGCGCGGCGGCGACCGTGACGACGCCCACGACCAGGCCCATCCCGGCGGCGTACACGAGGAACACGGCCACGCCCGCGAGGACGCTCGCCGACGAGAACGTCGACGACGTCACCGCGAGAAACGGCCCGACGGTGCACGACAGCGACGCCAGCGCGTACGACGCCCCGTACAGCGCGGTCGACAGGACGGTCCCGTCGACCCGCGCCGACGCCGGCTTCGGCAGCCGGACCCACGCCTCGCGCCCGGCGGCCAGCGCCCCGCCGAGGCCGACCAGCCCGACGCCGACGACGATCGTCACCCAGGGCAACCACCGCCCGACCGACAGGGCCAGCGGCGTGACGACGAGGCCGAACAGGCCGAAGACGACGACGAACCCGCTGGTCATCGCCGCCGTCATCCCGGCCGCCCGCGGCAGCGCCCCGAGCCTGCTGGCCGGCGCGTGGTCGACGACGACCAGGGACACGTAGCCGGGCAGCAGCGCGAAGCCGCACGGGTTCACCGCGGCCACCATGCCGGCGGTCAGCGCCAGCGCGTACGGCGGCCCCCCGGTCAGCTGGTCACCAGCTGCTCGGTGTACATCGTCAGCTCGGCCTCGGACAGCAAACCCTGCAGCGTCTTCACCCGGCCGCCGGCGGTGATGAACGACAGCGCGGGCTGTTCGTCCACGCCGAACGCGGCCCACAGCCGGCCGTCGTCGTCGACCACGTGCGGGAACGCGGCGAGCCTGGTGTCGGCGACGAACGTGCGCATCTCGGCGACGGTCCCGAGGCCGGCGACGCCGACGAACTGCACCTTGTCGCCGAACTTCTGCTGCGCGCGGGCGATGTCCGGCGCCTCGCCGTGGCAGATGGGGCACCACGGCGCCCAGAACCACAGCACCACCGGCCGCCCGGCGAGCGACGTCCCGGCGAGGTGGCCGCCGTCGACCGTCGCCGCGTCGAACCGCAGCTGGGCGGGCACCGCGCCGCCGCCGGAGCCGGCCGACGGGCCGCTCGCGGCGCCGCCGCCGCAGCCCGTGACGAGCGCCAGGCCGAGCACCGCGAGCCCCGCGACGAGCCGGGCCCGCGCGAGCCGCCGCGGGCTGCCGACCTGCCGGGCTGCCCGTGCGCGCGCCATCGTGTCCACCCGTCCATCGTCGCTCGCGTCCGGCCGGTTCGGGGCTGTCAGCTAGCCGACCCGGGGGCGGCCGGCCCTCAGGTGACCCGCAGGTCCTCCGTGTTGTGGAAGCGGCGGGTGCCGAAGACGACCAGCAGCAGGCTGAGCGCGAGGGTCACGACGATGCCGAGCCAGGCGCGGCCCGAGCCGAGCATCAGCGCGCGCACGGCGTCGACGGTGTGCCGCAGCGGGTTCGCCTCCGCGGTGTCGTCGAGCCAGCCGGGCGCCAGCGTCAGCGGCAGGAGCACCCCGGACAGCAGCAGCACCGGCAGGGAGATCCCCTGGACGACCGGCGCGAGCGCGTCCTCGCTGCGCAGCACGAGGGCGAGCCCGTAGCCGAGGCAGGACAGGCCGACGCCCAGCGCGAGCAGCACGAGCGCGGCGACGATCATCCCGGGGTGGACGTGCAGGCCGAGCGGGATGGCCAGGCCGACGAGGATGCCACCCTGGATGAGCACGAGGGTCGCGTCCCGGCCGGCCCGGCCGAGCAGCAGCGCGAGCCGGCTGATCGGCGTGACCGAGAGCCGTTCGAGCACCCCTTGACGCATCTCGGAGAGCAACGCGAACCCGTTGAACGCGCAGTTGAACAGCACGAGCTGCACCAGCAGGCCGGGGACGAACACGTCCCAGCTGCTGGTGCCGGCCGGCGCGCCGCGGGTGACCCCGCTGTTGTTCAGCATCGGGCCGAACAGGTAGAGGTAGAAGACGGGCTGGGCGAGCCCAATGATGATCCAGCTCGGCTCGCGCAGCACGGCGCGAAAAGCCCGCGCGTACGTCAGCCGAACGTCGGAGAAGAACCGCATGGGACGACTTCCCTTCCGGATGCAGGCTTATACGCCGGCGGTGGCGAGCGGGTGGCCGGTGGCCGTGAGGAAGACGTCGTCGAGGCTCGGCCTGGTCAGCGTCAGCGTGATCACCGGGATCGACAGGCCGTCGAGCAGGCGCAGCAGGTCGGTGACGGCGCGGGAGCCGTCCTCGACGTAGACGCGCAGCGTCCTGCCGTCGACCTCGTCGGCGCCGCGGCACCAGGGCTGCTCGCGGACCGCCGGGGCGACCTGCCCGGGCGCGCCGTCGGGGAGGGTGACGACGATGCCGTCCCCGGCGACCTGACTCTTCAGCCCGGCGGGGGTGCCGGTCCGGGCAACCTTGCCCCGGTGGATGATGGCGACCCGGTCGCAGAGCTCGTCGGCCTCCTCCAGGTAGTGGGTGGTGACGAGGATCGTGGTGCCGGCTTCCCGGACGGCGCGGATCTCGGCCCAGACCTCGGCGCGGCTCGCCGGGTCGAGGCCGGTGGTCGGCTCGTCGAGCAGCAGCAGCTCGGGGGAGTTGACCAGGCCGATCGCGATGTCGAGGCGGCGGCGCATGCCGCCCGACCACGTGCCGAGGCGGCGCCCGGCCGCGTCCGTGAGGCCGAACCGGCCGAGCAGTTCGTCCGCCCGGGTCAGCGCGTCGGCCTTCGACATGCCGAACACCCGGCCCTGCATGACGAGCTCGGCGCGGGCCGTCTCGGCGGAGTCGGTGCCGCCGCCCTGGGCGACGAACCCGATCCGGCGGCGGACCGTGGCCCGGTCCTTCGCCACGTCGTGGCCGGCGACGATCGCGGTGCCGGAGGTCGGCGGCAGCAGCGTCGTCAGCATCCGCATGGTGGTGGACTTGCCGGCGCCGTTCGGGCCGAGCAGCCCGAAGACCTCGCCCGGGTCGACGCTCAGGTCGATGCCGTCGACGGCGACGACGGGTTCGGCGCGCTTCGACCGGCGGAACTCCCGGCGCAGCGCGTGGGTGGAGATCATGTGACGTCCGTTCGTCGGGGGTGGGTGGCGCGGGCCGCTCGTCCGTTCTCGACGCCATCGTGGTCGTGGGCTCCGACGGTTTTCGGCCGCCGGCGGCGAGCCCGGGTGACCGGGCTCGGAAGTATCTGCCTGAGAACTTGTCTGAGCGAGGAAGACAATGCGATAGTGGGAGAGTGACGGTCACGATGTCAAGTCCGGCCCGGAGCGGGCGGTGAGCGCGAGATCCGTCGGCGACCCCGACGTGGACCTGGAGGCGCTGCTGCGGGAGCTGGTCTCCGCGGCGCAGCTGTTCCAGTCCGCGGCCGGCGTCCGCGCCCGGCTCACGCCGACCGAGCTCGCCGTGCTGACGATCCTGCGGTCCAACCCGCGGCTCGCCGGCCAGCTCGCCGCGGCGACCCGGCTCACGACCGGCGCGATCACAAAGGTGCTCGACGGGCTCGAGCAGCGCGGCTTCGTCACCCGCGCGCCGGACCCGGGCGACCGCCGGCGCGTCATCGTGACCGCGGTGGCCGAGCGGGTCGCCGCGCTGGACGTGGTCCTCGGGCCGATGACGAGCGCTGCGTCGACGATCCAGGCGACCTTCAGCCCCGCCGACCAGCGCACCATCGCGCGTTTCCTGGCCGCGACCACCGAGATGCTGCGCGACCAGACCGAGACCCTGCGCGACGGCCCCGCCACGGCGGCGTCCCCGGTCACGCTCGGGGCGCCGCTCGGCGCGGCTCCCCAGGCCCGGCTGTACCTCGCGGGCGGGATCCGGCACCTGACGATCGCGGCCGGGGACGCCGACTTCCCGGCGGACAGCCTCTACCAGGGCAGCTTCGCGGGCGGGGCGCCGACCAGCAGGGTCACGGCCCGCCCCGACGAGACGGAGGTGCGCATCCAGTTCGGCCGCAACCGGTCGATCTGGCGCGCCGGCAGCCGCGCGTCCGCGCTGACGCTCAGCCCGCGGGTGCCCTGGACCATCGACGTCCGCGGCGGCGCCGAGCACCTTGCCGTCGACACCACCGGGCTCGGCCTGCTGTCGTTCTCCCTCACCGGCGGGGTCAACCAGCTGGACCTACGCCTCGGCTCGCCGCGGCCGCCGGCCCGGATCTCGATCACCGGCGGCGCGAAGGGACTGCGGGTCGAACGCCCCGCCGGGGTCGCCGTCGACGTGCGGCTGCGCGGCGGGGCGAGCCAGGTCGTCGTCGACGGCGAGCGTCTCGGCTCCCTCGGGACCTCGTACCAGGGCCGGGCCCAGGGCAGGGACCGCTACGAGCTGGCGCTCACCGGCGGCGTGAAGAACCTGGAGATCGCCCAGGCCAGCTGAGGTGCGCGGACCCGCGGACCCGCCGGATCGGCGCACCTCGCGTGGCCGATCCGGGAGTCCGCGGGCCGGCGCGGCGCCAGGGGCGGCTGGCGCGGGTGACGGTCGCGACGGTGTAGGGGCGGCCGGCGGCGCCGTGCGAGGTCACCCGGTAGACGCTCAGGGTGCGGCCCCGGTTCACGAGCCGAGCGTGAAGATCACCGGCTCGTCGAGCACGGCCGGGCGCAGCAGGTTCATCCGCACCGGCGTCGTGTCATCCAGTGCCGGCTGCGGCCCGAGCGCACCCGCGAGCCCGGCGGCGGCCAGGTCGGTGCAGGCGAACAGCACCCCGCCGTGCATGGTCCCGCTGCCGTTCCCGAACGCCTCCGTCGGCCGCACGACGAGCCGGGCCGCCATCGGCGCCACCGCCGCGGGCGCCGGCCCGGTGGCCAGCGCGACCCCCGCCGGGCGAGCGCCGTGGGCGGCCGCCGCGCCGAGCGGACCGATCTGGTCGTCGGCGGTCGGACGCGGCGCGGGGACGCGCGTCGACGCCACCGCGGTCTGCTCGCCGCTGGGCACGGTCATCCACGGCCCGACCGCCATCGAGACCCGCATGCCGTCGACCCGCTCGATCGGCCCCACCCGCAGCCTGGTCTCCGGGTACTCCCGGGCCGGTGTCCCCACCGCGGCTCTCCTTCCACCAGACCGCTCGCCGGCCGGTAGGACCGCCGAGCGGACCGTACCCGGCACATCCCCCGTCACCAGCGATCATCTCCCGCGAACCGGCCGACCGGCCGGGCGTGCCCAACGACCCACGCCCGGCCGGTCGCGACGCCGAGCCGGGCGGCGAGGCAGGCGAGGCCTGGTCGGGTCGGTCAGCCGTGGTGGGTGGCGCAGTAGCGGTCGCGGGCGTACGCCTGCGGCGGCAGGTAGAGCAGCGTGGTGCGCAGCGTGGTGGCGAGGGTCGCCGACGTTGCCTCGATCGAGTCCTCGACGGCGGCGCGCTGCCCCGGCGTCGGCGCCAGGACGAGGCGCTGCGCGTTGAGCCAGGCGGCCTCCCGCCAGACCGCGATGATCTGCATGAAGGCCGTGTACGTGATGCCGTACGGGCTCTTGAGGTCGTTGATCGTCGGATCGAACCGGGCGGCGGCCTCGTCCAGCATGGCGGCGGCCACCTGGTTGAGGAAGATGTTGACCCGCTCGTGGTCCTCGTGCCGGCTGGAGCCGTCCGGCGCGACGAGGCCGAGGCCGGCGAGGACATAGGGCAGATCGCGGTTGATGTGGGCGTTCATGCCGAGCAGGATGTCGCCGAGCCCGGAGACGTCCCTGTTCCGGGCCGCGGCGAATGCCACCTGCCAGGCGCGCGGCACGGCGGACGTGCTGCCCGCGTTCCACTGGTCGGATGCGTTGAAGAAATATGATGCGAAGAAGACGTCCTCGACGTTGACGAACGTCGGGTCCTGGAAGAATCCCGGGGTGGCGGCGGCCCGCTGGTATTGCTGCGTCGTACGCAGATAGGCCAGCGTGAACGGCGCCCGATGGTCGCAGCTGGCCGCGAGCCCACCGAGAACGGCGTCCATCCGGCTGATGGTGACGGGAACGCAGTCGGGATTGCCGCCGAGACAGTGGTCCACCTGATCCGGGGTGTACCAGGGCGACAGTGACGGCTGGTAGGCGGCGATCCCGGTGAGCGCCACCGGTGTGTCGGCGCGGGCCGGGCCGCCGAGCACGGTCGCCGCGGCGACCGCGCTCGTGAGGACGACCGCCGCCGAGCGCCGTGGCCCGGGCCGCCGCGTGGGCGCGCGGTGCCGGGCCGTACGCCGCACGCGGATGGACGGAAATGCCGACGAGAATGACATGGCGCCACCCTAGAGCCGGAAATCATTTCCCAAAATGTGCCGAAATCCAGACCACGATGAGAACACGCCCCCCGGTCACTTGTCGACCGTCAATCATGTGGGGGATCCCCCCGTTCCAAACAGATACAAACCCGCACGCCTGCGCCGCTCGCACCTTCAGTGCCCCCCGCGAACCTCCGGCGAAAGAACTAATCCGCACAACAAGCACGCCCCGAAAAACAATCGCCTCACCCCCGAAGGAGCCACCCCCGCCCGTCCACGAGCGAAGCGAAGTGCCCCGAGCGGGCGGCGGTTTCGGGTTGGTGACGCGCAGCGGCACGCACCCGAGCTGGGCGCGGAGGCGCGCCTCGCGGAGGCCCGGCCCCCGAGCGAAGCGAAGGGGGCGGGCCGCAGCGAGGTCGCCGTAGCGCCCGTGAGCGGAGGAGGACACGGCGCGGAGGTCCCTTCCCGCAGCGCAGCAAGGGAAGGGACCGGAGCGCCGTGCCCGCACGGAGCGAACCATCAATACAGCACCCGCGTGGTGACGGGAGTCGGACGAGCGCGTACGGTGTCGAACGGTGCCGAGACGCACACTCCTGGGTGGGGCGTCTGGTCGGGACGAGCCGCCGGGCGCGGGCCGAGGGCTTGCCGGCCTGGGGGAGGCGGGATGGCGTGGGCATGACGGACGCGGCGCACACCGGGTCCGCACGGGCAGCCGGGGCAGGCGGGCACGGGGTGACCGGCCGGTCGGATGACGGGGCGGCTGCCGACGCGGAGCCGTTGTCCGGGGCCGGCCCGGACCATCGGCCAGAGCCCACCCACGACGGTGACCCGGGCCGCGCCGTGGGCGTCACCCACCACACGACCGCTGCGAGTACCGCCGCGCGTACCACCACCGACGGCTGGGGCGCCGCCGCGGACGCGGACCCGGCGGGTGCCGCCGACGTGCACGCCGCCGACCCGGATTCCGCCGACCCGGATTCCGCCGGCCCGGACGCCGCGGACCTGGACGCCGCCCAGGGGTTCGGCGCATGGCGTGCCACCATCGCCCGCACCGCCGCCGGCGGCAGCTCCGGACCGGCATGGCCGGGTCCGCCCGAGCCGCCGCCGCGCACCGCCGGTCACGACCAGGACTCGGAGTCAGCGGGCTTCGGGCGCGCCGAGCCGGCCGCTGCGTCGGCGTCGCGCTCGCCGCTTCCATCGCCCGCCGCGTCGGCCGCCGCCCGCGCGACGCCGCCGCCGCGGGAGGCGTCCGACCGCGACGCGCGCGGGCGGGCCGCGGACGCGTCGGCGGCGGCCGGCCGGGACGCGCTGGACCTGCTCGACTCGCTCGCCGAGGTTGTGTTCCGTACCGACGCCGAGGGCAGCTGGACCTACCTGAACCCGGCCTGGACCCGGCTGACGGGGTTCACCGTCGCGGAGAGCCTCGGGAACGCGTTCATCTCCTACGTGCACCCGGAGGAGATCGAGCACACCATCGCCCTGTTCACGGCGGTGGTCGTCGGCGGCGCGGACCACTGCCACCACGAGACCCGGTACCGCATCGCCGACGGCAGCTACCTGCGGGTGCAGATCCGCGCCCGGGTGCTGCGCGACGACGCCGGCGAGGTCGTCGGCAACATGGGCACCATCATCGACGTCACCGAGTCCCGCCTCGGCGCGGAGATGGCCGGTGAGCAGGGCGCCCTGCTGGAGCTCGTGCCCACCGGGGGCAACATCGACGACCTGCCGGTCGGCGTGGTCATCTACGATCCCGACCTGACGGTGCGCCGCGCGTCCCGGGTCGTCGACCGGCTCGTCGGCGCCAGCACCCAGGCCGGCGACCCGGTCGACGTGCTGTCCCGGCAGTTGCTGCCGGCGTCCCGGGGCGGCCCGGCGCTCGGCGGCGAGTGGGGGCTGGTCGCGACCGCCCGGCGGACCCGGCAGGCCCAGATCGGCGACCTCGACGTGCGGAACGCGCGGGGGAGCGGCGCGGGCCACGACATCCCGGCCGGCCGGGCGGGCGGCAACGGGCGGGCCGAGGACGCGCCGGCCGGGCCGGTGCGCTCGCTGCGCGCGACCGTCATCCCGCTGCACGACGACACCGGCACCCGGGTCGCCGTCGTGTTCTCCGACATCACCGACCTGCGCCGCGCCGAGCGCCAGCAGGCCGCGCTCGCCTATCTGGGGCAGCGGGCGCTGACCACGCTCGACGTGCCCGCGCTGCTCGACGAGGCCGTCGATCTGGTCGCCGTCACGCTCAAGGCGGACCGCTGCGACCTCGTCGAGTGTCTCGAGGTCGCGACCCCGGCCGGGCGCCAGGCCCACCGCGGCGCGTTCGACGACGTCGGGGACCAGGTCGTCGCCGGTGTCGGTGGCTCCGTCGTCACCAGAGCCGACGTCGGCCCGGGCGCCGACGATCATGCGGGCGTCGGTGTGCACGCCCAGGTCCGCGCCTGCTATGGCCGGCGGGGCGACTCGTGGGCGCTCGCCACCCCGGTCTCCGCCGCTCCCGGCTCGTTCGTCTTCAAGGTGCTCTCGTCCCGGCAGCCCGTCGTCGTCGACGACCTCGCCGGCCACGCCGACATCGTCGCCGAGCCCTGGCTGCAGGGCGGCGGCGCCGTTGCCACCGTCGGCGCCCCCATCGGCGTCGGCAGCAGGGCCTTCGGCGTGCTCGCCGCGCACAGCGGCACCCGTCGCTGGTTCACCAAGGACGAGGCGCACTTCGTCCAGTCGGTGGCCAACATCGTGGCCGCGGCGGTCGAGCTCGCCCAGATGCAGGAGGACCGCGCCCGCCTCGCCGTCTTCGAGGACCGCGACCGGATCGCCTGCGAGCTGCACGACCTGGTGATCCAGCGGCTGTTCTCGGTCGGGCTGCGGCTCCAGTCGCTGATCCGGCTCGTCGCCGAGCCCGGGACCGGCCGGCTGACCGCCGCGATCGCCGACCTCGACCAGACCATCGACGAGGTCCGCCGCACCATCTTCGACCTCCGCCCGCCCTACTAGCGCGTCGGCGGCGCGCGCACCATCGGGCCGTGGGCGGGGATGTTCACGAACTCGCAACAGTGGTGTTCGGATTCGGTGACACCGGGACGCTTTGCTGATCCCGACTCACCGACGGTGAGGCGCGCCTAGGGTTCCGTCGCGGGAGCGGGCCTGGACCGAGAGGCGAGACGGGGCGACCAGTCGGCGTCCGGGCGGAAAAAGGTACGCCGACGCGGTCGCGCCGTTCCACGGCGGGACAAAAGCCCGGGAGGCAAGCCTCGCCTGGCTGCCTCCAGCCGGGCTCCGCCATAAGGAGCTCCGTGGGCCACTCGCATTCCCACTCCCATGGCCACCCGCCGCATCGGCACCTTCCCGAGGGCTTCTCCGTCGACGGGCAGCACGAGAACTACGGCCCGGAGGCCCGCTACGCCGTCGCCGCCGAGGAGGCGCTGCCGACGACGAAATGGGAGGAGGAGATCGCCCGCGGCCTCGAGTTCGGCCTGCAGGGCGCCGACTCGATCGTCGACCGGCGCATCCCGACGTTCTCCCGCGGCGAGCTGCCGCACTTCGCCGGCATCAACACGTTCCTCAAGGCCCCATACGTGGAGGACGTCCGCACCTGCGGGGAGTACGACGTCGTCGTGCTCGGCGCCCCGTTCGACGGTGGCACCACCTACCGGCCGGGCACCCGGTTCGGCCCGCAGGGCATCCGCAAGATCTCCGCGCTGTACGGCCCGTACAGCTTCGAGCTCGGCGTCGACCTGCGCGAGTCCATCACCATCGCCGACGTCGGCGACGTGTTCACCATCCCGGCGAACATCGAGAAGACCTTCGACCAGATCACCAAGGCCGTCTCGCACGTGTACGCGTCGGGTGCCTTCCCGGTGGTCCTCGGCGGCGACCACTCGATCGGCTATCCGACGACGAAGGGCGTCGCCGAGAACCTGGGCGGCGGCAAGCTCGGCATCATCCACTTCGACCGCCACGTCGACACCCAGGAGACCGACCTCGACGAGCGGATGCACACCACGCCCTGGTTCCACGCCACCGACCTGCCGAACGTGCCGGCGGAGAACCTGGTGCAGATCGGCATCGGCGGCTGGCAGGCACCCCGGCCCGGCGTGAAGATCGGCCGCGAGCGCGGCACCACGATCATGACGGTCACCGACTGCGTCGAGATGGGCATCGAGGCCGCCGCCGAGCGCGCCCTCGAGGTCGCCTGGAACGGCACCGACGCGGTCTGGCTGTCGTTCGACGTCGACTGCCTCGACGCCGCGTTCGTTCCCGGCACCGGCTGGCCCGAGCCCGGCGGCTTCCTGCCCCGCGAGGTCCTCAAGTTCATCCAGCTCATCGCCGACGCGAAGCCGCTCGCCGGCATCGAGGTCGTCGAGTGCTCGCCGCCCTACGACAACGCCGAGATCACCGCGCTGATCGCGACCCGCGTCATCTGCGACACCCTCGGCTGCCTGGTGCGCGCCGGCCACCTGCCGAAACGCGCCGCGACCGCCTGACCTGCCCCCCCGCGGACTCCCCGCCGCCGGCGCGACGCTCCGTCGTGCGCCGGCGGCCCCGAACCCGCTCCACCCCACGCACGTTGGCTTGCTTCGAAAGGACACCCGTCCGTGTTTCGCAACGTCCTGCGCGGCCTGCAGGGTCAGGGTAGGCGCACCTCTTCCGTCTCCGGCCGCCCGTCGGCCGGTTCTTCGATGCCCACGGCTCGCGCCGGCCGGGCCCGTCGCGGGCGCGCGCTCGGCGTCGGCGCCGCGGCGCTGGCGCTGGCGCTGGTCGCCGCGGCCTGCGGCGGCGGCTCCGATGACACGTCCGACGACGCGTCCGGCGCCCCGGCCGCGAAGCCGATCACGCTGGCGTTCAGCGCCTGGCCGGGCTGGTTCCCGTGGCAGGTCGCCGAGGAGAAGGGCTTCTTCGCCAAGAACGGCGTCACCGTCAACCTGAAGTACTTCGACAGCTACACCGACAGCCTCAACGCCCTCGCGACCGGCAACGTCGACGCGAACAGCCAGACACTCAACGACACGCTCGCCTCCGTCGCCGGCGGCGCCGACGAGACCATCGTCCTGACGAACGACAACTCGACCGGCAACGACCAGATCATCGCGAAGCCCGGGATCACCAGCGTCGCCGACCTGAAGGGCAAGACGGTCGCCGCCGAGCAGGGCACCGTCGACCATTACCTGCTGCTGCTCGCCCTGGCGAAGGCCGGCCTGACGGAGAAGGACGTCACCTTCAAGCCGCTGCTCACCGACGCCGCGGCCGCCGCGTTCGTCGCCGGCCAGGTCGACGCCGTCGGCGTCTTCGCGCCGTTCACCACCACCGCGCTCGGCCTCGCCGGCAGCAAGCCGATCGCCACCTCCGCCGACTTCCCCGGCGCCATCCCCGACCACCTCGTCGTCTCGAAGAAGCTCGTCGCCGACAACCCGCAGGGCGTGCAGGGCCTGGTCAACGCCTGGTTCCAGACCGTCGCGTGGATCCAGGCGAACAAGACCGAGGCCTACCAGATCATGGCCAAGCGCGCGGGCGTGTCCGTCGCCGACTACGAGTCGTACGACAAGGGCACGACGATCTTCACCCTCGACCAGAACATCGCCGCGTTCACCCCCGGTTCCACCGACGCGAACCTCGACTTCCAGGCCAAGAAGATCTCCGACTTCCTGGTCAGCACCAAGCTGGTCGACGAGCCCCCGTCGCTGGACGGCCTGCTCGACGACACGTTCATCAAGGCCGTCAAGTAGGCCGACGGGGATCTCCCCTCCGCCGGACGCCGTGCACGCGCACGGGGGCGGGGTCGGGACGGGTGCCGTCCCGACCCCGCCCCCGCGCGGCGGCGGCCGCCCAGCCACAGCAGACCAGCCACAGAAAGCCAGGTCCGACGTGAGCAACACCGACCGCCGCCCGGGGCGAGCCACGTGACCGGCCCGGAGGCGCCACCCGCCGCCGCCCCGCCCGCGGCCCCGGCCCCGCCGCCCGCGGCGGCCCAGCCGCCGGCTCCCGCGCCACCGGCCGCGCCCGCCCCACAGGCCGCTCGGGCCCCGACCGGCGGCCACGGCTGGGGGCCGCCGCCCCGGCGCCGGCCCCCACGCCCGAGCCCGCTGCCGAAGCTCGGCGAGGACGTGTCGACCTCGACGCGCTGGGTGCTGCGCGTGCTGTCGGTCGCGGTGCCGCTGCTCGTGTGGGTCGCGCTTTCTGCCTCCGGCGCCGTCAGCGACACCTTCCTGCCGTCGCCCGCCGCCGTCGCCAGGGCCGGGATCGACATGGCCCGCTCCGGCGAGCTGTTCACCGACACGGCCGCGAGCGTCCGCCGCGTCGGCCTCGGGTTCCTCATCGCCATCGCGATCTCGGTGCCGCTCGGGTTCGCGATGGGGTCGATGGGCTGGGCACAGGCGCTGTTCGAGCCGGTCATCGGCCTGCTGCGCTACATGCCGGCGAGCGCCTTCATCCCACTGCTGATCATCTGGCTGGGGCTCGGGGAGACGTCGAAGATCGCGCTGCTCGTCATCGGCGTGGTCTTCTTCAACACGCTGATGACCGCCGACGTCGTGCGCCGCATCCCGCGCGACCTGCTCGAGGTGTCGGCGACGCTCGGGGCCCGCCAGCACGAGATCGCCCGCAAGGTGATCCTCCCGCACGCCCTGCCCGGGATGATCGACGCGATGCGGGTCAACGCCGCCGCCGCCTGGAACTTCGTCGTCGTCGCCGAGCTCGTCGCGGCCACCTCCGGCCTCGGCTACCGGATCACCCGCGCCCAGCGGTTCCTGCAGACCGACAAGATCTTCGCGGTGCTCGTCGTCATCGGCATCATCGGCCTGATGATCGACATCGTGCTCCGCCTGCTGCGCGACCGGGTCGGAAGGTGGACGACATGACCATGCCCGAGGCGGGCTCCGTCACCCTCGCCAAGCCCACGGCCACGCCGCCCCCCGCCGGACCGGCGGGTGGCGCGCTGCGACTGCGCGGCGTCGGGATGGACTTCCACGGCGCGCGCCGCGCCGGCCGCCGCGGGCGCGGCGGCGAACCGGTCGCCGCTGGCGTCCCGACGCTCGCCGACGTCGACCTGACCGTCGAACCCGGCGAGTTCGTCTGCATCGTCGGCGCCAGCGGCTCCGGCAAGTCGACGCTGCTGCGCCTCGCCGCCGGCCTGCTGCGGCCCACCGCCGGCGAGGTCACCCTCGACGGCGTCCCGGTGACCGGCCCCGGCCCGGAACGCGGCCTCGTCTGCCAGACCGGCGCCCTGTTCCCGTGGCGCTCCGCGGCCGCGAACATCGCGTTCGGCCTGGAGCTGCTGCCGATGTCCCGCGTCGAGCGGATCAACCGGGTGGGCTGGTACCTGCGCGAGATCGGCCTCGAGGCGTACGCCCACCGGCTGCCCGGGCAGCTGTCCGGCGGGCAGCGCCAGCGGGTCGCGATCGCGCGGGCACTGGTGTGCGAGCCGCGGGTCGTGCTGCTCGACGAGCCGTTCGGCGCCCTCGACGTGCAGACCAAGGAGGACATGCAGCTGCTCCTGCGCCGCGTCTGGGCCGACACCGGCACCACCGTCCTGATAGTCACCCACGACGTCGAGGAGGCGGTGTTCCTCGGGCAGCGGGTCGTCGTGCTCGCCAGCGACCCGGGCCGGGTCGTCGCCGACATCCCCGTCCCGCTGCCGGGCGACCGCGACCTCGCCACCCGTCGCGACCCGGGATTCCTCGCGCTGCGCTCGGAGGCGGAGGACCTCGTCCGCCTCCACCACCGGGCCCACACCCGCCTCGCCGAACCGGCCGGCTGACCTGGACCGACACCGCCCGGCGCGCCGGGCGTGGCCATCACGGGACGCGACGCCCGGTCGGGCCCCGGCTCCCGGCGCGACCGCCCGCGTCCTCGCGACCGCCCGCGTCCTCGCGGCGGCGTGCCTGCTCGTCGCCGCCGTGACGGCGAGCTGCGGCGGGACCGGCCGCGGCACCCCGGCGTCGGGCGGCTCCGCGCCGGTCGACAGCGGGGCCGATGCGAGGCTCGCGGGCATGCGCCGTGACCTGGATCTCGCCTACGCGTCGACCTCGGCGGCGCAACGCCTCGACCTCTACCGGCCCGGGCCGGCCGGCGGCGCGGCGGCGCCGCTGGTCGTGCTCATCCACGGCGGCGCGTTCGCGTTCGGCGACAAGGGCGAGATGGAGCCGCACGTATGGGCGCTCGTCGGCCACGGCTACGCCGTCGCCAGCCTGAACTACCGCATGGTCCCGGCGGCGACCTACCCGGCCGCCGTCGACGACGTGCGCGCCGCGGTCCGCTGGCTGCGGGCCAACGCCGCCCGCCTCAGCCTCGATCCCGGCCGGTTCGCCGCGTTCGGCGAGTCCGCCGGCGCCTACCTCGCCGCGATGCTCGGCGCCGCCGGCGACCTGCGCCAGCCCGGCGACCAGGCGCTCGGCAACGTGGACGTCCCCAGCTCGGTGCAGGCCGTCGTTGACCTGTACGGCCCGGTCGACTTCCTGGCCATGGACGGCCAGCTGACGGCGAACCCGCGATGCGGCGCCGGTGCCGCCGTGCACGACGCGCCCGGATCGCCGGAGTCCCGTTTCCTCGGGCGGCAGATCACGACCGTTCCCGACCTCGTCCGCGCTGCAAGCCCGGCCACCTACCTGCGGGCCGGCCGGATCCCGCCGTTCCTGCTCGAACACGGCACCAGCGACTGCACCGTCCCCTACCAGCAGTCGGTGGACCTCGCCGGCGCGCTGCGCGCCGTCGGCGGCCCGGCGCAGCTGCACGTCCTCGACGGCGCCGGCCACGGTAGCGACTTTCCGCTAGCCGCGCGTCTTCCCGTCATCCTCGGCTTCCTCGACGACGCCCTGCGCTGACCGGCCCGGTGCCTGCGGAACGCGCCCGCATGGTTGACATTGAATAGTTAGAACGGCTCGCTGTACATGGTGGTGGCGCAGCTCGCGAAGGCAGGCTTCATCACCGAGGTGGCGACGACCCGCGCGGGCCAGCGCCCTGAGCGGACCGTCTACGCCATCACCGACGCCGGCCGCGACGAGCTGCGGGACTGGCTGCGCGGCCTCCTCGCCGAACCCGTGCACGAGTACCCGGGTTTCGTCTCGGCGCTGTCGCTGATCGGCGCGCCGCACCCGGACGACGTGGTCGGGCTGCTGCGGTCCCGGCTCGACCGGCTGTCGGAACAGCGCGCCGAGAACCAGAAGCTGGTCGACGACGCCCTGGCCGGCGGGCTGCCGGACCTGTTCCTCATCGAGGAGGAGTACCGGATCGCCCAGGCCGAGACCGAGGAGACCTTCGTCCGGCGACTGATCGAGCGCATCCGCGACCCCCCGGACCGGCTGGGCGCCCGCCTGGGCCCAGGTCCACGACGCGCTCGCCGCCGGCACGCCGCCGCCGTCGCCCGCCTCGGCGGGGATCCCGCCCGGCACCGGGTAGTCGCTCGTCGATCCGTGTCGGCTGAGTGTGTCTATAGAGAAGTGTGTCTCAGGACATACAATGATTTGGATCATTGTATGGTTGGTGGGGACGGCTCTTGGTCGGCCGGTGGCGTCGTGGTCAGGCTAGCCGGTTCGGGGGGAAGGCGGACGCGGCCGAGCAGTGTGCGTAGGCGGCTGATCGTGTGCGCGGCGACGTCGCGCGCCGAGCCTTGTCATGGGGAACGGTTGACCACGTGCCGACGCGCGCCGGCACCAGACATGCACAGCGATCTTGTGCGACAACCATGGTTGTCAGCAACAGGGCACACCGCGCCGCGCCGGCTATGGCTTGACGCCGAGATCAGAAGCAACGGAGTTGAGCCCAGTGCTTCGGGCACGGCGAACGCCGACGGCGTCAAGCAGGTCAAGAACAACCGGCTTCGCCGCGCGCTGATTCTTGAGCCAGACACCATCGACTTGTCGCATCGCGGTTAGAGCCTTAACGGCTGCGTCGTATTCCCGTACCTGAACCTGCGCCTCGGCCACCGTCAGCAAGTGTCGTAGCCATGTGTGTCGTTGTACCTGCCCTGTATTCGCGATACCTTCCGCAAGGCTGAGCGCATGTCGCGCATCTCCGGCGATCATTGCGTTTTCCACCTCGGCGATCGCAACCTTTGTGGGTCCGAATGCGGCCCAGTAGTGGCCGTAGTCAAGCCTATCGTGAGCGATCCTGGCTGCGGCGGTTTTTGCCATTATCAGAAGATCATTCGCGGCGCTCTCGCGGTTATTCCGTGTCGCGGCTGCGGACGCACCTACGAGAAGCCCTCCCCAAACCGAGAGATGTTCCGGTGATGCGCTCATAATGGATGGCTCAATCTCCTCGGCCATGCGGACGCATGCTTCCTCCGCATCGTCAAAGCGACGTTGCCTTAGAAAGATCCATGTACAATAACCCGCGCCTGATGCGCGTAGCACGTCGTCCTCGGCCGAGGCTGCGGCATCCATGGATAGGCGAATAGCGTCGTAGGCCAGATCTTCGTGTCTTGTCTGGATGAGAGCGCCACTCGTGATCGCGTATAGACGCGACAGGATCCGGTACGCCGCCACCTTCCCATCATCGTCGTAGAGCGACGTACCCGCCGATGCCGAGTTGATGAGTCGAGGAAGGTCGGAGAGAACTGAGTTGAACTGCGAGTCGTCATACTGGCGCGTAATATCGACCGCATGTTCGCGCAGCTCCGCTAGCGGCATAGAGTCTCTGTAGTCCGATGTGCCGCCCGGAATTGGCGCCAGGATTCTGCGAAGGGCAAGTATGTGATTGGTGCTGCCGTTCTCCTCTTCGGGCGCCTGTGAGCCGCTGGTAAATAGCTCCGACGTTTTAACTTCCAATGCATGCGCGAGCTTGCGGATCGTCGGCGTTTGTGCGCCGTCCCGGCGGTTCTGCTCAAGCTTTCTGATCACGTCAAGACTTACCCCGGACGCTTGGGCAAGTTCTTCCTGAGTCAGACTGCGCCGCCGTCGAATCTCCGCGAGTCGGTCACCAAGGCTCATCTCTGGCATCCTGCACCTCCCACGCGGAGAGTAGCAGAGCAAGTAGGGCGTAGCGCCCTACCTTCCTTCCCAGAGCCACCCCCAGGTGAGTCTCTCTGTCGCCTTCAACGCGACCGTCCGAGCTGGGACGTTTCTTGCTAGCGCCGGGGGCAGGGCCGGAAGGTCGTCATCCCGCCGGGAGAGGCTGACCGCGAGCAAGGTGGATTCATGATCGTGAGGTACGAACTCGGCAACGGAACCGACACATACGCGAGCGTCCCCGCGAGGATGGCCGATCAGGTCGGCAACCCTCAGGTGCTCGCGTGGTGCCTGCTGGAGGCGGTTCCGGGTGCGGCCTGCATCGAGATCTGGGTTAACGGGAGATCCTTTCTGGACAAGCCGGACGCCGTGGCTAGACCGCCCAAAGCGGAGAATGTCCCGTCCCCTACCGAACTGGTTTTGGATATCGCTACCGCCATCTTGCTGGCCAGTGATCACGCCGACACCCAGACCGGCGCGCCCGCGTGGTTGAACCGGGGAAGGGCCAGTGCGCCCGCCCGTGATGTCCTGCGCGGGCGCGCCACCGGCAAGTACCCGCCCGTTTAGTCCATGGAAGCGGCCAGCGACGAGGGACGGGCATACGCGCCATCTGCGGACGAGTCAGACCGGCTGCCCCTGAGTGAACGACAGTGGGCGCACTTCCTGATCACTCAGCAGTATGAGACGCAACGTCGAGCACTACCGTCTGGCAAGACCAGAAAGCGGCGATCACCTTTCGCCGACATGTTCCCACAGGTCAACATCACGGCGCGCTGAGACCACCGCTCACATCAGCGAGAACGCGGGCACGCGCGAAGCTGGTTACCTCTCGAACAACAGGGAAGATCGGGGACAATGGCAGATAGTCAGCAGTGGATCGTGATCGCGGAGACGGATGATGGCGCGAGAATCGGGGGAATTTTCACGTCGCATCACCGTGCGGAGAGCGCGTCCCAACACCTTTCGGCGTACGGTCTTGTTCCAGACGTCTATCCGATGCCGATGCAGGACCGGCTTGTGCTGTTCGCGGAGAATCGCGCCGAGGCAGAACTGGCGTGGATGCGGCTTATCAACGCCGCGCTGCGCTGACAGCTCTTTGCGATCGGGCCGTGCCGGTCTGCTTGCTCTAGTGAGCGGTGGCAAGCAGTCCTGCAAGCGTCTCGGGCGTGTAGCGGCGTGGCGGGGGGTGTAGCGGCGGCGCGACCCCACGCGCTACCCGTGTCGCGGCCTTTGAGCGGGGACGATGCGGGGGTGTAGCGGGTAGCGGCGGGGGCGTGAATGGCCCGGAAAGCGGCTCGAAGGGCCTGCGACGGCCCCCGGTGGGCCGCTACCCGCTACACCCACGGCACACCCGAGCGGCCCCGTGTGGGGCTCATGGTCGGACTGTGGGGCCCCGTGCGGGGTGCGGTGGCGTCCGGGGGTTGGGGTAACGGGTAACGGCGTGCTCGGCGCCCGAACCCGTGTTTCGGCCGGTTCTGGCTGTCGGGGCGGATGGGCGGTTACCCGTTACAGGACTGCGTTGGTGCTGGTGGGGAGGGGTGCGGAGGGTAACCGGGGGTGTAACTCTCGGGTTACACCCCCGGCTGGCGGTTACTCCCCTCCCGCACCGCACCGGTAGCTACTGCTAGCGGATCGCCGGGTAGCCGGCGGGAGTCTCACCCGCCGGCCCCCACAGATCCGGACGTGAACCTCTCAGCTCATCCGGCTCGTGCTGCCCTGCCGATCGTCAGCGGCCGACGCCAGTGCGCGAACAGCTCTGGTTCGCGGCGACGTAGCGCCGCGAGGAACCGTAGCGACCGGCGCCACCGATGTTCGAACCGTTTGTATTTGCGTTGCAGCCAGCGCGCCAGATAGGCGTCGAGCGCGCGGAAGGTCGGATACAACCGCGACGGCGTGAACGCGCCGTAGTAGTTGATCCAACCCCTGATCAGCGGATTGATTCTCGCTGCCAGGTCCTGGAGAGTCCCGGTCGTGCGCCGGTGCAGCCTCCATCGGCGTATCTGACGGCGCAGCCGTTTGGCGTTCGTGTTGCTGATCGCGGGCGTGTAGCCAACGAACGGCGTTCCATCCTTACGGACCACAGTCCGGGTCCGGAACGTGTACCCGAGGAAATCGAAGCCTGTCGGCCCGTCCCACGGATCTGTTCGCCCGCTGTCCGCGCAGTACACGATCTTGGTCTTGGTCTCGTTCAGATCCAAGCCACATTCCGCCAGCCGGCCGCGGATATCCGCCAGCACCGCGTGCGCTTGCTCCTCGCTGGTGCAGTGCACGACCACATCGTCACTGAACCGCTCGAACAGGACACCCGGATAGGTCCGGGCCATCCACATGTCGAACACATAGTGCAGGTAGATGTTAGCGAGCAATGGTGACACCGGGGACCCTTGCGGGCATCCCTGTGTCCGTTCGTCCTGGGTCCCGTCGGCGCGGACCAGTGGAGCCTTCAGCCAGCGCTCCACATACAGTCCGACCCATCGGGTTTCCCAGTCGAGGTGCTTGTTCACTGCCGCCATCAGCTTGTCCCATGGCACGCTGTCGAAGAACGCGCGAATATCCAGGTCTATGACCCAGTCGTTCTTCCAGCACCGCTGCCGCGTGACCGCGACCGCGTCCAACGGCGAACGCCCTGGCCGGTACCCGTAGGAGTCCTGATGGAACATCGACTCCACACGCGGGCCCAGGACCAGCACGGCCACCGTCTGCGCGACCCGGTCCGCGACGGTCGGCACCGCCAACGCCCGCGAGCCGCCCTCTGGCTTCGGTATCAGCACCTCACGCAACGGCGACGGGAAGTAGGTACCCGACGACATCCGATTCCACGTCTTGTACAGGTTATCTTTCAGCCTGCTCTCGAACGTGGAGATCGACGTCCCGTCGACTCCCGCCGCACCCTTGTTAGCCCGGACTCTCTCAAAAGCCGCCACGAACAGCCGCTTATCAATATCAAACGGTTTCGGCTGTGACACGCCGACCGGCTCCTCCCGTTTCCTACGGTTGACCGACACCCTGCCACCGGACAGCCCGCCCCCTTCGCTCCACCCCCATTACAGGAGTCTCAGCGCTACTACGAGGCGGTCCGCCCCTTCCGTTTCCACCTTCGGTACTCTCCCCTCACGGATCCGCCGCTCGAGTTCTCCCTCGCCCACGCCACATTGACGCGGGGCGTGGCATACGGAAAGTTCCCACGTTCCACACGGAAGCCCGGACCGGGCTCGCGCCACCTGTATGCCGGACGCCACCTGGGCAGTAGACGGGTAACCCCCAGACTCATCCCGAAGCCGTTAGCATGCCTCGGTTCTGACGCCATCTTGCAATATCGACACTTCAACGGTGGTTCGCTTGTGCTCGCCTTCCCGGCCCACACCTGACGCGATCACAGCCGCGCCTTTTCCGTCACGCTCACGACCCCGGCCATTGAGCCGGCGCCGCTGACGGCGGTTTGCGACCACCACCCGCATGGCGATCACGGAGGGCCAAACCTCCATCTCCCGTGCAGCACCACTCCAAAAGATCACCGTCCTACCTCAGATCGGTGTCTCCCTTCGTGTTCGTGGCGCAAGCTAGCTAGAGCAAGCATGCTCGCCACGTGAGCCGTGACGTGCGCTTGCTAGAGAGAGCGATGTGCATGCTATAGCAAGCGCAGGTCACAGGCCCGAGGCACTGTATGTGCTGAGACGCATCACCCTATAGGCTCACTCAGCCGACACGGTCCGACGACCCGTCGGCAAGGTGTGTCGGATCATGGTGTCTATAGGCTCACTCATCCGACGCGGTTCGGGGTCGGCGGCCGCGTCCGAGGACTGCGCACCGCCCGCCCCGGCGCGCCAGGGGTAGGTCCCTGGCTGGGTCCGCCGACCGCCCTCCGGCCGTCTACGGCCGACTCAGCCGTACGCCTTCGGTCGCTTTTCGTTACATCCCCACGCCTGAAGGGCGGAATCTGTCAATCGCCCGCACCGACCCGGCCGAGCTCGTCATGACCGGCGGGATGGAGAACATCCCGCCGGTCCCGACGTGGCACCGCGGGCGGGTGGTCCTTGTCGGCGACGCGGCGCACGCCACGTCGCCGAGCTCCGGCCAAGGCGCGTCGCTCGCGATCGAGAGCGCCGTCCAGCTCGCCCGGTGCCTGCGGGACATGCCGTGCATCCGACGGCGGCCGGATCGCGGCGGCCGCGGTGCCGGCGTAGCCGTCCGGCGGGGCGGCCGGGGTTCTCGGCCTCGCGGGCGCTCGGCCCGCCGCCGCGGTGGGGGGATCGCGGACGACGGGCCGAGCGCGCTCTCCGGGAGGGAGGACCCCGGTGACCCGGGGGCACAGGGTCGTGGGCGAGCTCGCATCTGGCCCAACGGACGTCCGCCACCGGCCGTTCCACCGCCGGGAGGTCGCCTGGACGACATCGCCCGGACGCCATCGCCCGGACGCCATCGGCGCTGGCCGGCGGGACGGTGGGGCCGGCCGGCGCCACCGGTTCGGGGTGCGCCCCGGCCCGCGCGGTCAGGACGGGTGCGACCGGGACGGTGCCGCCAACAGCAGGCCCGCGGCCAGCAGGTTGAGCGGCACCCAGGTCGCCGTGATCGCCAGCAGGCTCGGCTGGACGCCGCCGGCGAACAGCCCGGGCAGCGCGCCGAGCGCCGACAGCGCGCGGCTGGCCGCGGCGACCCGGACGGCGCCCGGCGACCAGCGCGCCCGCACGACCAGCAGGCACGCCAGGGTGACGATGCCCAGGAACGCGCCGAACACCAGCACACTGGTCGGTGGCTTGTCTCCGGTCTGCGACGAGCCGGGCAGGCCGGAGACGAACAGGTCGGCGACGCCGAGCACGGCCGCGAGGATCAGTCCGGCCCTGGTCCTGGCGACGATCCCGGACCGCGCTGGGACGGTGGTGTCCACGATCGACGCTCCTTCGCTGACGGAAACTCCAGCCGGGCGGCGGCGATGCCAGGTGGGGCGGCCCGTGGCTGGCGGACCGGTGGGCTCGGTCAGCTCCGCCGGGGCCGCGGTGTTCGTTGCGGCGCGACCATCAGCTCGACCGCGACGAGGTTCGTCAGCGCCCATACCGCCGCCATCAGGACGAGCCCCGGCGGCACCACGTCCCGGAAGAACGCGGGGATCGCGCTGAGCAGCGAGCACATCCGGCTCGCGGCGACGGCCCGCAGCGCGGTCCGCGACCGGGTGACGATCAGGATGACCGTGCCGACCACGGTGATGGCGCCCATCAGCGCGCCGAACGCGAGGGACGCGGCGACCGGCCCGCTTCTGGCGAAGCTCGGGATGGGCAGCGCGGGGCCCGCGAACTGGCACAGCCCGAGCAGCGTCGCGAGGGCGAGACCGGCCTCGTTGCGCGCCGACAGCTCTGGGCTGCGCGGCCGGTGCGCCGCTGGTGCGGGGCGTGTCGCCGGGTCCTGGCCCTGGGGCTGAGCCGCCCTGGCCGGGGACTGGGGCGTCGGATCCAGCGGTTGCGGCGCGGTGGACTCGGCGGGCGGCACGGGTCCATGGTCGGCCGCGGCGGCCGCAGTGTCACCCGCGCGCGGTCCCGGCCGTCCCGGAATCCGCCCGGCCGTCTGGGGGCTGGCTCCCAGGCGGGCGGGCAGTTTCCCAGGGACAAACGGGGCGTGTGGGCGTCATCATCAGGCATGACCTCTGTCGACGCGCCGCTGCGGGTCCTGCTCGCCGACGACCACGCCGTCGTGCGCCGCGGGATCGCCGCCCTGCTGTCGTCGGTCGGCGGCATCGAGGTCGCGGGCGAGGCGTCGACGGGCGCGGAGGCGATCCGCGAGGCCCAGCTGACGAAGCCGGACGTGGTGGTCATGGACGTCCGGATGCCGGACATGGACGGGGTGGAGGCGACCCGCGGGCTCGCGACCGCGCTGCCGGAGTGCGCCGTGCTGATGCTGACGATGTTCGACGACGACGAGACGGTGTTCGCGGCGATGCGGGCCGGCGCCCGCGGCTACCTGCTCAAGGGCGCCGCCCAGGACGACATCCTGCACGCGATCCGGTCGGTCGCCGCGGGGCATGTCGTGCTCGGGCCGGGGATCGCCCGCCGGCTGCTGGACCAGGCCGCCGAGCCGCGCGGCCCGGCGCGGGACCCGTTCCCCGAGCTCACCGCCCGGGAGCGGCAGATCCTCGACCTGATCGCCGCCGGCCGCAGCAACGGCGCGATCGCCGCCGAGCTGGGCGTCGCCACGAAGACGGTGGTCAACCACGTGTCGGCGATCTTCGCGAAACTGCGGCTCGCGACCCGCGCGGAGGCGATCGTGCGGGCCCGGGAAGCGGGCCTCGGCCGGTGAGCCGAGCATGACCGGCGGCCCGGCGCTGACCGAGGCCGGCGGCGCGGACCCCGCTCGTCCCGATCACCCGCGGCCCGCGCCGGTGGCCGCCGCCGGCCCGGCGCCCACGACCGCGATCGAGCCGGCCGAGCCACCCCGGTCGTCCGGGTCGGCAGGTCCGGCCGAGGCGGCCGAGCCGCCCCGGTCGGCGGGTCCGGGAGGTCCGGAACGCTCGACGGACCCCGCGCAGGCCGCGCCCGAGGGGCCGCCACGTGCGACCGCGGCGTGGATCTGGCCGAGCGCCCGGCGGGCGATGTCGAACGGCCCGGTCGCGGTCGCGGCGCTGCTCGTCGTGCTCGCCGTCCTCGGCCTGTGGGCCCCCGGCGGCGTGGGTTGGCGCGGGGTGGCGGCGCTGATCTTCGGAACGGCGTGCGCGGCGGCCGCCTGGGCGGTGCTGGAGCTCGGTGCCGATCCGCGCAACCGCTGCGGGCTGGCGATCGCCGCGCTCGCGGCCCTCACCCTGGGCAGCGCCGCGGCGCACACGCTGGCCGGCTGGGGCCTACCCGGCGTCGACCGTGCGTCGGAGGCGATGTACCTGGTCGCGTTCGGCGTCGTCGCCCCGCTCGCGGCGGTGCTGTACCCGGACGGCCGGCTGCCGGGGTGGGCGACGCGGGTGTACGCCACGGTCGGTGTGGCCGCGGCGGCGGTCGCCGCGGCGCTGGCCCCGGTGGACGGCCGCACCACGATCCCGCTCGGCGCGTTCGCCGTCGTCCTGCTGGCCGCCGCCGGCTGGGCGCGGTTCATGGTCCAGACCGGGCCGCGGCGCCGGGCCCTGCAGTGGCTGGGGTGGGGTCTGTTCCACACCCTGATGCTGGTGCTGCACGCGATGTTCATCGGCGAGGCGTTCGCGGTGCACCTGCCGCGGGCCTTCTACGTGATCACGTTCACGCTCGCCGCGCTGCCGCCGCCGGTGTGCGCCGCGGTCGGGATCGTCAACCCGGACCTGATGGACATCCGCTGGATGCTGCGGAAGTCGTTCTCCTGGACCGTGACGCTGGAATGCGCGTTCGCGGCCACCGCGGGCATCTACTCGGCGCTGGAGCTCGCCGCCGGGCACCCGCCGGGACGCGGCGCGGTCACGGCGTTCTGCGTCGTCATCGCGGTGCTGTTCCGGCCGGCGATGGAACGGTTCGAGGACCTCGTGGACGGCCTGCTGTTCGGCGGTCGGGCCGACCCGGTGCAGGCGCTGGCCGGGCTCGGCGCCCGGTTCGACGCGGGCGGCGACCCGGCGTCGTGGCTGCCCGCGCTGCGCGCCGGCCTGGCGCTGCCCTACGTCGAGCTGTGGAGCGGCGACGACCGGGTCGCCGCGGCGACGGCCGGCCAGCAGTCGGACCCGGCTGACCCGGTCGATCGGGTCGACGCGGCCGACGCGGGGTCCGGTGCGGGTTCGGGTCCCGCCGGGACGCGCGAGCCGGTGACGACGACGACCGTGCCGCTCGTCGTCGGCGACGAACGGGTCGGGGCGCTGGTCGTCGGCCTGCCGCCGCAGGTGCACACGCTGCCGCCCGCCACCCGCGATGTGCTGCGGCTGGTCGCGCCGCCGCTCGCCCAGGCGCTGCGGGCCGCCGCGCTGACCGAGCAGCTGCGGGCCTCCCGTGGGCAGCTCGTGGAGGCGTTGGAGGAGGAGCGGCGCCGGCTGCGCCGTGACCTGCACGACGGCCTGGGCCCGATCATGACCGGCGTCGCCTACAGCGCCGACGCCGCGCGCAACCTCGTCCCCGTCGACCCGGACCGGGCTCAGGCCGTGCTCGCGGACCTGCGGGCGGACACGGCGGCGGCGATCACCGAGATTCGCCGGATCGTCTACGGGCTGCGCCCGCCCGCGCTCGACGAGCTGGGCCTCGTGGCGGCCATCCGGCAGGGCTGCAACCGGCTGCGCGCCGCCGACGGCCGGGCGCTGGCGGTGACGATCCATGCGCCGGTGGAGCTGCCGGCGTTGCCCGCGGCCGTCGAGGTCGCCGCGTACCGGATCGTCCTGGAGGCGGTGACGAACGCCGCCCGGCACTCGGGATCGGCGCAGGTCTGGCTGTCGGTCGAGGCGCGCGCGGACCGGTTGGCGCTGGCGGTGCGCGACGGCGGTGGGCCGGCCGCGGCGACCTGGCGGCCCGGGGTCGGGCTGCAGTCGATGCGGGAGCGGGCGGAGCAGGTCGGCGGGTGGCTGACCGCCGGCCCGGGCCCGGACGGCGGCGAGGTGCGCGCAGAGCTTCCGGTGGTCTCCTCCTGACGGTGACCTCAACCGGTCGCGCCGGCTGGGGCGGCCGGTCAGCCGTGCGGTCGCGGACCGCGCAGCGCCGCGGCGATGACGTCGCGGGCGGCGGCGGCCTCGGGGATCGGGAACAGCGGGTAGCCGTGGGGGAGGCCGCGGGTCTCCTGGTAGTCGATCTCGACGCCGGCCGCGGCGGCCCGGGCGGCCAGCCGACGGCTGTCGGGGAGCAGCACGTCGTGGGTGCCGCACAGGACGGTGAGCGGCGCGACGCCGGCCAGGTCACCGTGCAGCGGGCTGGCCAGGGGGTGGGCCGGGCCCAGCGCGCCGGCCCAGCTCACGCCGGCCGCGGCGAGACCGGGTACGGCGAGGATGCGGTCCTTCGGCGCCAGCGCCGGCTGGGTGGGGTCAGACATCGTGACGTCGAGCCAGGGCGAGATGAGCACGATGCCGTCCGGCTGGGTCGCCGCGCGGTCGCGGGTGAGCTGCGCGGCGGCGAGCGCCAGCCCGCCGCCGGCCGAGTCACCCATCAGCACGACACGCGCCGTGGCCGCGGGCTCGGCTGGTGCCGCGCCCGGCTTGGCCTGCGCCGCGCCGGGCTCGGCCTGCGCGGAATCGGCCTGCGCGGAAGGATCGGCCCGCGCCGCGGCGACGAGGTCGGCGAGCAGGTCGGCAACGACGGGAACGACGTCCGCCGCGGTGCCGCGCGGCGCGAGCGGATAGACCGGGACCACGAACCGGGCCGGGACGGCGCGGGTGAGCCGCGCGAGCAGGTACCAGTGCCAGCGCAGCATCTCGTGCAGGTAGCCGCCGCCGTGCAGGTACAGCACGGTGACCTCGGCGCCCGGGCCGCCGGCCGGCGCCCGGGAGTCGCGGCCCGCCGGGGCGAGCTCATGGACGGGCCAGCCGGCCCAGGTCGTGACGGAGTGCCGGGCGACCCGCCCGAGCCAGCGCGGCGCGGCGCCGGCCGGCGCTCGTGCGGTGGCCGGCGCCGGCGGCGCGGTGAGCGACGCGTGCACCGCCTCGGCACTCCAGGCGCGGGTGCCGCGCCGCAGCGGCAGCGCGACGGAGTCGACGAGCCGCGCCCGCAGGCTCGGCATGCGGCCTCAGAAGGCCATGAACAGGATGGCGTCCCGGTCGTACTCGAGCTGCGGGTGCTTCTCGGCGAGGTGGGCCTGGGTCTTCTCGACCAGCTCGTCCTCGTTCTCGCCGACGATGCGGGTGCCGCAGGGGCAGTCAAGCGTCGTCTTCACCGGTGCCTCCTCAGGGCTTTGGCGGCCGCGCCAATCGTAGCCGCGCCGGCGCCCGCCGCGCCCGGTACGGCAGCCCACCCGGCCGGCGCCCAACAACCGGTCCGCTCACCAGTCCGACCGCTGGTCGGGGTCGATCGCGACCGGCACCCTCGAGCCACGAGGCAGGACGTTCTGGTCAGATCCGCGAGGGATGCGACCGGCAGCTCCCGAACGCGCGGGTCGGCCTCGCGCACGTGATCGGCCTCGGCAACGCCTGCGGCGTCCACATCCTGGAGCGCGCCGCCGCCTAACCGCTGCTGCCCGCCGCTGCGGCGCGCCGCCGGCGGCCGGTCGGCCGGGGGTCAGCGGATCTGGGCATGACCGGTGGGGCCGGTCTGGGCACGTTCGGCCCCACAGGTCATGCCTGGACGGTCGTGTCGCCGGCTGTCGGCGGGCGCGGCCTGCGCGTCGGGCGCGGGCCGGTCGGGGGAGGCGGGCCGGTCGGCAGCGGCCGCGACAGCGGGTGACCCGGCGGGCCGGTGAGAGCGTGCTCGGCGAGCGGGCCGACGCGCAGGCCGCGGTCGGCGCAGTCGGCCAGCAGGCCGGGCAGGGCGCCCAGCGCGCAGCGCCAGGACTCGGGCGCCGACGTGCAGTCGGAGTCGTGCAGCAGGACCGTGCCCCCGGCCGCCAGGTCGGCGCGGATCGTGGCAAGCACCGACGCCGGCGTCGCCGACGCGCGCCAGTCGCGGCCCCACGCGGTCCACAGCACGGTGCGTAGCCCCAGTCGCCGGGCCGCGGCCAGCGCGCCGGTGCTGAGCACGCCGTACGGCGGACGGTAGAAGCGCGGCCGAACGCCCGTGACGTCCTCGACGAGGTCCCGGGTCCTGGCCAGGTCGTCGTACAGGGCCGACGGGGTTCGCACGATGGAGTACCGGTGCTCCCAGCCGTGTACGGCCAGCTCGTGGCCGGCCGCAGCCAGTTCACGACCGAGCGCCGGGGAACGGGCGAGCATCGGACCGAGCAGGAAGAACGTCGCCTGGGTGTCCGTCGCGACCAGCGCCTCCAGGAAGCGGGGCGTCGACGCCGGGTCCGGCCCGTCGTCGAACGTCAGCGCCACATGATCTGCCCGACCGACGCCGGCCAGCGCCGGCGCGAGCCGCGTCCGCAGCGCGGGCCAACAGGTGACCGCCGGCCCGGCATAGGCGACCGCCGCGGCGCTGAGCGCCGCCGGACCCATCCAGCTCGCGTAGTGGGCGGCCGCGAGGGCCGGTTGCCTGACCCGGGCCGTGTGGTCTACGACGGCGGTGAGGCCGGCCGGTTCGGTCCGGGCCGTGTGGTCTACGGCGGCGGTGTGGCCGGCCGGTTCGGTCTGGGCCGTGTGGTCTACGGCGGCGAGCGCTGCCAGCGTGGCCCGGACCGCGCGGGTGGCCGCGCCGCCGACGTGGCCGGGTGTTCGCTGGTCCGCGAGCACGGCTCCCCCTCACCGCCGCGCGGGCAAGCCCGCCGCGGACGCGTGCGCTCGGTCGGACGAATCGTTCGCCGAGACACCGCGTGGTCGCAAGACCGGCGGCGATCTGGCCCGTGCTGCCGGGTTCGACCCCGAGACACCGCAGGCCCGGGCAGGCCGTCGCCGCGGGCCGTGGGCGGGCCGCTGGCAGACCGTGTGCAGACCGCGGGCGGGTCGCGGGCAGGCCGGACCGGCCGTCGCCGACGTCGCGCTGGCGGTGTGGTGGCGGCGGCATGACCAGGAGGGAGACGCCGGCCCACCCGACGCGCAAGCGGAGGCCCCGATCCTGACGGGACAGGCGATGTGGAGCAGACTTCGGGGCCATGTGCGGGCATCACGGCATCGACTCGCCCTGTCAGGACCTTGCCCCGGAAGCGCTCAGGGACGCCGAGCGCGGCCACGTCGCCGAGCGGTACCCGGACGCCCACTACCCCGGCGTCCCGGCCCCGGACCCCGCGGACCGAGCTGCGGGGGACGGAGCCGTTGGGGCGGTGGTTGGCAGGGCGGCGGGGGGCAGTGCGGTCACCTACGGCGAGCGCGGTGCGGGCGCCGAGGCCGCGCCGAGCGCGGTGGTGAGCCGGCGCGGGCTGCTGCGGGTGGCCGGGCTCGGCGGCGGGGTGCTGCTCGCCGGCGGGACGTCGGCGTTCGGGCTCGCGGCCTGTTCCGACGGCGGCTCGGACGGCCCGACGCCGCGGGCGACCGTCACGAGCTTCCCGCCCGCCAGGACCCTCACCCTGACGGAGACGGTCGTCAGCCCCAGCGACTACGTCTACCTTCCGTTCGACGTCGGCCCAGGGGTCAACCGGATCCAGGTGTCGATGGCGAAGGCGGACCCGGCGGCGAAGCTCGGCATCGGCCTGTTCGACCACCGCGGCCCGGCCTACGGCTCCCCGGGATTCCGCGGCATCTACGGCGACGAGCGATCCTCGTTCTTCGTCGCCGCGGACAGCGCCTCGCAGAGCTTCCTGCCCGGGCCGATCGAACCCGGTCGTTGGACCGTCATCGTGCCGGTCTTCTCCGCCCCGGCGCCGACCCGGATCACCGTGACCGTCACCCTGTCCGGCGGGCCGGCGCCGGGGAAGGCATTCGCTCCGGGCGCGACGGCCGGCACCGTGCTCGATCGGCCGGGCTGGTATCGCGGCGATCTGCACTGTCATACGCCGGAGTCCTCCGACGCGTGGAGCCAGAAGACGGCGCTCACCCCGGCCGCGTGGGCCGCGACGTGCCGCCGCCTCGGCCTGGACTTCGCGGCGATGACCGACCACAACGTCGTCTCGCAGAACCTGTTCCTCGCCCGCGACGCCGGTTCCGACGTGCTGCTCATGCCGGGGGAGGAGATGACGAACTGGTCGTTCGGGCACGCGACCGTGTCCGGGATCGACGTCGGTGACTGGCTCGACTTCCGCCAGACCCCCGAAGGCATGGCACTGCCCGCGAACGGCGCCCGGATCGACAAGTTCCTCGCCACGGCGACCGACCTCGGCGCCTACGTCGCGGCGGCGCATCCGTCGTTCCCGGGGCTGAAGTGGCAGTTCACCGCCGAGATGGCGCAGCCGGCCGGGCGGCCCGTGGGCTACGAGCTGTGGACCGGCTCCTACGGGCCCGACGACGAACAGTCGGTGCAGGCCTGGGACGGCATGCTGCGCAAGGGCTGGCGGGTCTGCGCGAACGGCGGCAGCGACCTGCATGGCGTCGACAGCGGCGCGAAGCAGGGCTTCAAGGCCGGCACGCCGACGACCGTGGTCTACGCCGACGCCCTGGCGACGAAGGCCGTGATCGCCGCGCTGCGCGCCGGGCGCAGCTTCGTCACCCGCCGTCCCGACGGTGCCGAGTGCTACCTGACGGCGAGCCGGGAAGGCCAGCGGGCGATCGTCGGCGGCGAGGTCTTCGGCGGCGCCGGCGACCCGGTCGACGTCCAGGTCCGGATCCGCCGCGCCGGCGGCATGCGGGCGGCGGTCATCACGCAGAACGGGATCCTCTCGACCACGCCGATCTCCGCCGACGACCAGACGATCACGGCGTCGGTCCGGATCCCGCCGGCCGGCCCCGGCTATGTCCGCGTCGAGGTCCGCGGGCACGGCCACACCCATGACGGCATGCCGCTGGCCACCGAGGGCGATATGGAATGCCTGACGAACCCGATCTGGCTGACCGTCGGCGACGTGCCCGCGAACGTCCGCCCGATGACCGCCCCTGCGCCCGACCGCCCGGGCCCCCGCCGCGTCGCCGCGGGGTGACGGGGCCGCGACCGAGAGGGCCTGGTCGCGGCACCGGGAAGGGGCGCTTCGTCGACATGCTCGACTTGGGCATGTTCCTGGACACGCCGGTGCGCCAGAGCGCATAGCCCAGATGTTGGCGCAGCCGACCTCACGCAGCCGGAACAGCAGCTGGCTGTTGCCATCGAGGCCGGTCGCGCAATGTAGGCAAACCGGCCCCGGGAGTGGGGCGAGACTCCCCGCAGGGGCGTACGACGTCGTCGGCGCCGTCCATGACGCCGAACAGGGCCGTGGCCAGTGTCCCGGAAATCGACGGAGATCTTGTCACGCAGCGGCAGGTCCCACCACAGCATCGACCGCTGGCCGAACACGACCCCAAGACGCTGTGCTAGGCGCAGCCGCTGGCGGCGACGATCAGCGTGGGGCCGTCGTGTCCGTCGGCCAGCCGTTCACGCAGACAGGGACAGGTGGGTGAGGACGGCGAGGACGCGGCGGTGGGTGTCGGCATGCTCGGGGACGTCGAGCTTGGTCAGCACGTGGCGGACGTGCGCCTCGACGGTGCGTTCGGACAGGACAAGCCGCCGCGCGATGCCGGCGTTCGTCAGGCCCTCGGCCATGAGTCGCAGCACCTCGCGTTCTCGGCCGGACAGGCTGGCGAGCGGGTCGTCGGCGCGCTGGGAGGCGAGCAGGCTTGCGACCACCTTCGGGTCGAGCGCCGAGCCGCCGCGGGTGACCCGTTCGGCGGCGGCGAGGAATTCGCTCACGTCCAGGACCCGGTCCTTGAGCAGGTAGCCGAACCCGCCGAGGGTGACGAGCTGGACGGCGTGCGTGGTCTCGACGTGCTGTGAGAGCACGAGCACGCCGACCGCGGGGTGGCGTCGCTTGATCTCGCCGGCCGCGGCCGTGCCCTCGTCGGTGAACGTCGGCGGCATCCGGACGTCGACGACGGCGAGGTCGGGGCGGTGCCGGTCGACGGCGGCGAGCAGCCGGTCCGCGTCGCCGACGGATGCGACGATTTCGTGCCCGGCGTCCTCGAACAGCCGGCCGAGCCCTTCGCGCAGCAGCACCTGGTCCTCGGCGATCACCACCTGCATGCGCGCGTCACCCCTGTGGCGTAGGCCGGGCGCGGCCCGAGGCGGTCGGCGCCCTCGCGCTCGGCCGGCGCGGCCGGTCGCGCGGCGCGCCTCATGACCCGCATGGCAGCTCGGCCGTGAGCACGGTGCCGGCGCCCGGGCCGCTCGCGATCCGCAGGGTCCCGCCGAGGGCGGCGACCCGCTCGGCGAGGCCGCGCAGCCCCGTCCCGCTCGCCGGCGTGGCGCCGCCGACACCGTCGTCCGCCACGGCGACGACGAGCCGGCCATCGCGGACCTCGGCGGTCAGCTCGATTCGGCGGGCCTTCGCGTACTTCACGGCGTTCGTGACCCCTTCACTTCCGACGAAGTAGGCGGCGACCTCGACCCGGCGGTCCAGTCGCCCGACGCCCGCGCCCTCCGGTCCGCCCCCGCGGACCTCGCCGACGGGCCCGGCGCCCGCTGTCCCACCCGCCGCGTCGCGCGCCGTCGCGTCGCCGTCGGCCGCGACCATCGCGGCCCCGGCAACCGGGGCAGCGGCGGGAGCCGCGATCGTCGCGTTCGCCTCCGCGGCGAAGGGCGCGAGATTCACGCGCACCGTGACCGGGACGGGGGACTGGCGGGCGAGCTCGGTGAAGGCGGGGGCGAGGCCGCCGCCGAGCTGCGCCGGGGGCAGGCCGCGGGCGAGCTCGCGCAGCTCGTCGATGGCGACGCCCACCTGGGCGACGGCGCCGTCGAGGGTGCGGCTCACTGGCTCGGGCCCGGCGGTGCCCCTGCCGAGCTGGTGCTGTGCGTGCCGCAGGGCCAGGCCGATCGACACCAGCCGCTGTTGCGCCCCGTCGTGCAGGTCCCGTTCGATCCGGCGGCGTTCCTCGTTGGCGGCGGTGACGATCCGTGCTCGTGAGTCGCGTACTTCGGCGAGTTGGCGGCGCAGCTCGACCCGCAGCCGGGCGATCTCGATCGCCAGGCCGCCGGCCTGGACGACGTCCCGGGGCAGTGGGTCGGGCCGCGGGCGGTGCAGCACCAGCGCGACTGGCTCGTCGCGGCGGCTGATCGGCAGCCGGGTCCGGCTGGCCGCGGCCGTGGCGACGTCCGTGACCGGCTTGCCGTCGGCGTCGACGTAGACGGCGCTTTCCGTCTGAAAGAACAGCAGGTCCAGGCCTGGGTCGTCGAGCAGGTCGCGCAGCACGTCGTGGATCTGCTCGGGGGCGGCGCGGTCGGCGCGTAGCGCGTCGAGGAAGTCGGCCATCCGGCGTAGCGCGTCGTGGTGGGCGCGGTTGAACCGACGGTCGACGCCGGCCTGCACCCGGGCGCGTAGCGGCCGGAACGCGACCGCGACGACCAGTGTGGCGACCGCCGTCGCCACCGGGGAGCCGCGGCCGAGCGCCGTGCCGAGGGTGAGGACGGTCGCCGCGAACGCCGCTGCCAGCAGGACGGTGATGGTGCCGTAGACGAGGGTGCGGTTGATGACGACGTCGATGTCGTAGAGCCGGTAACGCAGGATCGCGACGCACGCGGCGATCGGGAGTGCGGTCAGCGCCACTGCCGGCAGGATGCGTACCCCTGGCCACATGTTCCACAGCACCAGCGCCGTCGGCAGGACGACCCCGGTGACCGCGGCGGCGTAGGTGAACCACTTGAGTTGTTGCCGGAGCGCGCCGCGCGCGGCGCGCAGCCGCACCCCGAGTGCCGTCACGGAGGCGACCAGCGGGCCGACGATCAGCACGGAGCCGACGATGAACAGGAGGTTTGCGGGGACCGCGTCCGTGGCCAGGGGGTTGTGCCCGGAGGCGAACTCGCCGTCGGAGATGTGGCCGAGCCCCCAGCCCGGCACCGCGAGCGCGACCCCAAGGCCGTTGGCCCACAGCACCCACCGCCAGCGGCGCCCGGGCAGGCGCCCGTCGGGAAACAGCAGGAAGATCGGGTTCAGGATCAGGCTGCCGAACGCCCAGCTCGTTGTATTGACCCATTCGGCCGCCGGGCCGCCCGGCCAGCCGAGCTCCGCTGCCCGCAGCCCGTAGCCCTGGGCGAGGTCGGTCAGCGCGACCTGCGTCCCGTTGGCGCACAACAGCCAGCCGATCGGATTGCGCGGGTGGCGGAGGGCGATCAGCGCCCCGGCGACGGCGAACGTGGCGTTGGACAGCGCGTAGAGCACCGTGTCGTAGCGCGACTCAAGCGACCAGGACAGCACGCAGGCGGCGACCTCGGCGGCGACCGTCAGCCCGAACGGGACCGCCGGGAGCAGCCGACCGCGGAACGCCGACGTCCCCACCGTGCCCCTTCCCAGCCCGCTCGCCGCGCCGTGCCCACGCGGCCCGGCCCACCCGCTGCGAACGCGGCCATTCCCGCGCGCTCGGGCGTCCGTCGCCCGCCAGCCCCGGTCCCGACGACAGCCGGCCCACCGGAGTCGGCCGATCCGGACTGGGAGCGACAGTCGCGGCGGTCGCGTCATCGTCCCAGAGGCGTCGGGCGGGGCCAACAGCGTTGGTACTCGCCCCAGCTGCGTACTGGTACTTAGCGCCGCCGCGGGCCGGACCGCGCGGGAAATGCGGTGCCTGCCCTGATGCCCGGGAGATCACCGCCGTCGTAGCTTGACCGCCCAGAATGCGGGCGCCACCACCTGGGAGCCGCGTCCGACCAATTCCGAACCACGTCCACGTGGGAGGGCGACATGGCGACGACGAATGACCTGAGAACGACGAATGGCGTGGCGGCGGGCGGACCCGCGAGCGGTCCGAACGGAGCGTCGGTGCGGCGGATGGCGGCCGTGGGAGTCGTCGGCGCCGCGGCCACCGTGGTCGACGCGCTCGTGGTGCAGGCGGCCGTCGTGCCCGGGACGGACGTGTCGACCAAGATGTTCAGCTATCCGTTCTCGAGCGGGGCGTACGTAGTGGTCTCCCTCGTCAACGCGCTGCTGCACGCGCTTGTGCTCGTCGGCGTGCTGGGGTTCGCCCGCGGCGGCGCGGCCGGCTCTGGGCGCGCCGCGCGGGCCGGCGCCGGCCTCGTGCTCGGCGGGCTCGGGCTGCTCACCGCAGCCGAGGTCGCCTCGATCGCGGTCCGCGGCGACCGCGTCGCCGACACCGGCGCCACCCTTGTGATCGTGATGTTTGGGTTGGCGACGCTGCTCTCGGTGGCCGGATACATCCTGCTCGCGGTGGCCTCGTCGCGGGCCGGACGTTGGACGGGTTGGCGTCGGCGCGCCCCGCTCGTCGCGGCTGTCGCCTCGGTGGCGGTGCTCGGCATGAGCTTCTCGCCCACGCTCCTCCCGGTCGGCGTGGCGGTGTGGAGCCTGGGTCTGCTCGTTCTCTGCGCCGCCACCTACACCGACCCGGCCCCCGCGGAGCGGGCCACCGCGGCGCGCGGGGCGGACCGCGAGGTCCGGCTGCCGTGACCGGCGAACCGGGCGAGCGGGCCCGGCGGGCGTGTCCAGCGGGCGCGCTCGGCCGAGGCGACCGTCAACCCCGCGAGGCCCGAACGACGGTCGATGACCGCCTCTTCGGCAGCCGTGCCCGGCCCGCCGCCGCGCACTGGTCAGCGCGGGAAATTCAGTGCCTGCCCCGATGCCCGGCAGGCCGCCGTCGTCGTGGCTTCACCTGGTCGCGGCCCTCCGGTGCTTTTCCAAATAACCAAGGGAAGTTTCCGTGAGGCGGAAACCGCCGCTATCATTGTCGCTGGAAAATCGACCGCGAGGTCGACGATGAACGGTAAAATCGAAGACAAAATGGAAACCTACACCGTGGAGACGACAATGACGGGCACGCCGTCGCCTGACCGACAGGTCTGGTCGCCGCGCCGGACAGTTGGCTTCCTTTCGAGCGGAACAACCGGCGACCCCCGTGTCCAGCGGTCGCGGCGGTCGACGCGTCGCGCAGTGCGTCTCGTCGCACTGGCCGCCGTGGTCTGTGCCGCGGCCGGATGCAGCACCGATCCCACAGACTCGTCCCCGTCCGCCGCGAAGCCTACCGGCACGATCACGCCTGAACCGGTATCCACGGCGAGCTTCCCTCCCAACAGCCTGGTTTATGACGACCAGCACGTCCAGTTACGACTAGCGAGATCCGCTTCGGGGCCCGGCGTCGTTTCGTTCGGGCTCCCGGTCCCGCCGGGACTGCTTCCGGCAGTGGACACGGTCGCTGTCACGGTCGCGGGCAAGCCCGTCGCGGCGTCGGTGACGGTGCTGCTGCGCGACCATGACGCCGACGGTGTGCCGCGGGGGGTCCGGTCGGTCCTGGTCCAGTTCCCGGCGTCGGCGCTGACAGCGGATCTGGTCGACGTCGCCTGGCGGGGCGGTACTCCCACGCCCGGCACGGTGGTGCCCTTCAGCGCCACCAGCGTCCCGTCCCCGGCTGTCGCGCTGGTCGCCGACCGCACGATCAAGAAAGTGGACGGCAGAGCGACTCTGGTCGAGACCGGGCGGCGGAACATCACTCTGTTCACCGGCCGGGAACCGGCCGTCCTGGTCGACTTCCCGCCTGGATACCTGGCCACTACCCAGATCCTCGGTCCACAGACGCCCAGCTCCGAGATCGGGACCGCCGGCCTCGCCGGAATGCGGTTTGTCTCGAACGCCGTGGGGCCGTTCGGCCGCTCGGCCATGTACGCCGAACCCTACCCGCTGAACCCCGACTCGGTAGTCGTCCCCAACACCACTGAGAACTATGAGGCGTGGCTGTACGACCGCTGCGCCACATTCCTGTCCTTCTACATCCACTCCGGCGACAGTCAGTTCCTCCGGTACGGATACCGGGCATGTTCCTCCTATGCCAGCCAGATCGACCTCAGTGGGGAGAACCGTGGGATCTTCACCGGGAAAGCCGAGCCTGACAGGAAGTACTCCCACCTCCGCGGGCTCTACGCCTACTACGCACTGACTGGCGACGAATCGGCCATGGCCGCCGGCGAGGCGATCGCGTGGCTGTGGCAGAACGACGAGGACTTCGCTGTCCCCTACCGGCAGGGACATGTCCGGGGCCCGGACAAGCTCTGGACGGAGCGGCTGCTCGGGACGAGCATGGAAGGGGCGTACTTCGGGTTCCTGCTGACCGACCGGACCGAGTACCTTCGGTCCTTCCGGGCACTGCTCGACACCGCCTACCGGCATATCACCGGCGACGCGGCGACCCTGGCCGCGATCAATCCCGACACTCCCGCCTTCCTGCCGCAGAACTGCTTCGTGCACACCGCGGAGCAGCACAGCGAGGGCGACGCTGACGAGCCGTGGTGCTCGGGGTGGATGAGTGAGCTACTACTCCCGACGCTGCTGGCCTACCAGGCACAGACCGACGACCCCCGGGTCGACGAGATCTTCATCCGGCTCACCCGTTTCCTGCGTGACGTCGGGTCCGCCTACCTCACCGGAGACCTGCTCGACGACACCTTCATGCGTCCCTCCGTCCGGTACGACGCCGCTGACGGCGAGAGCGCCCGCACGCTCGTCCCGCTCTACGGCGCCGGTATCGACACCGACGGCAAGCGGCAGAACTACGGCGAGTACGACGACTTCCAGCACTGTCCCGACGCCACCGCTCTGGTGGCCGCCGGCCTGCGGGGGCTTCGGCGAACGCACACGTTCGACGCCTACCCGGTCGGGCCGTTCGCCAGCGAGGGCGAGTCGTTCGTCGCGCTCGAAGAGGAGCTCGCCGCTTGCGCCCAGGCCGTCCTGACCGACCAGAGGCGGCCCCACCGCAACCCCGCCACCTGGACGGCCGACGACCTCGCGGAGGGCTTGTCGGACCCGGCCGCATTCATCGCCGACAACAAGATCGGATTCTCGTCCTCCAGCAACGCCCCCGAACGTCGACTGAGCTGGTGGTTCAACGCTGGGCTACTCGACTTCGCCCTGCTGAAGGACGCCGGAGTGCGCCTCGACGCCCTGCACCCCGGATGGGTGCAGCCGTGACCAGCAGGCCGACGCGTAGCCCGCGTCCGGCGCACTCGTCGAGCAGGCCGGGCAGCGCGCCGAGCGCCAGGCCTGGGGGCGGATGTGCAATCGGAGTCATGTAGCAGGACCGTGCCGCCGCCCGCCAGGTCTCGGCGCACCGTGGCCAGCACCGACGCCGGGGTCGCCTTGGGGCTCCTTCCTTGCCCAAGCGGTCCACGGCACCGGGTGCAGCTCCAGGCGTTTCGCCGCGGCCAGCGCCCCGGCGCTGAGCACCCCATAGGGTGACCGCCCGGGCTCGCGCCGCCTGACCGCCGCCTGACCGCGGCGCTGGTAAGAACCTTCGGTCACCGGCGCCCGCCCGGGCTGTGACAATGGGGCGCGGTGCTCGATCCGACGGCTGTCTGCGCGCCCAGGCATCGGGGGTTCGTCCCTTCTTGGGGGTGTGTCATGGACGTTCACCCGGCCGCCGATCACTGCGTCGAGGTCCACAGTGTCGACAGCTACTGCACCGACCCACGGGCCTGGCTCGTCGTCGGCGGGTGCTACTCCTCGCTCGACCCAATCGTCACCCGACGGGCACAGGAGGAGACCGACGGAGCAATCCTCGACTACGTCTGGGTCCCCGGCCAGCCTGTCTCGGTGACCCGCCGGACGGCGCGCTAGCGAGGCGCACGCCCAAGTCCATCAAGGGACCTGGCTGCGGGCCCGCGGCCGACCCGGTGCACTTTCCGGCAGTACGCCGACCGGCGGCTGTGTCCGCCCTCTACGCGGTCGCGGAGGGCGGGTGGGCCGCCGGGACGGCGCCGGTGGAGTAGAGGCGTTTGATGACCTCCTCGATGGGCGGTTCGCGGATCGCTAGGTCGACGAGCGGGTAGCGGGCGGCGATCTCGGCGACGAGCGGGGCGGCGCTGGCGCGGGCGGGGAAGGCGAGCCACTGGCGGGGGCCGTCGACCCGCGTCACCAGGGCGCCGGCCACCGCGATCGGCTGGAGCGGCTCAGCGAGGTCGACGATGAGGGTCCGCTCGCCGCCGAGGCGGTCGCGCAGGGTCGCGAGGTCGCCGTCGAAGCCGAGCAGGCCGTGGTCGATCACCAGGACGCGCCGGCAGAGCTGTTCGATGTCGGCGGTGTCGTGCGTGGTCAGCATGATCGTGGTTGCCTGCTCGCGGTTCTTCTCGGCGAGGAAGGAGCGGACGGTGGCCTTGGAGACGACGTCGAGGCCGATCGTCGGCTCGTCGAGGTAGACGATCGCCGGGTCGTGCAGGAAGGCCGCCGTCAGGTCGCCGCGCATCCGCTGGCCGAGGGAGAGCTGGCGCACCGGCGTGTCCAGGAACGGGCCGAGGTCGAGCATCTCGACGAACCGGGCCAGGTTCGCGCGGAACACCCCCGGCGGCACTCGGTAGAGATGGCGGACCAGCTCGAAGCTGTCCCGCAGCGGCAGGTCCCACCACAGCGTCGAACGCTGCCCGAACACGACGCCGATCCGGCGGGCGAGCGCGAGTCGCTGCCGGGCCGGATCGAGCCCGGCGACCCGCAGCCGGCCCGCGCTCGGCGTGAGCACCCCGATCAGCATCTTGATCGTCGTGCTCTTCCCGGCGCCGTTCGGGCCGAGATAGCCGACGATCTCCCCGGCGCGAACGGTGAAGGACACGTCGTGCACGGCGTGCAGCTCGATCCGCTCGCGCCGCAGCCGCCGCCCGTCGATGCGCCGGTGCTGCACGAACGTCTTGCGCACCCGCTCGACCTCGATGACGACGTCGGCGGTTCGCGACTCGCCCGGCGGTCGCCGCGGCCGCGGCGGCGTCACCCATCGGTCCGGATCACTCACGTCGACATTCCCCTCGGTCAGCTCCCCGTGCTGCGGTAGTGGCGCACGCCCGTCCGCCACGCGAGCGCCGCCAGGCCAGCCGTCGCGGCCGCGACCACGGGCGAGGCGAACCGGAACACCGTCGGCAGGCCGAACGGATCGGGCCGGGACAGCACGTGCAGCGCCGGCAGCCAGCTCACGAACCCGATCGGCGCCACCACGGTGAGCAGCAGCCCCAGGTGATGTCCGTAGATCGTCATCGGGTACCGGGCGGCGAGCGCCGAACTCTGGGTGCTGGCTGCGACGGCGACCGTCGCGTCCGGCGCGACGAACAGCACCGCGGCGGTCCCGACGAAGGCGCTCGCGGCGAGCACCGCCCCGCACAGCACCATCGCCGGCACCAGCAGGACCCGGTCCGGCGTCCAGTGGGCGTGCACGGTCAGGCAGCTCACGACGACGATCACCGTCGGCTGGACGACCCGGGCCACCCGCTGCGGCGAGAACGCCATCGTCGTCGCCTGCACGAGCACGCTGACCGGCCGGACCAGCACGACGTCGAACCGGCCGTCGTTGATGTGCCAGCCGATCCGGTCGACGGGGCCGACGAACGCCTCGGCCAGCGCGAAGGACAGCGCCGACGTGCCGTAGAGGAACGCGACCTCGGCCAGGGAGAAGCCTTCGAGCGCGGGCAGGTGCGCGAAGACGATGCCGATCGCGGCGAGGTCGAGCACGGTCGCCGCGGCCTCGGTGGCCGACCGAAGCGCGAGCGACGTCCGGTACTGGGCCGCTTCCCGGAACGCGACCCGCACGAGCAGCACGTAGGCCGCCGCCTCGGACCGCAGCAGCCCGCGCATCCCGCCCGGCTGGCCGGCGCCCGGGACCATGCCCGCGGGTTCGGTCGCCATGGGTCACCCGCCCTGCGTCACGACGCGGCGCAGCGCCCGGCGGGTGACGACGACGCTCGCGGCCAGCAGCGCCGCCGCCCAGGCCGCCTGGAACGCGAGCGGCTCGGCTATCCCGCGCCCGCCGATCGGTTGCAGGTAGATGTCCATCGGGACCTGGACGATCGCGCCGAACGGCAGCGCCCGAGCGGCCGCGCCGAACGCGCCGGGAAAGATGGTCAACGGCAGTACGGCCCCGGAGAAGAACGTGAGTGCCAGCGCCGACACCGCCGTCGCCCCGCGCACGTCCGTCACCCAGAACGCGCAGAGACCGACCAGGTAGCGAAGGCTGAAGCTGACGAGCAGCGCGAACACGAGGCTGGCTGCGAAACCGGCCGCGGCCGCCGCCGACGCGGGCGGCTTCGCCCCGAACAGCGCGAGCCCGACCAGTCCCGCCGGTATGGCCCGACTGACCAGGAAGACGGCCGCGCGCCCGATCTCCTTCGCGAGCCACCAGCGCAGGAACCCGAACGGCCGCGCCAGGTCGACGACGACGTCGCCGTTCTCCACCCGCCAGGGCACGTCGATCATGCCGCCGAAGGCCGCGAACGTCGTCATCAGCGCCTGCCCGAGCACGACGAACGTCACCGCCCGTCCGACGTCGTAGCCCGCGAGCCCCGGCCGGGCCTCCCACACCGCCACGGCGAGGTAACCGCGCAGCACGGTGAGCGTCACGTTGGACAGCACGGAGGCGGCCACCGTCGCCCGGAAGGCGACGTTCGACCGCGCGCTCGCCGCCGCGATCGCGACCCAAGTCCGCGCCTCGGCCCGGACGCCCGCCGGTCGCTGCGCGACGGTGACGGTCACCGGCAGCCCACCTCCCGTCGCGCACCGGACTCGGCGGACCACCGGGTCGGTGCACGTGGTCCCGACGCCCGGTTCGACGCCGAACTGTGGCACATGAAGGTCACTATGGGCTCAGTCATCCGACACACTTCTACACCGACCACGCAAAGTGTGTCCGCTTATTGTCACTATAGGCTCACTGAGCAGACACGCTTCGCGCCTGACGCGGCGCCGCGGGCCAGGTCAGACCGGCCGGCGGGGCAAGAGCATCGTCGGCGGGCCAGGGCCTCGCCCGGGCGAGGCCCGAAGCGGGCGCCCACGGCCCGCTCAGCCGTGTGCAGCTCGCTACCCGAGGTGGCCAGGCCGCCCCGATCAGGGCGGAAGGCGCCGGACGACGCGCGCGGGCTCATCCCGAGCCCGCGCGACGGACGCGCATCGGTGACGATGGTCCCGTGAGCCCGGACGGAAACGAAGCCACCAGCTCGCCGGCGGGCGCCGACGCCGACGCGGATGCCGGCGCCGGCGCCTGCCCGTTCACGGTGGACCGGCCGATCATGCGGCAGCGGTGGGACCGGCTGACCTTCCTGCACTGGCCGTATGAGGCGGACGCCGTGCAGCGCCTGCTGCCGGCCGGGCTCGAGGCCGAGACGTTCGACGGCGCGGCCTGGGTGAGCCTGGTGCCGTTTTTCATGCACGTGCGGACCGGCCGGCGCGGGCTGGCGGCGCCCTGGGCGAGCTTCTTCCCCGAGACGAACGTCCGGACCTACGTCCGCGACGGGCAGGGCCGCCCCGGGATCTGGTTCTTCTCGCTGGACGCGGCGCGCTCGGGGGCCGTCGCCGTCGCCCGGACGTCGTACCGGCTGCCGTACTTCTGGTCGTCGATGCGGCTCGTCGAGCGGGCGGGCGACGGCGATCCGGAGGCGATCAGCTACGTCTGCCGGCGTCGGTGGCCCGGGCCGCGCGGCGCGTCGAGCCGGGTGACGGTCCGGCGGGGCGCGCGCATCCCGGCGGGCGGGCTGACCGCCCGGGACCACTTCCTGACGGCGCGGTTCCGGCTGTTCAGCCCGGTGCGGTCGGGTCCGCCGCGCACGGCCCGCGCCTGGCACCTGCCCTGGTCGCTGCACCACGCCGACCTGCTCGACCTCGACGACGAGCTGGTCACCGCCGCGGGCCTGCCCGCTGCGGCCGGCGCGCCGCTCGTCCAGTACTCACCAGGCGTCGACGTCCGCATCGGCCGCCCCGAACGCTGACGTGGGCGGCTGGTTGGATGACCTCGTGGGGCGCCGGGTGTGATTGTCGCGGGGCAGGCAGGGGTGGGCATGGCTATGTATCCGGCGGGGGACGAACGGCCGCTACGGATGGGGGTTCTGGGCGCGGCCCGCATCACTCCGGCGGCCCTGATCCGGCCGGCAGCCGAGGTGGCCGGAGTCGAGATCGCAGCCGTCGCGGCGCGGGATCCGGCGCGGGCGAGGAGCTTCGCGGACCGGCACGGGATCCCGCGCGTCCTGGCCGACTACGACGCGGTGGTCGACGACGACGGCATCGACGCGGTCTACATCCCGCTTGTCCCGTCGGTGCACGCCCACTGGGCGATCCGCGCCGTCGAGGCCGGGAAGCACGTGCTCTGCGAGAAGCCGTTCACCGCGAACGCCGAGGAGGCGCTCGCGGTGGAGGAAGCAGCGGACCGGGCCGCGGCGGGCGGCGCCGGTGTCGTCGTGATGGAGGCGTTCCACTGGCGCTACCACCCGCTTGCCGCCCGGCTGCTGGAGATCGTGGCCAGCGGCGAGATCGGCGCGGTACGCCGTGTCAGGGCCCGCCTGATCATCCCGATCTGGCGTCGCCAGGACATCCGCTGGCAGCTCGCGCTCGGCGGCGGCAGCCTCATGGACATCGGCTGCTACGGGGTGCACATGATGCGGACGATCGCGGGTTCGGAGCCGGCGGTGGTCGCCGCGACGGCGAGAACGCTGACGCCCGGGGTCGACCGCTACCTGACGGCGGACCTGCGGTTCGACGGCGGCGTGACCGGCCGGCTGGAGACCGGGATGGCGGCCTGGCCGGGGGTCGCCCTGAGCCTCGTCATCACGGGGGAGCGGGGCGTGGCGCGGGTCCTCAATCCGCTGCTGCCGCAGATGTTCCACCGCCTGACCGTGCGGACGACGGCGGGCGGCCGTCGACGCGAACGGGTCGCCGGGGAGGGCACCTACACGCTGCAGCTGCGCGCGTTCCAGACCGCGGTCCGGGACGGTACGCCGGTGCTCACCCCGCCTGCCGACGCCGTCGCGAACATGCGCGTCATCGACGACGTCTACCGCGCCGCCGGCCTGGCACCCCGCCCGTCGACCCCGGTGCCGTGAGGTCGCCGAGGTCGCCGAGGTCGCCTAGGTCGACCGGCGGTCAGCCCGCGAACGCGAAGTCGCTGATCAGGGCGGTGAGGGCCAGCGGCTGGTCGCTCTGGACGGCGTGCCCGGCGCCGGGGACGACCTCGTAGCGGGCCGTCGGCTGGCGGCGGCGGAACTCGGCCGCGTCCTCGTCGGAGACGAACTTCGATTCGCCGCCGCGGACCAGCATGGTGGGGACCTTGAGGGCGTCGACGTCGTCCCAGAGGCGGGCCAGGTCGCTCCGGTGCTCGGAGTTCGCGGGCGGCGGCCCGGACAGGTCGTAACGCCACGTCCACGAGCCGTCGGGGCGGCGGTGCGCGTTGTGCCGGACGCCCCGGCGCACGCCGGAGGCGGCCCGGTAGGGGCTGAGCGCGACGGCCGTCGCGGCCATCTCCTCGAACGACGGGTACGTCGGCTGGGCGCCGACGAGGGCGACTGTTCCCAGCTCGGCCCGGGTCAGCCGCTCCCGCACGCCCGTCACGTGCGGGGTGACGTCGACGATGACGGCCCGGCGGCACAGGTCGGGGCGGGTCGCGGCGAGCCGGATGAGGGTCGCGCCGCCCAGCGACATGCCGACGACCACCCTGGCGTTCGGGGCGAGCGTGGGCAGGGCGGCGGCGACGGCCTCGGCGCCCCGCCACGCCCCGTAGTTCCGGTCCGGGCGCCAGTACGAGTGGCCGTGGCCGGGCAGGTCGACGGCGATCGCCGGCCGGCCGAGGGCGAGCGCGACGTAGTCCCAGGTGTGCGCGTTCTGGCCGCCGCCGTGCAGGAACACGACCTCCGGGTCGGCCGTGCCCCAGCGGAGGTAGCTCAGCGACCGGCCCGGCGCCACCTCCACGAAGCCGCGCGCGACGTCGGGGCGGCCGGGGAACGGGATGCCGATCTCGGCGGCGTTCTCGTGCAGATAGCCGAACTCGTCGTAGTCGTCCGCCGCGAGGCCGTCGTCCGGCGGCGGCTGGTGGTCCGCCTCGCTCATTGGGTGTACCTTCCCCATTCCGCGCCTTGCGGTGTGCGCTGACCGGACAGGAAGTAAACCCGCTCGGCGAGCCGAAAGGGCGAGGTGCCGATCCCGAAGCCGAGTCCGGAGCAGAAGTCGGCCACCCGCCGGGCCAGCGCGTCGTCCACGGCACGGAAATCGACGATCACGGCGCCGCTCGCCCGGACCGCGATGGCAACGGCCCTCAGGTCCCCGTAGTCGTGGATCTCGCGGACCGGTGCCTCGCCGGTCGGTGGTGTCGGGGTGCTCATTTCTGTACCACTCCTTTACCGACGAGCCGTGCGTGCGCGCCTGGCTGCACTGTTCCACGCGGGCGCGCGTCGTGCGGGTCGGAATCGGAGGCCGAAGGCGGGGCTTTCGTGCGTCGTTGCCATCGTGCGGACATCCCGGGCGCGCGATAGTGGCTGGGGGACAGGCGTCACATGGCCCCGGATCGGGAGGTCCAGCGGTGACGGTCACGAACCAGGACTCGGACGTGGAGACAGGCCGGGAGGGGGATCCGGCCGGCGCCCCGGCGGTCGGCGGCCCCGCGGCCGGGTCGGCCGGCGGCGCGCCGTACTACGACCCGTACGACCCGGACATCGAGGCCGACCCGTACCCGGCGTGGCGCCGGCTGCGCGACGAGGCCCCGCTCTACTACAACGAGAAGTTCGACTTCTACGCGCTGAGCCGGTTCGACGACGTCGAGCCGGGCCTCGCCGACTGGCGCACGTACCGCTCGGGGCGCGGCTCGGTGCTGGAGTTCGTCCAGGCGAACGTGGAGATGCCGCCCGGCCTCATCCTCTTCGAGGACCCGCCGGCGCACACCGTGCACCGGGGCCTGCTTTCCCGGGTCTTCACCCCGAAGAAGATGCTCGCCCTGGAGGACCGGGTCCGCGAGTTCTGCGCGCGCAGTCTGGACCCGCTGGTCGGCGCGGGCCGGTTCGACATGGTCGGTGACCTGGGCGGCCCGATGCCAATGCGGACGATCGGCTACCTGCTCGGCATTCCCGAGGACGACCAGGAATCGATCCGCGCCGGCATCGACCGGGGCCTGCGGCTCACCGACGACGCCCCCGACCCGGCCCCGCGGGTCAGCGACGGCTCCCGGTACGCCGAGTACATCGACTGGCGGGCCCGGCACCCGTCGGACGACCTGATGACCGAGATGCTGACGACCCAGTTCGAGGACGAGACGGGGACGGTCCGCACGCTGACCAGGGCGGAGATCCTCGTCTACGTGAACCTGCTCGCGGCGGCCGGCAACGAGACGACGACGAAGCTGATCGGCTGGGCCGGCAAGCTGCTCGCCGAGAACCCGGACCAGCGCGCGGAGCTGGCGGCCGACCCGTCACTGATCCCGAACGCCGTCGAGGAGCTGCTGCGCTTCGAGGCGCCCGCGCCGATCCACGCCCGCTACGTCTCCCGGGACGTGTCCCATCACGGCCAGACCGTTGCGCAGGGCAGCGCGATCGTCTTCCTGGTGGCCTCGGCGAACCGGGACGAGCGTCGCCATCCCGACCCTGACCGCTTCGACATCCACCGCGACGTCGGCCGTCATCTGACCTTCGGTTACGGCATTCACCACTGCCTCGGCGCGGCGCTCGCCCGCCTCGAGGGCCGGGTCGCCCTGGAGGAGCTCCTGCGCCGCTTCCCGGAATGGGAGGTCGACTGGTCCGGCGCCGTCCGCGCCCGCACCTCCGTCGTCCGCGGCTGGGAGGCGCTTCCCGTCATCACCGGCTAGCGCTGCTCCCGGCCCGGCGGGCCTCGTCCGCCCGCGCCCAGGCCCGCGCCGGCCGCCCACGCCCGCGCCCACGCCCACGCCCGCGCCGGCCGCCCACGCCCGCGCCGCCCGGCATGATCGTTGTTTGTGTCCCCCCGGAGGTCGTGGAGACGGCTGGTTCACAGCCACCCCGGGGCATGGCTGGCGATCATGAAAAGCGAGCCAGGCAGGTTATCCGTCGCTCTCCGACCGCGCGGCGATATATGCCTCAAGATCGTTCATGGTTCGGCCGAACGCGTCTTCCAGGTCGATGTTCAGCCGGTCGGCGAGAATGACGACGGACCAGAGGCAGTCGGCCAGCTCGTGCTCGAGCGCGCCGGGAACGCCGACGGCCGCGCGGGCGCCGTCCGCCGCCGTGACCAGCTTGGCGAGGTCGCCGACGTCGCCGACGAACCCCAGCATGTAGTCCCGGGTGTCCCATTCCCGCCGCCCCTCGCGCCGGTTGAGTTCGTCGTAGCCGGCGCGGACCGCGATCGCGCGCCTGCGGATGTCGTCCAGGTTCAACTCTGCTCCTCGGCGGATCTGCCGGCGAGACGGACGAGCTGCCTGCGCAGCAGCTCGGTCGTCCAGGTGGCGTCGGCATCGGGCGGCTGGGTGAGCAGATGCAGCGCCTCCTTGCCAGCAGAGTCGTGCTGCCACGTCGGCGGCGCGCTGCTCGGCGTGATTCTCGCCGCCGACCTGATCTGGGCTTTCAGCCACACGATCTGGCCGCGACGGCCAAAATCAGCTCCGTCGCCGGTCTTCGCCGGCCTTTCGCGACGGATGGGTGGCCAGGTGGACCAGGGCGACGCGACGCTGCTCCGTTCCTCGTTCGGCGCGGCGGCGACCGCCTATGCCGAGCACCGGCCGGGCTACGCGCAGGCCGCGGTCCGCTGGGCGCTCGAGGCCGCGCCCGGCCCGCGGGTCCTCGACCTCGGCGCCGGGACCGGGAAGCTGACCGCCGTGCTGGGCGCGCTCGGCGCCGACGTCGTAGCGGTCGAGCCGGATCCGGCGATGCTGGCCGAGCTGCGCCGCTCGCAGCCCGCCGTCCGCGCTCTTCCGGGCAGCGCCGAGGCGATTCCGCTGCCGGACGGCTCGGTCGACGCCGTGCTGGCCGGGCACGCGATGCACTGGTTCGACATGGCCGTCGCGGGGCCCGAGATAGCCCGGGTGCTCGCGCCCGGTGGGATCCTCGCCGGCCTGTGGAACGTCACCGACGACCGGGTCGACTGGGTCGCCGGGCTCGCCCGCGTCGGCGGCAGCGCGGCGCTCGGCCCGCGCGACACGGTCACCACCTGGCGCGCCGCGACGGCCCACACCTACCTGCCCGCCGACGGTAGCCCCGCCCACTTCGGGTCTCCGGAGCACGCCGAGCTTCCCCACGGCCAGCTGCGCACCGCCGACTCCCTCGTCGCGAAGATCGCGACCCACGCCGGCGTGCTGGTGATGCCGAAGCGGGAGCGCGCGGCGACCCTGGACCGCCTGCGCGCCTTCCTCGCGAGCCGCCCGGAGACCGCCACCGGCGAGTTCACCCTCCCCCTGCTTACCGCCGTCCTGCGCACCCGCCGCTGCTGACCACGCGCCCGCTCGCCGGACCGCCGCGGCGAGGTGATCGCCGGATGTGCCCCGCCGTGGTTGCAATCGAGGTCCGATCACGACCACCGCGGGGCACGACCGGCGATCATGCCTGCGCGGACGAGGGGGCGCTGAGGGCGGCGGCGGACATGTCGAACAGGTCGGTGACGTACAGGTCGTAGGGGACGTCGCCGCCGGGGTAGGGGCCGTCGGGCCGCCCCGGCGGGAGGCGGTCGTAGCCGGCCAGCGCCGACAGGCAGAGGCGGACCAGGTGGGACAGCCGCAGCGACCGCAACGGCGCGGGAACGTCGACCAGCAGGCCGAGGATCGCCATCGACACCTCGTGCCCGACCTCGCCCGCCGGCCGGCCACCGGCCCACCAGGGGTGGCGCTCCGGCGGATGCGCGCCGAACCGGCCGAGAAACCCCACATAGCGGCTGCCGGGCTTGCGGGCCTCCTCGGCCAGCGGCCGCATCAGCACGTCGACCAGGCCGCGGACCGTGCGATCCCGGCCGTCGGCGCGGGCCGCCGCGAGCAGGCCGGCCCGGCGCCCGTCGAGCGCCGGCACGCGGTAGGCGACGATCGCCTCGAGCAGACCGCGCTCGTCGCCGAAGTGGTACTGCACCGCGTTGTTGTTGCCGTTGCCGGCCGCGCGGCAGATGTGCCGCAGCGACACCGCCTCCAGACCCTGCTCGGCGTACAGGCGCTCGGCGGCGAGCAGCAGCCGCAGCCGGGCGTCGTGCGACCGCGGCGCGGGCTCGGGCGCGGCTGGTGTCCTCCTCGACTCGGTCACGTTCTAGGTGCTTACCCTGCCGGCTGGCCACCGTCGTCGCCGGCCTTGCCGTTGCCGCCGGCCTCGCCGTTGCCGCCGGCCTCGCCGTTGCCGCCGGCCTCGCCGTTGCCGCCGGCCTTGCCGTTGCCGCCGGCGCCCGGCTCGTCGTCGGTGACGCCGAGCTCGGCGAGCAGCCGGGCGCGCAGCGCGGCGAAGCCCGCGTCGGAGCGGTGGCGGGCGCCGCCGAGGGCGACCGGCTCGTCGAGCGAGAGCCGACCGTCGGTGAGCACGGCGACCCGGTCGGCGAGCAGGATCGCCTCGTCGACGTCGTGGGTCACCAGCAGCACCGCCGGGCGATGCCGGGCGCACAGGTCGCGCAGCAGCCGGTGCATCCTGATCCGGGTCAGCGCGTCGAGCGCGCCGAACGGTTCGTCGAGCAGCAGCAGCCCGGGGGAGCGGACCAGCGCCCTGGCGAGCGCCGCCCGCTGCGCCTCCCCGCCGGACAGCGTCGCCGGCCAGGCCCGCTCGTGGCCGCCGAGCCCGACCTCCGCGAGCGCGGCTGCCGCCTGCTCGCGCGCGGAGCGCCCCTTCAGGCCGAGCAGTACGTTCTCCTGCACCCGGGCCCACGGCAGCAGCCGCGGGTCCTGGAAGACGACGGCGCTGCGGGCGGGCACGGTCGCCTCGCCGGTCGCGTCCGGGTCGAGGCCGGCGAGGATGCGCAGCAGCGTGCTCTTGCCGGACCCGGACCGGCCGAGCAGCGCGACGAACTCGCCCGGGGCGATGTCCAGGTCGACGCCGTCGAGCACCGCCCGGCCGGCGAACGCGCGCCGCACGCCCCGGACTCGCACCGCGGACGGCGCGTCACCACCGGGCGCGGCACCCGGCACCGCTGGCCGGGCCACGGCGGCAGGTTGCGGCGGCAGCGTCTGGGTGGTCATCAGGTGGCCTCCAGGCCGCGGCGCCAGACGAGCGCGCGGCGTTCGAGCAGGCGGACGAGGGCGTCGGAGAGCAGGCCGAGAACGCCGTAGACCGCCAGGCCGACGACGATGACGTCGGTCTGGCCGAACGTGCGGGCCTGGTCCATCAGGTAGCCGATCCCGCTGGACGCGTTGACCTGCTCGCTGACGACGAGGATGAGCCACGAGATCGTGAGCGCGAACCGCAGGCCGACGAGGAAGCCGGGCAGCGCGCCGGGCAGCACCACCCGGCGGATCAGGCCGAGGCGGCCGAGTCCGACGGTGCGGGCGAGTTCCACGTACCGTCCGTCGACGCCGCGGATCGCGGCGAAGGTGTTGATGTACACCGGGAACGCGGTGCCGAGGGCGACGAGGAACACCTTCACCTCCTCGCCGATGCCGAACCAGAGGATTGCCAGCGGCACCAGGCCGAGGATCGGGACGGCGCGCAGGATCTGCACCGGCGCGTCCACGAGGTCCTCGCCGAGGCGGAACAGCCCGGACACCAACGCCAGCAGCACCGCCGCGCCGACACCGAGGACGAGCCCCAGCGCGACCCGCCGCAGCGAGATCACCAGGTTGTGCCCCAGCGTGCCCTCGGCGGCCAGGGTGTAGCCGGTGTGCAGGACCGTCCACGGCCCGGCGAGGATGTCCGCCTGGATCAGCCCGGCCGACGAGCCGACCTGCCAGCACGCGACCAGCAGCACGGGCCCGAGCAGCCGGCGCAGCCACGTCGGCACCGGCCGGCGGCGCGGCTGGTCCGGGTCGGCGAGCGCGACCCGGACCTGGCCGGGCGCCACCGCCGCGCCGGCCCCGGCGTCGCGGCCGCCGGCCGTCACGACGAAGCCGGCGTCGGGCGTACCCGCGTCGGCTGCCCGGGCGGCACCGACAGCGTCGGCGCCGCCGCCCTCGAGGACGAGCGAGGTCATGCGAACGACCCGCCCGCACGGGACTCCGACTGCTCGCCCTGGACACCGACCGGGACGTCGCCGGCGATCGTGATCCGGTGCATCACCCGGTCGTAGCCGAGGTGGCCGTAGTCGGTCGGCACCAGGTGGGCGGTGGCCCGGTTGTCCCAGAAGGCGATGCTGTCGCGCTGCCAGCGGAACCGGACGGTGAACGCCGGGGTGGCCAGGTGGTCGAACAGCAGGCCGAGCAGCTTCCCGCTCTCCGTGTTGGTCAGCTCGACGATGCGCTGGGTGAAGTTCGGGCTGACGAACAGCACCCGCTCGCCGGTCTCCGGGTGGACCCGCACCACCGGGTGCACGGTCTCGTACGGCGTGCTGGTGAACATCTTCTGCAGCTTGGAGCTGTCGCCGCGCTCCAGGTGGATCTGGTTGACGTGCACCGCGTGCAGGCCGTCGATGAGGTCGCGGATCGGCGCCGACAGCGTCTCGTAGGCGATCGCGAGGTTCGTCCACTGCGTGTCGCCGCCGTACGGCGGGATGACGACGCCGCGCAGGATCGAGCCCATCGGCGGGTTGTGCACGAAGGTCACGTCGGTGTGCCACAGGCTGCGGACCTGGTAGGCCGGGTCGTCCTTGAGCGCCGCGTAGGCCCGGGAGTCCAGCGGGAAGATCTCCGGGTGGCCTTCCAACGTCGGCAGCGTCGGGTGCCCCGGCGTGACCTCGCCGAACAGCCGGCCGAAGGCGATCTGCTGCGCCGGAGTGACGTGCTGCTCGCGGAAGAAGACCACCTTCCACCTCAGCAGGCTGGCGCGGATCTCGGCGACGACGGCGGGCTGCAGCGGCTGGGTCAGGTCGACCCCGAAGATCTCGGCGCCGATGTATCCGGACAGCGGCCGGACGTCCAGGCCTACCGCGGACGGCGTCTCGGTCTCATGGGTGATGGTCACTGTTGGGCCTCCTTGACCGCGGCGTTGTATCGGGCGTCGAACACTTTCGAGATGTCAACCTTCTTGGGCAGGACGCCGCTGGCGAAGAAAAGGTCGGCCAGTTTCTGCGCGCCACCGATGCTGGTCGCGTCGATCGGCACGAACTCCGACGGGACGCCGATGCCGACGAGCACCTTCGCGGTGCTGGCCGGAACCTTCAGCTGGTCGACGTAGTAACCGTTGAGGTATTCCTCGGTGTGGCCGTCACGCCACGCGATCGCCTTCACCCAGCGGCCCACGAAGTCGCCGATCGCGGCCTGCTTCGCCGGGTCGGTCAGCACCTTGTGGGTGGTGATCAGGTACTGGACGACCGGCGACGCGTCCGCGCCGTCGACCTCGTGCGCGGTCGGGTTGGCCTGCAGATACGTCGTCGCGAGCGGCTGGACGGTGACGCCGGCGTCTACGTCGCCACGAGCCAGCGCGGTCGGGATATCGGTGACCGCCAGGTTGACGACGTTCACGTCCTGCTGGGCAAGGTGCGCCGCGTCGAGAGAACGCAGCAGGTACGCCTGCAGGATCGTGCCGGTCGTGATCGCGACCTTCTTGCCCTTCAGGTCGGCGACCGTCCGGATCGGGCTGCCCGGCTTGGTCGCCAGGACGAACTGCCCGGGCGGGTTGTGCCAGGCGGCCACGACGGCGAGATCCTGCCCGGAGGCCGCGGCGAGCACCGGCGGCGTGTCGGCGACGAAGCCGACGTCGACCGCGCCGGCCCGGAACGCCTCCAGCAGCAGCGGGCCGGACGCGAACGTCGACCAGTTCAGCCTGTACGGCGTCCCGGTGCTCCGGCCGGACAGGTCGAGCGCCGGCTTGAGCGTGCCCTGGTCGCCGACGCGCAGCGCGGTCCCGGCCGGGACCGCCGTCGGATAGCCGGTCACCGCCGTCGCGGGCGCCGCGGCGGCGCCGCCGGCGGAGCCGGAGCCGCACGCGGCCAGCGCGAGGACGGCGAGAAGGGTGGTCAGGGCCGCCAGCGCGGCCGTGCGGCGCGGCCGGCCCTGGCCGGCCCGAAAGGCAGGCGCAAACACGAGACTCCTCGGGGAATGGGAATACCGCGCGGCGTCCGGCACGCTCGCGCCGTGATCCGGCCGCGCGATCCGGCCGCATGATCAGATCAGGTGATCAGATCACGTGATCCGATTTCGTGACCAGGCCGCCCGATCAGGCTGCGTGATCCCGGAATGTGGTGCCCGGTGAATCCGGCCCGCTTCGACGACCCCACTGAAGCAGTTAAGTCAGCTGTTTGTCAACCTAGTTGGTGGGAATGCTGCTCAATTGTTTCAGCCCCATGTTCCGACGATGGCGGCGCGGACGGCGCTGGCGGCGAAGACCGGGCTCGTGACGGCTGCCGCGGCGGGCACGCGCCCGCCGCGGCGGGTGGAACACCGGCGCCCCGCGGAACCCGTCAGGCACCGCGACCGTCGGACCGTTGCGCTCGCCTGGCGGTCACGTGACGATGACGTCCTGATACGTGCGGGCCGTCACATCCGTGGACGCGAGGGAGAGGACCAATCCGTGAGCCGTCAGGTCAAGGGCGTGGTGTCGATGCGCCAGGGCGCGCCGGTGGAGCTGCGCACCGTCATCGTGCCGGACCCCGGGCCGGGCGAGGTCACCGTCGACGTCAAGGCGTGCGGGGTCTGCCACACCGATTTCCACTACCGCGAGGGCGGTATCAGCGACGACTACCCCTTCCTGCTCGGCCATGAGGCCGCCGGGGTGGTCGCCGAGGTCGGCCCCGGTGTCACCCACGTCGCCCCCGGCGACTACGTCGTCCTGAACTGGCGGGCGGTCTGCGGCCAGTGCCGGGCCTGCCGCCGCGGCCGGCCCTGGTACTGCTTCGACACGGCGAACGCGACCCAGAAGATGACGCTGGAGGACGGGACCGAGCTGTCGCCCGCCCTCGGCATCGGCGCCTTCCTGGAGACGACGCTCGTCGCGGCCGGTCAATGCACGAAGGTCGACCCGGCCGCGCCGCCGGAGATAGCGGGCCTGCTCGGCTGCGGCGTGATGGCCGGGCTGGCGCGGCGATGAACACCGGCGAGGTCGGCCGGGGCGACAGCGTCGCGGTCATCGGCTGCGGCGGCGTCGGCGGGGCGGCCGTCGCCGGCGCCCGGCTCGCCGGCGCGGCGAAGATCATCGCGGTGGACGTCGACCCGCGCAAGCTCGCGCTCGCCACCACCCTGGGTGCCACCCACACCGTCAACGCGGGCGATGCCGACCCGGTCACGGCCATCCAGGAGCTGACCGACGGTTTCGGCGCCGACGTGGTCATCGACGCGGTCGGGCGCCCGGAGACCTGGAAGCAGGCGTTCTACGCCCGCGACCTCGCCGGCACCGTCGTCCTCGTCGGCGTCCCGACCCCGGACATGACGCTGGAGATCCCGCTGCTCGACGTGTTCGGCCGCGGTGGTCGGCTGAAGTCCTCCTGGTACGGCGACTGCCTGCCCGAACGCGACTTCCCGCTGCTCATCGACCTCTATCTGCAGGGGCGGCTGCCGCTGGAGACGTTCGTGTCTGAGAAGATCGCGCTCACCGACGTCGAGGCGGCCTTCGACGCGATGAAGCGAGGCGATGTGCTGCGCTCGGTGGTGATGATCTGATGTGTGCGCCGGTCGACGGCACCGCAGACGATGCCGCGGACGTCCACGCCCACGGCGCGGCCCGGGCGGACGGTGATGCGGCCCGGGTGGGCAGCGCGGCCGGCGTCGAGACGCGGTCCGCCGGGAGGGTCCGCGGGGCCGAGGAGCCCGGGGCCGAGCCACGCGGGGCCGAGCCACGCGGGGCCGAGCCACGCGGGGCCGAGGAGCCCGGCGGCCGGGTGCGGGTCGACCACCTCGTCACGTCGGGGATCTTCTCGCTGGACGGCGGCCGGTGGCACGTCGACAACAACGTCTGGCTGATCGGCGACGACGAGGAGTGCGTCGTGCTCGACGCGCCGCACGACGCGGCGGCGATCGTCGCGGCGGTCGGTGACCGTCACCTGACGGCGATCCTGTGCACGCACGGCCATGACGACCACGTCGACGCGGCGCTCACCGTCGCGGCCGCGACCGGCGCGGAGATCTGGCTGCACCCGGCCGACCGGGAGCTGTGGGACCGCACCCATCCGAACCGGGCGCCGGGCCACGAGATCGACCCGGGCCACCGGTTCACCGTAGGCAGCGGCACCGACGCCGTGACCCTGACCGCGCTGCACACCCCGGGCCACACCTGGGGAAGCGTCTCGTTCCACGCCCCGGAGCTGAACACGGTCTTCAGCGGCGACACCCTGTTCCAGGGCGGCCCCGGCGCCACGGGCCGGTCCTTCTCCGACTTCCCCACGATCATCGAGTCGATCACGGACCAGCTCCTCGGGCTGCCGGCCGACACGGTCGTCCGCACCGGCCACGGCGCCTCCACCACGATCGGCAAGGAGGCCCCCGCCCGCCAGTCCTGGCTCGACCGCGGCCACTGACGGCCACCGACCGCCGCGGACTCGGCCGCCTCCGCGCCTCCGCGCCTCGACGACGGCGCTGGCCGAGGCCACGGGGGTGGCCCTGCCCGTGGGCCGCCCCCGTGGGGCTCGACGCCGGCCGACGCCGGCCGACGCCGGCCGACGCCGGCCGACGCCGGTCGACCGGCGAATGTCAGTCGCTGACGAGCATCTCGCCGGACTGCTGCTGCCAGAGCCGGTAGTAGTGGCCCCGGGCGTCGAGGAGCTGCTCGTGGCTGCCCTGCTCGACGATCCGGCCGCCGTCCAGGACGACGATCCGGTCCATCCGCAGCAGGGTCGACAGGCGGTGCGCGACCGCGATCACGGTCCGTTCCCGCCACAGCTCCTCCAGCGCCCGCTGGACGAGCAGCTCGCTCTCGCTGTCCAGCGCGCTGGTCGCCTCGTCGAGGACCAGCAGCGGCTTGTGGTCGAGGAACGCCCGCGCGATGGCGATCCGCTGCCGCTGCCCGGTGGACAGCTTGATGCCGCGCTCACCGACGAGCGTGTCGTACCCGTTGACCGCCCGGGCGACGAAGTCGTGGGCGTGTGCCTGCCGGGCGGCCCGCTCGATCTGCGCCTCGGCGATCCCGGCCGGCGCGCCGTAGGTGATGTTGTCGCGGATCGACCGGTGGAACAGCGAGATGTCCTGCGGGACGTAGGAGATCGCCCGGGCGAGCCGGCGGTTCGGCACCGGCCGGCCGTCGACGGCGACCGTCCCGAGCGGCAGGGCGTAGTAGCCGAGCAGCAGCTTCAGCAGCGTCGTCTTGCCGCTGCCGCTGCGCCCGACGACCCCGACCTTCTCGTGCCGCTCGATCGTGAGCGTCACCCCGTCGAGGACGCGCGCCGCCGGGTTGTCCGGGTAGGCGAACGTCACGCCGCGCAGCTCGAGACGCCCGAGCGAGCCCGCCAGGTCGCCGCCGCCGCGGTCCGCCGCCGGGCCCACGCTGACCGTGTCCGCGCTGGCTCGGCTCGCGATGGCCGGGCCGACGCCAACCGCCGCCTGCAGCGGGATCTCGTCCGGCCCCGGCGCGTCCGGGTCGGGGAACGCCGCCTCGTCGAGCACGTCGCGCTCGCCGAACAGGTAGCCGTACGCCTCCTCGACCCGGGCCAGCCGCAGGTTCAGCTGGGAGACCTCCCAGATCGTGCCCCAGATGAAGTCCGAGAAGATGACCAGCGCCGCGAGGAACGTGGTGAGCTCGCCGACGGTCAGCTGGCCGCGCTCGAACAGCCACAGGTTCAGCAGGACCGCGCCCGGCCAGACGAGGTACCGCACGACCAGGCTCATCGAGCCCCAGAACATGATGGCCCAGAACATCGACTTGTTGGACTGCGTCGCCACGGCCCGGCGGCGCTCGACGACCAGGGCGTGCTCGACGGACTCGCGGCGGAACGACTTCACGCTCACGAAGTTCGAGACGACGTCCAGGATGTAGCTCTCCATGTCGGCGTTGACGTCGGTCCAGAGTTTCTCCTCGCGGGCCGACTTCGCCGCCATCCGGCGCCCCGCGACCAGCATCACCAGGATGCCGCCGGTGAACAGCAGGCCGGTCTGCAGGTTGACCGCGAACATGATGAGCACGAGCGACGGGAGCTTTACGAACATGTCGACGTAGTTGAAGCAGATGTTGTCGAGGAAGTCGCGGAACTCCTGGCCGAGGGTGCGCACATATCCGCTGATCTTGCCCGTGGCCCGGGCGGAGAAGTACGGATATTCCTGGTTGATCACCCGGCGGAACAGCAGGTTCTGGTAGTCGTAGCCGCGGGCGTTCAGCAGCCGCATGTAGAGCAGCTCGGCGCAGCGCCAGAACAGGTCGTGGCCGATGCTGCAGCCGATCAGCGCGACCGTGTAGAGGGTCACGCTCCCGTGCGGGGTCTCGGTGAGCGCCGCCACGAACCGGCCGATGAACAGCGGCATCACGGCGAGGAACGTGCCGGCGAGGATGAAGACCCCGACGACGAGCGTCATCGACCGGCGGAACGTCCCGATGAAACGCACGTACGACCGGATCCCGGCATGGCTCTTCCTGACCGGCTGCGCGGCCGCGGTCGTGCCGGCCGAAGCGTCCGCCTCGACCGGCGTCGCCGGCGTTTTTCCGGTGCCCGCCCGCTCGGCCTGACGCGCGCGGTCCAAGAGCGCTTCCTGCTGGTCGGAAAAACCGGTCGGTGATGCCGCCGGCTGGACGCGCGAACGTCGCCGGCGTGCCCTGGCGCGTTTGCGCCAGGAACCGCGCGCGCGGCGCCCCGTGTGTTCCGCTCCGTCGTCCATGGACCCAGGATTACTCACGGCCGTCAGGCTTCGCACCTGAATTTCTCCGGCACCGCTCGTCAGACGCCGTTGTCCACGCCGTTGACCGCCGCCTGCCCCGCCAAGATCATCTGCGGGCCGGTAGGCGTCGTCCGCCGCCGCGCGGCGGCGGCGGACGGGCACCAGGAGAGCGCGGGGACCTGCCTACGAGCCGCCGGTCAGCGGACCTTCGGCCGGGTACCGGTCGAACCAGGGCCGGGCCGACTCCAACTGGGCGGCCAGGCGCAGCAGGGTGCCCTCACCGCCGAGGGGGCCGACGAACTGGATGCCCAGCGGCAGGCCGCGCGGTGTCCAGTACAGCGGAACGCTCATCGCGGGCCGGCCGGTCATGTTCGCGAGCTGGGTGTAGGGCACCCAGCTCAGGTTCGCCAGCACCGCCTTCTCGATGAGGCCAAGCCGGTTGAGCAGCTTGCCGCCGTGCAGCCGGACCATGAGCATCCCGGCGGCCCGCTCCCGCGCCGAGGTGGCGATCTCGCCGACGCGCAGCGGTTCGCGGGCGAGCGTCGGGGTGAGCAGCAGGTCATGGCTGCGGTGGAAGTCGACGAGGGCCCGGGTGTGGCCGTGCCACCGTTCGATCGCCCGTTGCACGTCGACCGCTCCGGTGGACCGGCCCATCTCCGCGGTGATGAGGGTGTCCGTCTCGAAGTTCTCGTTGCCGGCGCGGACCTCGCGGGCCTCGGCGACGAGCCGGGCCGACTTGGCGAACCAGTAGGTCAGGAAGTCGGTGGCCAGCGCCCGTTCGTCGACGACCGGGTCGACGGTCTCGACGTGGTGCCCGAGCTCGGTGAGCAGCGCGGTGGCGTCCTCGACGGCGGCGACGGCGTCGGGTGACGGGGTCGCGTTCAGCGCCGACGTCGTGCGTACGCCGATGCGCAGCCGTCCGGGCGCGCGGCCGGCCTCGGCCAGGTAGTAGCTGGGTGGCTGCTCGGCCGGCAGGTAGGGCGGATAGGGGTCGGCGCCGGCGAGGACGTCGAGCATCGCGGCGGTGTCGCGCACGGAGCGGGACAGCACGCCGTGGGTGGACAGGCCGGTGCCGCCCTCGGCGTCGGCGGGGCCGTGCGGGACGACGCCGCGGCCGGCCTTCAGCCCGAACAGCCCGCAGCACGCGGCGGGAATGCGGATCGAGCCGCCGCCGTCGTTCGCGCCGGCCACGGGCACGATCCCGGCGGCGACGGCGGCCGCCGAGCCGCCCGACGAGCCACCGGGGGTGTGGGCGGGGTTCCACGGGTTGCGGGCGGGTCCCCACAGGGCGGGCTCGGTGATCGCCTTGGAGCCGAAATCGGGGGTGTTGGTCTTGCCGAAGATGACCAGGCCGGCGTCGAGCCAGCGCTGCACCACGGTGGTGTGCTCGGTCGCCGGCCGGTCGGCGAGCGCGCGGCAACCGGCCGCTGTCGGCACGCCGGCATAGTCCTGGCCGAGGTCCTTGAGCAGGAACGGCACGCCGGCGAACGGGCCGGCGAGTTCCTCGTCCACCCGGCGGTCGGCGATGTCGTCCATCGGCCGGACGATCGCGTTCAGGGTCGGGTTGACGGCCGCGGCCCGCTCCCGGGCGGCGGCGAGCAGCTCCGCCGGCTTCACCTCGCCGCCGGCCACCAGCTCGGCCATCGCGAGCGCGTCCAGCGACCGGTACCGCGCGAAGTCCATCGACCCTCCACCGTGACGTCGGCGTGCACCGGGTGCTCCCGGCCAGGTAAGTCTGCCGCGTGCCCCGACCGGCCGCGTACCCGCGCATCTGTGCGCCCCGCGGCGGGTCGCTCCCGGTCGCCGGTCGGCCGCCTCCCGGCACACGGCCGTGGCCAGCGGCGATTTCAGGTCGTGACGGATGGTTACGTAGAGCGATTCCGGTTGTGTCCGGAAGCCGACACGATCGCGCTCCTGGCCGCCGCGCCGGGTCGCCAATGTGCATTCCGCCGGCGCCGCGACCTTCATCGACGCGTCCGGTGAACGGTCGGTGCGCCATACCGGTCAACCCGTGCACCGATTCCCGGGTCACATGAATGTTCGGGATTCGCACTCGAAGATCTGATGAGCACAGTACGGTTCTGACGGGCAGTGACCTGCCATCCGCGTATGCCCGGGGCAGGATGGCCCGGCGCGGACGCACCGCACACGAGATTGGACGACCACGTGACGCTGGCGCCGTCACCGAGTGCCCAAGAACTCGGGAACGACCATTATCTCGATCTGATGAAGCGCATCCTCACCAACACGATCTACCGTGATCCTCCTATCGCGAGCCGGATGCAACCGGGTACCGAGTTCGACGGCGACCGCAGGGCCACGGGTCGGGACTGGCCGAGTGTGGCACACACCATGATCGGGCGGATTCGGCTCGACAACGTCCAGGAATGTGTCTCCGCGGTGATCGCAGATGGCATTCCCGGCGACCTGGTGGAAACCGGGGTATGGCGCGGCGGAACGGCGATCTTCATGCGCGCGATCCTGCGCGCCTACGGCGTGGACGACCGGCTGGTGTGGGCGGCCGACTCGTTCGAGGGAATGCCGGTCAGCGGCCCCGACAGCCACCCGAGCGACCTCAAGACCCCGCTGCACCTCATGAACAAGGTGCTGGCGGTCTCGCTCGACACGGTGCGGGCCAACTTCGACGCATACGGGCTGCTCGACGACCAGGTCCGCTTTCTGCCGGGCTGGTTCCGGGACACGCTTCCGACGGCGCCCATCGACCGGATCGCGGTGCTGAGGCTGGACGGGGACCTCTACGAGTCGACCACGGACGCGCTCGCCAACCTGTACCTGAAGGTCTCTGCGGGCGGGTTCGTCATCATCGACGACTACATGATCGCCGCGTGCCGGGAGGCGGTGCACGACTTCCGCGCGGCGCACGGCATCACCGCGCCGCTCATGCAGATCGACCAGGACGCCGTGTTCTGGCGGGTGCCGATGACCCGATAGCCGGCGAATCGCGGCGGCAGGACCGCCCGAGCCGGTTCCCGGGCCCGGTCGCCGCGCCCGGGAACCGGCTCCGGCGGCCGGCCGCGGTCCGCGGCCGGCCGCCGTCCTACGCCGGTACCCCTGATCGAGCCGCGCGCGCCGTGCGCGTGGCCGGCCGCCCGGCCGCCGCGCGGCGGCCCCGCCCGGCTTCGTCAGGCGGCGCCGGAGAAGCGGGCGCGGTGCTCGGCCGGGCTGACCCCGCGGACCCGTTTGAACGCGCTGCTCAGCGCGAACGCGCTGCCGTAGCCGACCCGGCGCGCGACCGCCTCCAGCGTCGCGTCCCGCTCGTCGCGCAGCATCCCGGCGGCGAGATCCAGCCGTACGCCGGTCAGGTACGTCATCGGCGGCTCGCCGACGAGCTCGGCGAACCGGCGGGCCAGCGCCGCCCGGGACACCCCGGTGTGCGTGGCCAGCGCGGCGACCGTCCACGGCTGGCCGGGGTCGTGGTGCAGCAGCCGCAGGGCCCGGCCGACGACCGGGTCGGTGTGTGCCCGCAGCCACGTCGGCTCCCGGCCGGGCGCGCCGCCCGGGCCGCCGTCGGCGTCGCCGAGATCGGGGCCGTCCCCGCCGGCGGTGAACCAGGCGCGCAGCACGTCGATGAGCAGCAGGTCCAGCAGCCGGTCGAGCACCGCCTCCTGGCCGGGCCGGTCGCGGGGGATCTCGGCGGCGAGCAGCGGCAGCACCGGGCTGTCCCAGCGGTCGGCCGGCAGCACCAGCAGGCGCGGCAGGGCGTCGAGGAGGCGCCGGCTGACCTCGCCGGCGAGCTGGTAGGTGCCGACCAGCATCACGGTGTCGCCGTCGAGCGCGTCGCCCCAGGTCCGCATCCCGAGCCCCATGACGTCATGCAGGTCGACGCCGTCGGGGGTGGTGCAGCGCTGCCCGGGGTGGATCACGACCCGGGGCGGAGCCGCCGGGTCGTCGGCGACGGTGTACGGGTCGGGGCCGCGCACGACCGCCACGTCGCCCGGGGCGAGCCGGGTCGGCGGCTCGCCGTCGTCGAAGCGGAACCAGGTATCGCCGCGCGACTGGGCGACGACGGTGAGCGGCGCCCGGTCCTCGATCCGCAGCGACCAGGGTGACGTCAGCATCGCTCGCAGCAGGAACGCGCCGCGCGCCCGGGCGCCGTCCAGCAGCCCGGCCAGCGCGTCCACGGCCCCCACTGTAGGTCGTTCCACTCCGGTGGACGACCGCGTATGCGCGCGAGCCTTTCGGCGATGGTCACCGCCTACCCCGTGCGGCTTCATGGAGGTGGCCTCCGCGGCGGCCGGCCGGTCGTCGCGGAAAGGGACTGGACGCATTCGAAGGAGAGACCACCGTGAATGGCGCGCGGATCGGGACGCTGCTGGCGGCGACGCTCACGACGGGGCTGATGGCGGGCATCTACTACGCGTTTGCCTGCTCGGTGATGCCGGGACTGCGGGACACCGACGACCGGACGCTGGTGAGCACCATGCAGTCCATCAACGTGGCGATCATCAACGGCTGGTTCCTGCTGGTGTTCGTCGGCGCTCCGCTGCTCACGCTCGCGGCCGGCGCGGTGCACCTGCGGGCCGGCGGGCGCGCGGCGCTGCCGTGGGTCGCCGCCGGGCTCGCGCTGAACGTCCTCGCGTTCCTCGTCACCGCCGCGGCGAACGTCCCGCTGAACAACGCGCTGGACGCCGCCGGGCCGGTCGACCAGATCACCGACCTCGCGGCCGTCCGCGCCCACTTCGAGACGTCGTGGATCCGCTGGAACCTCGTCCGCACGGCCGCGACCACCGCGGCGTTCGGCTGCCTCGGCTACGCCCTCGTCCTCACCCACCGGCCACGGTGACGGCCGGCCGGCGGCAGGTCGGCCGGCCGACAGGCGCGCCCCGACGGGGCGACGGCCTGCCCACCCGGGCCCGCGGCACCCCCGGCGATGCGGGGGTGTCGCGAGCCCGGGGGTGCCGCTACGCCGGGACCGGGTTGCGGGCGTCGCCGGTGACCGAGCGCGGGTCGCCCGCGTCGGTGTAGTAGCTGACCAGGCAGCTGAACGACCGGGTGCCGGTCTGCCAGCTCTCGGCCTCGATCGGGAACCAGCCGATGCTGACCGTCGAGGACTGCTGGAAGGACTGGCCGAAGAAGCCGCGCGCGACCGCCGCACACTGCGCCCCGGCGCGGTCGTCGAACGCGTCCTGGGAGGGTGCCGGCGCGCCGGGCGGGTCGGTGAAGCGGACGTCGCCGATCGCCACGTGCTGGTGCGGGGCGGAGCACGCCACCGGGGTGGTGCCGTCCGTGCCCTGCGCCATGCAGGTGCCGACCGGGTAGACCATCGACTGGTCGGCGCCCTTCGCGGTTCCGGTGATCAGGTCGTTGTCGGGGTTCTCCGGGGTCGGGGCGTAGCCGCCGATGCCGCAGTCGATGTCCCGGTCGCCCTGGGCCCAGCCGGACATCGTCGGCACGATCGTCGACACCGAGAACCGCCCGTCCGGGTCGAGCGGGTACCCCAGGTACGCCTCGACGGGCTTCCGGCAGTACCGGTCGTAGATGTCGGACCACTGGTCGTCCGTCGGCGGGTAGGGCGCGCTGTCGGGGAACTCGGAGCTGATGTCGACCGGGTCGTCGCTGACCGACTCGAACAGGTGCGGCTTGTCGCAGGTGACGTCGTCGACCTTCGCCGACGAGCCGCCGCGGTCCCACCGGTAGCAGTGGCCGATCTTGTAGTTGCGCTCGCTGAGCTCGGGGTCGCCGAGCGTCGGGCTCGCCGAGGCGCCGGTGGACGCCGAGCCGGACGGCGGCGCGGCGACCGTCGACGCGTCGTGCTTGTCGTCGCCGCCGACGGCGGCCCCGAGGGCGGCGAGCCCGAGGATCACGACGACCACGCCGCCCACGACGACGGCCACGATGCGCCCGCGGGTCCAGCGTGACCGGCGCGGCGGCGCGGGCGGCGGCCAGTACGGGGGAGTGCCCGGGCCGGGGGGTCCGGGCTGGGGCCACGGGGCGCCGGACTGCCCTGGCGGCATGCCGCCGTACTGGCCGGGGCCCGGGGCACCCGTCGGCGCGGGCCACCCGCCGGGCGCAGGGGTGCCGGGGACGGCGGGGGGCGGCTGCTGGGGCCAGGAGCCGCCGGCCGGGCCCGCCGGCCCGGGCCAGGGACCCGGCGGCGGGGAGTTCTGGTCGGCCACGGTGGTCTCGCTCCATCGCGTCGGGCGCGGCGGGGTCCGGCGGCTGGGCCCGGGGAGCGCGCCTGGCTCGCTGCCGGCGCCCCCGCTCGGCCCGCCGGACGTCGCGGCGCGCTGATCGTGGCGGGGACGATATCCGGCGATCACGGCGAAACGCGTACCAGGTCTCGACCTTCTACTATTCGGGAATTGCTGGTTACTCTCCGTTGGTGCGGTCTCGACGTCGCGATCGGCGCGACCGGTGGAGGTCAACGGGGGATAACCCCCGAGCGGCGGTCCGGTAACGGACAGTCCGAGGCGCGCGGACCGGGCGGCGCACACGCGGCCGCCCCTCGCGGAAGGTGCGGCGCGGCGCCGGGGCCCTGCCCGAGACCGCCCGGGAGCCGGGCCCCGGCGCGTGGCCACGTCGGCGTCCACGGCCTTTCTCGGGCCGCCCCCGTGCGGCTCGACGGCGAGAAAATCAGTTTCCGACCGGACGTCCGAGTCGTACGCTTTGTCCTGTCCGAAGTGAAGGCCGAGGGTTACTTCCTGCTAAGAAGATCCCACCGTCGGCCGTATTGGTTCTCGGACGTCACCGCCGGAAACGGTGTCGAAGTGCTTGGCTGGCGTACTTCCAGGTTCGATTCCTTGACGCCTCACCACATGGGGCGTGCCTCTCCGGGGCAATTCGCCGGCTTGTCTGGTTCTCGACACCGTGACCGCCGCGGCGGTACCGAAGTGCAGGGCGGGGCTCCTTCCGCTTGGGACGGGGTGACGCGGGTTCGAATCCCGCCGCGACCTTGAGGCCGTGTCGTCTAGTGGTTCAGGACGCCTTGGTCCTCGCCCGAATTGGTTCTCGGTACCGCCCGGCGGTCCTTTCCCGCGGGCGACGTCCTCCGGGTGGAAAGGGGACACCATGGGTAAGCTCGCGAAGGCCGCCGCGGCGCTGGGCGTCATCGGCCCGGTCCGCACCACCGGCGAGCGCACGGCCAGCGCCGAGGGCGGCGCCGGTTGGGCCCGTGACGTCAAGAGCGAGCTGTTCCTGCTCGCCATCTCGAACCTCGTCGCGGAGGACACGTTCTACGAGATGGGCCGCGACCGGGACGGCCGGTTCGTCAGCCTCCTGTGGGAGGCCGTCGCGCAGGACGCCGGCTGGGTCGCCCGCCTCATCCCCTGGCTGCGCGACGGCGCGAACCTGCGCGCCGCGTCGGTGGTCGCCGCCGCCGAGTACGCCCGGGCGCTCGCCGCACTGCCCGACCCGGCCCGCGCGGCCGCGCCCACGGTCCGCTCGGTCGTCGCGGGCGCGCTGCGGCGCCCCGACGAGCCCGGCGAGTTCGTCGCCTACTGGCTCGCCGGCCGCCGGCCCGCCCGCAACAGCCTGCCCGGCGGCGTGCAGCGCGGCGTCGCCGACGCGGCGGCCCGGCTGTTCACCGAGCGCGCGGCACTGAAGTACGACGGCCTGGGCCAGCCGGTCCGGCTCGGCGACGTGGTGGAGCTGGCCCGGCCGACGCCGACGGCGCCGTGGCAGAGCGACCTGTACCGCTACCTGCTCGACCGCCGGCACCACGGCGACGCCGTCGCCACCGAGACGCTGCCGATGCTGCGCGCCCGCGCGGCGCTGGAGGCGATCCCGGCGGGCGAGCGGGCCGCGGCGCTGCGGTCCTGGGGCGCGGACGCGCCCGGCCGGCTCGCCGCGGCCGGCGTGACGTGGGAGGCGCTCGCCGGCTGGCTCGGCGGCCCGATGGACGCCGTCGCCTGGTCGGCCGCGATCCCGTCGATGGGCCTGATGGCGCTGGTCCGCAACCTGCGCAACTTCGACGAGGCCGGCGTCTCGGACGAGCTCGCGGCAACGGTCGCGGCCAGGCTCGGCGACGCCGCACAGGTCCGCGCGTCGCGGCTGTTCCCGCTGCGGTTCCTCGCGGCGTACCAGGCGGCGCCGTCGGCCCGGTGGGCGTGGCCGCTGGAGCAGGCGGTCACGCACGCGCTGGCGAACGTGCCGGCGCTGCCGGGCAGGACGCTGGTGCTCGTCGACCAGTCGGGCTCGATGTCCACGTCGCTGTCGGCTCGCTCGGCCGTGACCCGCGCCGAGGCCGCGGCGCTGTTCGGCTTCGCCGTCGGCCTGCGGGCCGAGCAGGCGGACGTGTACGTCTACGGCGCCGACGGTGGCTGGAACGACCTGCGGCCGAAGCACTCCCGGGTGCGGCTGCCGACGGCCGGCTCGCTGCTGCCGCTGGTGCACCGGCACGGCCGGGCGAACCTCGGCGGCACGCTGACGTGGACCACGCTGCGGCGGACCTACGCGGGTCACACGCGGGTGGTGATCGTCACGGACGAGCAGGCGCACGACGCACCGGAGCGCCTGCCCGACGTGCCGATCGTCACGTTCAACGTGGCCGGCTACCGGGCCGCGCACGTGGCGGCGGCGGCCAACCGGGTGACGGTCGGCGGCCTGTCCGACGCCGGCTTCGCGATGCTCGCGCAGCTCGACGCCCGGCGGCGCGGCGACTGGCCGTTCTGATCCGCCCGCGCGGATCGGGCGGCCGTCCGGATCGGGCCGCGCCCGCACGGCGCCGGGGCCTGGCACGGAGATCGTTCCGCGTCAGGCCCCGGTTTGCGCGACGACCGTGGCCTTTTGTGCATGGTTCGTGACCGAACGTGCAGGGACGGACAGGCGTGCTGTCCCGGTCGGCGCTGCACCACTTCCCGCGCCCCGGCGTCCGCGGCATCCGCGTGATCGGCGTCCGCGGCGGCCGCATGATCGCCTCCTGCCCCCTGGTGGTCGCGGACGAACCGCGGATCCACCATCCCGGGGCAGAAACGGCGATCATGCAGGGCGGTGGGACGCCGCGCCGCGTCAGGGGCCGACGGTGAGGATGGTCTTGCCGACGGTGGCCCGGGCCGCGATCGCCGAGTGCGCCGCCGCGGCCTGCTCCAAGGGGATCCGCTGGCCGATCAGCGGACGCAGCCGGCCGCCGGCGGCGGCCGCCAGCGCCGAGCGCAGATGCCGGTGGTTGTCCCGGGGACCCGGCCGGTCCCGCACGATCGTGACGCCGCGGGCGGCCGCCTCGGCGTCGGTGACGTCCGCCCAGGAGCCGCTCGTCAGGCCGTAGGGCAGCATCCGCCCGCCGGCGGCGAGCAGGCCGAACGCCGCCCGGCCGACGTTGCCGCCGACGCCATCCAGCACGACGTCGACGCCGCCGGTCTCCGCCAGCACCCGCTGCGGCCAGGCGGGGTCGAGGTAGTCGACGCCGACGCGCGCGCCGAGGTCGCGGGCGAGCGCCACCTTGCGGTCGCCGCCGGCCGCGGCGACCACGGTGGCGCCGGCCGCGGCGGCGAGCTGGACGGCCATCGAGCCGACCCCGCCGGCGGCGCCGGTGACGAGCACCCGGTCGCCGGGCGCGACCGCCGTCGCGGCGACCAGCCACGTCGCGGTGCGGCCGTCGGCGAGCACCGCGGTCGCCGCCTCGATGTCGAGGCCCGCCGGCACCTCTGCGAGGTTGTCGACGGCGACGGCGGCCCGCTCGGCGTAGCCGCCGGACCCGCCCGTCGCGGCCACCACCCGCAGGCCTTTCAGCATCGGGTCGACGTCCGGGCCGAGGGCCGTCACGACGCCGCCGACGCCGTTGCCCGGGATGACCGGCGGGGTGGGCGTGAAGGGGCCGGGCGCGTTGCCGGACCGGATGAGCGTGTCGAGGAACGTCACGTTCACCACGTCGACGTCGACGACGACCTCGCGCGGACCGGGGACGGGATCCGGCGCCGTCCCGGCGACGAGCACCTCCGGACCACCGAACCTGGTCAGGTACACCACCCGCATGGCCATGCCCCTCCGCTCACCCCGCGCCTCCTGCATTCCCTTACCGCACAACCTGAAGCGCGGGTGAGGTCAATCCCGTCCCGGCAGGTGTGCCGGCCGGATTGTCGGAGGTGTCCGCCAGAATCCGCGTCGGGGGCAGGGCGAGCAGGGCGCGGAGGTGCGGCGATGGCGTTCGACGGCGAGCTGGCGGGCCGGGTGCGGGACGTGCTCGGGCCCCGCCCGGGGCTGTCCGAGAAGCGGATGTTCAGCGGGCTCGCGTTCCTGCTGGCCGGAAACATGGTCTGCGCGGTGATGAGCCGGGGCCTGATGCTGCGGGTCGGCCCGGACGCCTACCCGGCGGCGCTGATCCAGGACGGCGTCGGCCCGTTCGTGATGCGCGGCCGGCCGACGACCGGCTGGGTCCTGGTCGACCCGGAGGTCCTCGTCGACACGGACGCCCTCATCGAATGGATCGATCTCGGCGTCCGCTTCACGGCGACCCTGCCGGCCGGCGGCAAGCGCGGGACGAAGTAGCCGAGCCGCTACCGGTCGGCAGGGCCGGACTTCACCGCCTCGACGAGCTGGCCGAGCTGCGTGTCGCTGAGCTTGCCGCAGCTCGCCAGGTCCGCCTCGCTGATCATCCCGACGAGCCGGTGGTCGTCGATGACCGGCATCCGGCGGATGCGGTGCTCGCTCATCCGCTGCAGCACCTCGTCGACGCCGGCGTCCGCGTCGACGTAGAACGGCGTGCCCTGGGCCAGCTGGCTCGCCGGCGTCGTCGCCGGGTCGCGGCCGGCGGCCAGGCAGCGTATGACGATGTCGCGGTCGGTGATGATGCCCTGCAGCCGGTCGTCGTCGCCGCAGATCGGCAGCGCGCCGACACCCAGGTCGCGCATCATGCGAGCGGCGTCCAGCAGGGTCTGACTATCACCGATGCAGGTCGCGTCCCGGTGCATGATCTCGCGTGCGGTCGTCGTCATCACGGTCCTCTCGTTGACGCGTGGCCGCCCGGGCCGGGCGCGCGGATCTCGACCGGATCCGCTCCCGCTCCCGCGCGGGCGCACTCGGATGGCCGCCTGCGGGATACCCGTCCGCCCAGCTCACAAGCCCGTCGGGCGGCCCCGGGCGCCGCGCCGGACCACCCCCAGCGGCTCGATCATGACGCGGCGCAGCGAGAAGACAGCGCGTGGTCGCACACCAGCTGGTCGGCGAGGTCGCCGCCGGTCTTGCGGCGGGTGAGCGTCCGCATCACCGCCAGGTGCTCGGTGCGCTGCCGGTCGAGGACGTCGGTGGCGCTGCGGCCGGTGAGCAGGGCGACGACGAGCTTCGTGTACAGCCCGCTGTGCAGGTAGAGGTCGGGTGGCTCGGGCTGGGTGAGCCAGTGCGCGACGTCGGTGACACCCGCCGCGGTGATCGCGTAGCGCTTGGGGTCCGGGCCGATGGTGGACCGGGCTTACCGGGCGGACCGGGCGTCAGGGAAGGGTCAGGACGCGGGGGCCGTCGGTGGTGATGGCGACGGTGTGCTCGACGTGCGCGGCGCGGCTGCCGTCGTCGGTGCGCAGCGTCCAGCCGTCCGGGTCGGTGCGGAACCGGTCCCGGCCGCCGGCGAGCAGCATCGGCTCGATCGCCAGCACCAGGCCCGGGCGCAGCGGGAAGCCACGGCCGGGCACCCCGTCGTTCGCGACGTGCGGGTCCTCGTGCATCTGCCGACCGATGCCGTGGCCGCCGAACCCGGCCGGGATGCCGAAGCTCGCCTGCCGGCAGACCTGGCCGACGGCGTGCGAGATGTCCCCGAGCCGGCCGCCGGGGCGGGCCGCGGCGATGCCGGCGGCCAGCGCCTGCTCGGCCGCCTCGATCAGCGCCAGGTCGGCCGCGCGGGCGGCGCCGACGGTGAAGCTCGTCGCGGCGTCGCCCGTCCAGCCGGCGAGCTCGGCGCCGCAGTCGATGCTGACCAGGTCGCCGGCGCGCAGCTGGTAGTCGTCCGGGATGCCGTGCACGATCGCGTCGTTCACCGACGCGCAGATCACCGCCGGGAACGGCGTCGGCGCGAACGAGGGCCGGTAGCCCTGGAACGTCGACGTCGCGCCCGCGTCGGCGAGCACTCGCGCCGCGACCGCGTCCAGCTCCCGCAGGCTGACGCCGACCTGCGCCGCCGACCGGACCGCCGCCAGGGCCCGGGCGACGACCCGCCCGGCCGCGCGCATCGCGACGATCGCCGCGGGCGACTTCAGCTCGACCATTCCGCCTCATCTCCTGTGTGTTTGGTGTCCCCGGCGGACCGGGCGGCCGGGGCTTGGCCCGAAACTGCCACCTTGTGGTCTCGTTCGGGGCAACGCCACGGTTAACTGCGTCGATAACTATACCGGTATAACTATCACGGGTCTACGATACTGGTCATGGTTCGGACCCCGCTGACCAGCCATGAGCGCGCCCGCGGCGAACGCTTGGGGGCGCTGCTGCGAGCGGCCCGCGGCGACCGCAGCATGGTGCGCGTCGCCGAGCTCGCCGGCGTCTCCGCCGAGACGATCCGCAAGATCGAATCGGGCCGGATTCCCACCCCGGCGTTCTTCACGGTCGCCGCGCTCGCCACCGTCCTCGGCATCTCGCTCGACGAGATCGCCGCCGCCTGCGCCCACCCGGGCGCGACCGGCGTCGCCGGCGCCCTCGACTACGTCGCCACCCGCATCTCCGCCTGACCTCGGCCGGCAGCGCCGCCGGCCACCGAGCCCGTCGGAGCGGCACGTTGCGGCCGCCGACGGTCCGCGCGGGCGGCGCTGTCCGGCGCGCGACGATCCGCCCGACGAGTCGTGCCCACGCCTAGGCTGCCGGCATGCAGATCTTCGACGATCTCGAAGCCGAGCTGACCCGCCTCGACGAGATCCTCGGCAGCCTCGACCGGGCGGCCTGGACGGCGCCGTCCGCGGCCGCCGGCTGGAGCGTCGCCGACGTCGTCCTGCACCTCGCCCAGACCGACGAGACGGTCGTCGAGACCGCCGCCGCGGGCCGCCTCGGGATCATCCGGCCACTGCGTGGCGACGAGGGCACCCTGACGGTCGACGAGGCGATGGACGCCTGGGTGCGTGCGGAGCGGACCGAGCCCGAGCTCGTCCACGCCCGCTGGCGCGCGGCCGCCACCGCCGCGGTGCAGGCGCTGCGCGCGGCCGACCCGGCCGTGCCGCTGACCTGGGTCGCGGCGCCACTGCGCCCGGCCGTGCTCGCCACCACCCGGCTCGCCGAGCACTGGGCGCATGCCCTGGACATCACCGAGCCGCTCGCGATCCCGCTCCCGGACACCGATCGGCTGCGCCACGTCGCCTGGCTCGCCCACCGCACGCTGCCGTACGCCTTCGCGGTCGGCGGCGACGAGGGCGAGCGGGCGCCGGCCCTGCGCGTCGAGCTGACCGCCCCCGACGGTGCGACCGTCTGGGAGTACGGGCCGCCGGCTGCCGAGGCCGTGATCAGCGGGCCCGCCGGCGCCTTCTGCCGCGTCGGCGCCCGCCGCCTGGCCCCCGCGGACGCCGGCCTCACCACGTCCGGCCCCGCCGCCGACCGCGCCCTGGCCCTGCTACGCAACTACGCCGCCTGACCGACGTCGTAGGCGGCGGGTGGGGCGCGTCCCCGGGCGGGCCGTGTCCTCGCGCCGGCGGCGTTCTCGTGTTGGCGGTGTTCTCGTGGCGGTCCGCGCTGTCGCGGCGCCGGCGGCCCGCTCATGATCGCCGGTTACGCCCCGCGGTGCACCCGAACGGGGCCTCTCGACGACCACCCGGGGGCACAACCCGTGATCATGAGCGGCCGGCAGGGCGACCGCCGCGGACTACACGCGCCGCCAGGCCGGATCCGCCCGCGCTCGTCCGCTTGCGCGGTTCCCGGAATCCCTAGGTGTTGTCCACGCTGTTGACGAGCCGGCGCGACCGGGAAAGATCTTGGCGGGTCGGGGAGCGCGGCGCGGCCGGTTCGGTTGGCAGCGCGCAAGCACCGACACGGAGCGTGACCGGACGTTGAGTGCGCTGTAGGCGCTCGGCACGCCGCTGCGCTCACGGGTGATGGGGCTGGTGGAGACCACTCCGGGGGATGCGTCATCGGGGTCTCAAGTCACCGCGAAACGTACTCTGGTGAGCTACCTGGCCGTTACCGTGTCGACACACGGACGTCGACACATGGAGCTTCGACATATGGAGCTGGAGTACCAGCGGCTGTACCTGCCGCCGGGAACGGACCGGCGCACCGCGCTGGCGGTGCTGACGATGCACGCCGAGTTCGGCGACTGGGAGCTCGACCGGCTGCGGCTGTTCCCGGACGGCTCGCGCCGCGTCGTGCTGCGCCGCCGCCGGCGGCCCGGCAGCCTCCCCGGCTACCTGCCCACCTGACCGCCCCGCCGCCCGGCGCCGGCGCGGTCGGCGCCCGGACGCCTCAGGGGACGTAGGCGAGGGTGAAGGCGAGCGTCGCGTAGACGGTCATGACCGTGACCGAGACGGTCAGGGCGAACGGCCAGATGGTGCGCCGGCCGAGCGCGAGTGCCGCGACCAGCACGAACGGGAACGCGCCGAACAGGTAGCGCTCCGACGAGTCGAGGTTCGAGCCGGTGAGCACCGTGAGCAGCACCAGGCCGCACCACACCGCATAGCTCGCCGGCAGCAGCCGCGCCATGAGCACCAGCGCCAGCAGCGCCAGCAGCAGCCACGGGACGTGCAGGCCGGTGCCGAGCTCGCCGTGCAGCGTTCCCCGGGTCGCGTCCCACAGCACGGACAGCGGGTTGCCGGTGGCGCCGTGCCGGGCCGCGTCCCGCTGCATCGTCAGCGGGGCGAGGCCGTCGTGGTACTTCGACGCGGACCAGCCGATGTACACCCCGGCGCCGGCGGCGGGCGCGCCGACCGCCGCGAGCCTCGGCAGCCACCAGCGCGGGCTCGCCGAACGCGGACCGCGGACCGCCTCGATCGCCAGCGGCGCGACGAGCAGCAGGCCGAGCGGCCGGCACAGCCCGGACAGCAGCCCGGCGACGGCGGCGAGCCCGAACCGGCCGGTGCGGGCGGCAAGGAACGCGGCGACGGCGAGCAGCATCGCCAGCGCCTCGGCGTAGCCCATGACCAGCACGAACGCGGGCGGCGCGAGCGCCGACAGCCAGATCACCCGGCGGATCGCCGCGTCGGCGAACCCCTCCGCCCTGGCCAGCCGGGCGAGCAGGACGGTCATGGCGAACGCCAGCGCGTTGACGACGACGAGCAGCACCGCGCCCTGGTGGCCGGCGAGCCCGGGCAGGACGCACAGGCCGCGCACCAGCAGCGGCAGCAGCGGGAAGAACCGGCGGCTCTCCTCGCCGGCGCCGCCGTAGCCGTGGGTGGCGATGCTCTCGTACCAGCCAGCGTCCCAGCCGAGCAGGCCGGTGTGCCCGAGCGTGCCGCCCTTGTCGGCGACCGAGCCGGTGAGGAAGTGCACCAGGCCGAGGGCGGCGCCGACGACGATCCTGCCGGCGAGCCACGCGGCGGCGGCCTGAGGCAGGTACCAGCGGGCGAGCCGGCCGCCGGCGGCGACGTCGGCGGCGACGCCCGGGGCCAGGCCGAACCGGCGGCGGGTGTCCGAGCCGTCGAGCGCGGTCGCCGGGTCGGCGAGCACGACCAGCATGTTGTCGATCTCGTTGGGTTGGCGGCCCGCCGGCCGGTCGCCGTCGCGGCGGCCCGCGCGGTGCGCGCCGGGGGTGCGGCGCTCCGCGGGCCGGGCGGCCGCGTCCGCGTACGCCTCGAACCGCGGCCCCGCCGGGCCGCCGCCCTCGTCGGGCCGCGCGAGGTCGTAGGAGGCGGCGGCGGAGCGCGCGGCGAGACCGTCGGGTGCGTGTCCGTCGGGACCAGGCGCGGCGTCGCGGGCGGGTGCCACGCCCGCGGGGGCGTGCGCGCTGAGGTCGGCGCTGGCGGGGGCGGCGACCGGGGCCGGCGAGAGCGCCGCCCGGGCGCCGTCCGGCGAGTCCGTCATGGAGCGGGGAACCGTACGAGCTGGTAGTTCTCGTACACCTCCGACGGCTTGCCCTGCTCCATCTCCAGCTTGGCTCCCCGCTTGTTCTGCAGCTCGGTCTGGATCTGCAGGCAGAGCGTCTCGTAGGTCCGGTAGCCGCCGGAGTCGGCCATGAAGATCGTGTGGCCGGCGCCGGCCTCGGCGAGGGCCCGGGCGGCGAGCTTGACGCCGTCGGCGGCCTGGTTGCGCTGCTCGTAGTCGACCCAGTTGACCCGGTCCGGCGGCGTCCAGCTCGGGATGAGGCGGGCGTTCACACCGGCGGGGATCGTGCGGGCGAGGGCGGGGCCGAGCTGGTCGGGGCAGATGAGCAGCAGGTCGCCAGGCTTGGCCTCCCGGGCGAGGACCGCGCCGACATCCGTGGCCTGGGTGCGCTGCATCTGGACGTCGGTGTAGCCGCCGACGACGCCGGCCAGCGCGCAGACCGCGACGGCGATCTGCACGAACCTCTTGTGCCGCACGACGGTGGCGCCGAGGCCGACGACGAGCAGGAACGGCACGAACGCCGTCGCCGTGTACCGGTCGGCCCACGCGTTGCCGACGACCTTCCCCGCCGTGACGGCAACCAGCAGGGTGACCGTCGAGAGCAGGAACAGCGTGCGCCCTGGCTCGCCGCCGCGCAGGTCGATGAGCACGAACCGGCCGCCGAGACCGCGACCCGCGATGCCGAGCGCGACCAGGATGGTGATGAACAGCAGCAGGATCCGGCCGACCGTCGACGGGCCGCCGGCCCACTGGCCGTAGGCGTGCGAGATCGCGGCGTAGCTCGCGGGCTCGCCCCAGGGGGTGCCGGTGTGCGCCGACTGGAACCGGAACTCGCCGAGCCACGGCGAGAACACGACCGCCCCGCCGATGATCCCGAGAAACGCGACGAGCGCCCCGCGCCGGCCGGCGGCCGGGAACCGGGGCCGGGTGGTCGCCGCCGCGACCCGCGCCGCCGCGCCGGCGGCCGAGTGCCGCGCGGCCCGGGCGGCCGCCGCGGCGGAGCCGGGCAGCGGCGCCTGGGTGGCGGCGACGCTGCCCGCCGGCAGGCCGGCGGTGGCGAGGCCCTCGTCGACGGCGTCCTGGGTGGCCTGGTCGACGGGCGGCTCGTCGGCGGGCCGGCCCGCGCTGGCCCGGTCGGCGGCGCCGAACAGGAACCCCGGCCGCCACCAGAGCAGCAGCAGCCAGCCGGCGACCGTCAGCAGCAGGTAGAGGCACCAGTAGTGGGTGAGCGCCAGCGACCCGGCGGCCAGCGCCACACAGACCGCCGAGAGCACCGTCGGCTTGCGCAGCGTCCGCTCGATGGCGAGCCCGCCGAGCGCCGTGAGCAGCACGATCAGGCTGTACATCCGGGTCTCGGTCGCGAACCGCAGCGCGAACGGCGACGTGATGTAGAAGACCGTGGCGAGCTGGGCGGCCCGCTGCCCGACGACGCGGCGGCCGAGCACGTAGAGCGGCCAGGCCGCGACCAGGTTGATGATCGCGGACAGCGCCCGGACGGCCGAGTTGCCGGTGCCGAACAGGCTGATCCAGGCATGCAGGATCAGGTAGTACAGCGGCGGGGAGCCGTCCTCGCGCAGGCCGGTGAACATCGTCGGCTTGGCGCCACCGAGCGGCAGCTTCGCGATCGCGACGCTCTGCGCCTCGTCGAGCCACAGGTCCTGGCGAGCGGTGAATCGCACCACCACCGCTACCGCCAGGATCAGCAGCAGCACGGCCTGGTAGATCCGATCCGCGCGCCCGGGGCGCGGCCCCGGCGTGTCGACCGGCTCGGGGATGCGCTCCGCCGGCCGGACCGCGACGTCCGTCACGGCCTGTCCTCTCCGTCCCTGTCCGTCGGGAGCCTGCGCACCCGCAGCCTCCCGCCCCCACGGCCGGGTGGTCCCTGCATGGTCCCGACCCGGCTTCCGTGCCGGAGGAGGATGTATCACGGCACTCTTTTGCTGCTGTCGGCGTTGCTGTGGTCGGCCCGCCGACCGCGGTCCCCGCGTGGCCGCGGCGGCCGGCGGCTGCGTGCTGCCACGGTGACCTCCGGCGAGCCTGCGGTGACGGTCGGCGGTGGCCTCGCCGGTGCCGACCCACGGGGCGGGCAGGCTCGGTGACGCCACCGACCGCCGGCCGGCGTGCGCGCCCAGTCTTTCATGCGCCGCCCGCGGGCACCGGTGCGCCCCTGGCACCCACCGGTCGGCGGGCCGGGCCGGCAGCCCTTGCGCGCCAGTTGTGATCATCTACGCCGGTGGCCGACCGACGGGCGGGCCGGCGCTCGGCTTCCCGCCCCGGTGGCGCCGCCGGGCGCCGGGCGGACCCGGCTGCGCGCGGTCTGGCAAGGTTCCGTCATGGCCTCTCCCGTCCGCGATGCGCCCGATGCCAGCCCGGTGGCGCAACCGCCGGCCGCGGCGGGGGCCGGGACGACGGCCGGGGGGCGGCCCGAGGGGCCGGCCGTGGCGCCGGTTTCGGCGGCGCCGCCGGCGGCCGTGACGAGGCCGGTGGCGGGGCTGATGGCCGCCTGGTGCGGGCTCGCCGTCGGGATCGCGGCGAAGGACGGCCGCTACGGCGGCTGGGCGATGTCGGCGGTGCTGGCGGGCTGGGTGATTGCCGCGGTGACCGTCGCGCTGCTGGGCGGCAACGGCGGCCCCGCGCGTCTGCTCGGCTGGCCGGTGCGGTTCGCGGCTCGCCGGATCGGCCGGCCGGCGCCGTGGCTGTCGTGGCGGGTGACGTGGGTCGCCGTCGCCCTCGTCGTGGGGCTGGGGCCGGTGCTGCGCCACCCCCGCTACTACGGGTCCGGCGGCTGGGTCGACGTCGCCGACTGGTGCTCGATCGCCGCGGGCCTGCTCGCCGCGGCCGGTGTCGTCGCCGGGCTGCTCGCCGAGCGATCGACGCCGTCGCCGTCACGGCCGCCGTCGCCGGTGCGGGCGGTCGTCGTCGGCCTGCTCACCGGGCGCCGCGGCTTCGGCGCGGTCGTGGCGCTCGCCGCCGCGGCAGGGGTGGCGACCGTGCTCGCCGCGCCGGACCCCGAGATCGACGTGTTCCACCTGCTGCAGGCGTCGTCGCGCGGCCTGCTCGACGGCGTGAACATGTACCACCAGGAGTGGCTGACCGGCCGGCCCGGTGACCTGCACGGCGGCCTCGTCGACGTCTACCCCTACCTGCCGGCGACCTCGGTACTGCTCGCCCCGTTCCGCCTCCTGCTCGGCGACGTCCGCTACGGCCTGCTCGCCGCGCTCGTCGCCGCCGCCTACGCCGTCCGGGCCGCCGCAGTCCGGGCTGCGGCCGTCGGGGCCGCGGCGGGCGGGTCCGGTGCCGGCGCGCCCGGCGGCCGGCGGGACGCGCCGTGGCTGCCGCTCGTCGGGCTGCTGGTGCTCGTCTTCCCGGAGTCGTGCTACGCGCTGGAGCAGTCCTGGACGGAGCCGCTGCTGGTCGCCTGCCTGGCGGTGATGGTGTGGGCGGTCGGCGGCGGGCGCGGGGTGCTCGCCGTCGCCGCGTTCGCCGTGGCGCTCGCGAGCAAGCAGCATGTCGTCGTGCTCGTTCCGGTCGCGGCGGCGTGGCCCGCGTTCGGCCGGCGGCGGACCGCCGCGTCGTGCGGCCTGGCCGCGGTGCTGGTCGCCCCCTGGGTGCTCGACGACCCGGGGGCGTTCCTCGACGACGCGCTGTGGACTGCGCTGCACTATCCCGTGCTCGACCACTCTCTCTCGGTGACCGGGTGGGCGCACCATTTCGGGATCACCCTCGGCTTCGGGGTGACCGCCGTGGCGCTCGCGGTGGCCTACCTGCTGGCCTGGCGCGCCCGCGGCGACGCTCCCGGCTTCGCCGCCGGGGGCGCCCTGGTACTGCTCACCGCCGTCGAGCTGAACAAGCAGTCGTTCTTCAACCACTACACGCTGCCGATGGCGCTGCTCGTCCTCGCCGTCGCCACGACCGCCGCCGCCGCGGGCCGGGCGCCCGAGCCGGCCGCCGGGGTGCCCGCGAGCCCGCCGCCCACGGTCTGACCCGTCTACGGTCCGATCCGCCCACGGTCCGATCCGCCCACGACCGAGCGGCCTCGCTGCCCCGGCTCGGCCGTCCTGCCAACCCGGCCGGGCCCCTCAGCGCAGGGTGCTGAAGCGTTCCAGCCACGCGCCCTCGTAGAGGGGCTTCTTGTTGACGACGACGCTGCGGTCACGGCGGACGTTGAGCTGCTCGGACACCAGGCTGCACGAGCCCTCGAGGAACCGGTAGCCGTCGGCCTTGACCAGGAAGATCGCGTGGTTGGGCCCGGCGAGGGTGTGGACGTAGTTGGCGAAGTCGTCGCCGTTCGCCTGCTGCATCCGGGCGGCGTAGTCGACCCAGTCGACCAGCGCCGGCCCCGTCGTGTCCGCGTAGACGACCTCGCGCAGGTCCGTCTCGCCGAGGCGGGTCAGCGCGCGGTGCACCGCGGGGCCGAGCTGGTCCGGGCAGTAGGCGACGACGTCGCCCGGCCGGGCCTGCGCGGCGATCGCCGCGGCGATCTCCGGCGCCTGGGTGCGCTCCGTCCGGACCAGCTGGAAACCGCCGACGAGGCCCGCGAGCGAGGCGACGACCAGCACCCCGCTGCGCCAGCGCCGCGACGGCAGGATCGAGAGCCCCAGCGCCGCGAGCATCAGGCACGCGGGCAGCGAGATGCCGGTGTACCGCTCCGCGTAGGCGCTGCCGCCGAACATGTTCACCACGTAGGCGAGGGTCAGCGGGGCGAGCCACACCGCGGCCAGGTAGCGGCCCGGCATCCGCCCGGACGGCCGCACCGACAGCTCCGCGCCGACCGGCCGGCCCGTCAGGCCGATCAGCGCGCCACCGAGCAGGATCAGGCCGAGCAGCGCCCCCGTCGACTGCGGGCCGGCCCAGTCGAAGACGGTGTCCAGCAGGACCTGCGCCTGCACCCGCGGCGCCCACGGCGTGCCGGTGTGCAGCATCTGGAACAGGAACGACGGCATCCACGGGGCGAACAGCACCGCCGACGCGGCCATCGCGCCGAACGCGCGCAGCGCCTGGCGGCGGTAGTGCGGCCGGCGCCGGGACTGCAGCAGCAGGAACGCCGCCACCGTGAAGATCAGCAGGAACGTCCAGTAGTGCGTATAGACGAGGGCGGTCGTCGCGAGCGTCAGCAGCGCGAGGCGCCCGGGCGACGACCGGTCCAGCGTCCGCATCAGCGCCAGCCCGAAGGCGAGCACCAGCAGCACGACCATCGAGTACATCCGGGTCTCGCTGCCGTAGCGGATCGCATACGGGGAGCAGGCGAACAGCAGCAGCGTCGCGCGGGCGACCCGGCGCGACGTCGCGTCGTCGCCGTTGCCGTGTGCGGAGGCGAGCGCGCCGACCCGGGCGCCGGCCGCCCAGGCGAGCGGCAGCGTCGCCAGCGACAGCAGCCCGGACAGCGCCCGCACGGCGACGTCCCCGTCGCCGAACATCTTGATCCAGACGTGCAGCAGCAGGTAGTACAGCGGCGGCGAGCCGTCGTGGCGCAGCGCCGCGAGCAGCCCGCCGACCGGCCGGCGAGCGATCTCGACGGTGAGCGACTCGTCGAGCCACAGGTGGCTCTTCGTGGCGAACCGCAGCACCGCGCCGATCAGCACCGCCGCGGTGATGAGGACGAGCGGCAGCCGGCCGCCGACCCGCGCGGCCAGCGGGCTGCGCCGCGCCCGGTCCCGCAGCCGTTCCCACAGCGCGACCAGCCAGCCGCCGACGCGGCTGGCCGCGGGCCGCGGCGACGGGGCGGGGGCGGGCTCGACGGGACGGGTGGGGGGTGCCCGGTGGGGGAGCGGGCCGGCGTCGACCGGGGGTGCCTGGCGCGGGACGGTGGCCGTCGCCGCCGCGTCCGCGACCTGCGGGAACAGGGCGTGCGGGGGGACGGCCGGCGCGGCCAGCTCCGCCGGGCCCGCGGCCGCCGCGGCGACGTCGGCGCCCGACCGGTACACGACCGGGCGGGTGGATGGGTCGGTGGTCACCACAGGGACGCTACCGAGCCGGCGCACGGGCCAGCCCCGCCACCATCCCCGCCCGCCGGCGGTTGAGCCCGCCGCCGGGCGGCGCGACCGCCCGGCGGCACGCTCGGCACCGGTGGCGCCGGGTCGCCCGGCCGGCGGGTCGAGGCTCACCCGACGGCCTCCGACACGGACACGCGGCCGGGCGTGGGACCGGCCGCGGACGCGTCGAGGCCCTCGTCATCCTCGTCCGGCCCGGCGGACCCGCCCGGCTGCGCGCCGGCGAGCAGCGGCCCGAGCAGCGTGACCCGCCGCCGGCCGCCGGCCGTGCGCACCGCGTGCCGCAGCGCCGGCCCGTTCACGCACACGACCGACAGGTGCCCGCGGGCACGGGTGATCGCGGTGTAGACCAGTGGTCGGTTGAGCATCCGGCCAGCCTCCGGTGGGAAGACGGTGACCACCGCCGGCCACTCGCTGCCCTGCGCCCGGTGGACCGTCACCGCCCAGCCGTGCTTCAGGTCGCCGAGCACGCCGGCCGGCACCTCCAGCGTGCCCCCCGGGAAGGTGACGAGCAATCCACCCCGGTCGGCGAGCTTCGTGACGACGCCGATCTCGCCGTTCGCGAAGCCGACGTCGAGGTGGTTCGCCGTCGCGACGACCCGGTCGCCGACGTCGAACCCGCCGACCGTCCCCGGGCCCGGGTTGAGCGCCGCCTTCAGCGCCTGGTTGAGCGCGACCGTGCCCGCCGGGCCGGCGTGCACGGGGGTGACGACCTGCACGTCCGCCGACACGATGCCGAGCACCCGGGGAATCGAGTCGGTGACGAGCTGCACCACCCGGTGCGCGGCCTCGCCCGCCGACCGGGCCGCGACGACGACGACCTCCCGGTCGGACCCGCCCGCGGGCGGCGGCAGCTCCCCGCCGCGGACCGCGGTCGCGAGCTGCGCGATCGCGCCGCCCGACGACTGCCGATACAGCCGGGAGAGCTCCGTGACCGGCGCGACGCCCGACTCGATGAGGTCGGCGAGCAGCTGACCGGGGCCGATGCTCGGCAGCTGCGCCGGGTCGCCGACGAACAGCAGGTGGGTGCCGTCCGCGCAGGCCTCCACCAGCGCGGCGGCGAGCTCCGCGTCGACCATGGAGGCCTCGTCGACGACGACCAGGTCGGCGTCGAGCGGGTAGTGCTCGCCGCGGGTGAAGCCGCCGCCGCGGCCCTGCGCGCCGAGCAGCCGGTGCAGTGTGCTCGCCGGAGCGTCGCACAGCTCCTCCAGGCGCTTCGCGGCCCGGCCGGTCGGCGCGGCGAGCGACACCTCGGCGCCGGCGGCGCGGGCCAGCCGGACGACGGCGGCGACGGTGCGGCTCTTGCCGGTGCCGGGGCCGCCGGTGAGCACGCTCACGCCGACGTCCAGCGCCGTGCGCGCCGCCGCCACCTGCACCTCGTCGAGGCCCGCCGTCGGGTCCTCGTCGCCGTCTGCGGCGCCGCCGTCGCCCGTCTCGCCGCCGTCGCCCGTCTCGCCGCGGCCGGCCGTCGCACTGCCGCCGGCGTCGGCCACCTGGTCGGCGAGGACGGCCGGGCCGCCGCCAGCGGACGGGGGCGGCGCGGTGCCAGCGTCGGTCTCGGCGTCGGTGGAACGGTCGGCGTCCAGGCCGAAGTCCAGCTCGGCCGCCAGGTGCGCCGCCGCGTCGGCGTCCTCCTCGTCGTCGGAGGTCGCCGGCGCCGGGCCGGCCGGCCCGGACGCGCCGGGTCGCGGGCGGCGGCGCGCACCCGGGCGCAGCGGCTCGGCGGTCGCGACCAGCCGCTCGACGCCGTCCGCGACGGCCTGCTCGGCCATCGCGTAGCGCTCCAGGCCGATCCGGTCGTCGACGGCGACGACGCGGCCGTCCTCGGTGGCGTCGGCGAGCGCGGCCGCCGGGTCGGCGACGCCCTCCCGGGCGGCCGCGGCCAGCACCGCCGCCGCCGGCCCGGCGGTGTCCCCGGAGCGGGCCGCCGCCCTGGTGAGCAGATGCACCAGCACGCCGGGCCCGCGCCGCGGGTCGTCCCGGCCGAGCCCCATCGACCGGGCCAACCGGTCGGCGTGGCTGAGCTCGGCCTCCCCGCCGACCAGCAGCACCCACGGATCCGCCCGCAGCTCGTCCGCGGCCCGAGCACCCAGCTCGTCGCCGACGCCCCGGGCGAGACGTACGGGCAGATCGGCCGCGGCGAGCAGCTCGGCGGTCTCGTACCGACCGGAGGCGGCCCGGAACGTGTCCAGCAGCCGGCGCGCCCGCGGTCCGCTGACACCCTCGATCGCCGAGAGCCGGGCGAGGTCGACGTCGTCGGGATGGTGGATGCCGGCGGCGGCGAGCCGCGACGCCGTGGTCCGCCCCAGGCCCGGCCACAGCCCGGCCGCGCAGAAGGCCGCGAACAGCGGGTCGCGGCCCGGCGGCGCGTCTGCCGGCCCGGATCCACGTCGCCCACCGGGCCGGGCGGTCCCGGGCAGGCCGGTGGAACCGCCGGCGCCCGCGGGCGCCTGGACGTCAGGGGCAGGGGAGGGCTGGTCCGGCATGCCCGAAGCGTAACCAGCGCGGGCCGGCGTCCCACGGCGCCGGACCGCCGCCGCGCCGGGCCTGGTTTCGGCTGATTCCACCGAGCCGTGCCCAGCCACCTCGCCGCGCTGGCGGGCATCGGTTCCGGGTTGGTCGGGCGCCGCCCGTCCCGCCGCGGTCACGCCGGCTCGCCGGCCGCCGCGGAGCGTCGAGTCAGCGGTGGTGTCGAGTCAGCGGTGGTGGGGCCAGATCGGGGCTTGGCGGCCCCCACGACCCCTGCCCCGATCCGAGGACAGGACGGGGGCTGACGGCGGCCGGCTGGGCACGTCGGTACGGGCCCGGCGTCGGGACTGCGGCCGGCGCGACGGCGACGCGGCGACGGCCGGTGGGGTGGTCAGCGGTCGACGATCTCGGCGTCGACTATCTCCTCGTCGCGGCCGCGGCGGATCGGGCCGGTCGGCGGGGTCAGCGGCGTGGCGTCGGTGGGGTAGAGCTCGCCGTCGAGGACGTCGGCGACGGTCGGACCACGGCCGGCCCGGTGCCAGGCGGCCGCGGGGCCGGGCGGCGATGTCCGTCCGTCGGACCGGTCCGACGACGGGTGGGGCGGTCCGGCCGGGCCCCCCGTCGGCGGGTGAGGCGGCGCGGGCGCCTCCCCCGGGGGCGGCGTCGTCGGGCGGCGCGACGGCTCGCCATGCCCGCCCGCGGCAGCGGCGCCCCCAACCGGCGGCGCCGCGCGCTGCGCCGGCGCGGGTGGCTGCGGGGAGGCTGGGTCACCCGGGCGGGCGGGCGGCCGCTCGTCGTCAGGGGGCTGCTCCGCGCCGGCCCGCGCGAGCTCGCCGACCGCGCGCTCCATGTCGTCGGAGGCGACCAGTCCGCGCAGCCGCAGCATCGCGCCGAGCAGCTCACCCTGCTGGCGGCGCAGCGAGTCCAGCGCCGCGCCCGTGCGGGTGATCTCGGCCTCGATGTCCTCGTGGCGCTCCCGGGCGAGCCGGCGGGCCTCGGCGACCGCGTCCGCGAGCAGCTTGCCGGCCTGCTCGCGGGCCTCCTGGGTGATGGGGTGATGCGCGCCGGCGTCGCTGACCACCTCGTAGAGGGTCTGCTCGACGACGAGCCTGGCCCCGGCGACGATCTCGTCGGCCATCTGCTGGGAGATCGCGAGCATCCGGCCGATCCGCTCGCCCGCGCTGGAGGCCGCGTCCAGGTCCTCGGCGGCGCGCCGGTCCCGCTCATGGCGCAGGGCCGCCTCGGCCGCGGCGACCCGGGCCGTCAGGTCGCTGGAGTACCGCCACAGCGCGCGCACGTACCCGTCGACCTGGTCCGGGTCATAGCCCCGGGCGACGACGTCGAAGGCGGGCCGCGGCGCGTCGGCCCCGTCGTCGGGTGGGTCGCGGTCGTGCGACGCCATATATCGGCCCCCTTACGTCTGCATCAGGTCAAGGTCTACACCGAGGAGGGCGTCCACCAGCATCCAGGTACGCACCGGCGTGTCCGTGTCGTCCCTTTCGGGCGCACCGGACGTGGCGAGCGCAGCGTCAGACCAGCGGTCGACCGCGGCGAGCGCCGCCGGGGTGTCCAGGCCGGCGGCGAGCGCGGCGCGGACCTCGGCGAGCAGGCCGGTGGCGTCCGGCGCTGCCGGTACGGCGGCGGCGGCCCGCCAGCGCGCCAGCCGCTGCTCGGCGGCGGTGAGCGCGGCCGGCGTCCACTCCCAGTCCTCGCGGTGCGAGTGCGCGAGCAGCGCCAGCCGGATCGCCGCCGGCGCGACGCCGCGGCCGCGCAGCCGCGAGACGAACTCGAGGTTCCCCCGCGACTTCGACATCTTGTGCCCGTCGAGGCCGACCATGCCCGAATGGACGTATCGCGCGGCGAAGGGGTTGCGTCCGGTCGCCACTTCGGCATGCGCCGACGAGCACTCGTGGTGCGGGAAGACCAGGTCGGCGCCCCCGCCCTGCAGGTCGATGACGTCCCCCAGATAGTGCCGGGCGATCGCCGAACACTCGATGTGCCAGCCGGGTCGGCCCGGGCCGAACGGTGACGGCCAGCTCGGCTCGCCCGGCCGCTTCGCGCGCCACAGCAGCGGGTCGAGCGGGTCCTTCTTGCCGCGCCGGTCCGGGTCGCCGCCGCGCTCGGCCGACAGCGCCCGCATCGCCGCGCCGTCCAGGCCGCTGACGTAGCCGAACCGGGGCGCCGCGGCGACGGAGAAGTACACGTCGCCGTCGACGGTGTACGTCGCGCCGGCGACGGCGAGCCCGGCGACCATGTCGACGATCAGCGGCACCGACTCGACCACGCCGACGTAGCGCTGCGGCGGCAGGATCCGCAGCGCCGCCATGTCGGCGCGGTACAGCTCGGTCTCCCGGCGGGCGACCTCGGTCCAGTCGACGCCGTCGCGGGCGGCCCGCTCCAGCAGCGGGTCGTCGACGTCGGTGACGTTCTGGACGTAGCGGACCTGGTAGCCGGCGTCCCGCAGCACCCGGTTCGCCAGGTCGTAGGTCAGGTAGGTGAACGCGTGGCCGAGGTGGGTCGCGTCATACGGCGTGATCCCGCACACGTACATCGTCACGGCCGGCGCGTCGGCGCCCCCGGCCCCGGCCGGCAGGGCGGGGCCGACCGGCTCCAGCCGGCCGGTGACGGTGTCGAACAGCCGTGGCTGCGTACCCCGTCCGGGCAGCGTAGGAAGGGGACAGGCCGGCCAGCTGTGCATGTCAGCCAGCGTAGCCGCGCCCGGACACACCCCGGGCCACTCCGGACAAGCGCGATCAACCAGGTGAACCGCCCGCCGGTCGGACCCGGTCGGTAGCGTGAGCAGGCCGGGTGCGCGCGCGGCTCGGTCGGCGAGAGGGAGGCACGCGGTGTCGACGGTGCTGCTGGTACGCCACGGGCTCACCGCGGTGACCGGGAAGCTGCTGCTGGGCTGGACGCCCGGCGTCGGCCTGGACGAGCGGGGTGAGGCGCAGGCGCGGGCGGTCGCGGCCCGGCTCGCCCGGGTGCCGCTGGACGCGGTCGTGAGCAGCCCGCTGGACCGTTGCGCGCAGACCGCCGGGCACATAGCGGCGGCCCGGCCGCGGGGGGCAGCGGCGCTGGAGGTCCAGCTCGACGACCGGCTCGGCGAGTGCCACTACGGCGACTGGACCGGCCAGGAGCTCGCGACCCTCGCCAAGGACCCGCTGTGGAAGGTCGTGCAGGCGCACCCGAGCGCGATCACCTTCCCCGGGCCGGGCGGGGAGGCGCTGCGGGACACCCAGGCCCGCGGGGTCGCGGCGGTGCGGGACTGGAACGCCCGGCTCGGCAAGGACGCGACGTGGGTCGCCTGCTCGCACGGCGACGTGATCCGCGCGATCGTCGCCGACGCGCTCGGCATGCACCTGGACATGTACCACCGGATCACCGTCGACCCGTGCTCGGTCACGGTGATCCGCTACGAGGAGCGGCGCGCGTTCGCGCTGCGCCTCAACGACCTCGGCGGCGCGGTCGACGACCTGCTCCCCAAGCCCAAGAAGGACGACGCGCCGGCCGGGGACGCGGACGGCCAGTCTGGCGCCGACGGCCATTCGGGCGGACAGGCCGACGGTCAGCCGCCCGGCGGTCAGCAGGCCGATGCGCAGCCGGCGGGCGCCGGCCCGGAGACGGACGACGATGACGCGGCGAGCGACGCCGTCGTCGGCGGGGGCGCCGGCGTCTACCCGCGGGCCTGACCGACGCGGTCGGGGGCGTCGGGAGCGGCCGGGGGTGCCGGGAGCTGCCCGGCGCGGGCCGGGTGGGTGGACGGCGGCGTGGGGCTGGTCACAGGTGGCGGGACCGGGACGGCGGGGCGGGAGACTGGGACGGTGGACGCGGCAGCGGGCGGATCCGGGCCCGTGACGGGACGGCGCGGCGGCAGGCCCGGCAACGCCGGGGCCGCCGCGGACGTCGGTGCCGCGGGCGCGGGCGGTCCGGGCGTGCCCGCCGCCCGGGGCAAGGCCGGCGTCCCGCTCGAGCCGAGCGACGCTGGCGGGCTGTCCGCGCAGGCCGCGCTGGAGCTGCTGCGCACCGGCGAGATCACCGTCGAGGGCCGGCTCGTCGAGGCGAGCAACGCGACGCTGTTCTGCGAGATCAGCGCGGGCGACGCCCGCGCCCACTGCGTCTACAAGCCGGTCCGCGGCGAACGGCCGCTGTGGGACTTCCCCGACGGCACCCTCGCCGACCGTGAGTTCGCCGCATACCAGGTGTCCGAGCATCTCGGCGCCGGGCTGGTCCCGCCGACCGTGCTGCGCGACGGCCCGTTCGGCACCGGGATGGCGCAGCTGTGGATCGACGTCGACGAGACCGTCGACCTGATCCACCTGGTCCGCTCCGGGGACGGCCGGTTGCGCCGGGTCGCGCTGTTCGACGCCGTCATCAACAACGCCGACCGCAAGGGCGGCCATCTGCTGCCCGCGCCGTCCGGCCGGATCTACGCGATCGACCACGGCGTGACATTCCATGGCGAGGACAAGCTGCGGACCGTCCTGTGGAACTGGCGCGGCAAACCGCTCGACGCCGCCGAGCGGGCGCTGCTCGGCGGCCTGCGGGGCGCGCTCGGCGGCCCGCTCGGCGCGATGCTCGACGACCTGCTCACCCAGACGGAGATCCGCGCCCTCGCCGCCCGCGTCGACCGGCTCCTCGACCGCGGCTGCTTTCCCGAACCGTCCGAGGACTGGCCAGCGATCCCCTGGCCGCCCTTCTGACCCGGTCCGGGCGGTGCGCGCCGGCTCGGCGGTCGTCCAGTCAGACGCAGCGGGCGTGCCGGGGATCGTCTTCGGCCCCGACGTCTGACAGGGCACGTCGCTGCGCCCCGGGCGTCTGACGGGACGAGTGCTCCTCGGACGTGAGCTAGTGAGCCGGGCCCGGGCGGGGCGGGGCGGCGAGCTAGCGGGCCGGGGCGGCGAGGGTGCGCAGCAGGTCGAGGGTGACGTCGTGCAGGCTCGCGACCTCGACGAGCCGCGCCGCCAGCTCGGCGATGTCCTCGCCGCCGCCGCCTTGGCTCGTGCCGTCCTGGCTCGTGCCGTCCTGGGCGCCGCCCGACCGTGAGCCCACGGCCCCGCCGGCCGGGGCCAGTTCGGCGCCGGCCGGCCGGCCGACCCGGGCGGCGGCCTGGGCGGCCTCGGTGCCGATCGCGGCGTCGGTGGCGGCGGCGACCGCGGCGAGGCTCGGCAGGTTCGGCACCGACGGGACGAGCACCGTGCGACAGCCGGCGCGCAGGCCCGCGAGGGCACCCGTCGTCGAGTCCTCGAACACGACGCAGTGCGCGGGGTCGACCGCGAGGGTGGCGGCCGCGACCAGGTACGGGTCGGGGAACGGCTTGCGCCGCGGCACCTCGTCGCCGGCGACGGTGATGGTGAAGAACTCGCGCCCGAGGTTGTCGAGGACCGGGTCCATCAGCGACCGGAACGACGACGACACCAGCGCGGTCGGCACGCCGGCCTCCCGCAGCGTCGCCAGGAGTTCCGGCGCTCCCGGCCGCCGCACGACGAGGTCGGGGGTCCGGAACAGCTCGACGGCCCGGTCGAGCAGGAACCGGGCGGCCTGTGCCGGGTCCTCGTCGACGCCCAGCATCGACAGCATGAGGGGTACCGCGGTGTCGATGCCGTGCCCGAGCATCGCGTGCTTCATCTCGGTGGTGAACGCGCGGCCGTAGCTCCCCGCCAGCTCCTCCTCGGCGATCGTCCACAGATGCTCGGTGTCGACGAGCAGCCCGTCCATGTCCAGCAGGACGGCCGCCGGCCGGGTGTCGTGCGGGGCCCGCGGCGGCGGCGCCGCGGCCGGCACACCGGAGAGCTCCGCGGCGCCGGTCACAGGGCGTGAGCGAGATCGGGGCGCATGCGGCGAGCCTACTGGCGGGGTGCGCGGCGACCCGGTGTCGACGTGGCCAACATCCCTGCGTACCGGACAAATCATCCGGTCGACGGCGGTCGGGAGCGGCCTCGCGGCGGGCCCGGGCGGGACGAGCGGGCCGAACCCACCGGTCGGTGCGGCAGGCGCCCGGCGGGCACGGCAGACTTGCATCCGGCGCGTCCGCCGACGGCCGGAAAACCCGCTGGCCTGCCCAGCCGGGTAACCGGGTATCCCGTCGCGGGGCGATGTGGGGCACTCGACGGGCGTGACTGTCGGGAGGACGTACGGTGGCACTGTCACGGAGCCGCCGGCGGGCGGCGGGAGGTGGTAGGTGATCGAGTTCTCCGGTGTCGGACAGCTCCGGTCGCCGGTTGTCGTCGCCGCCTTCGAGGGGTGGAACGACGCGGCCGACGCAAGCTCCGCGGCGGTGGAGCATCTGGAGACGGTGTTCGGAGCCAGGGTCATCGGCGCCATCGATCCGGACGACTACTACGACTTCCAGGTCAACCGGCCGACGGTCAGCGGCGTCGACGGCGACGCCCGAAAGATCTCCTGGCCGACGACCCGGCTGTCGGTCGCCCGCCCGCCGAAGTCCGACACCGACCTGGTGCTGATCCGCGGGCTCGAGCCGAACATGCGCTGGCGCGGCTTCACCGACGAGCTCATCGAGGCGGTGCACGCGCTCGGCAGCGACATGGTCGTCACCCTGGGCGCCCTGCTCGCCGACTCGCCGCACACCCGGCCGGTGCCGATCAGCGGCACCGCCGGCGACCCGGCGACCGCCGCCCGCCTCGGCCTGGAGGCGTCCCGCTACGAGGGGCCGACGGGCATCGTCGGGGTCTTCTCCGACTCGTGCGCGCGGGCCGAGCTCGCGAGCGTGTCGTTCTGGGCCGCGGTGCCGCACTACGTGGCGAACCCACCGTGCCCGAAGGCGACGCTGGCGCTGCTGCGCCGCGTCGAGGACCTGCTGGACCTGGAGATCCCGCTCGCCGACCTGCCCGAGCGGGCCCGCGCCTGGGAGCGCCAGGTCGACGAGCTGGCCTCCGGCGACAGCGAGGTCGCGGAGTACGTCCGCTCGCTGGAGTCCCGCGAGCCCGAGACGGCCCTGCCGGAGGCCTCCGGCGACGCCATCGCCCGCGAGTTCGAACGCTACCTCCGCCGCCGCGGCCAGTAGACCCGGGCCCATCGGCCGGGCCTGGGCTGGCTGGTGGCTAGCGGCCGGGTTGTGTCGGTGGTCGGTGTCGGTGGTCGGGGCGGTCCGTGCGGTTGGCCGGGGTGTCGGGTCAGGGATTGCGGGGTCGATAGGGGGGCGGGGTGGCCCGCCGCTCCGACGGGCGTCTTGGCCAGTGCCGACGCTCGCGAGATCGGACCATTCGTCTAGGCGGTCGAGATGGCCTTGAGGACGTTCATGCGGGCTGCTCGCAGGGCGGGGAAGACGGCGGCGGCCACGCCGAGGACGCCGCCGAGGATGAGGACCGTGACGATCGTGGCGGTCGGGTAGGCGAAGCTCGTGATGCCCTGGCTCTTCAACGCCGTGACCAGCGCCCAGCCGAGGAAGCTGCCGACGCCGACGCCTAGCGCCGCGCCGAACAGCGCGATGACGACGGACTCCAGCACGATGACAATCCACATCTGCCCGCGGCGCAGCCCGACGGCGCGCAACAGGCCGATCTCCCGCGTTCTTTCGATGACGGACAGCGCGAGTGTGTTGACGATGCCGAAGAGCGCGATGATGACGGCGAGCGCGAGCAGCACGTAGACGAGGCCGAGGATCTGGTCGACGGCCTTCTCCTGCTCGGCGACGAACTCGGTCTGGTCGAGGACGTCGACGGTCGGGAACGCGCCGATCGCGGCCTTGACGGCGCTCAGCACGGTGGACGGGTCGGCGCCGTCGGCGCGTTTGACCAGCACGAGGATGTCCTCGTCCTGCGGCGAGTGCTTCGCCCATTCGCCCGGGGTGATCAGGTACTCGACGAAGGTGTTCTTCGCGAACACCCCGACCAGGGTCAGCGTCTGGTCGGCCTTGTCCGGGTACGTGACCCGTAGCTTCCCGCCGACGGTCAGGCCGAGCTTGGCGGCATGATCCTCGTCCATCGCGATCGTGCCGTCGGTCAGCGCGAGGTTCCCGGCGACCTGGTGCAGGCCGAGCACGTCGGTGACCGCCTTCGGGTCGGCGGCCAGCAGCGTCTGCGCGCCCTTCACCCCGCCGAAGGTCACGTCGCCGCCGCGGATCGGCAGCGTCTCGCCGACGCCCGGCACCTTCGCGACCGCCCGGCCGATCTCCCCGCTGAACGGCGAGTTCGGGATCTGCGAGCGCACGAAGTAGTCGGCGGACAGCGCCCCGGACACGGTGTCGCGCACCGACACCTTGATCGACTGTCCGAAGATCGCGAAGGCGCTGACCAGGGCCAGGCCGATCATCAGCGCCGACGCGGTCGCCGAGGTGCGCCGCGGGTTGCGCATCGCGTTCTGCAGCCCGATCCGACCGACGACGCCGAACAGCCGCGGCAGCGGCGCGCCCAGCAGCCGCGTCACCGGGCGTGCCAGCACCGGCGACAGCGCCGCGACCCCCAGGAAGATCACCGCGGCGCCGAGGCCGACGAGCGGCGTCCCCGACGATCCCGGCCGCGACAGCCCGTACACGACCGCCGCCGCGCCCAGCACAGCGCCCGTGAGGCCGAAGAACGCCCTCGTCCGCAGCGACTTGGCCGCGATCGTGTACGTGTCGCGCAGCGCGGCGATCGGCGGCACCGTCGCCGCCTTGTGCGCCGGCACGACCGCCGCCGCCGACGTGACGAGCACCCCGACGAGGTAGCACACGACGATCGTCCGCGGCAGGAACACCATCCCGCCGTCGGGCAGCACGACGCCGAACGCACCCATCGCGGCGTGCAGCAGCCGCGCGAGCAGCACCCCGGCGACGAGGCCGACCGTGGCGCCGACGAACCCGACGAGCGCCGCCTCGGCCTGCACCGACACCTGGACCTGGCGGCGGCTCGCGCCGAGCGCCCGCAGCAGCGCCAGCTCCCGGACCCGCTGCGCCACCAGCATCGTGAACGTGTTGAAGATGATGAACGCGCCGACGAACACCGAGATCCCGGCGAAGATCAGCAGCGCGGTCGACAGGAACGCCAGCGCGTCCTTGACCGTGTTCGCGTTCTCGTCGGCGAGCTGGCTGCCGGTGATCGCCTCCACACCGGCGGGGAACACCCCGGTGACCCGGCCGCGCAGCTCCGCCTGCGACAGCCCGGAGTTCGCGGCCAGGTAGATCGAGGTGAACTGACCGGGCTTGAACATCATCGTCTGCGCGTCGTCGGTGGTGAACGCCGTGACGACCGCGCCGCCGACGCTGTCCTCGCCGCCGGTCGTGAACGTGCCGACCAGGGTGAACACCTTCGGCGTGGTCCCGGAGTTCACGGTGTAGACGGGGATCTTGTCGCCGAGGGTCAGGCCCTCCCGGTCGACGGTGCCCTTGTCGACGACGATCTCGCCGGGATTCGGCTTGTGCCCGGCGACGATCTTTTCGGCGGACGTCGCCTCGTCGCCCGTCCAGTTGATCCCCAGCACCGGCGAGGTGCCACTGAGGACCAGCTCGGGCTTACCGGTCCGCGGGTCGAGGTGGTGCGGGTTGGCCAGGATCGCCGAGCCGCTCACCTGGCCGACGACGGCCCGCGCCCCGTCGACCTTCTTCCGCAGGTCGTCGACGAGCGACGCCGGCAGCAGCGGTCGGCCCTCGTTGCTCGTCGGGTCGACCTTGTTGACCGCCCGGACGTCGACGCTGACGTTCTTGGTGATGTTCGCGAACAGCGACGTGAACGTGGCGTTCAAAGTGTCGGTGAGCACCAGCGTGCCGGCGACGAAGCTGACGCCGGCGACGACGGCGAGCGCGGAGAGCACCAGGCGCAGCTTGCGGGCGAGCAGGCTGCGGAGGGTCGCACGCAGCATCGTCAGGTCCACCGTCCGGTCGGGTAGCCGCCGGCGTCGTAGCCGTCGTCGTAGCGGTCCGCGTCGTAACGCTCCCGGCCGTCCGGGTCGCCGCGGCCGTCCTGCGGGCCGTAGCCGTCGTGGGCCCGGTAGCCGTTCGCCGGGGCGTCGTAGCCGACGGAGACGTCGAAGGACCCGGTGTCGTCGGGCGGGTAGCCGCCGGGCGGGTACTGCCCGTTCGCCGGCTCGGCGTAGCTCCCCGGGCCGTAGCCGTTCTCGGCGCCGTAGCCGGCGGGCGCGGCGCCGTAGCCGGCCGCGGGATAGCCACCCGGCGGCCCGTAGCCGGCACCCGGCCCGGGGTCGTACCCGCCGTCGTCCCAGCCGTGGTCCGGCCCGCCCGGCGCGGGTGGCGGCCCGGCGTCGTCCCGGTACGGCGAACGCCAGGCGGAACGCGGCTCGGCCGGCGGGCCCGGCACCGGGAAGGCACCGGTGTCGACTCCCAGCGGATAGCCACCGGTCTGCTCGGCGGCCGGATATCCCGGCTCCGGCGCGGCATAGCCCGGCTCGGCCCCGGCTGGCGGATAGCCCGGCGCCGGGTCGCCGCCGCGATAGCCCGCGGCCGGTTCGACCGGCGGGTAGCCGCCGGTGGGCCGGCGGGCGGGGTGACCGCCGGTGCCGCGCCGGGGCACGACGAACTCGCCGGTCTCGTCGACCGGGTAGCCGCCGGGCGGCCGGGCCGGCCCGGCGTCCGGGCCGCCCGCCGGGCTGTCGTGCCGCGCCGCGACCCGGGCGTCGCGCGCGCCGCCGGCGCCGGTGTCGCGCCGGTAGGCCGGGTCCGGATAGCCGCCGGTGCCGCGCCGCCCCGACGCGCCATGGGGCCCTGCCGTGCCGCTGCGCCCCGCCGTGCCGCTGGGCCCGGTCGGCACCCGGGTGCCGTTCGCGCCCGCCGCCGCGCGCCGCTCGCCGTCCGGCGGCGGCATCGTCGGGCGTCGCCGCGCCACCGGCCGGTCCGCCGGCACGCGCCGCTCCCGGCCGCCGGCGGTGTCCCGCCCGCCGCCGGTGTCCCGGCGGGCCGGCGCGCCGTCCCGGCCGGCGGCGCGCGGCGGCGTGGTGCCGCGCCGCGCCTGCCGGCCGCGGCCCGGCTGGTCGAGGCTCTTCATCCGGTCGAGCACCGCGTCCGCGGTCGGCTCCAGCATCGTGTCGACGATCCGGCCGTCCGCGAGGAACACCACCTCGTCGGCGTAGGACGCCGCCTTCGGGTCGTGGGTGACCATCACGACGGTCTGACCGAGCTCACGCACCGAGTCCTGCAGGAACGACAGCACCTCGGCGCTCGACGAGCTGTCGAGGTTCCCGGTCGGCTCGTCGCCGAAGATGATGTCCGGCCGGGTGATCAGCGCCCGGGCGCAGGCGACCCGCTGCTGCTGGCCGCCGGACAGCTCGGTCGGCTTGTGGTTCAGCCGCGGCGCGAGGCCTACCGCGTCGACCACCAGCTGCATCCACTTCTTGTCGACGCGCCGCCCGGCGATGTCGAGCGGCAGCGTGATGTTCTCGGCGGCGGTCAGCGTGGGCAGCAGGTTGAACTGCTGGAAGATGAAGCCGATCCGGTCGCGGCGCAGCTGGGTGAGCTGCCGGTCCGACAGCCGCGAGACCTCCACGTCGCCGATGAACACCCGGCCGTCGCTGATCGTGTCGAGGCCGGCGAGGCAGTGCATCAGCGTCGACTTCCCCGAGCCCGACGGGCCCATGATCGCGGTGAACCGGCCGGCGGGGAAGTCCAGGTCGACGCCGCGCAGCGCGGCGACCTCGGTGTCACCCGAGCCGTACACCTTCGTCACCCGTTCGGCCCGGGCGGCCGGGAGCGGCCCGCCCGGACGGCCCGCCGCGCTGTCGGCGGCCCGTCCGCGTGCTGGGCTCATCGCTCGTCCTCTCGCGCGTCGGGTTCGCTGCCCGTCGCCATCCTCGCCGGGCGGCCCCGGCAGGTGACGGCGACGGCGGGACCGCCGCCGACCCGGAGGGCCGGGCCCGGCTCGCCGCCGGCGGCTACCGGCGGGTGCGGGGCGCCGCCGCGCCGCCGGGGAGTCGGACGCCCAGCCCGCCCGTTTGGTTGACCCGCCGCCGCCCGGCCGCCGGCCAGCCGGCCTGTCCGCGCGCCGGCCCGCGCCGCGCCGACCGCCCCCGATGCCCGTCCCGGCACCGGAGGCGGCCCGGTCGGAGGAAGTCGATCGCAGGCGCGCCACACGTAGGCATCGTGCCTGACTCGGTCTGATCCGCGGCGCCCGGCCGGTTCCTCGGCCGGCGGCCACTACCCCTGTGCCTCGCAGACGGCCGGCGCCGCGTCGTCGACCAGCGGCGCCGCCGGCAACGGCGGCGGCGTGCCGCCGAACGCCGGGCAGCGCGACTGATGGTCACACCAGCCGCACAGCTTGCTCGGCGTCGCCCGCCAGTCGCCGGTCCGGTGCGCCCGGTCGATCGCCGCCCACAGCGCCTGCACCCGCCGCTCGGTCGCCAGCAGGTCGTCGACGTCCGGGACGACCCGCAGCCACGTCCGGTCACCGAGGTAGTACAGCCGCAGCTCCCGCGGCACGACGCCCCGCGTCCGCCACAGCAGCAGCGCATAGAAGCGCATCTGGAACAGCGCCGTGCCCTCGAACGCCGGCCCGGGGGAGCGGCCCGTCTTGTAGTCGACGACCCGCAGCGCGAGGCCGTCCGCGGTCTGCGCCTCGTCGAGCCGGTCGACGTAGCCGCGCAGCCGCAGCCCCGACTCGAGCACGTGCTCGACGTACAGCTCACGGGCCGCCGGCGCGAGCCGGCGCGGATCCTCCAGCGTGAAGTAGCCGGCGAGCAGGTCCCGCGCGGACGCCAGCCAGGCCGCGAGCGCCTCCTCGTCGGCGAACATCGCCGCGACGTCGGGCTCGCGGACCTGCAGATCCGCCCACGCCGCCGGCAGGATCTCCTCGGCGGCCGCCCGGGTCCGCCCGGCCGCCGGCAGGTCGAACAGCCGCTCCAAGACCGTGTGGACCATCGTCCCGCGAGTCGCCGCCGGGCTCGGCGGCTCGGGCAGCCGGTCGACGACGCGGAACCGGTACTTCAGCGGGCAGCTGACGAAGTCCGCCGCGCGCGACGGCGACAGCGACGCGACGACGGCGGGCCGCTGCGCCGGCACGGCGGCGGCGCCGGCCGGATCATCGATCGCGGGGCCGGCCGTCGGGTCAGCGGCGGTGCTCATGGTCATCACCCTAGGGCGCACCTGCGACATTCCGACCGCCGGAGGTCCACCGGCCGGTCGTCGCCGAGGCCACCGCCGACGACGTGGCGAGGCGAGGCGGCGAGGCGGCGTTTCCGGCCCGATGAGAATCCAATAAGAAAACCGGTCGCACGGACCAGGGAGGGCGGCCGAAAAGGTGGCTTGCCCGGAGGGCCGCCGTAGCATCGGTGACATGGCCGACCAGCCCGACGCAACGGGCCCGAACGCGCAGGCGCAGAGCGACCCTCCCGAGCAGCGCCCAGCCGGCTTCCTGATCGGGCGCCTGCGCGGCGTCCCGATCTACGTCTCACCGCTTGCGGTCGTGTTCGCCGTCCTCATCGCGTCCCTGGTCGCCAACCCGCAGCGCGACAAGCTCGACGGCGCCAGCGACTCCTGGATCCTGCTGCTGGCCGCGCTCACCGCCGTCGGGTTCCTGCTGTCGATCCTGCTGCACGAGATCGGCCACGCCGTGGTCGCGCAGCGGTTCGGCCTGCGGGTCCTCGCCGTCACCATCCACGGCTTCGCCGGCTTCACGCAGCACGAGAAGGAGCCGCAGACCGCCGGTCGGCAGTTCGCGCTCTCCTTCTCCGGACCGCTCGTCAACGGGCTGCTCGCCGGGGCCTGCTACCTCGGGCTGCTGGGTCTCGCCGCGGACAGCTCCGCCGGCGTCGTGCTGGCGGACCTGCGCAATGTGAACCTGCTGCTGTTCATCTTCAACCTGCTGCCCGGCCTGCCGCTGGACGGTGGCGGGGTCGTCGTCGCCGCAGTCTGGCGGGTCACCCGCGACCGGCTCCAGGCCCTGCGCGTCGCCGCCTACGGCGGGTTCGCCGTCGCCGTCGCCACCGTCGTCGTGACCGTCAGCCTGGCCCAGGGGGACGACAACCAGAGCTGGTACAGCGGCTTCGGCACCCTCTACATGTTCGTCCTCGCGGGATTCATCGGCATCGGGGCCTACCAGTCGCTGCGGGTGGCGAAACTGCGCGAGAAGCTGCCCGACCTGCGCGCCGGCCGGCTCATCCGCAAGACGCTGCCCGTCGAGGGCTCCGTGCCGCTCGCCGAGGCGCTGCGGCACGCCCAGCACAATGGCTCGACGGCCGTCGCCGTCGTCGACGCCGCCGGCAACCCCACTATGATCATGAACGGCGCGTCGGTGGACGCGATGCCGCCGCACCGGCGCCCCTGGGTCGGGATCTCCGAGGTCAGCCGGACCATCGAGCCAAGCATGATCCTCGACGCCGACCTCGGCGGCGAGGAACTGCTCGACTACATCCAGCACCATCCCGCGCCCGAGTACCTCGTCACCCAGGACGGCCGGCCCGTCGGCGTCCTCGTCATGGTCGACCTGGTCAACCACCTCGACCGAGGTGCCGCCCAGAAGATGGCCGCGCGCCGGTAACCTGCCGGGACGTTGCGGGGCGAACGGGCATGGGCACGCGCTCCGCCGGACCAGGCGGGAAGGGAACGGCCAGGCCGTGAGTGAGACCAGCGACGCCCCGACCGGCGCGGACGACCGGGATGCGCCGGCGGGACCGGCCGACGACGGTTTCGACGACGTGCCGCCGCGGGCCGGGGAGGCGGCGCGCCGGCGCGGGCCGTTCGCCAAGGGCGACCGGGTCCAGCTCACCGACCCCAAGGGCCGCAAGCACACCGTCGTGCTCGAACCGGGCAAGCAGTTCCACACCCACCGCGGCGCGCTGGCGCACGACGCGCTCATCGGCGCGCCCGAGGGCGTCGTCGTCACCAGCACCGGGAAGACGCCCTACCTGGCGCTGCGGCCGCTGCTGAGCGACTTCGTGCTCGCGATGCCGCGCGGCGCCGCCGTCGTCTACCCCAAGGACGCGGCGATGATCGTCGGCTACGGCGACGTCTTCCCCGGCGCGCGGGTGCTGGAGGCCGGCGTCGGCTCCGGCGCGCTGACCTGCTCGCTGCTGCGCGCCGTCGGCGACGGCGGGCTGGTCGTCTCCTACGAGCGCCGCGCCGACTTCGCCGCGATCGCCCAGCGCAACATCGAGGCGTTCTTCGGCGGTCCGCACCCGGCGCACCGGCTGCACGTCGGCGACCTCGCCGACGCGGCCGAGACCGATATCGACCGGGTCGTGCTCGACATGCTCGCGCCGTGGGAGGTGCTGGCCGCCGCGGGCCGCGCCCTGGTACCCGGCGGCGTGCTGTGCGCCTACGTCGCGACCGCCACCCAGCTGTCGCGCACCGTGGAGGGGCTGCGCGAACACGGCTCGTTCGCCGAGCCCGCGGCCCTGGAGACGATGCTGCGCGACTGGCACCTCGACGGCCTGGCGGTCCGCCCCGAGCACCGCATGGTCGGCCACACCGGCTTCCTCGTCTTCGCCCGCCGCCTCGCCGACGGCGTCACCCCACCGCCGCGCCGCCGCCGCCCCGCCAAGGGCGCCCAGCCCGAACCCGACGCGCCGCCCTCCCCGACGGCAACGGCCGACGAGCCTCTCGGCGAGGACGTCCGCGTCACCTGACCGCCGGTTGCGCCCCCGGGTGGTCGTGTATCGGGCCTCGTCGCGACCACCGCGGGGCACAACCGTCGATCATGGCCGGACGGGCAGGGGCCGGTGGCTTCGCTGCGCTCGTGGGCGGACCTGGCTCCCGACCGGGGGTCGTGCCGGTGCCCCCTCCGGATGGCGGCCTGCCCGGCTGGCAGGCAGAGTGGGGACCCATGCGGCACCGGAGGCGGGCGTCAGGAACCCGGGCCGGCCTCCAGGCTGCCGTCGGGCCGTTCCACGTAGATGCAGTCGCCGGGGCACTCGTCCGCCGCGTCGATGACCGCGTCGACAAGTGGGAGCGGAATCACCACCCGGGCGCCTGGCTCCGTCAGCAGGTCGCCGTGCGTGGTCTTCACGTAGGCGAGGCCGTCGATGTCGTGCTCGAACACGGTCGGCGCGCGGGTGACGCACAGACCGTCCCCGGTGCAGGCACCCTGGTCGATGCGCACCCGCAGGCCGGCCGGGTCACCCGAGTTCGTAGGAGTTGCCACGCGGCTCCGATCGTCTGTCACCATGGCACCGTAACCCGCTGTTTACGACAAAGCTGGGCCGTCCTTGCGGACCTTGCCTGTCAGCAGCGGTCACAACGGTAGTGTTGGGTGCGTCCCGGTCAGCACGGGGGAGGTGGAGGCGCGGTGTCCGATCCCCGCTCGGGCTCTGGCTCCGAAGGGAGCACGGGTCGTCCTGGTGACGCCGAAACGGCGCGCACGTCGGCGTACCAGAAGGAAGCCCACGAGCTCACGACGCAGGTCGCCTTCCTCGAGGAGGAAGTGGCCATGTTGCGACGGCGACTGTCGGAGTCGCCCCGGCAGGTCCGGGTGCTCGAGGAGCGTCTCGCTGAGATCCAGGCCGACCTGGCGAGCGCCACGGCACACAACGAGAAACTGGTGGCCACGCTCCGCGAGGCACGTGACCAGATAGTCACGCTCAAGGAGGAGGTCGACCGGCTCGCCCAGCCGCCCAGCGGCTACGGGATCTTCCTGAACCCGTACGACGACGGTACGGTCGACGTGTTCACCCAGGGCCGAAAGCTCCGGGTGACCGTCTCGCCGAACGTCGACGTCGACGAGCTGCGGCCAGGCCAGGAGGTCATGCTCAACGAGGCCCTCAACGTCGTCGAGGTCCGGTCCTGGGAGCGGCACGGCGACATCGTGCTGCTCAAGGAGGTCCTGGAGGGTGGCGACCGGGCGCTTGTCATCGGCCACACGGACGAGGAGCGGGTGGTCATGTTGGCCCAGCCGCTGATCGACGGTCCGGTGCGTGCCGGTGACTCGCTGCTCGTCGAGCCGCGCAGCGGATACGCCTTCGAGCGGATTCCGAAGTCCGAGGTCGAGGAACTCGTGCTCGAGGAGGTCCCCGACATCGGCTACGAGCAGATCGGCGGCCTCAAGGGCCAGATCGAGTCGATCCGCGACGCGGTCGAGCTGCCGTTCCTGTACAAGGACCTCTTCATCGAGCACCAGCTCAAGCCCCCGAAGGGCGTGCTGCTCTACGGCCCGCCCGGCTGCGGCAAGACGCTCATCGCCAAGGCCGTCGCCAACTCCCTCGCCAAGAAGGTCGAGGCGCAGAGCGGCGGCGGCAGCGGACGGGCGTTCTTCCTCAACATCAAGGGCCCCGAGCTGCTCAACAAGTACGTCGGCGAGACCGAGCGGCAGATCCGGCTGGTCTTCCAGCGGGCGCGCGAGAAGGCGTCCGAGGGCATGCCGGTCATCGTCTTCTTCGACGAGATGGACTCGATCTTCCGCACTCGTGGCTCGGGCGTGTCCTCCGACGTCGAGAACACGATCGTCCCGCAGCTGCTCGCCGAGATCGACGGCGTCGAGCTGCTGGAGAACGTGATCGTCATCGGCGCCTCGAACCGCGAGGACATGATCGACCCCGCGATCCTGCGGCCCGGCCGGCTCGACGTGAAGATCAAGGTCGAGCGGCCCGACGCCGAGGCGGCCAAGGACATCTTCGCCAAGTACGTCCTGCCCGAGCTGCCGCTGCACCCGGACGACGTGGCCGAGAACGGCGGCAGCCCCGAGGCCACCGTCCAGGCGATGATCCAGCGGACCGTCGAGCGGATGTACTCCGAGAGCGAGGACAACCGCTTCCTGGAGGTCACCTACGCCAACGGTGACAAGGAGGTCCTGTACTTCAAGGACTTCAACTCCGGTGCCATGATCGAGAACATCGTGGCCCGGGCCAAGAAGATGGCCGTCAAGGACCTGATCGAGGGCGGCGTCCGCGGCATTCGGATGCAGCACCTGCTCCAGGCATGCATGGACGAGTTCAAGGAGAACGAGGACCTCCCGAACACGACCAACCCCGACGACTGGGCCCGCATCTCCGGCAAGAAGGGCGAGCGGATCGTCTACATCCGCACGCTCGTCACCGGCACCAAGGGCACCGAAGCCGGCCGCTCCATCGACACCATCGCCAACACGGGTCAGTACCTGTAGAAGCAGCCCGAGGCCGGCCCGCCCCCGCACCGCACCGGGGACGGGCCGGCCTCGCGCGTTCCGCGGCAGGACCAGGGGCGTTGCGCGGCCAGAAAACTGGGGGGCGGTCCGGCCGTCCAACCGGGCGCCGGGGGCCTACGCTGGCAGAGTGAGCGTTCGCCGGATCATGGGTGTCGAGACCGAGTACGGCGTCTCCGTGCCAGGTCAGCCCAACACCAACCAGATGCTCGCCTCGTCGTTGGTCGTGAACTCCTACGCCAACCGCGCGGCCACCGGCGGCAGCCGGGCCCGCTGGGACTTCGAGGAGGAGTCCCCGCTGCGCGACGCCCGCGGCTTCGAGACGCCCCGCGAGCCCGTCGTCGACCCGTCCGCCCCCGCCAACGAGGACGACCTGGGCCTCGCGAACGTCATCCTGACCAACGGCGCCCGGTTCTACGTCGACCACGCCCACCCCGAGTTCTCCGCGCCCGAGTGCACCAACCCTCGCGACGTGGTGCTCTGGGACAAGGCCGGCGAGCGGGTCATGGCCGAGGCCGCGCGCCGCGCCATGCACGTCCCCGGGACCGCCCCGGTGCACCTCTACAAGAACAACACCGACAACAAGGGCGTCTCGTACGGCTGCCACGAGAACTACCTCATGGCCCGGTCGACCCCGTTCGGTGAGATCGTCCGCAACCTCACCCCGTTCTTCGTCACCCGCCAGGTCTTCTGCGGGGCCGGGCGGGTCGGCGTGGGCGTCGACGGGCGCACCGCCGGCTACCAGCTGTCCCAGCGCGCCGACTTCTTCGAGGTCGAGGTCGGCCTGGAGACCACCCTCAAGCGGCCCATCATCAACACCCGCGACGAGCCGCACGCCGACCCGGAGAAGTACCGCCGGCTGCACGTCATCATCGGCGACGCCAACATGAGCGAGATCGCCACCTATCTCAAGGTCGGCACCACCTCCCTCGTCCTCGCGATGATCGAGGACAGCTGGCTCACCGTCGACCTGTCCGTCGACGGGCCCGTCGCCGCGCTGCGCGCCGTCTCCCACGACCCGTCCCTGCGTCACCAGGTCACCCTGCGCGACGGCCGGAGGATGACCGCCATCCAGCTGCAGATGGAGTACCTCGAGCAGGCCCGCAAGTACGTCGAGGACCGCTACGGCACCGACGTCGACACCCAGACCGCCGACATCCTCGCCCGCTGGGAGTCCGTCCTCACCCGGCTCGCCGACGACCCGATGACGCTGTCCCGCGAGCTCGACTGGGTCGCCAAGCTCGCCATCGCCGAGGGCTACCGCACCCGCGACAACCTGCCCTGGAACGACCCCCGGCTGCAGCTCGTCGACCTGCAGTACCACGACGTGCGCCCCGACAAGGGCCTCTACAACCGGCTCGTCGCCCGCGGCCGGATGGACCGCCTCGTCACCGAGGAGCTGGTCGTCGAGGCGATGACCGAACCGCCGGTGGACACCAGGGCCTACTTCCGCGGCCGCTGCCTGGCGCAGTACCCGCAGCAGGTCGCGGCCGCCAGCTGGGACTCGGTCATCTTCGACATCGGCCGCGACTCGCTGCAGCGCGTCCCCACCTTGGAGCCGCTGCGCGGCACCAAGGCCCACGTCGGCGCGCTGCTCGAACGCTGCCGCACCGCCGCCGAACTCGTGGACGCCCTCTCCGGCAAGTAGAGGCGCTGAGCGCCGTCCCGGCGTGATGCCGGGTGGAGGCGGATGGCCGTAGTTGAATAATCGCCGTTTGTGCCCCGGCGTGGTGGTGAAATGACCTCCAAGACGACCACCCGGGGGCAGAACCACCGATCATGCGGGGCGACCTAGGTCGGCGCGCGGCGAGCTGGGGCGAGCGGCGATCGGCCGAGTCCGCGGGAGGTGGCCCGCTCGCCTTTCTCACCCGCGAGGCCCCGACGCCGCCCCTGGCTCAGGCTTCGGTGTCTGTCTGGTCGGCTCGGGCGGGTGCGGTGGGCATCCCGTCGGGCGGCGGGATGCGGTGGGGCGTGTCAGGGTGGGTGACGGCGGTGCCCGCACCCGGAACCGTGGCCGCCCTGACGAGCAGCGCGAGGGGTCCAGCAACGCCGTGACGTGGCCCGACGAGGCGGGTGGGCGGGATGGCGGCCGTTGCGCTCACGGCGGACGGGGGAATCGGAGGCCGGCGGGCGTGATGGTGTGGTGCTCTCCCGATCCGCCGAAACCGGTCGGTGGGCCGGGATAGTGTGATCGCAGGCGATGATGCCCGGGCTGGTCAGCCACATGACCGGCCAATTCGGCACAGCCGGCGCGGACAGCTCGCCAGGCGTCCGGACAGCCCCGACTCGGGGCCAGGGCGCGGCTCGGGCGGTGGTGCCGGCACGGTCGGGCGGGGCGCACAGGCGCCGCCCGCGACGACAGGAGGCAGCCATGCCGAGCAAGGACACCAGCAGCGGTGGCCAGACCCACGGCAGCCGTCGCGACGATGAGACCGAGGAGGTCGAGGTAGAGGAGCGTTCCTCCTCAGACCTCAAGGAACGCCACGAGAAGCTGTCCGAGGACGTCGACTCCCTGCTCGACGAAATCGACGACGTTCTCGAGGAAAACGCCGAGGAGTTTGTCCGTGGCTACGTACAGAAGGGAGGTCAGTAGCCAACCTTTCAGCTTAGCACGGCTCGCTGGCAGGCGTCAAGCTAAGATGTGTCGGACCTGTTTGCGCGGGTCGCGGAGCTGGCGCACCTATGGGCCATGATCACGAAGACATGCCTGTCCGGACTGCGGTGAGCGGAAGCCTGCGTCGAAGTTCGCAGCGAAGAAGAACACGGCGGACGGCCTGCACACGTACTGCCGGCCCTGCGACAACGCCCGGTCCTGTGCGAGCGACCGACGTCTGCACGGCAGCATGCGAGGCCGCGCGCTGCGAAGACGCTACGACCTCTCGGAGCGGGACGTGGCGGCGATGGTGCCGACCAGGGCGGTCGGTACGCGATCTGCCGGGAGCGGCCGGCGGTGCACGTGGACCACGACCATCGGGCCGGTTGGGTCCGGGGCGTCCCGTGCTTCACCTGCAACGTCCCGCTTGGAACGTCGACGACGACGAGGACCGGGTGCGCCTCGCGGTCCGGTACCTGCGTAGACACCGGCACCAGAGCTCGCCGGCGTTGGCGGCCGAGGGTTCAGGTCTGCGGACGCTGCGGGCGGCGCCGCCCGCTTGCCGACTTCGGTCCCCGCCGCAGCGAGCGGCTCGAGGACGGCAGCAACGGCCGTCAGCCGTGCTGCGCGATGTGCGACCTGGCACACGGGGGCAGCCGCGCCGTCGTGAACCGGCATGGTCTCACGGCGGGCCAGGTGGCCGCGCTGATGGCCGCACAGCGCGGTCTGTGCGGGGTTTGTCAGGTTGGTCTGCCCGAACACGTGGACCACGACCACGTGACTGGCAGGATCCGTGGCATCTTGTGCTTCACCTGCAACATCGGGATGGGCAACTTCGGGGATGACCCGGACCGCCTCCTGCGGGCGGCGAACTATTTGAAGGGGGATGCGTGCCGGAGCCGACTAGTGGTCTAGACGGGCGTCTACCGTCCGTGTTCATGAGGCCGGGAACGTCGTCGTTCACCGAGTTCCTGTCGCTCGCGGCGCCGGACCTGTTGCCCGGGAACCGGCAGCAGCTGCCGGGGCCCGCGCTCGAGGTGGCGCACGGGACGACGATCGTGGCGGTGACCTACCCCGGTGGCGTGATCATGGCCGGTGACCGCCGGGCGACCCAGGGGAACCTGATCGCGACGAGGGACGTCGAGAAGGTGTTCCACGCCGACGAGCACTCCGCGGTCGGCTACGCGGGCACTGCGGGTGTCGGCGCGGACCTGGTGAAGCTGTTCCAGGTCGAGCTGGAGCACTACGAGAAGATCGAGGGCACGACGCTGTCGCTGGACGCGAAGGCGAACCGGCTCGGCTTCATGGTCAAGGGCAACCTGCCGATGGCGATGCAGGGCCTGGCGGTGGTGCCGCTGTTCGCGGGCTTCGACCTGGACCTCGGCGCCGGGCGGATCTTCTCGTATGACATCGCGGCGGCTCGCTCGGAGGAGAAGGGCTTCCACTCGATCGGCTCCGGCTCGCTGTTCGCCCGGGGCGCGCTGAAGAAGCTGTACAAGGATGACCTGTCGGAGGAACGCGCCGTCCGGATCAGCCTGGAGGCGCTCTACGATGCGGCGGACGACGACTCGGCGACCGGCGGGCCGGACATGGCCCGACGGATCTTCCCGGTGGTCGCGGCCGTCACCGCCGACGGGTTCCGGCGGTTCTCCGACGACGAGGTGGGGGCCGTGGTGGATGCCCTCGTCGCGGACCGCATGACGAACCCGGGAGGATGACGTGACGATGCCGTTCGGCGGCTATGCCAGCCCGGAGCAGTGGGTCCGGGACAAGTCCGAGTACGCCCGCAAGGGCATCGCTCGGGGCCGCAGCGTCGTGATCGTCACCTACGTGGATGGCATCCTGTTCGTCGCGGAGAACCCGTCGGCGACGCTGCACAAGATCAGTGAGGTGTACGACCGGATCGCGTTCGCCGCGGTCGGGAAGTACAACGAGTTCGAGAACCTGCGCACGGCCGGGATCCGGATCACGGACATGAAGGGCTACACCTACGACCGGCGGGACGTGACCGCCCGGGCGCTGGCGAACGCCTACGCGCAGACCCTCGGCGCGATCTTCACGGACAGCATCAAGCCATACGAGGTGGAGATCGTCGTCGCCGAGGTCGGGCAGACCGCGGAGACGGACCAGATCTACCGGCTGACGTACGACGGTTCGATTGCGGACGAGCGGGGTTTCGTCGCGATCGGCGGCCAGTCCGACCAGGTGAACACGTCGCTGAAGGAGCACCACACGGCGGGCCGGCCGCTGGGGGAGACACTGCGGGTTGCGGTGAACGCGCTCACGGCCGGTACCCAGCCGGGCCCGGCCGCGGGCGGCAACGGCGAGCGGGTGCTGTCGTCGGCGAACCTGGAGGTGGCGGTGCTGGACCGTACTCGGGCGCGCCGCATGTTCAAGCGGATCACGGGCCCGCAGCTCGAGGGCCTGCTCGCGGAGACGGCTGCGGGCGCCTCCTAGCCAGGCCCAGGACGAAGCCCTCGCCGGCCCGCGGTGACACACCGCGGGCCGGCGAGGGCTCGCTGTTTTCCCGGGCTGTCGGGGCGGCGAACCCGGCGAGCCCTGTGGGCCCGCGGAGCGTGGAACCGATTCCGGCCTCGCAACCAGCCAGCCCCGCCGGGCGACCGGCCGGCTCGCCGGCGCTAGGCGGCGTGCTGGTCCAGGAAGGCGAGGGCGCGGTCCCAGGCGTCGGTGGCGGCCTCGGGCCGGTAGACGGCCGGCCGGTCGTCGCTGTGGAACGCGTGGCCGGCGCCGGGGTAGGAGATCAGCTCGGTGGGGCCGGGGGTCGTCGCCGCGGCGGCCCGCAGCGCGTCGATCTCGGCGACGGAGATGAGGGCGTCCTGCTCGCCGTAGAGGCCGAGCCACGGGCCGCGCAGCGCCGGGGCGAGCTCCACCAGCGGCGGGACGCCGTCCCAGTACGGCGTGCTGACGGCGCCGCCGTAGAACGACACCGCGGCCGCCAGCGGCAGCCGTGCGGCGGTGGCGAGCGCGACCGTTCCGCCCATGCAGAACCCGAGGATGGCCCGGTTCGCCGCGCCGACGCCCGCCTTCTCCAGGTATCCGAGTGCGCCGTCGACGTCGGCGGCGATCCCGGCGCCGGTGAACGCGAGCATGTCGGTGGCGGCGCTCGCCCAGCCATCCGCGGCGGGTGTCTCGGCGATGCCGTCGCGGTGGTAGAGGTGCGGGGCCGCGGCGAGCCAGCCGGCGGCGGCGAGCCGGCTGCACACGGAGCGCAGGTACGGGGTGATGCCACGGGCGTCGTGTACGACGACGACGCCTCCGCGGGCCGCCCCGGCGGGCCCGGCGACGGTCAGGGGTGTGCCGTCCGGGGCGGACACCGCGGTGGGCATGCTGGGGGACTCGGTCATGCCCTCAGTCTTTCTGGTTCGCTGCGCCCTCGCCCCGGAGTGGGGCGACACGCCGTGGGGCGCGTCCGTGCGTGGGGCCGCTCGTTGCCACAGGATCGGCGCGGACGGTTGCGGACGGTGACGGCGAGGAGCGTCGGTCGCGAGGACGCGCCGCGGGCGGGAGGGACCGGGTGCTGACGGGCGAGGGGAACGGCGCCGGTGCGAGCGGTGAGCGGGGCGTGGCGTCGGGCCCGGACGGCGGTCGCGGCGGCCCGCGGCACCGCGCCGCGGGCCGGACGACCGGTCCCGGCGGCGTCCGTGGCCGGGTGACGGGCCCGCGCACCGGGCCGGAGCTCGACGAGATCGACACGCACACCGCGGTGGCCGGTGCCGGTGGCGCCGCTGCGGCGCCGGCACCGGGCTGGGGGGATCAGGTGCGGCGGCTCGCCGTGCTCATCGTCGGGATGGCGCTGCTCGCCGGCGTGCTGACGAGCCTGTACGGCTGGACCGTGACGAGCCTGCGCCCGCGAGCGCTGCCGGTGTTGGCGGCGGGGCCGGCGGGCGCGGCGAAGGCGCTGGCGGAGCAGCTGTCCGACGCGGAGCCGGGGGCGCTGCGGGTGCGGGTGGTCGCCGACGGCGATGCGGCGGACGCGGCGCTGCGCGCCCGGGAGGCGTATGCCGCGTTCGTGATCGGGTCGGACAAGAGCCTGTCGCTGCACGTCGCGTCGGCGGCCAGTCCCGCGGTGTCGGAGGCGATGCAGCACGGCATCACCCAGGTCGCCCCGAACGTGGACATCCAGGTGGTGGACGTGGTGCCGAACGCGCCGGCGGACCACGTCGGCGGCGGCCTGTCCGCGGGCTACCTGCCGCTGGTGCTGGTCGTCGCCGCCGGCGGGGTGCTGCTGGCGCGCACGACGGCGCGGCGCGGCGCCCGGCTGGCGGGGCTCGTCGGCCTGGCGCTGGCGGCGGGCGTGGCGGGGGCGGCGGCGCTGCGGTATGGGCTGGATGTGCTGCCCGGGTCGTACCTGGCGGCGGCCGCGGTGCTGACGCTGCTTTCGGTGGCGGTCGCCGGGACGGTGCTCGGGCTCGGCGCCCGGGCGGGAACGGCCGGCCTGACCGGCGGGTTCGTGTTCTTCGTGGTGGCCGCGGCGCTGTCGGCGTGGTCGTCGGCGCCGGAGCTGATGCCGGCGCCGTGGGGGCGGCTCGGCCAGCTGACCCCGCCGGGGGCGGGGGTGACGCTGCTGCGGTCGGCGGCGTACTTCCGGGGGGCCGGCGGCGGGGACCCGGCGGCGGTGCTGGCGGTGTGGGCGGCGCTGGGGGTGGCGCTGGTGATGGTCGGGGACACCCGCGGCTGGCTGGGCGGCGGCCGGCGCGCCGCGGCGCCGGTCGGTGCCGACGTCGCGGAGGCCGGCTTTCCCGGCATCCCCCTGCCGGTGCCGGGTACGGGGGTGCCGCCGGCCGTTCCCGCGCCCACGGCCGGCGGGTGGGCTTCGCTGGACGGGTCGCCGCGGGCGCCGTACCCGCCGGCGCGCTGAGCGCCCGTCGCGGGCCGTCTCCGCCCCGCGGGCGGACGCAGGCGGGCCGCGCGGCGGTCTCGGTTGCCCGGTGTAGCCATATTGGCCAGTTTTCTGACGGTTCGTGACGTTGTTCCGCCCGGTGTTCCGAATTCCCGGGCCTGGCGCGTGCGTCCGGCCGCGCGGAGGCGGCGACGCGCATAGGGTCGAGGAGTGGATCGCCGCATCTTCGGCCTGGAGAACGAGTACGGCGTCACCTGCGTGTTCCGCGGTCAGCGGCGGCTGAGCCCGGACGAGGTGGCCCGCTACCTGTTCCGCCGGGTCGTGTCCTGGGGCCGCAGCAGCAACGTGTTCCTGAAGAACGGGGCTCGCCTGTACCTGGACGTGGGCAGTCATCCCGAGTACGCCACCCCGGAATGCGACTCGGTGCCGGATCTGGTCACCCATGACAAGGCCGGGGAGCGCATCCTCGAGGGCCTGCTGGTGGAGGCCGAGCGGCGGCTGCGCGAGGAGGGCATCGCCGGCGACATCCACCTGTTCAAGAACAACACGGACTCGGCGGGCAACAGTTACGGCTGCCACGAGAACTACCTCGTCGGCCGGCATGGCGAGTTCTCCCGGCTCGCCGACGTGCTGGTGCCGTTCCTGGTCAGTCGGCAGATCCTGTGCGGCGCCGGGAAGGTGCTGCAGACGCCGCGGGGTGCGGTGTACTGCATCTCGCAGCGGGCGGAGCACATCTGGGAGTCGGTGTCGAGCGCGACCACCCGGTCCCGGCCGATCATCAACACCCGCGACGAGCCGCACGCGGACGCGGAGCGGTTCCGCCGGCTGCACGTGATCGTCGGCGACTCGAACATGTCCGAGACGACGATGCTGCTCAAGGTCGGCGCGACGGACCTGGTGCTGCGGATGGTCGAGGCGGGCGTCGTCCTGCGCGACATGACGCTGGAGAACCCGATCCGCGCGATCCGCGAGGTCAGCCACGACATGACCTGCCAGCGCAAGATCCGGCTGGCGAACGGCCGCGAGGTCAGCGCCCTCGACATCCAGCGGGAGTACTACACGAAGGCCGTCGAGTTCGTCGACCGCCGCGGTGGTGACGCCGTCGCGAAGCGGGTCCTCGACCTGTGGGGCCGTACGCTGCTCGCGATCGAGACCGACGACCTGGAGCTGGTCGCCCGGGAGATCGACTGGGTGACGAAGTACGTCCTCATCGAGCGTTTCCGCGCCCGCCACGACGTCTCGCTGGCGTCGCCCCGGGTCGCGGAGCTCGACCTGAAGTACCACGACATCCACCGCGACCGCGGCCTTTACTACCGGATGGAGAAGGCCGGCCTGGTCGAGCGGGTCACCCGCGACCTGGACATCTTCGAGGCGAAGTCGAAGCCGCCGCAGACGACGCGGGCCCGGCTGCGCGGCGAGTTCATCAAGCGGGCGCAGGAGAAGCGCCGCGACTTCACCGTCGACTGGGTGCATCTGAAGCTCAACGACCAGGCCCAGCGCACCGTGCTGTGCAAGGACCCGTTCCGCTCCGTCGACGACCGCGTGGACAAGCTCATCGCCAGCATGTGACGAGCGTGGGCCGAGGCGTGAAGCGCCTCGGGCCACGCCGGGAATCCGGCTGGTCGTGCGGGTTGTGGGCTGGTCTGGCGGGGGAGCGTTGTCGAGCCGGTGGCCTGGGCGAAACGGGCCGGGCGGTGGTGGCGCAGGGGATTCGGGCTCTGCGAGGATGCGTGCTGATCTCGTCGGAAACCGCATTGCCGCCGAAAGGCGCCCCCGGCGGATCGTCCCCGCCGTTCACCGCCAGCCTGTTAGGACGCGTTCTTCCGTGACGACGAGTCTTCGCCCCGTGCCCCTTCGCCTTTCCGCGTCGCCGGCCGTCGCCGCCCGGGCCGCTCGACCGGGCCGCGGCCGGCGGGTGGCGGTCGGCGCGGCCATGGCGGCGGTTCTGCTGGGGGCGGCCGTCGCCGGGTGCAGCGCGGGCACCTCCCCCGACGGCACCACCGCCGCCCCGGTGACGACGAAGCCGCCGGTGACCGAGGCGGCGACCGCGCTGCCGGTCGTGGGCAACCCGACGGACCTGACCGTCGCGCCGGCCGTCGGCGCCGGCACGGGCCTGCCGCCGACCGCGCTCACCGTGAAGGACCTGGTCGTCGGCCAGGGCGCCCCGGCGGCGCTCGACAGCTCGGTGACGGTCAACTACGTCGGCACGCTGTGGAACACCGGCGAGAAGTTCGACGCGTCGTGGGACCGGTCCGAGCCGACGACGTTCCCGCTCGCCCAGGTGATCGCCGGCTTCGCCCAGGGCATCGGCGGCAGCGCGAAGGACGGCGTCGCGGGCATGCGCGTCGGTGGCCGCCGGCTGATCGTCGTCCCGCCGGCGCTCGGCTACGGCCCGCAGGGCGGCAACGGGACGATCAAGGTCGACGACACGATCGTGTTCGTCGTGGACCTGCTCGACGTGAACGGCGCCGCCGGCGCGACTCCGACCGCGAACCCCACGGCCGCGGCGATTCCGACCGACACCGCGGCGCCCGGCGCGACGGCGCCGACCGCCCCCGACACGGCCACCAGCCCCTGACCAGCCTCGGCCGGCCCCCTGTCTGTTCGTGATCTCCCGCAGCCCGTCAGACGTCCGAGGCACCAGGCCGCGTCGTGCTGCGACATCAGCGGCACGAAAGGCACCTCAGCGTGCCCCGGCGTCTGAGACGGGGTAGCGGCGTGCCCCGGACGTCTGACAGGACGCCAGCCAAGATCACTCACGCTTGCGCCACCCGGCTGGGCCGGGCCGTGGTCGGCTCCTGACCGACCTCGGCCGCCGACGAACCGGGCGGCCAACGCCCACCCACCGGCGGGCCACCGAACGCGCCACGGCAGCGGAATCGCCAGCGAAAAGCGGGCGCATCCGGGCCTGCGGGTCACCCGAGTCGAACGGCTGTGCGGGCCTACGTCCCGTTTGCCGTGCCGGCGGATAGCCTCCCGGAGTGTGTCCCGTCGACGGCTGGAGCGTCTCCTCAACCTGACGATGTGCCTGATGGCCACGTCCAGGTTCCTGACCGTGTCCGAGATCGGCGACATGGTCGACGGCTACGAGCCTGGCCGCGACGGCGACGAGCACGAGGCGTTCCGGCGGATGTTCGAGCGGGACAAGCAGTACCTGCGCGACCTCGGCATCCCGCTGGAGACCGGCGCGGACTCCTACGGCGACGAGGTCGGCTACCGGATCCGCCGCGACGACTACGCGCTGCCCGAGATCCGGCTGACCCGCGACGAGGCCGCGGCGCTGGCGCTCGCGACCAGGCTGTGGTCGACGGCGTCGCTGGCGGCGCCCGCGGCGAGCGCGCTGCGCAAGCTGTCCGCCGGCGGCGCCGCCACCAGTCCCGCGTTAGGCCCCGGCGGCACGGTGGTGGCCGCGGCGGGCGCGGCGCCCGGGCCGGCGGAGCTGTTCGGCCTGGACGGGCTGGAGCCGCGGGTCGACACCGCCGAGGCGGCGTTCGAGCCGTGTCTCGCGGCCGTCCAGGAACGCCGCGCGGTGCGCTTCCCGTACCGCAAGCCGGGTGAGGCCGAGCCGGCGGAGCGGCTCGTCGAGCCGTGGGGCGTGCTGTCCTGGCGCGGCCGCTGGTATCTGGCGGGGCACGACCGCCGCCGGGACGCGCCCCGGGTGTTCCGGCTGTCCCGGGTCACCGGCCCGGTGCGTCCGGTCGGCCCCCCGGGCGCGGTGGCGGTGCCGGCGGGCGTGGACCTGCGCTCCATGGTCACCAGGTCCTCCTCGTCGCTGCCCGACCGGCTGCGCACCGCGACCCTCGCGGTCCGCGTCGGCGCGGGGCACGCGCTGCGCCGCCGCGGCCGGCCCGTCGCCGCGAACGACCCGGCCCTGGCCGCGGACCGCGACGGCGAGTCGCCGCCGCGGGTCGGCGCGGACATGGACGTGCTGCGGATCGGGTTCGCCGACGTCGAGCGGGTGGCCCGCTGGGTGGCGGGCTACGGCGCGGACGTCGTCGTGCTCGACCCGCCGGACGTGCGCGCCGAGGTCGTCCGCCGGCTGCGCGCGGCCGCCGACGGCGCGGCGGCGTCCGCGGCCTCCCCGCCGGCCGGCGACCTCGCCGGCGCGGCGGGCCCGGACGGCGCGGCCCGGCGCCCCGCGGCCGGGGTGGCGGCCCGGCCGGGTGCGCGGCCCCGCACCGAGGCGCCGTCCGACGACCGGCTGTCCCGGCTGCTCGCGCTCGTGCCGTGGCTGCGTGCCCGGCCGGGGGTGTCGGTCGACGCGGCCGCCGAGGCGTTCGGGATCACCCCCCGGCAGCTGCGCGACGACCTGGACCTGCTGTTCCTCTGTGGCCTGCCTGGCGGCGCGCCCGGCGACCTCATCGACATCAGCTACGAGGGCGGGGAGATCACCGTCGTCGACCCGCAGACCCTCGACCGGCCGCTGCGGCTGACCGTGGACGAGGCGACCGCGCTCGTCGTCGCGGCGCGGGCGCTCGCCGACCTGCCGGGACTGTCCGGCCGGGAGGCGCTCGAGCGGGCCGTCGAGCGGATCGAGGCGGCGATCGGCAGCCGCCCGGCCGAACGGGTCGGCGTCCAGCTCGACCCGCCGAACGAGGTGCTGACCGTGCTGCAGCGGGCGCTGCGGGAACGGCGCCGGGTGCACCTGCGCTACCTCGTCTGGTCGCGCGACGAGCTGACGGAGCGTGACGTCGACCCGATGCGGCTGCTGTCCATGGACGGCCACTGGTACCTGGAGGGCTGGTGCCACCGCGCCGAGGCGGTGCGGATGTTCCGCCTCGACTCGATCGTCGGCGGCGCGGCCGGGGTGCTGCTGCTCGCCGAGGCCGCCGCCCCGCCGCCGCAGGCGGCCGTCCGGGACGTCAGCGGCGGCGTGTTCACCCCCGGTCCGGGTGACCTGCTCGCCGTCGTCGACCTGTCGTCGGCCGCCCGTTGGGCCGCCGACCACTATCCCGTCGACTCGACCGCGCAGCTGCCCGGCGGTGGTCTGCGGATGACGCTGTATGCGACGGGTACGGCGTGGCTGCGCCGGCTGCTGCTCGGCCTCGGCGGCGACGCCCGGGTCGTCGGCCCACCGACGCTGGTCAGCGAGATCCACGACGCGGCGGCGAAAGCGCTCGCCGGCTACGACGACCTCCCCGGCCCACGGTAAAATCTGTCGGCATGCGGTGGGTCCTGGTCGACGTCCTCCTGATCGTCGGGTCGCTCCTGCTGCTGGTGCTGTGCGCGCTGGCCGTGTGGCGCAAGATCAAAATGGTGCGGTCGACGGCCGGCGAGATCAAGGAACGGGTGTCCGGGCTGTCCGCCGAGACGACCGCGCTGTCGGCCCGGCTCGACGCCGCGGAGGTCACGGCCCGGCTGGCGGACCGCTAGGCGCCATCCGCCGGCCGTTCCCCCACGTCCTCGGCGTCGTTTGCTCGTCGTGGGGGCGCGCGGGAAAAGCGCGGTCGGCGGAGTGCGAATGGCCAGGGCAGGCCGGCGCCGAAAGTCCTTTGGTGGCGTTCACACCATAGGAGACGCAGGTAGACCCGGGTGTGGGCGCATTACGTCACCTGTGGGTTACCTGCCTGTTGTCTGTTCCGACCTATGCTTCGGACGTAGCATCAGGCTCGCACCGGTCGCCGCACCGGTCATTGGACACCGGAGGACGTCAGCCATGCGCAACCTGGGTACCACCGAGATCATCATCATCGCGGTCGTCGTGCTGGTGCTGTTCGGGGCCAAGAAGCTGCCCGAGGCGTCGCGGTCGCTGGGCCGTTCCCTGCGAATCTTCAAGGCGGAGACGAAGGGCCTGCGCGAGGACGACGCGACACCGACCCCGGAGCCGTCGCCCCAGCCGGTCGCCACCCCCAGGGCCGAGCTGGAGGCGTCCGAGGTGGAGGCGCTGCGCAAGCGGGTCGCCGAGCTCGAGCGGGAGAAGACCCCGTCGGTCAACGGCGCCGCCCCGGTGGACTCGAAGCAGCTCTGACCCCGGCGGGCCGCTGATCTCCGGCAGCCCGCCCGCACGTCCGCAGCCCGTCCGACGCCGTACCAGCGGCGACGGGACGGTGGGCCGTCCTCGGCGCGCGTCCGGCCGCGTCGCGACGAGGCAGCCGGCCGTCCGTGCCATCCATGTCCCCGACCGAGTGAGCAGGAGCGGCCCGAACGTGTCTGGCATCCCCTCGCCGCGGCGGGTCGCCGCGTCCGTCAACCACCGGCGCACCCGCACGGTGGAAGACAGCCGGATGCCGCTCACCGAGCATCTGCGCGAGCTGCGCAACCGCGTGGGCAAGGCACTGCTCGCGTTCCTCGCCAGCCTGGTCGTCGCCTTCGTCTTCCGCGACACGATCATGCACTGGCTGACCGGCCCGTACTGCGACCTGCCCGCGAAGTACCGGGCGCAGACCTCCGGCGACAACTGCCAGCTGTACTTCTTCGACATCACCGGCGCCTTCATGATCGAGCTGAAGGTGGCAGCGATCGCTGCGGCGCTGCTGTCCGCGCCGGTCTGGCTCTACCAGCTCTGGTCGTTCATCACGCCGGGCCTGCACCGCCACGAGCGGCGCTGGTCGCTGTCGTTCGTCGGCATCTCCCTCGTGCTGTTCGCGATCGGCGGCGTGTTCGCCTACGTCACGCTGGAGACGGGGCTGCGGCTGCTGCTCGGCTTCGGCGGCAACACGCTGGTCAGCCTCCTGTCCGCGGACAAGTACCTCAGCTACGTCATCGCGATGATCCTGATCTTCGGGGTGTCGTTCGAGGTGCCGCTGCTGGTCTGCCTGCTGAACCTGGCCGGCCTGGTCACCACCGCCCGGCTGCGGTCGTGGCGGCGGGCCGAGATCTTCCTGACGTTCGTGTTCGCCGCGGTCGTCACGCCGAGCCAGGACCCGTTCACGATGCTGGCGCTCGGCCTGCCGATGGTCCTGCTCTACGAGGTCGCGCTGTTCGTCGGCTGGGCCAACGACCGCCGCAAGCGCCTGCGCGGCGACGACTCCGTCTACTCCGACCTCGACGACGACGCGTCCTCCCCGCTCGACTTCGACGACACGGGCGACGCGCGGCGCCTCGCCCAGCTCACCGCCCAGGCCCAGCAGGACGGCCGCGCCGGTCGCAGGGCCCGCCGGCAGCTCGCCGAGCTCAGCCAGGCCGCCTCGTCCTCCCGCTCGGCCTCCGACGACGCGACCTGACGGTTCGCCGTTCGTCGTCCGTGCCGGCACCGGCGGGTGGGCGGAGGTGTCGCAGCGGTCCCGTAGGCTGACGGTGTGACCGCCCAGCCACCCGCGCCGGGTGCGGACGATGCTGAGACAGCGCCGGCCAGCGGCGTCGGCGAGGACGAGCCCGCCCCCATCGACGGCCTGACAGCCGAGCTGGACGCCGAGCTGACGGCGCGGCTCGCCGCCGAGGCGGGGGAGCGGCCGGCGGGGATCGTGCTGGCCGACCCCGAGGCGGCGCAGGCCCAGTTCGCGGCCCGCTACCCGTTCGGGCTCGACCCTTTCCAGATCGCCGGCTGCGAGGCCCTCGCCGCCGGCGAGGGGGTGCTCGTCGCCGCCCCGACCGGAGCGGGCAAGACGATCGTCGGCGAGTTCGCCGCGTTCCTCGCGCTGCGCTGCGGCCGCCGTTGCTTCTACACGACGCCGATCAAGGCGTTGTCGAACCAGAAGTACGCCGACCTGGTCGCCGCGCACGGCGCCGCGAACGTCGGCCTGCTCACCGGCGACACCTCCCGCAACGGCGACGCGCCCGTGGTGGTCATGACCACCGAGGTGCTGCGCAACATGCTCTACGCGACGCCGGAGGGCAGCCACCGCCTCGACCCGCTCGCCTACGTCGTCATGGACGAGGTGCACTACCTCGCCGACCGGCAGCGCGGCGCCGTGTGGGAGGAGGTGATCATCCACCTGCCGGCGCACGTCCAGCTGGTGTCGCTGTCCGCGACGGTGAGCAACGCCGAGGAGTTCGCCCAGTGGCTGGTCACCGTCCGCGGCCACACCCGGGTGATCGTCTCCGAGCACCGGCCGGTGCCGCTGTGGCAGCACGTCCTCGCCGACCGGACGCTCTACGACCTGTTCGTCGAGGACGCCGCCCCGATCGCGACCGCCCCCACCGGCCCGCGCGCGCTGGAGGCCGTCGGCCGCGGCGCTGACGGCGGCGCCGGGCCGGGGCAGCGCGACCGCGTACGGGACCGGACGCGCGGCGACCGGCCGGGCCGCGCCGGCGCCGCGGGCCGTCGCGGCGGCACCGGCCGGGACGACCGTCCCGGCGGCCGGGGAGGCGCGGGCGGCGGGACCTCGGCGAACGGCCGGCGGGCCGAGGACGAGGATCGTCCCGACGGGCCGGCGGCCGCGGACGGGCGGCCGGTCAACCCGGAGCTGCTGCGGCTGGCCCGGGCGGAAAGCTCCGGCCCCGACTGGTCCCGGCCCGGCCGGCCCGGGTCCGGCGGCCGGGGGCCACGGCGGCGGCCCTGGGGGCCGAGCCGCCCGCAGGTCATCGAACGGCTCGACCGGGACGGCCTGCTGCCCGCGATCACGTTCGTGTTCAGCCGGGCGGGCTGCGACGCTGCCGTCGCGGCGTGCGCCGCGGCCGGCCTGCGGCTGACCACGTCCGAGCAGGCCACCCGGATCCGCGCCCACGTCCGGGCCCGCACCGCCGGCATCCCCGACGGCGATCTGCGCGTCCTCGGCTACTGGGAATGGCTCGACGGCCTCGAACGGGGCCTGGCCGCGCACCACGCCGGGATGCTGCCGGTGTTCAAGGAGGTCGTCGAGGAGCTGTTCGTCCGCGGCCTCGTCCGGGCGGTGTTCGCCACCGAGACGCTCGCGCTCGGCATCAATATGCCGGCCCGGACCGTCGTCCTGGAACGGCTCTCGAAGTTCAACGGGCAGACCCGCGCCGACATCACCCCCGGCGAGTACACCCAGCTCACCGGCCGGGCGGGCCGCCGCGGCATCGACGTCGAGGGCCACGCCGTCGTGCTGTGGCAGTCGGGGCTGGACCCGCTCGCGGTCGCCGGCCTCGCGTCGACCCGGACCTATCCGCTGCGCTCGTCGTTCCGCCCGTCGTACAACATGGCGGTCAACCTGGTCGGCCGGCTCGGCGCGCAGCGGGCCCGCACGGTGCTCGAGTCGTCGTTCGCGCAGTTCCAGGCCGACCGGGCCGTCGTCGGCCTCGCCCGGCAGGTGCGGCGCAACGAGACGGCGCTCGACGAGCTGACCGCCGCCGTCCACTGCGACCGCGGCTCCGCGCTGGAGTACGACCAGATCCGCCGCGACATCCGCGACCGGGAGAAGCGGCTGTCCCGCGAGGGCGCCGCCCAGGGCCGGGCCGAGGCCGCCCAGGCGCTGGCGCGGCTGCGGATCGGCGACGTGGTCCGGGTGCCGGCCGGCCGGCGGATGGGGCTCGCGGTCGTGCTCGACGCCGGCGTCGACCCGCGCTCCGGCGACGAGCCGCGACCGATGGTCCTCACCGCCGACCGGCAGGTCCGCCGGCTGTCCCTCATCGACTTCCCGGTCGCGGTCGAGCCGCTGGGCCGGGTGCGGGTGCCGCGGACGTTCAACCCCCGCGACGCCCGCTCGCGGCGGGACCTGGCGAGCTCGCTGCACCACGCCGAGCTGCGCGTCGAGCCCGGCAGGCGCGACCGGGCCCGGGCGGCCGCCGCCGACGACGCCGAGCTCGCCCGGCTGCGGCGCACTCTGCGGGCCCATCCGGTGCACGACTGCCCGCGCCGGGAGGAGCACCTGCGCAAGGCCGAGCGGGCGACCCGGCTGCGCCGCGAGACCGAGGCGCTGGCCCGCAAGGTCGAGGGCCGGACGAACACCGTCGCCCGCACCTTCGACCGGGTCCGCGCCGCCCTCACCGATCTCGACTACCTCGACGGGGACAGGGTCACTGCGAAGGGCGCGCGCCTCGCCCGGATCTACACCGAGCAGGACCTGATCGTCGCGGTCTGCCTCGACCGGGGGGTGTGGGAGCAGCTCTCCCCGGCGGCGCTGGCCGCGGCGGTCTCGTCGCTGGTGTTCGAGCCGCGCGGCGACGACCTGGCGATGCCTGCCCTGCCCGGCGACGAGGCCCTGCGGGCCGCGCTGGCCGAGACCCAGCGGATCTACGTCGAGCTTGCCGGGCTCGAGGGGCAGCACGGCCTGGACTTCCTGCGCCCACCCGAGCTGGGCTTCGTCGTCGCCGCGCACGGCTGGGCGTCCGGCCGGTCGCTGGAACGGATCCTCGGCGACGAGGCGAACGAGCTGACGGCCGGCGACTTCGTCCGCTGGATGCGCCAGCTGCTCGACCTGCTCGACCAGGTCGCGCTGACCGCCGACGCCGGCTCCCACCTGCGCGCCACCGCCCGTGAGGCGATGGACGCCCTGCGCCGCGGCGTCGTCGCCTACACGATGACCGTCTGACGCGCCGGTCCCCGGCTGGCGCCTCCACGTGGATCTGGGGCTAGCGGCTGGCGCGGTGGCGGTAGATGACGGCGGCGGCGGTGTAGGCGACGGCCAGGATGCCGGCGCACCAGATCAGCGCCGCGGCCAGGTCGGAGCCGTCGGCGCCGCCGCCGACGAGCAGGCCGCGGACCGTGTCGATCACCGGGGTGAGCGGCTGGTGGTCGGCGAACGCCCGCAGCGCGCCGGGCATCGTGTCGGTCGCGACGAAGCCGCTCGAGACGTACGGCAGGAACAGGATGAAGAACGTCATCCCGTTCGCCGCGTCCGGGCTGCCGGCGAGCAGGCCGAGCGCCACCGACACCCAGGTCATCGCCAGCACGTAGAACGCGACGACGCCGATCGCGGCGAACCAGCCGCCGACCCCCGCGCCGGGGCGGAAGCCGAGGCCGATCGCGATCCCGATCACGAGCGCGCTCGCGACGGCGTTCGCGGCGAGGCTCGCGACGACGTGGCCGGTGAGGACCGCCGGGCCGCGCACGGGCATCGACCGGAATCGGTCGATGATCCCGTTCGTCATGTCGGCCGCGACGGCGACGGCCGTCGACGCGGCGCCCCAGCCGGACGCGAGCACGATGATCCCGGGCACGACGTAGGTGAGGTAGGCGTGCCGGCCGCCGGCGGTGCCGAGCGCGCCGCCGAAGACGTAGACGAACAGCAGCAGCAGGATCACCGGCAGCGCGACGGAGACGATCAGCGTGTCGGGCTGGCGCGGCAGCCGGCGCAGGCTGCGCCCGATCATCGCGGGGGTGCCGCCGCCGGTGCGCGCGGGCCGCGCCGGGCGGGCCGGCCGGGCGGTCGCCGGGGGGAGCGTCGACGGGACGGCGGTGGTCATGGGGCGTCCTTCCGGGAAGCGGGACCGGCGGTCAGGGCGAGGAAGACGTCGTCCAGGGTGGGGACGCGCAGCTCGACGCGGGCGACGTCGATGCCGCGGCCGTCGAGGTCGTCGAGCAGGCGGCGCAGCGCGGCGGCGGAGCCGTCGGTCGGGACGCCGACGCGGCGGCCGGCGGGGTCCGCGGCGACGCCCTCGGCCAGGCCGGCGGAGCCCGCGCCGGCGGCTGCGTCGGGCGTCGGCGTCGGCGGCCGCGGCTGGGTCGGCCCGGCGGCGCGCAGGGCGGCGACCGCGCGGGCGTAGGACGCGTCGTCGGCGAACGTGAGCTCGGCGCGCTCGGCGCCCAGCCGGGCCTTGAGCGCGGCCGGGGTGCCCGCGGCGACGATCCGGCCGCCGTCGAGGACGGAGACGAGGTCGGCGAGCTGGTCGGCCTCCGCCAGGTACTGCGTCGTGAGCAGCACGGTCGCGCCGCCGTCCGCGAGCCGGGCGACGACGTCCCAGACGCCCTGGCGGCTGCGCGGGTCGAGGCCCGTCGTCGGCTCGTCCAGGAAGATCACCTCGGGGTCGCTGACCAGGCCGACGGCGAGGTCGAGGCGGCGGCGCTGCCCGCCGGAGTAGGTCTTCACCAGCCGGCCGGCGAACCCGGCGAGGTCGAACGCGTCGACGAGCTCGTCGACGCGGCGGCGGGCCTCGCCCCGCGGCAGCCGGAACAGCTTCGCGGCGAGCCGCAGGTTCTCGACGCCGGTGAGCAGCTCGTCGACGGCGGCGTGCTGACCGGTCAGGCTGATCACCTCGCGGACCCGGCGCGGGGCGCGGGCCAGGTCGTGGCCGGCGACGGTCGCCTCGCCGGCGTCGGCCCGCAGCAGCGTCGCGAGGATCCGCACCAGGGTCGTCTTGCCGGCGCCGTTCGGGCCGAGCAGCGCGTGCACATGCCCGGCGGCGACGTCGAGGTCGACGCCGTCGAGCACGGTCACGTCCCCGTACGCCTTGCGCAGCCCGCGCACCCGGATGGCGGCGTCGCCCGGTGCCGCGGGCGGCGAGGCCGAGGGCTCGGGGCCGGCGTCCGTCAGGGTCGGCATGGTCATGACCTTTCTCGTCGAGGTTCGGGGTGCTCGCCGGTCACCGGCGAGATCATCGTGGCGAAGCGGGCAGGTCCGGGCACGGGTCCTGGGACCCGGACCGGGGTGGGCGTAGCCCCACCTCGGCGACGCGGCCGCCGACTTGGACTGTGTATGTCGTACGCTAAATCTACGTTATACACAGTTATTGGGAGTGGTCAACGGGCCCGGTCGGGGCACCTCGGTGGCGGCCTGTCAGAGGGACGACACTCGGAACGGCGCCATCCCGGGTGGACGGCGGGAAGGCTGATGACGTGGGGGAACGGGCGGTGACGATGGCGCAGGATGCGGGAGGCGACGAGGCCCGGGCGGACGGGGCGGCGGGGGAGCGCGCCCGGCGGGGCTCGGCGAGCGGCGGGGCCGCGGGCAGTAGGTCGGCGAGCATGGGGCCGCCGTCGGCGCTGGAGCTGCTGTGGGCCGGTCCCGCCCGGCCGCGGCGCGGCCCGCGACCGGCGCTGCGGCTCGACGACCTCGTCGGCGCGGCGGTCGCGCTCGCGGACGCCGAGGGGCTCGGCGCGCTGTCGATGGCCCGGGTCGCCGAACGGCTCGGCTTCACGACGATGTCGCTCTACCGGCACGTCGCCAGCAAGGACGACCTGCTGCTGCTCATGCTCAATGAGGCGCTCGGCCCGCCGCCGCAGGCGTTGCGCGCCGACCCGGCGGCTGGCTGGCGAGCCGGGCTAGATGCCTGGACCACGCGGATATACGAGCGGATGCTGGCGCATCCGTGGATGACCCGGGTCGAGATCGGCGGCGCCCCGAACCTGCCGAACCAGCTGGCCTGGATGGACCGCGGCGTCGCCCCGCTCGTCGGCGTGCCGCTGACCGGGCAGGAGAAGCTGTCGGCGATCCTGATGCTGTCCCGGTACGCGACCTCTGCCGCGCAGCTGACGAGCGACATCACGGCCGCCGCCGGGTCGGGCAGCTACGAGCCCGGCGACGGCGACGGGGCGGCGCTGGTGCGGCTTCTGGACCCGGCGCGTTTCCCCGCGCTGCACGCGATCGCCGTCTCCGGTGAGATCGACCCCGCCGCGCCCCCGGGCGAGATCGCCACCGAGCTGCATGGCGAGTTCCACTTCGGCCTGGCCCGCATGCTCGACGGTCTCGACGTGCTGGTGCGCTCCCGGGCGGGCCGGGCCGAGGGCCAGCAGCCGTGAGCCCGGCCCGGCATCGCCCCGGAACCCGCGCCGGATCTGTCCTGGTTCGGGGCCTGCCGGGAACGACCCTCGACCGGGGTGTCGTTGTTCCGACGGCCCGCAGACCTGCGGTCCGGCGCAGAATAGGCCGGTGGCGGGGGAGATGGTCCGGGATGACCCGGAGTCGGATGATTCGCGCCGTACCGAGGGGACACACGGGATGGTCGTGGTGGCGAGCGTGGACCCGGCGGCAGTGACGCCCCGGGAGGAGATCTTCGTCGGCGGGCTGGAGAAGCGGCCGATCGTGATCGTCACCCATCGCCCCGAGTGGGCCGGGCAGTTCGCGCAGGAACACGCGCGGATCCTCGGCGCGCTCGGCGCGAACGCCGTGCGGATCGAGCATATCGGGTCGACGTCGGTCCCCGGTCTCGGCGCGAAACCGATCATCGACATCCAGGTCAGCGTGTCCGACGTGGCCGACTCGGAGATCTTCGAAGGACCGCTGCTCGACGTGGGCTACCTCGTCCGGGTCCGCGAACACGGCGAGCACTGGATGTTCCGCAACTCCCAGCAGGACGTCCACATCCACGTCTGCGACGCCGGCGGGGACTGGGAACGCCGGCACCTGCTGTTTCGTGACTGGTTGCGCCACGACGCCGCCGACCGGGTCGCGTACGAGGCCGCGAAGCGCGCCCTGGCCGCCCTCGACTGGCCGAGCATGCAGCACTACGCCGAGGCCAAGAGCGACATCATCCAGGAGATCACCGCCCGGGCCCGCCCCTGGGCCACGAAGACGGGCTGGGCGGTCCCGGCTCCCCGCGGCCAGGTCCGCGGCTAGGCCCGAACCTGCGCGACGCGCCGCGGGTCCCGCCGGGGTTCCACCGTGGCATGCGTCCCGCCCCCGACGCAGCCCCGCCCCCCGTCGGAGCCGCGCCTCCCGCTCGGCGAACATCCACAAGATAATCAACAGTGTTGACGCCGCCGGGCGCTGCTGTCGATCTTCGCATGGCCGACCACCCAAAACGATCACCACGAGGGTGTCGTCAGCGTCGTGAAAATGTGAAACGACGACGCCGACACCACGGTCGCGGTGATCACCCGCGTCCGGCGGCTACCCCCGCGTCGGGCGCCGAGGCGGCGGCGCGGGTACGAGCTCGGGCCGCGCACGTGAGCAGCACGTCGGCGGTGAAGGCGGCGTCGTCGGGGCCGGTCTTCCAGCTCGACACGCTGAGCCGGATCGCGGTCTCGCCCCGCCACAGCGTCGGGCCGCACCAGATCCGGCCGTCGGCCTGGATCTCGGCGAGCAGCGCCGCTGTCAGGGCCGCGCCCGTGGTCGCCGGGGCGCCGGGTGCCGGGTCGAGGCGCAGCAGGACCTGGTTGAGGACGACGTCGTTGACGACCGTCACGCCGCCGCCGGCGAGCCGGCGGGCGATCTCGGCGGCGGCGTCGCAGGTGCGGGTGACGAGATCGGCGACGCCCGCGCGGCCGAGGGTGCGCAGCGCGGCCCAGACCTCGACCTGGCGGGCCCGCTGCGACGACTGCGGCGTGTGATGCATCGCGTCGAACGTGTCGCCGGCGGGGGTGTAGCCGGCAGCCGCGGTGAAGGTGCGTCGCAGCGGGGCGGCGTCCCGGACGATGGCGAGGCCGCAGTCGTAGGTGACGTTGAGCCACTTGTGGCCGTCGGTCGCCCACGAGTCGGCGCGGGTGAGCCCCGCGGCGAGCCGGTCGCGGCGGGTCGGGTCGGCGAGCGCCCACAGGCCGAACGCGCCGTCGACGTGCAGCCAGCCGGGCGCCGGGCCGGGCCGGCGGGCGAGCCAGTCGGCGATCTCGTCGAACGGGTCGAACGCGCCGGTGTTGACCTCGCCGGCCTGCGCGCAGACGAGCACCGGGCCGGGAAGGTCCGCGGGCAGCAGGTCGGCGCGCATCCGGCCCTGGTCGTCGGCGGGCACGACGTGCACCCGGGAGCGGCCGAGCCCGACCAGGCCGAGCGATTTGCGCAGCGTCGAGTGCGCTCCCTCGCCGATGACGACGTTGAAGGTGGGGGCGCCGAACAAGCCGTCGCCCTGCGCGTCCCAGCCGAGCCTGGCGAGGATCTCGTCGCGGGCGGCCGCCAGGCAGGAGGCGTTGGCCATCGTCGCGCCGGTGACGTAGACGACGGCGCAGCCGGCGGGCAGGCCGAGCAGGTCGACGAGCCAGCCGCGGGTGACATCGTGCAGCTTCGCGGCGACGGGCGACATCGCGGGCAGGGCCGCGTTCTGGTCCCAGGCGTCGGTGAGCCAGGCGGCGCCGAGCGCGGCGGGCAGCGTCGCGCCGACGACGAAGCCGTAGTAGCGGGCGCCGGCCGAGGCCATCGTCGCCGGGCTGCCGGCGTCGTGCAGCAGCTGTAGCGTCGCCTGCGCGGCCTCGCCGGCGGCGGGAAGTGGCTCGTCGAAGGCGGCGAGCCCCGCCACCGCCGTCGTGGTCGGCGCGACGGGCCGGGCGTCGACCGTCGCCGCGTAGTCGAGCGCCAGCTGGGCCGCCAGTCGCAGCACGTCCAGGTCGTCCTCGCGATCCATGACGCCATCCTTTCCGCCGGCCGGCGCACCGGCGTGTTCCTGTCGGCCGTGCGACGGGCCGCTGCGCGTCCCCATCCTGCCGGCGGAGCGCGGCCCAGTGTGCTGTCGGTCGATGCGGGGCGGAGGAGCCCGTCGCGCAGCGAAGCGCCATGGCCGCTGGACCGCTGGCGTGCGCGGGTCACGACGGAGATCGTGCGTCGTGCAGTCAACCCAAGATAATCAACAATGTTGACGAACGGCAACGCTCCAAGATGATCTTATCGATTACAAAAACCGAGGAAGAGCTACACCCATTACATCGACTAAAGACTCACCGACAAACCCGGAGATCATTTTGCCGTGACGGCTGGCGGCTAGCGACGCGGCGCGGGCCGCAAGGCCGAACCGTGTCACCTCAGTGAGCCCATAGGCTCACCGAGCACACACACCTCGCGACGCCACCAGCGAGGTGTGTTGAATGAGTGAGTCTATAGACACCTTCAGTCGACACGGTTCGGCTTCGCGGGCCGTCCTACGGGAGTGGGCGGCCCGGCTGGCGGCGGCACGGTGGGCGCCGCCAGCAGCCGGCCGCAACGGCGGTCCTGATCCCCCAGGCGCAGGGCCGGCGTCGAGTCGTCAGCGGCCGCGGGCGCGGCGGCGGGTGTCGCGGGCGAGCTGGGCCTGGCGGGCGGCGAAGCGAGCCTGGGCGGCCCGCTGGCGGTCCACGCGGCAGGGGCGGCACTGGGTGTCCTCGGCGGGTGCGGCGCCGCAGGTCACACACAGCACCACCACGTTTCCCAGCGCCGAGCCTGGTTCGGCGGCTCCTGCCGCGGCCTCGTGGTCCCCGGCCGGCATCGGGCCGTCGGAGGCCGGTGAGCCCGCGGCTCGCGCTGCGCGCACCGCATTGGGGTGGAGCGCCTCGCGGCGGAAGTCCTCGACGCTGCGGCGGCAGTAGCAGACCGGCGCTGGTCCCGTCAGTCCCGCGACGGCGGGCAGCGCGGCGCCGCCCGCGGCGGCGATGCGCTCGGCCAACAGGGGGTCCGGCCCGGCCGCGGCCGGGCCGGCGGCCCCGTCGGTGTCGAGCGTCGGGCTCGCCGTGCTGGCGGGCCTGGGCCGGTCGGGCCCGGCGGCCGGTTCGGCGCAGCAGGTGACCCAGATGGCATGGACGCCGCCGCCGAAGTGCGCGGACCAGGGGTGGCCGCACAGGGCGCAGTGCGTGGGCGGCGGGATGGGCGCGTCGAGCGGGGCCACGTCTTCAGTCGAACACGTGGGTCGGCCGCGTGCCCAGCGCTGCCAGGGTGTGGCGCGTCTCGTCGGTGGGCGTGCCCCGCGCCGGGTCGCGGACGGAGATCGTGATCGCGCCGGGTCAGCGTGTCTTGCTGAGGGAGAAGGTGGAGCAGCCGGTGCCGCTGACCCGGCCGGACAGGGTCTGGCTCTCGGCGGCGTAGGTGCCGCTGAGGCCGACCATGACGTAGCCGGCGGGGTGCTCGAGCCAGCGCCGGCCGTTGAGCTGGACGGCGTTGCCCTCGAACGTGCCCTCCATGGCGTAGGAGCCGGCGGGCTGGCCGGGGTTGGTGGCGGACGCGGCGAACGAGAACACGGCGGTGATGCGGCCGGGCATGGCCGGGTTGTCGAGGATGACGAGGCGTAGCGCGGTGACGCCCTGGTTGCAGCGGTAGGTGCCGGTGAACAGGCCGGCGAGCAGTTCGGTGTCGCCCGGGTTGGCGACGCCGGCGGCCTGGGCCGCCGAGGCGGTCGCGGTGGTGGTCGTCACCGGGCCGGGCGGGGCGTCGTTGTTGGGGTTGATGGCGATCGCGGCGATGCCGGCGCCGACGAGCCCGGCCAGGAGGAGGGCTGCGGCTGCCGCGGCGGCGAACCAGCCGCGCCGCGGCGCGGTCGGCTGGGTGGTCGCCGGCGTCGACGGGGCGGGAAGCCCGCGTGGGGTGGCCGGTTCATGCCCTGGCGCCGGGGTGGGCGGCGGCTGCGGGGTGGTGGCGGGGGTGGGGGGGGGGGCCGGGGGTGCGTACCAGGGCTGGCCGCCGGTGGGGCCGGGCTGGGCGGCAGGGGGCGCCCAGGTGGTGAGGGCTTTGAACGCGGCCGGCGTGGGCGGCGGTGGTGCGGCGGCCGGCGGGCTCGGGGCCGTTGTGGGCCAGGGTGACGGGGGTGGCGGGGGTGACGGGGCCGGGTCGGGTGGCTGCCAGAGGACCTCCAGGACGCGGGCGGCTGCGGCGCCCGGGTCGGGGGTTTCGCCGATGAGGCTGGCGAGCAGCCGGGTGGTGGAGGGCCGGCCCGCCGGGTCACGGCGCAGGGCGGTGCGCAGGATGGCGAGCAGCCGCGGGGGGACGCCGGCGAGGTCCGGTTCGGTGGTCATGGAGCGGAAGAGCAGCGCCTCGGCGGTGCCGGTGCCGAAGGGCGGGCGGCCGGTGGCGGCGAACGCGACGGTGAGCGCCCAGGCCCAGACGTCGGCGGCGGGGCCGGCGCGTCTGCCCTCGGCCTGTTCGGGGGCGAGGTAGCCGGGGCTGCCGACGACGGCGCCGGTCTGGGTGATGTCGACGCGGGTGGCGGGGTTGGTCGGTAGCGCCATGCCGAAGTCGATGACCTTCGGTCCGGCGGTGGTGACGAGCACGTTCGCGGGTTTGAGGTCGCGGTGGACGATGCCGGCGCGGTGGATGGCGACGAGGGCTTCGGCGAGGCCGACGGCGAGCGCTTCGACGGTGCTGGCGGACAGGGGACCGTTGAGGTCGACCGCCTCGGCGAGGCTGGGGCCGTCGATGTACTCGGTCGCGAGCCAGGGGCGCGGGGCGTCGGGGTCGGCGGCGAGGACGCGGGCGGTGCAGGTGCCGGCGACGGCGCGGGCGGCGGCGACCTCGCGGCGGAACCGGCCGCGGTAGTCCGGGGCGTCGGCGATGCGGCCGTGGATGAGTTTGACGGCGACGAGTCGGCCGTCGGCGGGGGCGCCGTCGGTGCCGGTGACCCGGGGGGTCTGCGGCGGGGTGCGGGGGGCCGGTCGGCCGGGGGTGTCGTCGACCTTGATGGTGGTGGCGTCGTCGGCGAGCCCGAGGAACACGATGCCCATGGCGCCGGCGCCGAGGCGGGCGGTCAGCTGGTAGCCGCCGACCCGGGTGGGGTCGCCGGCCTGTAACGGTCCCAGCGGCATCGGCGCGGTCCTTTCTCGGCGGTGGCGCCGAGTCTCCTTCCGTGGGCCCGGGCGGGTGCGTCGCCGGCGGGTGCGGGTGGGTGCGGCGCGCGCCGTCAGTGTCTGCCGGGACGTGCCGGGCCGCGGGGCGGTGTCGCCTGGATGTCGCGTTCCGGCACGGCGGCACGGCGGCGTTCGCGGCCGTGCGCCGAGTGGGATCGTCCGGGCCGGTTGGGGCTTGGCGTCCTGGTTCCGTCGTGTTGCTGTTCCTGTCAGGGTATGGGGTGCTTTCCACCCCCAGGCCACCGCTTCGTCATCGCCGCGTCGACGCCGGGCCGCCGAGCGTGGGATGTGCCGTGGAATTCACCCACATGGCGTGGTCGACTCGGTGCGTCCTGGGTGATTGCGGGCATGGGTGTGACGATGTGGAACGGAGTTCGGCTTCGGACGGCCGCGCCGCTCGGCGCGGGTCGGGGCCTGCCGGTCCTGCGGTGGTCACCGTGGGCATCGGGGTCGACGCGGGAGGCGGCGTAGGTGCGCGACGGATCGCTCACGATCGACGGGTTGTCCAAGCGGTATGGCGAGTTGGTCGCGCTGCGCGGGATGTCGTTCGACGTCCGGGCCGGTGAGTTGTTCGGGTTCGTCGGGTCGAACGGGGCGGGCAAGACGACGACGATGCGGATCGTGCTCGGGGTGCTCACCGCGGACGCGGGCGAGGTCCGGTACGACGGCAGCCCGGTGACGTTCGGCGTTCGCCAGCGGATCGGCTACATGCCGGAGGAGCGGGGCCTGTATCCGAAGATGCGGGTCGGTGAGCAGCTGGAGTATCTGGCGCGGCTGCATGGCATGGCGGCGCCGGTGGCGCGGCGGGCGACCCGGGAGTGGGCGGAGCGGCTGGGGATCGCGTCGCGGCTGGGTGACGAGGTGCAGGCACTCAGTCTCGGTAACCAGCAGCGGGCGCAGCTCGCGGCGGCGTTGGTGCACGACCCGGGGGTGCTGGTGCTGGATGAGCCGTTTTCGGGGTTGGACCCGGTGGCGGTGGACGTGATGAGCGACGTGCTGCGGGAGCGGTCGGCGGCGGGCGTGCCGGTGGTGTTCTCCAGTCATCAGCTGGATCTGGTGGAGCGGCTGTGTGATCGGGTCGGGATCGTGTCGCGGGGGGCGATGGTGGCGGTCGGGCCGGTGGACGAGCTGCGGGCGGGTGGCGAGTCGTCGTTGGTCGTCGAGGCGCCGGGGGCGGCCGCGGGCTGGGCGTCGGGGCTGCCGGGTGTGGTGAGTGCGCGGTCGGAGGGTGCTCGGACGGTGGTGTCGCTCGCGGCCGGTGCCGACGACCAGGAGGTGTTGCGGGCGGCGTTGGCGACGGGGCCGGTGCACGAGTTCGCGCATCGGCGGCCGAGTCTGATGGAGCTGTTTCGGGAGGTGGTCAGCGCGGACGTGCCGCCGGACGGGTCGGCGGAGGGCGGGCGCGGGAAGGCGGGCCGGGGCCGGGGACTGCGGCGGTTCGCGGGTGTCGGTGTCGGTCTCGGTGGGGTTCGGAGGGGCTGGCAGCGGTGAGCGGCTCGGTGGATCTCGGGACGACCGCGGACGGTCGCGGCGCGGTGGGGGGCGAGCCGGGTGTCGTCGCCGGGGGTGCGGGGCGGGCTGGGGGGGGGGGTTCGACGGGCGGGGCGCCGGCGTCGCGGGTGCTGTGGCTGGTGGTGCGCCGGGAGGTGTCGACGCGGCTGCGGTCCCGGGTGTTTCGGATCATGACGCCGTTGCTGGTGGTGGTGCTGGCGGCGGGGATCGGGGTGACCGCGCTGTTCGGTGGCTCGTCGCCGAGTTCGGTGGGTTTCCTCGCGGACGACGCCCGGGCGGGGGCGGCGTTGACGGCGACGGGGGACGCGGCCGGGGTGGATGTGCGGGCGGTGACCGTCGCGGATGCGGCGGAGGCCGAGCGGCAGGTGCGGGACGGGAAGCTGGACGCGGCGGTGACGTCGGTCGGTCCGGATGGTTTCCGGGTGGTGGTGCGGCATTCGCTGGATGACCAGACTCGGGGGCTGCTGACGGCGGTGGCTCGTCAGCAGGCGCTCGACGCCCAGATCACGGCGCTGGGCGGTGATCTCGCGAGCGTGGACCGGGCGGTGGCGGCGGCCGGGGTGGACGTCGTGTCGTTGGAGGCGTCGAAGCAGCGGGACAACGCCCGGATCGGGCTGGGTGCGGTCACCGGGGTGCTGATCTACCTGTCACTGCTGATCTTCGGGCCGGTGGTGGCGCAGGGGGTGGTCGAGGAGAAGTCGAGCCGGGTCGTGGAGATCCTGCTGGGGACGGTGCGGCCGTGGCAGCTGATGTCGGGGAAGGTCATCGGGATCGGCATCATCGGGCTGATCCAGATGGCGTTGTACGCGGCGGTGGGCGTGCCGTTGGCGGTGGCGACGGGGGTGCTGAGCCTGTCGCTGGTGACGGCGCTGGCGTCGGCGGGCTGGTCGTTGGTGTGGTACCTGCTGGGGTTCGCGCTGTTCGCGTTGCTGTTCGCGGCGGCGGGTTCGTTGGTGTCCCGGCAGGAGGATGCGTCGGCGGTGACGATGCCGCTCATCATGATGATCATCATTCCGTATGTGATCGGGATTTCGGTGCTGCCGGGTGATCCGGACAGCGGGTTGTTGCGGGTGTTGTCGCTGATCCCGCTGTCCGCGCCGCTGATCATGCCGATGTTGATCGCGGCGGGGTCGGCTGCGGCGTGGCAGATCGCGCTGGGCACCGCGCTGACCGTGGCGACGATCGTCGGCCTGGTGCCGTTGACGGGCCGGATCTACGCCGGGGCGGTGAAGCGCACCGGCACCCGGGTGAAGCTCACCGACGCGCTGCGTTCCCGCTGATCCCGGGAGCCCGCCGGCCCGCGCGCGCCCCGACCGGCGCCGGTCTGACACCAGGCCGTGTCCGTCAGACGCTATACGGGCACGGGGAGGAGCCTTTCGTGCCCGTAGCGGCTGACGCGGCGTCGTGAACAGCCCCCGAGCTCTGGAGCCGGGCGGCGGCGTGGAGCCGTCAGCCGCCGCGGGGGGCGAACATGATCAGGGCCATGCCGGCAAGGCAGACGGCGGCGCCGGCCAGATCGAACCGGTCCGGGCGGTAGCCGTCGGCGAGGACACCCCACAGGATCGACCCGGCGACGAAGATCCCGCCGTAGGCGGCGAGCACGCGGCCGAAGTGGCCGTCGGGCTGGAACGTGGCGACGAAGCCGTAGGCGCCGAGGGCGAGCACCCCGGCCGCTGTCCACAGCGGGCCGCGGTGCTCGCGCAGTCCCTGCCAGACGAGCCAGGCGCCGCCGATCTCGAGGACGGCGGCGAGCACGAACAGGGCGATCGATCGGATGGCCACGGCGAGCTGGCGGCCCTTCTGCGGCGACGTCGGCGGGCGCGGGCGGGCGCCCGTGGGTCGACGCTACCCGGCCGGCGGCCGGGGCCCGCATCCTTCGTGGGCGGGCAGCCCGGGAGGGGCGACCCGGCCGGGTGCCGTACCGGACCGCGTCAGGCGGCGCAGAACTCGTTGCCCTCCGGGTCGGTCATGACCCACCAGTGGCCGGCGGGGCCGTTGTCGAACTCGCGGACGCGGGTCGCGCCGAGCTCCTCGAGCCGGGCGACGAGCGCGTCGAGGCCGCCGGGCTCGGCGTGCACGTCGAGGTGCAGCCGGTTCTTCGTCGTCTTCGGCTCGGGGACGTCCTGGAACAGCAGCCGCCGGCCCTGGCCGATGCCGCTGACCTCGTCGTACGGGTCGTCGGGGTGGCGGATCGCGGCGAGGCCGCGGAACGTGCGGCGGCCGGCGTGCTCGCGGACGGCGGCCTGGTCGAGCTGGCCGGCGGCGAGCAGCCGGTCGACGAGCGGGCTCGGGTCCTCGACGGTGTAGCCGAGGGCTGCCGCCCAGAAGTCCGCGATCGCCGCGGCGTCCCGCGCGTCGATGACAACCTTCCAGCGCAACGTCATGACCGACTTCCTACCCGCCGGGTCCGACAATCCACGCGGCCCGGCCGCGGCCCGGCCGAGCCTCGTCGCCGGTCAGGGATCTGGCCGGTCAGACCTTGCCGAGGGCGGTGCGGGCGAGCGCGACGAGCGGGTCCTTCGCGGTCGCGGGGTCCTTCGCGTCGATGGAGATCGACAGGCTGCCGACCTTCGTGCCGCGCAGGTCGACGGCGTAGACGGACGCGAACGTCAGGCCGGCGAGGCTGGGGGACGTGCCGTAGCGGGCCGCGGAGCCGAGGCCGGGGATGTCCTGGACCTTGTCCTTGCCGTAGGTGGACGCGGCGACGGTGTCGTCGAGCTCCTGCTGTGCGGACTTGCCGTCCGCGTCGCGGACGACGAAGGTCACCGCGCCGACCGGGACGAACCCGTCGGTGACGGCACAGGCGGACGAGACGTTGCTCAGGCGCAGCCCGGACCGGCCGCTGATCCGCTCCAGCGACGCGGCGTCCACGAGGTCGCAGATGGACTTCGGCACGGTGAACGACCCGGGCTTCGCGCCGCCGGGGCTGGCGCTCGGCGTCGCCGAGGTGCCCGGGGACGCGGTGCTCGGCGCGGTCGAGCCGGCGGACGTCGACGCGGGTGCCGGCTCGTCGCTCTCGCTGACCGCGGAGCAGGCCGTGAGGGCGGCCACGAGGATCAGGCCGAGTGCCGCAGGTGCCACCGCTCGTATCCGCACAGCAGAACCCTAGTGGCCACTCATCGACCCGGCCGAACCCGAGTCGCCCGGACGACAACGGGTCCGGCAACCGGCCACCCGCCGGTGGGGCACCGGTGGGCGGCCGGCGGTACGTCGCGACGGGCGGCTCGTCGTGACCGAAGGGCCGCCGTGACGGGAGGGCCACCGTCACCGACGGGCCCGGGCCGGTGCGACCGGCGGCCCGCCGTGCCGGGAGGGCCACCGTGACCGGCGTCGGTGGCGGGGCGCGAGGATCGGGGCGTGGACAGCCCCCGCATCCGGCCCGCGGTGGCCGACGACCTGCCCGTGCTGCTGGACCTGTACCGGCAGCTCGCCGGCGACCGGGCCGAGTCGCTGCCCGCCGGGCCGGCCGTCGCCGGGCCGGTGCTGGCGCGGATCCTCGCCGATCCGACCCGTCAGCTGCTGGTCGCGGACGCCGGGGGGCGGGTCGTCGGCACCGCCGAGCTGATCGTCCACGCGAACCTGACGCACGGCGCCCAGCCCTGGGCGATCGTCGAGAACGTCGTCGTCGCCGCGGACGCACGCCGGCTCGGCGCCGGGCGGGCGCTGATGGACCACGTCCTCGCCGAGGCACGCGCCGCTGGCTGCTACAAGATCCAGCTGCTGTCCCGCGGCGAGCGGGGCGACGCGCACCGCTTCTACGACGGCCTCGGGTTCGAGCGCTCCGCCATCGGCTTCCGCCGCTACCTGTCCTGACCAGGCCGGAGCAGTGCGTCCCGCTGACCTCTGTCCCGGCGGCCCACAGCTCGCCGTCGGCGGCCGTCCTCCTCGGGACGTCGCGGTGAGCACCTGCGCCCCGCGCCACCGGCCAGCGCCCGGCGCCACCGGTCAGCGCCGCTCCCGACACGGTCGACCGGTCCGTCTGGCCGCATGATGGGTGTCTCTGCCCCGCGGTGGTCGCGCCCAGAGCCAATTCACGACCACCCTGGGGGCGCAGGCGGCGATCAAGCAGGCAGGCGAACACGGGCCGAGGCGGCGCTGGCCCAGCGGGATCTTCGGCCGTGACCCCGGCCCAGTGGGGCCGACGAAGGCCGACCAAAGGCCGCGACTCTCGACCAAAGACGCGTCTTCCGGGCGCTGTCGCCGCGCCGGCCGGCCGACACCGTGGGCATATGCGCTATCTGCTGGCCGCGTCGGTCCTGGTGCTGTCCCCGTTCGTCGCGGAGTTCCTCGCGTTCGGGACGGCGGACCAGCTCGTACTGATCGTCTTCCTCGCGCCCATGTACGGCTGCGGGGCGCTGCTCGTCCGGGAGGCCGCGCGCCGGACCGCGGCGCCGTGGCGCACCGTGGCGCTGCTCGCGACGGCGTACGGGATCGTCGAGGCCGGTCTGATCGACATGAGCCTGTTCAATCCGTCCTACGAGGGCACCGACGACTTCACCCGGCCAGCCCGGCTGCCGGTGCTCGAGACCAGCGCGTTCACCCTGCTGGCGTTCGTCGGCGGGCATGTCGTGTGGAGCATCGCCGTGCCGGTCGCGCTCGCCGAGGGGCTCGCGCCGGCTCGGCTGCGACACCGGCCCTGGCTGGGACGGCCGGGCCTGGCCGGATGCGGCCTGCTGTACCTCGGCGGCGCGGCGCTGATCCACGGCGACGTCGCGGCCGGGTTCGCGCCGTCAGCCCCGCAGGCCGGATTTGCCGCCGGAGTCGCCGTGGCCTGCGTCGCCGTCGCCTGGACCTTGCGGCAGCGCCCCGCCGCGGACGCCGTCGTCGCGCTCGCCGCCGTCGGTGGCGGCGACTTCGGGGGCGACGCCGACCGCGGGGGCCGACCGGTCGCGGCGTGGCGGCCCGGGCTGGCGGCGTTCGTGGTGACGGCCACCTGGTGCCTGCTGCCCGCGTCGTGGCCGGGAGTCGCCGCCCAGGTCGCCGTCATCGGCCTCACCGCCGGGCTGCTTGCCCGCGCGGCCCGGCGGATGCGCTGGACGGACGCCCATACGCTCGCCGTCGCGTCGGGCGCGGTCGTGACCTACCTGGGCGTCGCCTACGTCTACCCGGTCGCCGACTACCCCGGCGACCACGCCAACCCGGCGATGGAACGGCTCAGCGAGGTGCTGTTCACCCTCGCCTGCGCCGCCCTGGTCGCTTGCGGTGCCCTGCGGCTGCGCGCCGAACGCCGCAGGGCCGCACCGGTCCGGGTCTCGGGCGGCCTGCCCTAGCGGGACGGCCCGCGCGACGCGGCCGTCCGCGGGGCTGCGCGGTGACGCCCACCGGCTGTCGGGGCCCGTGGGCGTCACCGCGTACGTGCGGTCAGGCGCCGGCGACGTGGTGGGTGGCGACGTTGAGGCGGTTCCAGGCGTTGATCTGGCCGATCGCGAGCAGCAGCGCGGACAGCTGCGTCTCGTCGAAGTGCCGGGTCGCCTCGTCGAACACGTCGTCGGACACCGGGTCGCCGCGGTCGGCGATCCGGGTGGCGGCCTCCGCGAGCGCGAGGGCCGCCCGCTCGGCGTCGGTGAAGAACATCGTGTCCCGCCACGCCGCGACCGTGTCGATCCGCTCGTCGGACTCGCCGGCCTTGCGCAGCGCGGTGGCGTGCATGCTCAGGCACCACGCGCAGCCGTTGATCTGGCTTACCCGCAGGTTGACCAGCTCGATCGTCGACTCCGGCAGCCCGGTGGCCCGGACCGCCTGCCCGAGCGCGGTCAGCGCCTTGTACGCGGCCGGGATGACCTGCACCGGGTGCTTCATGCGTGCTTCCACGGGAACCTCCCTGCAGTGGGCGCCCGGCGGGCTCACGTCCGCCGACGCCGCTGGACACACCTATGACCCGACACGGCCCGGAAATGTGACACGGGGCGGAACGTGACCGGTGCCACATCGTCGGCGTCCGGGCCGTCGCCGCCGGGACCGACCCGCGGGGCGGGGTCGTCGGCGGCCCGATCGGCGCGGAGCCTGGGCCGCGCCAACGCCGACGGCCCGCGCGACGAGCCGGACCGGGCCGCGCGGGACGCGGCCCGGTCCGGCTGTCACGCGGGCCGAAGGTGGACGACGTGCGTGCGCCGCGCGGGTCAGGCGCCCATCCGGTGGGCGAGCGCGGGCAGGAGCGTCAGCGCGTTGTCCCGGTTGATGCGGCGGCGGGTGGCCGGGTCGAGGAACGGGTCGTTGTCCAGGGCGTGGGCGTTGAGCCGGGCTCCGTCGGCGGTCGCGGCCGGCCAGTCCGAGCCGAAGAGGATCCGCTCGCCGCCGACGCCGGCGAGCAGCGACGGGGTGGCGTGCGGCGAGACCGGCATCGCGGTGTCGTAATAGAACCGGCGCAGGCTGCGGGCCGCGACGGATTCGCTGACGCCGGCCCCGAGATACGTGCCGAGCTGCAGGCGGCCGGCCATGTAGGGGAAGAACCCGCCGCCGTGCGGAAGGATCACTTTCAGGTCCGGAAAGCGGGTCGGCGTGCCCGCGAGCACCATCTTCACCGCGGCCCGGGTTGTGTCGGTGAGGAAGTCCACGAGGAACTCGGCGACCGGCGCGCCCCCACATCCGGCGAGGTTGAACGGATGCGTGAACAGCACGGCCTTGCGGCGGTTGAGCTCGGCGAGAACCGGATCGAACGACGGATCACCGAGGTAGAGGCCTGCGGCGTGCAGGTTCACCGCGACGCCGTCCGCTTTCAGGGTGTCGAGCGCATAGGCGAGCGCTTCGAGGGCGATGTCGACGTTGGTCAGCGGCAGGTAGCCGAAGAAACCGAACCGATCAGGATGGCTGCGGACGACGTCGGCCAGGCTCTCGTTTCCGACCTTGGTCATGTCGCGCAGCTGTGCGGGGGTGAGGCCGACGAGGAACTCCGCCGGGACGGGTCCTGACAGCACCGCGGCCGAGATCCCGGTCTCGTCCATGATCCCCAGGGTGCTGGGCAGATCCCACTGCGCCCAGGGCGGTCCGCCGGACGGGGGCAGCAGGCCGTGGTCGACGAGCCACTGCCGGCCGGCGGGCGCGGTGGCGTGCTGGTGCACGTCGATGCGGCCACCGGGGCCGGGGCCGGGGCCGGCGGCGCTCGCCGCGGTGGCCCCGAGAGCGGTCGGGGTGAGTGCCGCGGCGCCCAGGGCGGCGGCGCCGAGGACGGCCGTACGACGGTTCGGTTTTGCGGAAATGTCCTGCTTACCGGGCGGCTGGCCTTCGCCGGTGTCTTCGTTCGGATGGCGCACAAAAACTCCTCTGCGGACGGACCGGGGAATTTCGCGTCGTGCGTGCCCGCGTTCGGTGCCATGCCCGGCCGACGGCAGAGTCAGCCGACCCGCCGGGGGATTCGGCGGGGCCGGTTGCACAATCAATCAATGGTGCCGAGGGGGTGCTGGGTGCTGTTACCGGTACGGGCATAACGGAGATCCCGTGGCCGGGCAGTCACCTGATCGCTGGCAGCAGGCTACTGCGCGGCCGCATAGGGAGTCACTATTTCCGGGGATTCTGGCCTGTGGACGTCGTATTTATCGGAAGAAACCGGAGGAACGGGGCCTTACGGGACGTTCGGCCGCCGCGCTGCGGCCGGCACGTCGGTGCCATCCGGCTCGATGGCCCGGCGCCACCGTATTACGCAGCTGGGACTGCCCAGTCTGAACTTGACAGTCTGAACTGTCGGTCGATAGCGTCCGCGCCGTGATCGGAACGCAGACCGGCGAGGGACCGGCCGCCGGCGACGCCTTCGCCGCGTCGGCCGCGGCCGCGTCCCGGGACCTGCGCGTCGTGTTCAGCCGGCTGCGGCGCCGGCTGCGCGAGGTCGCCGGCGGCGCCGGGGAGCTCAGCCCGTCGCAGACGTCGGCGCTCGCCCTGCTGGCCAGGGACGGCGCGTGGACCGCGAGCGGCCTCGCGAGCGCCGAACGGGTCCGCCCGCAGTCGATGGCCGCGACCCTGACCGCGCTCGACGCCCACGGACTGATCCGCCGCGATCCCGATCCCACCGACGGCCGGCGTCAGATCGTCACCCTGACCGACGCCGGCCGGCTGCGCGCCGCGGGCGACAAGGCCGCCCGCGCCGAATGGCTGACCCGCGCCCTGCACGACCACTACACGGAGGACGAGCGGCAGACCCTCCTGAAGGGCTTGGCCCTTCTCGACCGGCTCACCGACCTGTGACCGCGAGTGGACCCGATCCGAAAGGCAGCCTCATGACCGCCACCGCGCTGGACCCGACGACCGCGCTGGTCGTCATCGACCTGCAGAAAGGCGTCGCGGGCCGGTCCACCGAGCCGCACACCGCCGCCGACGTCATCGCCCGCTCGGCGACCCTCACGGCGGCGTTCCGCGCCGCCGGCCTGCCGGTCGTGCTGGTCCGGGTCTCGTTCGCCGCCGACGGCGCGGACGTGCTGACGACCCGCACCGACGCCGGCCGCGGCATGACCGGCATGGCGCGGCCCGCCGGCTGGGACGAGATCGTCGACGAGCTCGCCGGGCAGCCGGGCGACGTCGTCGTCACCAAGCGGAACTGGGGGGCGTTTCACGGCACCGAGCTCGACGTCGTCCTGCGCCGGCGTGGCGTCACCCAGATCGTGCTGACCGGCATCGCGACGAGTATCGGCGTCGAGTCCACCGCGCGGGCCGCGTACGAGCACGGCTACCACGTCACCCTCGCGACGGACGCCATGACGGACATGTCCGCGGCGTCGCACCGGCACAGCATCGAGGTGATCTTCCCCAGGCTCGGGGAGACCGCGACGACCGCCGAGATCCTGGAGCTGCTCGCCAAGACCCGCGCCTGATGGCGGCCCACCCCACGTCGCACCCGGCCAGCGGCCGGCCCGGCGGACCCACCGGGCCGGCGACGTCGGCGCCCGACCCGTACCGGTGGACGGCGCTGACGAACACCACCGCCGCGGTGTTCATGTCCGCGCTCGACGGCTCGATCGTCCTGATCGCCCTGCCGGCGATCTTCCGGGGCGTGCACCTCGACCCGCTCGCCCCGGGGAACATCGCCTTCCTGCTGTGGATGATCATGGGTTATCGGCTGGTGCAGGCCGTGCTCGTGGTCACCGTCGGCCGCCTCGGCGACATGTTCGGCCGCGTCCGGCTCTACAGCGCCGGCTTCGCCGTGTTCACCTTCGCCTCCGTGATGCTGTCGTTCGACCCGTTCGACCGCGAGTCCGGCGCGTTGTGGCTGATCGGGTGGCGGCTGTTACAGGCCGTCGGCGGGGCGATGCTGACGGCGAACTCGGCGGCGATCCTCACCGACGCGTTCCCCGCCGAACAACGCGGTTTCGCGCTCGGCATCAACCAGGTCGCGGCCCTCGCCGGCCAGTTCGTGGGCCTCGTCGCCGGCGGGCTGCTCGCCGCCTGGGACTGGCGGGCCGTGTTCTGGGTCAACGTCCCCGTCGGCATCTTCGGCACGATCTGGGCCTATGCCCGGCTGCGCGAGACCGGCGAACCCGGCCGCGGCCGGCTCGACTGGTGGGGCAACATCACCTTCGGTGTCGGCCTGTCCGCGGTCCTCGCCGGCGTCACCTACGGCCTGCAGCCCTACGGCGGCCACACGATGGGCTGGAGTCGGCCACTGGTGCTCGCCCTGCTCAGCGGTGGGGCCGTGTTGCTCGGCGCGTTCGTCGTCGTGGAGAACCGGACCAGGATCCCGATGATCAGCCTGGCGCTGTTCCGCAACCGGGCCTTCGCCGCCGGCAACATCGCCGGGCTCGCCGTGTCGATCGGCCGCGGCGGGATGCAGTTCATCCTGATCGTCTGGCTGCAGGGCGTGTGGCTGCCCCTGCACGGCTACGACTACGAGGACACCCCGCTGTGGGCCGGCATCTTCCTGCTGCCGCTCACGTTCGGCTTCCTCGTCGCCGGGCCGATCAGCGGCTACCTGTCCGACCGGTTCGGCTCCCGGGGGATCGCCAGCGCCGGCGCGTTGCTGTTCGGGGCGACGTTCGTCGGGCTCCTGCTGCTGCCCGTCGACTTCGGCTACCTGCCGTTCGCGACGCTGATCACCGTCAACGGGATCGCCAGCGGCATGTTCGCCTCCCCCAACTCGTCGTCGATCATGGGGGCGGTGCCGCCCCGGCAGCGCGGCGTCGCGTCGGGTATGCGGGCCACGTTCCAGAACACCGGGACGGCACTGTCGATCGGGGTGTTCTTCTCCCTCATGATCGCCGGGCTCGCCGGCAGCCTGCCGCGCTCGCTGTCCGGCGGGCTCGCCGCGCAAGGCGTCCCGGCGGACGTCGCCGCCCAGGTCGGGCACCTGCCGCCGGTGGCGTCGCTGTTCGCCGCGCAGCTGGGTTACAACCCGATCGAGCACCTGCTCCCGGCCGACACCCTCGACCAGCTCACTCCCGCGCAGCGCGCGACCGTGACCGGCCACGAGTTCTTCCCCAGCCTGATCGCCGATCCGTTCCACCGGGGCCTGGTCGTCGTGTTCACGGTTGCCGCGGCCCTCTCGCTGGTCGCGGCCGTGGCGTCCGCGCTGCGCGGCGGGCGCTCCACCGCCGACGTCGTGCCGGCGGCGCCGACGGTGGCTGTGGCCGGCCCGAGGTCGGGGGAGCCGGACGCCGGCGACGACGACGAGATCCGGGCAGGGACGCCCGCGGGCGACGGCCCGTCGACGCCCGACGACACGGCACCGGGCGCGAGCCCCTGACCGGACCGGCGCCTGAAGCGACTCGGGCGCGATCACGAGGTCGACCCGAACCTGCTGATGAGCCGGGCTCGCCGCGGTGACAGCCGCTGGCGAGGCGCCGGCCGCGTCCGCGGGCAACGCCACCGCGCCCACGCGCAGGCGCGAACCGTCCGCATTCCAGACGCGAATGCCCGCCGACCGCCGACCGCCGAGTCAGGCGTGATCGACGCCGCGGCTCAGGCGGCTGGCCGCCCGTGGGCTGGCGGGGCTGCTAGGGCAGCTGCCAGTCGACGGGCTGGGCACCCTGGCGCAGGAGCAGATCGTTGGCGCGGCTGAACGGCTTCGAGCCGAAAAAGCCGCGGTCCGCCGAGCGGGGCGACGGGTGGGCCGACTCGATCGTCGGGACGCCGTCGAGGAAGGGGCGCAGGCTGCGAGCGTCGGCGCCCCAGAGGATCGCTACGAGCGGCTTGCCCCGCGCGGCCAGCGCGCGGATCGCCTGCTCGGTGACCTCCTCCCAGCCCTTGCCCCGGTGCGACCCGGGGCTGCGCGGCGCCGTCGTCAGCACCCTGTTCAGCAGCAGCACGCCCTGCTCGGTCCACGGCGTCAGGTCACCGTTCGCGGGCCGCGGCAGACCCAGGTCCGTGCCGAGCTCCTGGAAGATGTTCTCCAGGCTGCCGGGCAGGCGGCGTACCTCCGGAGCGACGGCGAAGCTGAACCCGATCGCCATCCCGGGCGTCGGATACGGGTCCTGCCCGACGATCAGGACCCGGACGTCGTCGAACGGCTGCTGGAACGCCCGCAGGACGTTCGGGCCGGCCGGCAGGTAGCTGCGGCCCGCGGCGATCTCCGCGCGCAGGAACTCACCCATGGCCGTGATCCGGCCGGACACCGGCTCCAGCGCCTGCGCCCAGCCCGGTTCGACCAGCTCGTGCAACGGTTGTGCCGACATGCTGATCACCCTAGCGACCAGGTCCGACAACCCGCCCGACGGCCCGGCGGCGTCCCGGACTCCGCGACTCCGCTCGTGGCCCGGCACGGATCCGTCCCGCCGGGGCAGGACTTGTTGGACCCGCGGCGGCGGATCCGGCCCCACAAGTCTGCCCCGATCCCCTGCCCAGATCCCCTGCCCAGATCTGCTGACAGCGGGTGGGGGTCAGGCCGGGCGACGGTCAGGGGCCGGTCTCGGGGTTGACGGTCGCGCTGGGCGTCGCGCCGGCGGTGGTCCGGGTGAGACCGGTCAGCGCGGTGCGCGCGAGATCGACGATGCCCGGGCGGGCGGCGTCCGGGGTGTGGGAGGCGAGCGTCACGGACACGTCGCCGACGACGCCGTCGCCGAGCGTGACCGTCCACACGGACGCGTAGGTCAGGCCGCCGACGTTCATCGCCGTGCCGTACTTCGCCGCGTCGGCGAGGCCGGGAACGTCCTGGGTGTCGCTGGTGGACTTGTAGACGCTGCCGGCGACCGACGCGTCGAGCTCCTGCGCGGCGGTCCGGTTCTCGCCGGCCGAGCGGACGTCGACGGTCAGCAGCCCGACCGGGACCACTCCGTCGGTGAACGTGCAGGTCAGCACCGGCCGGTCCGACCCGGTCGGCGTGCCGCCCAGCGGTGTCAGCTTCACCGAGTCGCGGCCGGCGACGCTCGCGACCGTGTCCGCCTTGACCAGGTCGCAGGCGGACCCCGGCATCGTGAACGGCCCCGCCTGCGCCGTCGTCGACCCACCGGGGCTCGCGGACGCCGACGCCGATGGTGTCGTGCCGGACGTCGACCCCGCCTCGTCGGACGTGCCGATGGGGTTGCAGCCCGCCACCACACACGCGGCACCCACCGCGACCGCCGCCGCCGTCACCGTTCGGCTCCACATATCGGCACCTTCACCTGGTCGATTCGGCCGGTGACCGCGAAACGTCACCCTGCCCGCTCAAGTGCCCGGTTCGGGGGCATTTATAACGGCACAGGTGAAGGCAACCACGGCGGCCACGATGCAGGCGGCCGTGCCGTGGTGGCCTGACCTGCGTGTTCGGGCGGATCGTCGACTTCCGCTCGCGCCCTAAACAGGGGGCTGCCTGATGGTGCGCCGCCGCGCGGGGACAAAGGGGCTGGTCGCCGTCGGATCGTCGCGAGCCAGGTTGCGTGGGCGGTGTTTCCCGGGGGTGCGACATTCGCCGGGAAGGGATTCACCGTCACCGTAGGCTGGCGGCTGACGGCGAGGATCACGACGGGGGGGACACCGTGGAGGCGTTGACCGGCCAGGGCGAGCGGGCGGTCGCCGATCTGGCCACCCGGTACGGCGTGAGCGTCGACGCGGTGCTGGTGCTGCTGGAAGCCGTCCGCGTGGGCAACGGGACGATGGCGCAGTTCTCCCATCCGGAGTTCGGCGGCAGCGGCCAGTGGATGGCCGGCGGCATGACGATGGCCGGCACCATGTTCGACAACCGGCTGCGGTCCCTGGTCAGCGGTCTCGCGGGCGAGCTGGCGGCACTGCTCGCCGCCGGCGGCGTGTACGCGGTGCACGAGTCGACGCCGGCCGGCGGAGGGTTGGGACCGTCGGGATCCGGCTCGGCCCGTTCGGCGTATGCGGGTTCCTGGTGGCCGGCCGAGCTGGGAAACGCCGGATCGAGCGGCAGCCAGAACGACACGCGCTACGCCGTGTTCCCGCTGCGCCGCCGCCTCGCGCTGCGCAGCGGCACCGGACCGGTCCGCGTCCACGACACGCTCGACCATGTCATCGGCGGCGTCCAGCAACAGCAGGGCGGCCAGCCTGGAACGTTGACCTTCACCAGCCAGCACGGCACCTTCACCGTCGACGCGCTCCCGCTCGCCAGCCCCGGGGGTGCGTCATCCTCCGCGGCCCCGGACTCTGCCGCCGGCCCGGACTCTGCTGCCGCCCCGGACCTCGCCGCCGGCCCGGACCCGGCGGCCGAGCCGGCCACCCGGTCACGTTCGGCGCCGGGTGCGGTAGCCGGCCCGGCCGGGTTGGCGGTGCCCACGCCATCCCCCGTGACGCCGGCGCGTGACGTCGCGGGCGCCGACGCGGCGGCGATCCTCGCCACCCTTGCCCGCCTTGGCGAGCTGCACGACCGTGGCGTGCTGACCGACGAGGAGTTCACCGCCAAGAAGGCCGACCTGCTCGCCCGCCTGTAGGACCGAACCCACCGCCGAGCCGCCACCGCCGAGCCGCCCCCGCCCCTTCCCGCGGCCCGGCCATCTCCTCGCCCTCGGGCGTCCGGTACCTCATGGTCGCGCCTGCCTGCGCGTCGGTATCCGACTGCCGGGCGACTGGAGGTACGACGGTGGCCTCGCCGTGAGCCCACCGACCCCCGTATCCGTGCGGACCCCTCGACGCGGGAGAACCACGCCATGAGCCCTGCGCAGACCTTCCCCCTGGAGCCCGCGCCGATCCACGTGCCCGACGAGGTCCTCGCCGACCTGCGCGCCCGTCTCGGACGGACCCGCGCACCGCTGGACGAGGGCAACGACGACTGGTCCTACGGCGTCCCGGACAGCTATCTGTGCGAGCTTGTCGCCTATTGGCGGGACGGTTACGACTGGCGCAAGGCCGAGGCCGCGATCAACGCCTACGAGCACTACCAGGTGACCGTCGCAGGCGTCCCGGTGCACTTCCTGCGCCGCCCCGGTCGAGGCCCCCGGCCGATTCCGCTGATCCTCACCCACGGCTGGCCGTGGACGTTCTGGCACTGGTCGAAGGTGATCGACCCGCTCGCCGACCCGGCCGCGTTCGGCGGTGACCCGGCCGACGCGTTCGACGTGCTCGTACCGTCGCTGCCCGGCTTCGGCTTCCCCGGCCCGCTCACCGGCTTTCCCGACGTCAACTTCTGGAAGGTCGCCGACCTCTGGCACACCCTGATGACCGACACCCTCGGATACGAGAAGTACGCCGCCGGGGGATGCGACATCGGCGCGATCGTCACCAGCCAGCTCGGCCACAAGTATGCCGACGAGCTGTACGGCGTCCACATCGGCTCCGGGCTGCCGCTCGACTTCTTCACCGGACCCCGCGCCTGGGATCTCGCCCGCAACCGTCCGCTCACCGACGACCAGCCCGCCGACGTCCGGGATCGGATCATCGAGGTGGACCGCCGCTCGGCGTCCCACCTCGCCGTGCACACCCTCGACGGCGCCACCCTGGCCCACGCCCTCAGCGACTCACCCGCCGGGCTGCTCGCCTGGCTGCTGGAACGGTGGAACGCGTGGAGCGACAACGGCGGCGACGTCGAGTCCGTCTTCAGCAGGGACGACCTGCTCACGCACGCCACGATCTACTGGGCGAACAACGCCATCGGCACGTCGATGCGGTACTACGCCAACGCCAACCGCTATCCCTGGGCTCCCGCCCATGACCGCACCCCGGTCGTGCAGGCCCCGACCGGCCTCACCTTCGTCACCTACGAGAACCCGCCCGGCATCCACACCGCGGCCGAGCGCGTCCAGGCATTCACGTCCGGCCCGCAGGCCGCCTGGTTCAACCACGTCAACGTCACCGCCCACGACCACGGCGGCCACTTCATCCCCTGGGAAAACCCCGCCGCCTGGGTGACCGACCTGCGTCGCACCCTGCGCAGCCGTCGCCCCTGAAATCCGTATCCGAGGCCGCGCCGCGTGCGTCGGAGGCCGGTCGCTTCGGCCCCGTCCGCCCTGGTTTCCGTGCCTCGATGAGGAACCGGACGGTGTGGGCCTGGAACGGGCCCCGTGCCTGGATGTGGTCGTGCAGGGCGCGCAGCCGCGGGCGGTACTCGTCGACGGTAAAGTTCGGAACCATCCAGATCACTTTCCGGAGAAAGTAGATCACGGCGCCGACGTCACGGAACTCCGTGTGCAGGGATTCCACCTGCAGATCGACGACCTGCAGCCCGGCACCCTCCGCCGCGGCCCTGGCCCGGTCCGGATGGCGTTGAAGCCGGGAGCGCGCGGGTTGCGGCCCGAGAAAGAACTCGACCAGTTCCCCGACGCTCGCCGGCCCGACCTGCTGGGAGAAGTAGCTGCCTTCTGGCGTGAGCACGCGACCGATCTCGTCCCAGCAGGTGGTCACGGGATGGCGACTGACGACAAGATCGAATGTGTCGGCGGCGAACGGGAGCGTCGTGCCGTCGTCCGCGGCCACGACCGCGACCCCGCGCGGACCCAGCAGCGCGGCGGCCCGGCTGAGGTTCGGCCGCCAGGACTCGGTCGCCACCGTGCGGGGCGCCAACCGCGGCACCGTGGCGAGGACCTCGCCGCCGCCGGTCTGAATGTCCAGCGCGACGGCGGCCTGCGCCATCCGCTCACCCATCGCGTGCGCGTACCGCCAGGAGGGACGCTGCTCCGTGGCACGTCCGTCCAGCCAGGAGAAGTCCCAGCCGTCCACCGGCGCCGCGTCGGCCTCCGCGACCAGGTCATCGAACCCGTCCCCCACGCCCCGAATCGTTGCATGCCCACGCGGCGAGCTGCCTGCGCGGCGAGCTGCGCCCCCGGCGGGCGGCCGCGATGGTCATGCAGTCGGTGAGGTTCCTCGCCCAGTCGACCGCGGTCGCGGGCGAGAACGAGAGCGGCCACCCGCTCACCACCGACGAGGTGTGGAGCTTCTGCTCGGGCGGGTTCGCCCGCCACTGAGGTGCGTGACGGGCGAACCCAGGCCCGCGGTCCTCGTCCGCCGCCGCCCGCCGGACCCCGGCGAGAGCCGGGCGTCAGTCAGGACGGCTGGTTGAGCGCCGCCACCTGCTCCGGGCTGATGACATCTCCGCAGACCCCGTCGGTGTCGACGGGTTCGAAGGCGGACCCATCCTTGCTGACCTTGATGAAGTAGTAGCAGGTCGACGTGTCGCGGTAGTTCGTCGACAGGTCGATGCTGGTGTCCGGCGCCAGGCCGGCGCCGTCGTAGTTCTTGACGGCGCGCAGGCCGCTGATGAAGGACTCGCGGGTGGGACACTTGCCGGCCGCCTGCAGACCGCGGATGAACAGGTCGGTGGAGATCCAGCCGCCCACCGCGAGATCCTGGGCCGGCGGCTGGACCTCGGGAGCGTAGTTGCTCATCGCCTGCAGGAAACGCTGCTGGCCGGGCGTCTTCAGCTCGAAGGGCTGGGTGGCCGTCATGATCGAGACGCCCGCGATCGCCCGGCCGTACCGGGTGAGGTTGCTGGCGTCATATCCCAGCGGCATCACCACGACCTTGAGGCTGCCGCCGAGGGTCACGCCGATCTTGGCGAGCTCGGGGAGCAGCTGGGCTGCCACGTCCGGGAACAGAGCGCCGGTGATCGCGTCGATGTTGCTCGCCTTGATCTGCTGGGCGACGGTCTGGTAGCTGGTGACCTCGCCCACGTGGAACCTGTTGACGACCTGGACGTTGTTGGCCCGCAGGCTGGCCTCGACCTGTGCGTCGTAGCTCTGCCCGCTCAGGATCAAGGCCGCGCGGGTGCCGCCCTGGTCGTGGATGTACCTGCCCTGGGTCGTGCTGGAGCCCCTCCCGAAGTAGAACCACGAGAACATGTTGTTCATCCCGAGCCAGACCGGGTCGCTTGCGACGCCAGTGACCGGGATGTTGCGGTCCTGCAGGAGCTTGGCGGAGCCCTGGCCGCTGCTCGGGGAGTTGATCAGCCCGAAGACCTTCTCCTGGTCGAGGAGCTCCTCGACCATGGGGACGTCGAGCGACCCATCACCCTCGTCGTCGCGCCAGGCGTACGTGATCTTCCGGCCGTAGACGCCGCCGTCCTCTTCGTTGACGACGTGCAGCCGGGCGTCGACGCCGCCGCGGAACGAACGGGTGGAGCCGGCCCCGCCCCCGGAGTCGTTCCAGATCATGCCTGCCTTGACCTCGGTAGGCGTGACGCCGGGCACCGAGGTCGTGCAGGCGCCGCCGACGCCGCTGACGCCCGAGTGGCCACAGGCGGTCAACGCGGCCGCGAGGCCGGCGGCGCTCACCCCGAGTGCCGCCGCTCTCGTTAATCGCCTGTTCCTGGGCAGTAGCATGTTACGGCTCCTTGGCATCGTCACGGCGTGGCAGCGGAGGATCGGCCCGCGGCCCGGACAGCCGGGTTCCCGACGCGGGCCGCTATCCGGGGCACTGGTCAAGCCGGGGCAGTGGTCGAGTAGTGAACCTATATTGCCCAGGGGGGTCGGGCGCCGGGAAAGCCGGCGCCCGAGAACGTTCGCGGAATTCTCGGGGGGACGTCCCGATGGTTGCGGATGCGGCCGACCGGCGGTGGGCATGGGGTTCCGTCAGGTCTGCTGGTTCAGGGCGTTCACCCGTTCCTGGCTGATCGGCGCGCCGCATTCGGGCTCATTGGCGGCCTCGAACGTGATCCCGTCCTGGCTGACCTTGATGGCGTAGCAGCAGACCGAGATATCTCGGTAGTTTGTTGACAGATCGTTGGAGTCTTGTGGGGTCATTCCAGCGCCGTCGTAGTCCTTCACCGCCCTCAGGCCGGAGATGAATGACTCCCGGGTCGGGCATGCGCCGGCGGCACGAAGGCCGCGGATGAACAGGTCGGCCGACAGCCAGCCGTCCACCGCGCTGTCCTGCATCGGCGGCTGGATCTCCGGGGAGTAGGTGTTCATCGCCTGCCGGAAGGTCCGCCGGCAGACCGTGTTGGCCTCGAACGGTTTGACGGACGTGAAAATGACACCCCCGTCAGCGAACGGCCGTAGGTGCCGAGGCTGCTGCCAGCGTAGCCCAGCGGCATGAGGGCGACCGTGAGGCTGCCGCCGAGCATCACGCCGATCTTGCGAAGCTCGGGGAGCAGGCGGCTACGGCCGCGGGGAGCAGGACGCGTGGCAGTTCGCCCGCAACGAGCCGTTCGGCGGCCGGCGACTCGTCCTGGAAGAGCTCCGGCCCGATCGGCGACGGCGCTACCGACTGCGGATCGGCGACGAAGCTGGCCAGCGTGTCGAGTCCAGTCTGTTCAGCGTCGTCGTCGACAGCGACCCGTCAGCCCCGGCACCCTCTACAACCACATCCCCGACCTACGCGAGCTCCGCGCCGCCGGCCGGGCCCGCCACGAGCTCACCGCCACCGAGCCACAGGCGATCTAGATCATCGCCGTTTGCGGCTGGTGACGCGGTTCTTACTGGCACCCCTGCTCTCAGGCACTCTCGGCTGGCTGCTTCGCTAACACGCGAGAACAGAAGCTTATCGAGCGTCAGCGTCCTCCGCCTGCGACACGAAACGTTTCGTTATGTCGTTGCGTTTCGTAGCTGCTACGTTGAAGAACGAAACTTAATGGTGGAGGGGTGGGGCGTGGCGACGATGCACAGCGGGCCGCAGGGGGCGCCGGCCATGGACGGCGGCGGGGACGACGCCGCGCCGGCGGCGGCGGCCACCGCCGTCCCGCCGGTACCGCCCGGCGGGGACGGCGCCGCGGACGACATGCCAGGCACGGCTGCCGCGGCGGCGGTCGTCCCGCACGCCCGGGTCGACGTCGAGGGCGCGCTGTGCGGCTATCCGGGGTGCGGTCGGCGGTGCGCGCCGGCCGACGGGCCGGGCCGGCCGCCGGCGTACTGCGACGACCCGGCGCACACCCGGCTGTCGGCCTACCGGCGCCGCCGGGAACTCGCCGGCCCGCCGGCGTCCGACCGCGCCGGGGGCACCGCCCAGGGCCGAGGCATCTCGGGCCGGACGGGCGCCCGGGGAACGAGCACGGCGGGCGACGACCAGGCGCAGCGGCCCGTGGCGCTGGCGCGGCTGCGCGCGGACGAGCTCGCCGCGCACGTCGGCACGCTGGCCACGGACCTCGGCCGCACCCTCGACGCGTTCACACACACCCTGGGCCGCCTCGGTGACGTCGCCGCCGCCGAGTCGCAGGTCGAGGCGGCCGAGGCGGACGCGGCGCAGCGCGTCGCGGAGGCGATCGCCCGGGCCGTGCGCGCCGAGGCCAGCGCCCGGCGGGAGGCGACGGCCCGCGAGGAGGCCGAGGTGGTGACCGCCGAGGCCGCGACCGCCCTCGACGAGCTGGAACGCCGCCTCGACGACGCGACGGCGCAGACGCGGACCGCCCGGGCGGACGCGGACACCGCCCGGCTTCAGGCCGCCGAGGAGACCAGCCGGGTCCGCGCGGACGCCGCCGCCGCCGTGGACGCCGCCCGGGCCGAGGTCGACGCGGCCCGGGCCGACGCCCGGGCACAGACGGCCGCGGCCCGCCGGGACGCCGACGAACGGGCCGAGGCGGCGCGGGCCGACGCCGCCGCCCGGCTCGCGACGATCCGGGCCACCGCCGAGCGGGAGATGGCGGCGCTGCGCGGACAGCTCGCCGCGGCCCGGGCAGAGCTCGCCACCGCGCACCGGGACACCGAGGCCGCGGCGGGCGCGCTCGTCGAGCTGCGCGCCGAGTTCGTCGCGCTGCGGGAGTCCGCGGCCGCCGACCGGGCGGCCGCCGCCGCGGACCTCGACCGGACCCGCGCCGCGGCCACCGCCGACGCCGAGCGGCTACGCCGCGACGCCGCCGACGAGCTTGCCCGGGTGCGGGCGGAGGCCGCAGCGGCGCGCGACGCCGACCGGGTCGCGGCCGACGAACGGGTCTGCGTGCTCACCGAGGCCCGCGCCGACGCCCGCGTCCGCGCCGAACGGGCCGAACGCCAGGCCGACGCCCTCGCCGCCCGGCTCGCCGCGCTGTCCGCGTCCACCGGCCAGGGCCACGGCGCGGACTCGCACGCCGGCGGACGTCCTTGACGCGGTCACCACGGCGTGGACCGCCTGGCGAAAGAGACCCGGCGACGGCGCGGGGCGGTGCCGGTCGGCCGGGTGCTGCGACCGGACCGGCGATGATCGGCGTGGCTGGGGGTGGAGTCCCGCACTGTCGTGGCACGCGGCGGATCGGCATGTGACGATCCGGGCGTGACCCTGATCGGTCTGCGGGACGAACGGCGCTGGGGGTTCGCCGCCGGGCGGCAGTGGCCCGCCGGCGACTACGAGGCGATGTCCGCGGTCGCCGAGTTCGCCGTCGACCCGGCGTGCGCCGCCAACCGGGGGATCGTCGACCTCGACCGGGTGACGGGCGCCGACGGCCGGGCCCGGTTCGACGCGGACCTGCGGGTGCTGCGCCCGCGTGCCGGTGGCAACGGCGAACTGCTCGTCGTCGTGCCGAACCGCGGCCTGCTCGGCGGCGTTCCGTTCTCCCTCGGCGCGCAGGTGCAGTTCGCCGATCTGGACAGGCTCGACCCGGGTGACGGCTTCGTGCTCCGCGACGGTTTCACGGTGGCCTGGTGTGGCTGGCAGTGGGACGTGCCGCGGCGTGCCGGCAGCCTCGGGCTGGGCGCACCGGCGGCCGCGGGCGCGCCCGGCTGGCTGCGGGTCGAGTTCCGCCCCGACGACGACCAGCCCGACCATCCGCTGTCCGACTCGTCGCCGTTGTTCTCCTTCACCGACTACCCGACCGCCGACGTCGACGACCCGGACGCGTCGCTCACCGTGCGGCTCGCCCCGGACGCTCCGCCGCTGCCCGTACCCCGCGACCGGTGGCGGTTCGCCGGGCCGACGACGGTGGTGCTGGACGGCGGGTTCCGCGCCTTCCACTACTACACGCTGACGTACCGCACGCCGCTGTGCCCGGTCGCCGGCGCGGGGCTGCTCGCCGTCCGGGACGCGACCGCCTGGCTGCGCGCCCGCCTGGGCGTCCGTCGCGCGTACGCGTTCGGCGTCTCCCAGTCCGGCCGGTTCCTGCGGCAGTTCCTGTTCGAGGGGCGCAACGTCGACGAGACCGGCCGGGTCGTGTTCGACGGCGTCTTCGCACACCTCGCCGGGGCTCGGCGCGGCGAGTTCAACCACCGATACGCCCAGCCGTCGCTGACCCACCCGGTCGGCTTCGGGAACCTGCCTCCCTATGACACGGCCGGCCTGCTCGCCGCGCCCCGGCCCGCCGGGACGGACGGCGCGCCGGACGCGACCCGCGGCGTCGCCGCGCCGGCGGCCGGCACCGCCGTGCGGCTGATGCTGACGAACAGCTCATGGGAGTACTGGCGCGGCGACGGCGCGCTGGTACACGTCGACCCCGAGACCGGCGAGGACCTGCCCGACGACCCCGACGCGCGCGTCTACCTGCTGCGCGGCACCGACCACTTCGGCCCGATCCCGTTCAAGGAGCTCCTGCCGGGGGCGAACCCCGTGCACACCGTGGACGTCCGGCCGGTGCTGCGCGCCCTGTTCGTCGCGCTGACGGACTGGGTCCGCGCCGATGTCGAACCGCCGCCGAGCGCCGTCCCGCGCTGGCACGACGGCACGGCGGCGACGCGCGACGACGTCCTGCGCCGGTTCGCGACCGCCGCGCCTGACGGCGACGGTTGCGCGGCGGGCGCGGGGACGGCCACCGGCGCAGGAGCGGACCGCCACCGGATCCGCGTCCCTGACCCGGACGCCCTGCCGGTGACCCGCGCCCTCGACCTCGGGCCGGACGCCGGCCGCGGCGTCGGCCGGTGGCCGCCGCTGCCCGGCGCCGCGCGGCCGGCGGTGGTCGCCGCGGTCGACACGGACGGCAACGAGACCGCCGGGGTCGCGCTGCCACTGGTCGCGGTCCCGGTAGCGGCCTACACCGGCTGGAACCCGCGCCGCCCCGTCGAGGGCCTGCCGAACCCGCTGTACGAGTTCCTCGGCAGCGCGCTGCCGCTGCTCACCGGCCGGGCGCTGCCGGCGCGGGACACCTACGGGACGGCTGTGCGCGCCGCCGCCGACCGGCTCGTCACGGCCCGTCTTCTGCTGCCCGAGGACCTCGACGTGACGGTCCGCGAGGCGCTGGCCGCCTACGACGCGGCGACCGCACGCCGACCGGGGCCGTCCCACCAGTGATCGTCGGCCGTCGACTGCCTCCGGCACCCGCCGGCCGATCTCGCTCTCCGCGCCCCGGCTGGGCGTTCGCGGCGAATCGCCGCCGCGTCGTCCCGTCCAAGCTCAGCCACAGATCGACGCTGGTGACGCCGCTGACGTCGACACGGCGGCCCGCGCCGGCGGACACGACGCGCGGCCGGTCAGGACTGGCCGGGGGTCGACGCCGATGTGCCCGAGGCGCAGTCGTACGTGATGCTCACGGTGCTGCCCTTCGCCACCCGAGTACCCGCCGAGGGGCTCTGCGCCGTCACCGGTTCGTAGCCCCCGGGGCAGCTCCACGCGCCCAGAAAGGCGACCTGGAACCCGGCGTTCTGCAGCGTGGTCTGCGCGGCCTGCGGCGCCGTGCCGACGACGTTGGGAACGGCGACGCAGTCCCCGGTCACCATGAGGGCCACCGCGCTCTGCTGGGCGGCCTGGGCACCCGCCGCCGGCTTCTGCGCGGTGACGACGCCGGCCGCGCCGCCCGCGGCGGCGCAGGTCCGCGTCTCGCTCACGGTGAATCCGGCGGCCTGCAGCGTCGACGTGGCCTCGGCGCCGGACCGGCCGACGACATTCGGAACCGTCGCCGACGCCACCGTCGGCCTCGGCGTGGCCGCGGGCCGGGTCGTCGCGACGACGGTCGACCCGGCCGGGCCCGCGGGGTTGGTACCCGCCGGGCCCGCGGGCGTCGCACCGGCCGCCGGCGCGCCGGTCCTCGTCGCATCGACCCCGGGCGCACCAGGCGAGGGCGCACCAGGCGAGGGCGCGCCCACGGTCAGCGGACCGCTTCCGGCCGTCGGCAGCACGAGCGGCCGGGACACCGCCGTCGCCGGGACCGTCCCGCGCCCGGATCCGCCGCCGGTGAGCAGGACCGTGCCGGTGACGACCGCGGCGACGGTGAACGCGGTCGCGGTCGCCGGCACGACCGTCGCGAGCCGCCGGCGCCGGCGCGCCGCGGGTGCGGCGGCGTACACCGACGGAACCAGCCCGTGCGGCACGCTGGCCCGGACCTCGTCCGCGGCGGCGCGCAGCCAGTCGGCGGTCGCCAGGTCGCCGGCCTCGTCGCGGCCGGCCGTGCCGTCTCGGGTGAGCTTCACAGCGTCTCCAATCCGCTGGGCGCGGGTGACAGCGCCCGGCCGCGTGGGCCCGGCGCCGGCGGGCCGAGGGCGGCCACCGACGGGTGGGCCCGCAGCTTCGCCAGGCCCTTCGACGCCTGGCTCTTCACCGTCCCCGTCGAACAGCGCAGCAGCGTCGCGACCGCCTCCTCCGACATGTCCTCGCAGTAGCGCAGGATGACCACGGCCCGTTGCCGGGGTGGCAGCGCGGCGAGCGCGGCGGCGAGCCCGGCGCGGTCCTCGACGGCGGCGAGCTGCGCCGAGGGCTGCGCGGTCTCCGGCGGCCGCTCCATCAGGACCTGGTGGACCCGGCGGCGGCGAAACCGGCTCGTGTTGGCGTTGACCATGACCCGGCGGGCGTAGGCGTCGGGGCGGTCGTGGCCGGACACGCGGCGCCAGACGACGTAGACATGGGTGAGCGTCGTCTGGGTCAGGTCCTCGGCCTCCTGCGGATCCCCGGTGAGCAGGTAGGCGAACCGCAGCAGCCCGGCCGCGCGCGGCTCGAAGTAGGCGGCGAACCCGTCATCGCCGTCGTCTGGTCGCATGTGACCTCCCGCCCTACAGAGGCGACCACCGCACCGCGAGGTTGCCCGCTGCGCCACAAAGGCCGAGAACGCCGAGCCGGGCACCTGGCGCCGAGTGGCGCATGGACGTAGACCGGGCCGCCGCACGCATCCTGCGCCCGGGCCGATGAGTCCGGGCCACGGGCCGGGTCTACCGGGAAATCCGACGAAAGGACGAGGTGCCACCGTGCAGAACCTGGCGGGACGACGGCCGCGAACGTTCGCGCTGATACCCGGGGCGGGCGGCGCGGCCGCGTACTGGCAACGCCTGGAACCGCTGCTGCGGGCCGCGGGGCACGACGCGGTCGCCGTCGACCTGCCCGGCGACGACCCGAAGGCCGGCCTCGCCGAGTACGCCGCGCTGGTCGCGGCCGCGGTCGACGGGCGCGACGACGTCGTGCTCGTCGCCCAGTCGATGGGCGGTTTCACCGCGCCACTGGTCGCCGCCCGGCTGCCCGTCAGCGCGATCGTGTTCCTCAACGCGATGATTCCCGTGCCGGGGGAGACGCCGGCGCAGTGGTGGGAGGCGACCGGGCAGGCCGAGGCGCTCACCGCCGCGGCCCACGTCGGCGGCTACAGCGCCGAGTTCGACGCCGAGACGTACTTCTTCCACGACCTGCGTCCCGCGGACGTCGCGGCGCTGAGCGGTGACGCCCGGCCCGAGGACGAGGTCGCGTTCCAGTCCGCCTGCGTGTTCGACGGCTGGCCGCCGGTCCCGATCCGGGTCGTCGCCGGCGCCGACGACAGGTTCTTCCCGGCCGACTTCCAGGGCCGGGTCGCCCGGGAACGCCTCGGCGTCGACGCCGACGTGCTGCCCGGCGGCCACCTCGCCGCCCTGTCCCGGCCCGAGGCGCTCGCCCGGTACCTCGTCGAGCTCTGACGGCCGCCGACCTGCGTGACCGCGCGCAGCCGTTGCGGACGCGGCCCGCCTTCGCCCGGTTCGGCGTAGCGTGCCGATGCCGGGCGGAGCCGGGCCTTCGCCGGCCCGGTCCCCGCCGCGGGAGCGGTCCGAGGAAGGCGAGGCGGCGGTGGCGGAGCGAACGGCGACGGAACCGACGGCGACCGACGGGCCGGCACCGTCGGAACCGTCGGAGCAGAAGCGGCGGATGCTCGCCGGCGAGCTCTACCTCGCGGGCGACGAGGAGCTGACCGCCGACCGGCGCCGCGCCGCGAGGCTACGCGAGCGGTACAACGCCACCGGGGCGCACGAGCCGGCGCTGCGCGCCGAGATCCTCGCCGAGCTGCTCGGCGCCGTCGGCGCGGGCGTGGAGATCGTCCCGCCGCTGCACGTCGACTACGGCTACCAGACGTCGATCGGCCCCGGGACGTTCATCAACGCCGGGGCGATGCTCCTCGACGTCGGCCCGATCCGCCTCGGCGCCGACGTCCAGATCGGCCCGTACGTGCAGCTGCTGACCCCGACGCACCCGCTCGACCCGGTGCTGCGCCGCACCGGCACCGAGGCCGGCGAGCCGATCACCATCGGCGACAACGTGTGGCTCGGCGGCGGCGCCGTCGTCTGCCCCGGTGTGACGATCGGCGAGAACACGGTCGTCGGCGCCGGCGCGGTCGTCACCCGCGACCTGCCGGCGAACGTGGTCGCCGTCGGCAACCCGGCCCGGGTGATCCGCAGCCTCGTGGACGACCCGGACGGCAAACCGGCCTGACCCCACCGGGCCCGCGCGGGCGCGGCCACCCGCCGGCCGTCGACCCGATCCGGGGCGGGCCCGTGGGCGTGCCGGCGGCTACGGCTTGTAGGCGCGCAGGGAGAACAGCAGCGGCGCCCACGGAGTGCCCGGCGGGAACCGGTAAAGGCCGTCGTCGCCCTGCATCAGCGTGTCGAACCGCTGTGACGGGGTGCCGTCGTGCTCGTGCAGGAACTCCAGGCGCAGCCCGGCGGCGATCACCGCCGTGACGATCGCGCCCAGGGTGTGGTGGTACTCGACGGTCACGTTCGCGTCGGTCTCGGCGTCCGGGTCGGCGTAGCTGCCCTCCTCCTCCCAGACGATCGGGCCGATGTCGAAGTAGTCGAGGTCGAACGTCGTGCCGGTGTCGTCGTCGAGGACGTCCTGCACCGGGTGCGACTCGGCCACGTAGAGGAAGCCGCCCGGGGCGAGCAACCGGGCGACGACCTCGGCCCAGCGCTTCAGGTCCGGCAGCCAGTTGAGCGCGCCGATGCCGGTGTAGACGATGTCGAACGTCTCCCCGTCGAGCGCCTCGGGCGCGTCGTAGACGTCGGCGGTGACGAACTGGGCCGGCAGCTCCAGCTGCGCGGCCAGGGCGTTCGCGGCGTCGACGGCGGGGGCGGAGAAGTCCAGGCCGGTGACGGTCGCGCCGCGGTGCGCCCACGACAGGGCGTCGAGGCCGATGTGGCACATCAGGTGCAGCAGCGTCGCCCCGGTGACGTCCCCGACCTCGTCGGTCTCGAAGGAACGCAGCACGTCGGGCTCGGCGATGAACTCGTCGAGGTCGTAGAAGTCGCTTGCCAGATGGATCGGCACCCGTTCGTCCCACCAGGCTCGGTTCGTCGCCGCCCCTTCCGGGGCGGCGACGACGAGGTCGTGGGAGCTGTCCGTGCCCGGCCGCTCGCCCAGCTGCGTCACCCGCGTGACTGTAGCCCCTCCGCCGCGTTCCTTCTCCTGCTTTTCCCGCCGTGGCGACACGCGCCATGTTCTGGCGGCGCATTCCGGCTGTAGTCGTGACCTCGGGTCTTGCCGGTCACGCGGATGGTGGCGAGAATCCGGCGACAGGCTAGATTCTGGCCATGCCGATCCTCCCCGGAGCCGCCCCGACCCCCCCGGACGCGGCCGGCGAGCGCAGGCACCTCGTCGCCGTGCTCGCCGTCGACGCCGTCGTGCCGTTCGACCTGGCGGTGCCGGTCGAGGTGTTCGGCCGGGCGCGGCTCGCGAGCGGGCGCCCGGCCTACCGGGTCGTCGTCTGCGCCGTCCGGCCGGCGACCGACATCGACGCGGGCACGTTCACGCTGCGCGCCAGGCACGGGCTGGAGACGCTCGCCGAGGCCGACACGATCGTCGTGCCCGGCGCCGCCGACGTCGCCGCCGGGCTGGACCCGGCCACCGTCGACGCGCTGCGCGCAGCCGCCCGCCGCGGCGCCCGGGTGGCGTCGGTCTGCTCGGGGGCGTTCCTGCTCGCCGCGGCCGGCCTGCTCGACGGGCTGCGCGCGACGACGCACTGGCTCGGCACCGCCGAGCTCGCCGCCCGCCACCCGACCGTCGACGTCGACCCGGACGTGCTGTTCGTCGACAACGACGGCCGGATCCTCACGTCGGCGGGCGCCGCGGCCGGACTCGACCTGTGCCTGCACATGGTCCGCGCCGACTTCGGGTCGACCGTCGCCACCGACGCGGCCCGGCTGTCCGTCATGCCGCTGGAACGGGCCGGCGGGCAGGCGCAGTTCATCGCCCACGAGCCGCCGGCCCCCGACGGAACGTCGCTGGAGCCGCTGCTGCGCTGGCTCGCCGACCACCTCGACCGGGACCTCACCCTGGACGACATCGCCCGCCAGGCCGCGCTGTCGACGCGCACGCTGTCGCGCCGGTTCCGCGAGCAGACCGGCACCACCCCGACCCAGTGGTTGACCCGCGCCCGGCTGCGCCGCGCCCAGTTGCTGCTCGAGTCGACCGACCACGGGATCGACTGGATCGCCGGCCAGGTCGGCTTCGGCTCGCCGGCCACGTTCCGCGACCGCTTCCGCCGCCTCGTCGGCACCACGCCGCACGCCTACCGCCGCGCGTTCCGGCCGCCGCGCGCCGTCCCGGACAGCCGCGCCGCCTGACGGCGGCCGCCTCGCCCACCCGCGGCGCCCAGGCCCGACCGCGCGCCGCGGGTCTGCTCGCGCGCCGCGGGGTCGAGGCGCGGGCCTGATCGCCAGGTGTGTATCGGGATCCGAGTCGGCCGGGGCGCGGAGTTCGGACGGGAGTACACAACTGGCGATCTTCGAGCTGGTGGCCGGCCGCAGGGCGCGGCGGGTCAGACGCCCGTGGTCGAACCTGGGCGGACGATCATGAGGACGACGACGGTGGCCCAGAGAAGGTTGAACATTCCCGTGGCCATCGCCAGCCGCGCCGCGGCGCGCGACAGGGCGGCCGCCAGCGCGGGCGTCCCGGCAGCCGGGGCGACGGCAGCCCGGGCGACGCTGGTCGCGACGGCCGGGCTGGCCAGCTCCGCCGCGGCGTGCGGCCGGCCACCCGGCGCGGCCCCGGCGGCCTTCGCCGAATCGTCGGGGCTGGTCGCCGTCACGGTGCCGGCGACGCTGGTCGCGACGGCCCGGCCGGCGAACTGCGTCGCGACTGGCGGCGGGCCTCCCCGCGTCGGTTCGACCGTCGCCGGACTGTCGGGGCTGGTCGCGACGGCTGGGCCGGCGGTGGGCAGACCCGTCGGCAACGCGTCGAGCGCGCGCCGCTGGCCGGGCAGGATGACCACCGCGAGCATGACCGCCGCCACGGCCGTCAGCACGATCGAGATGATCACCCAGGCGTCGCCGAAGACGTGCAGCGGACCGGCGGTCGCCAGCCCGAAGAACGGCACCGCGATCCCGACCAGCGCGTACACCCGGCAGATCCGGTGCAACGCCCGCGCGACGGTCGACGCCGATCCGTCCGCCGGACCGTCCGCTGCCTGCCGCAGACAACGCGGGAAGACGCTGGCGGCGACCGCCACCGGCCCGATCGCGAGGATGGCGGCGAGTACATGCAGGCTGAGCAGGATCTTGGCCACGGGTCCGTCTCTCTCCCGGTCGTCGAGCAAGGTCGTTTGAGCGAGTCGTTGAGGTCGGTTCCCGACGCTAGCGACGCGACGTTCGGCCGAGCAGTGGCCAGGACGCCAGATGCCGCCGGATTCCAGCCACCGCCGCCGCCACCGCCGCCACGGCTCTCCCAGGTGACCGCCGCCTGGCCGCCGCAACCACCACCCGCCGCGGGACGTGCCACGGCGGGGTCCGCGAAGGGCCGGTCCGCGAAGGAGCCGCCCGAAAAGGCCTTCGCCGCGGGCCGTGACGGCCTTAGGCTGACGCCCGTGACATGGCGACATTGATCCAGCGCTGAACTATCCGAGACCGACCCGGTCGGCCACCCGCGGCGGCGCGCCGGGCACGTCGACGGCCCGCGCCGGCCGTCGGTGCGTCGCCCGTCCGTCCCGCCGCGCCGCCGGCGGCCGCGACCGGCCACCGCGGAGCGCTCGCTCGCGCGCAGGCTGTACACGTACGCGTTCCTCGAGGAGTGCGTGCCGCTCTACCCGCTCTACGCGCTGCTGTTCGCCGACAGCGGGGTGTCGACGGGGGGCATCTCGGCGCTGTTCGCGCTCTGGTCCGCCGCGACGTTCCTGCTGGAGATCCCGTCGGGCGTGTGGGCCGACGTCGTCTCGCGGCGCCGGCTGCTGACGTTCGCGCCGGCCCTCGACGCGGCCGGCTACGCCCTGTGGACCGTCGTGCCGTCGTTCTGGTCGTTCGCCGTCGGGTTCGTGCTGCTCGGCGCCGGGATGGCGCTGCGGTCCGGCGCCGTGCAGGCCCTCGTCTACGCGGAGCTGGACCGGATCGGCGCCACGGCCGCCTACCCGCGGCTGATCGGCCGTTCCCAGGCGGCCGGTGGCCTGGCCGCCCTGCTCGCGACCGCCCTCGCCGGCCCGCTCGTGGCCGCCGGCGGCTACCCCGCGGTCGGGGGGGTCAGCGTCGCCGCGCTGCTGCTGTGCGCCGCCGCCGGCCGCGCGCTCCCGGACTCGCGGCGGCCGGCCGGCCCAGCGCCGGAGCGGGTCGCGGACATGGCCGCCGACACAGACCCAGCCGCGGACACGGTGCGCGGCGAGGACACGGAGCGGGGCGAGGACGACTCGGGGCCGGGTGCTGCGCTCGCCGCGCTGCGGTCCGCGGTGGGCGTGCTGCGGGGGTCGGCGGCGGTGCGTCGGGCGTTGCTGCTGTCCGCCGCGTTGACCGTCGTCGGCGCGCTCGACGAGTACGTCCCGCTGCTCGTTCGCGACACGGGCGCCGCGCCGGGGACCGTGCCGCTGCTGGTCGCCGTCGTGACCGGCGGGTCGACGATCGGCGGCCTGTTCGCCGGCCGCGGCGGCCGGCGGCTCGCCCCGCTGCTCGCCGCCGCCGCGGTCCTGCTCGCGGTCGGCGCCGGCAGCGGCGCTCCGCTCGGCGTCGTCCCGGTCGCCGCCGCGTTCGCCGTCTTCTACTGGGCGCTGGCCCAGGCCGACGCCCGCCTGCAGGACAGCCTCGACGACGCGTCCCGCGCGACCGTCACCTCGTTCGCCGGTGCCGGCATGGAGGCCGTCGGCATCGCCACCTTCGCCGCCTACGGCGTGGGCTCCGACGCGCTCGGCGTCCCCGCCCGCTGGCTGTTCGCCGCGGCCGCCGTCCTGTACCTGCCGCTGGTCGTGCCCGTGTTCCTGCGCCGCATCCGGGCAGGGTCGAGGCGCAGGGGCGCTCACCGCCGACGACGATGACCGTCGGCCGGTGCGTCCGGCGGCCCGGGACGAAGGCCCGGGCGCCAGGCTGTTGGACCGACCGCCGTCGAGTGCCCCAGAGGAGCCGCATGCCCAGGACGAAAGCCCGCCGCGTCCCCGTACCCGCCCTGACCGGCACCAGCACCGGCACCGGCGCCGCGGTCGAGCGGGCCGACTACGAGGTGGCGATCACCCTGCCGACTCCGGGCGCGGACGCCCACCAGGCCGAGGCGTGGGCCAGGGCCGCCTTCGGCGCCGTCCCGGCCGTTGCGCGGCTCGTCCTGCTCGTCGGCTGGCGATATGTGCTGTGGCTCCGGCTCGGACCGACCCGGTCCGCGGACCACGTGCTGGGTTGGACCATCGCCGAACGCCGACCAGACCGGTTCGCCATGAGCGCCCCGTCGCCGCTGATCGCGGCGATGAACGTCATCCTCGTCGACGCGGCGGGCGTCACCTGGGTCACCGCCGTGCGCTACCGGCGCCTCCTCGGCCGCCTTCTGTGGCGCGCGGCCGCCCCGCTGCACCAGCTGACCATCCCGTACCTGCTGCGCCGCGCCGCGAAAGCACTCGAATCGGCCAGGCCCGCCGGGTAGGCGCGCGGCGTCCCGTCGAGGCAGGGGTTGTGGGTCCGGAACGTGCCGGACCGGCCCCACAACGCCGGGGCCAGCCTGCCGGCCGAGCCGACGGGCGCCGATCGCACCGGTTCGCGCTCGGCGGACGCCCGTCGGCCGGCCCACGACGGGTCGCGGGCGGCCGACGGGCGGCAGGCAGGCCGGTCAGACCTCGGCCACCGCCTGGGCGAACTGGGCCTGGTAGAGGCGGGCGTAGGCGCCGTCGGCGGCGAGCAGGTCGGTGTGCGAGCCCTGCTCGACGATCGCGCCGTTCTCCAACACCAGGATCGTGTCCGCGTCCCGGATCGTCGAGAGTCGGTGGGCGATGACGAACGCCGTCCGCCCGGCCCGCAGCTGCGACATGGCCCGCTGGATGAGGACCTCCGTGCGGGTGTCGACCGAGCTGGTCGCCTCGTCGAGGATGAGGATCTGCGGCTCGGCGAGGAACGCCCGGGCGATCGTGATGAGCTGCCGCTCGCCGCCGGACACTCCGGTGCCCTCGTCGTCGAGGACCGTGTCGTACCCGTCGGGCAGGGTGCGGACGAACCGGTCGACGTGCGCCGCCTTCGCCGCCGCGACGACCTGCTCGCGGGTCGGGTCGCCCGCGCCGTAGGCGATGTTGTCGGCGATCGTGCCGCCGAACAGCCAGGTGTCCTGCAGCACCATGCCGGTCGTCGCCCGCAGCTCGTCGCGGGTCATCGTCGCGATGTCGACGCCGTCGAGGGTGATCCGCCCGCCCGTCGGCTCGTAGAACCGCATCAGCAGGTTGATCAGCGTCGTCTTCCCGGCGCCGGTCGGGCCGACGATCGCGACGGTGTGCCCTGGCTCGGCGACCAGCGACAGGTCCTCGATCAGCGGCTTGTCCGGCTCGTAGCGGAACGCGACGTGCTCGAACGCGACCCGGCCGTGCACCTGGTCGGGCCGGGCCGGCGACGCCGGGTCCGGGTCCTGCTCGTCGACGTCGAGCAGCTCGAAGACCCGCTCGGCGGACGCGACCCCGGACTGCATCAGGTTCGCCATCGACGCGACCTGGGTCAGCGGCATCGAGAACTGCCGGGAGTACTGGATGAACGCCTGCACCGACCCGATCGACAGGTCACCGGAGGCGACCCGCAGCCCGCCGATGACCGCGACGAACACGTAGTTCAGGTTCCCGATGAACATCATCGCCGGCTGCATCAGCCCGGCGAGGGTCTGCGCCCGCCAGCTCGCCTCGTACAGCTTCTGGTTCTGCTCGTCGAAGATGGCCGCGGACTCGTCCTGCCGGCCGAACGCGCGGACCAGCGTGTGCCCGGTGTACATCTCCTCGATGTGGGCGCCGAGCCGGCCGGTGGTCCGCCACTGGTTGATGAAGTGCGGCTGGGCGAGCTTGCCGATCCGGGTCGCGACGATCATCGACAGCGGCACGGTCACCAGCGCGATCAGCGCCAGCTCCCACGAGATCCAGAACATCATCGACAGCACGCCGATGATCGTCAGGACCGACTGGACGAGCTGCGCGACGCTCTGCTGCAGGCTCTGCCCGAGGTTGTCGATGTCGTTGGTGACCCGGGAGAGCACCTCGCCGCGCTGCGCCCGGTCGAAGTACCGCAACGGCAGCCGGGTGATCTTCTCCTGGACGTCGGCGCGCAGCTGCGACATCGCCCGCTGCAGCGCCGCGTTGGTGAGCCGGGCCTGCAGCACGCCGAACAAGCCCGCCAGCAGGTAGACGGCGAGCACCCAGGCGAGCACCCCGCCGATGGCGTGGAAGTCCATGCCGGCGCCGGGGGTGACGTTCAGCGAGTTGAGCAGGTCGGCCTGGGTGCCGTGGCCGGTCGCGCGCAGATGGGCGACCGCGTCGGCCTTCGACGTGCCCGCCGGCAGGTTCTTCGAGAAGATCCCGGTGAGCACCAGGTCGGTGGCCCGGCCCAGCAACCGCGGGCCCGAGACGTTCAGGGCCACCGACAGGGCGCCGAGCACCATCGACCCGATGAGCATGCCGCGCTGCGGGCGCAGCCGGCCGAGCACGCGGCGGGTGGAGCCCCTGAAGTCCGCCGACTTCTCGACCACGCCGCCCATCATCATCCGCGCGCCCGGCGGCCCGCCGACCGGCGGACCCGCGCGCCGCGGCCCGGGCACTCCGTCGCTGGACACCCCGTCGCTGGACCCGCCGCCCGGGGCGCCCCCGGCCGCGCCGGGCCGGGCGCCGTTCGGGCTCGTCATGCGGCCGCCTCCTGTTCGGTGAGCTGGGAGAGCACGATCTCCCGGTAGGTCTCGTTGCCCGCCATCAGCTCGCGGTGGGTGCCGACGCCGACGACCCGGCCCTCGTCGAGGACGACGATCTGGTCGGCGTCGCGGATCGTCGCCACCCGCTGCGCGACGATGACGACGGTCGCCCCGGCGGTCTCGCTTGCGAGCGCGGCGCGCAGCGCGGCGTCGGTCGCGTAGTCGAGCGCGGAGAACGAGTCGTCGAACAGGTAGATCTCGGGGCGCAGCACCAGCGCGCGGGCGATCGCGAGCCGCTGTCGCTGGCCGCCGGACACGTTCGTGCCGCCCTGCGAGATAGTGGTCGCGAGCCCGTCCGGCATCGCCTCGACGAACGCGCGGGCCTGCGCGGTCTCCAGCGCCCGCCACAGGTCGTCGTCGGTGGCGTCCGGGTTGCCGTAGCGCAGGTTCGACGCGACGGTGCCGGTGAACAGGTACGGCTTCTGCGGCACGATCGCGACGGTCGCGGCGAGCAGCTTCTGGTCGATCTCGCGGACGTCGACGCCGTCGACGAGGACCGCCCCGTCGGTCACGTCGGACAGCCGGGGGATCAGGCCGAGCAGCGTCGACTTGCCGGCCCCGGTCGACCCGATGATCGCGGTGACCTCGCCGGGCCGGGCGACCAGGCTGACGTCGCGCAGCACCGGCGCCTCGGCGCCGGGGTAGCGGAACTCGACGCCGCGCAGCTCCAGCTCGCCGGGCCGGTCCAGCGCGGTCACCGGTGACAGCGGCGCGAGCAGCGTCGAGGAGGTCGCGAGGACCTCCTCGATCCGCTCGGCGCACACCTCGGCCCGCGGGATCATCATGAACATGAACGTCGCCATCATCACGGACATGAGGATCTGCATCAGGTAGCTGAGGAACGCGGTCAGCGCCCCGATCTGCATCGCGCCCGACTCGATGCGGTGTGCGCCGAACCAGATGACGGCGATGCTCGAGAGGTTCACCGACGCGAAGACGAGCGGGAACATCAGCGCCATCAGCCGGCCGAACCGCAGCGACGTGTCGGTCAGCTCGGCGTTGGCCGTGCCGAACCGGGTGCGCTCGTGGTCGTCGCGGACGAACGCCCGGATGACCCGCAGGCCGGACAGCTGCTCGCGCAGCACCCGGTTGACGGTGTCGAGCCGGTCCTGCATCGCCCGGCCCAGCGGCCGCATCCGCCGGATGATCAGCGAGATGATCAGGGCGAGCAGCGGGACGACGACGAGCAGCAGCGTCGAGAGGCCGACGTCCTGGTGGATCGCCAGCGCGATCCCGCCGATGCACATGATCGGCGCGGAGATCATCATGGTGGCGCCGAGCAGGACCAGCATCTGGACCTGCTGGACATCGTTGGTCGCCCGGGTGATCAGCGACGGGGCGCCGAACTGCGCGACCTCGCGGGCGGAGAACGACTGCACCCGGCCGAACACGGCGGCGCGCAGGTCCCGGCCGAAGGCCATCGACACCCGGGCGGCGAAGAACACGGCCGCACCCGAGCAGACGATCTGCCCGACGGTGATGGCGAGCATGATCCCGCCGAGCCGGACGATGTAGTGGGTGTCGCCGGTGACGACCCCGTGATCGATGATGTTGGCGTTCAGGGTCGGCAGGTACAGCATCACGAGCGTCGCCCCAAGCTGGAGCAGGAACAGCGCGATGATCTGCGAACGGTAGGGCCCGAGGTGGGCCCTCATGAGTCGGATCAACATGCGGACGCGGTCCCTCCAGCGGCGGTGCGGGCTGCGGTGCGTCCGGCGGGGGCGGCACGCGAGTGGCGGCCGCGGGCGGCCGGCGGTTGCGGGCCAGCCAGCCCGCGGGCGGCACGTTCGGACACTACGGACTCACCTCCAGGTGAGGTCAAAGGCATTTCCGCGCGTTCTCGCGGCGGACAACCCGTGGCCACCGGCCGGCCAGGACGTCGGGAGCGGCATCGGGCCTGGCAGGCGGGCCGCGCACCGGTCGTCCGGGAGTGGCCGCCGGTCCGTCGCCCGCCCATTCAACCGGACGCGCCAGTCCGCTTGGCGGCTGCCGCGGTGTGCCCCAGCCGACGGCACCTTCCGGCCGGCGCTACGGCGGTGGTCCGCCGAGGCGGGCCCGGGTAACCGCGCGGTCCACGCCGAGGTGGTCGAGCAGGGCGGCGGCCGGGTCCGGTGGTTGCCGGTCGAGCAGGGCCAGCAGCAGCTGCTCCGGGGTGACCCGCCGGGACGGCGTGCTTGGCGCGGCGACGACGGCGCCTGCGAGCACGGCCCGGGCGCCGGAGCTGAGCGACGAGCGCAGCGCGACGACCTGCGCCGGCGTCGGCCGCTGCCGCCCGCCCCCGAACAGCACGCCGCCCGCGCGCCCCGCGGCCGGGTGCGTACAGCCGGCCGGAGGCTGCGCGGCCCAGCGATCCGGTTGCACGGCCTGCGCGCCAGCGTCGTCGGCCTCGGCGTCGTCAGCCGGGGCGGCGACGGCGATGCCGAGCGCGGCCAGCGCCTCCCGGTCGAGGGCGGCCAGCGCCCCGCGGGCCGCGGGCAGGCCGACGGCCAGCGACCGCGCCGCGGCCGTCTCCGGGTGGCTCAGGACGCCCAGGAACAGGTGCTCGGTGCCGATCCGGCGGTCACCCCGCAGCCGGGCCTCGGCCAGCGCCGCGCTGACGACCTCCCGGGCGCCGGTGGCGATACGACCAGGCACCGCCGTCGCCTCCCTCTTGTTCAGGTCCTGCCGCCGAGTCGGCTAGCCGGCCGCGCGGCCGTGCTTGTGGTGCGCGGACTGGCGGGACACCCCGAGCGCGTCGCCGATCTGCTCCCACGACCAGCCCCGCTCGCGGGCGGTGCCGACGGCCTCCACCTCGACCTGCTCGGCGAGCCGGTGCAGCGCCCCGACCGCCCGCAGGCCCAGCGCGGGATCTGCCGCCCGTACCCGGGACAGCAGGTCGTCGACGTCCATGGCCGTCAGTCTGGACTGACATGCGACCGGTTGTCAATGCAGACTGACGGAGTGGGTCTTGCTGGCGGCCGGCGCGGGGGAGAACACTTCACCCATGGCACCCGGACCCCAGCCCGCCGCCGGCCCCCCGGACGGCCCGCCAGCCGAGGGGCCGGTCCGGCTGCCCGTCCGGGCCGACCCGGCGCCGGCCACGGGCAGCGCCGTCGAGCTGACCGCCGCGCTGACCGAACGGGTCGGGCAGTACGCCCGGTCCGCCAGGGCGGCGTCGACCTGGCGCGCCTACGACACCGACCTGCGGCACTTCCACGCGTGGTGCGCCGCCCAGCCCGGCGCGCCGGGCGCGGTGCCGGCCGCGGCGATGACCGTCGCCGGCTACCTCGCCGCGCTCGCCGACGCCGGCTACAAGCCGTCCACGATCCGTCGCCGGCTCGCCGCGATCTCGGTCGCCCACCAGCTCGCGAAGGCGGCCAACCCCGCGACGTCGCCCGAGGTCGCGACCGTCTGGGACGGCATCCGGCGCGTGCACGGCTCCCGGCCGGTCCGCAAGGAGGCGCTGGAGACGTCGCTGCTCACCCGCGTCCTCGCCGCGATCGACGACCCGCCCGTGCAGGCGCCCGCCGACCCGGCGACTCCCGAGCCGGTTCCGGCCGGCGACCAGACCAGCGGCGACGCGGCCGCCGCGGTGCCGGCGCCGGCGCCGGCGACGTCCGCCGCCGCGCTCGCCGCGGTCCGCGACCGGGCGCTGCTGCTCGTCGGCTTCGCCGGCTGCCTGCGCCGCTCCGAGCTCGTCGGGCTCGACGTCGGCGACATCGACGTCACCGCGGACGGGCTCGTGCTGACGATCCACTCGTCGAAGACCGACCAGGCGGGCGCCGGCGCCCTCGTCGGCGTCGCCTACGGCTCGTACCGGCCGACCTGCCCCGTCCGGGCTTGGCAGTCCTGGGCCGACGCCGGGCAGCTCGCGGACGGCCCGGCGTTCCGCGGGATCAACCGGCACGGCCACGTCGGCACCGGCCGGTTGCACCCCAGCTCGGTCGCCCGGATCGTGCAGCGCCGCGCCGCCGCCGCCGGCCTCGACCCGGCCGACTTCGCCGGGCACTCGCTGCGCTCCGGCTTCGCGACCGCCGCCGCCCGCGCCGGCGTCGCCGACCGGGCGATCATGCGGCAGGGCCGGTGGCGCTCCGCCAGCTCCCTCGACAGCTACGTGCGCGCCGGCCGGCTGTTCGACCGCGACAACCCGTCCGGCCGCGTCGGCCTGTGACCATGGCCGACGTCGCCGCCGGCCCGGGGGCGCCTGGGCTGGGCCGCGAGGCGCGTGGGAGGCTCGCAGGCGTGACAACGGGGAGTGGGGCGAGCACCCGGCGCCGTTTGGGCGACGTCCGGTGGGACGTCGCGGTGAGCTTCGCCGAGCCGGACCGTAACAGGGCCGACTGGCTGGTGTGGCAGCTGCAGGACGCCGGCCGGCGGGCCACCGCCGTGCCGCTGCCGGCCGGCAGTCACGGGGCGTCTGCCGTCACCGCCGCGCTGCGGTCCGCGGCCGGCCGCGCCGACCAGGTCGTGGTCGTCCTGTCCGCCGCCTACGTCGCCGCTCTCGACGAGGACACGACCGCCGGCACCGCCGGGCAGGCGACGAGTCCCGCGGACGGCGCCGCCTCGCCGGCCACGGACGCCGTCGGCGAGACCGCGGGCGCGCACGACGTGCCGGCCGGGATGATCGTGGCCCGCATCGAGGACCTGCCGAAGCCGGCGGCGCTGCGCGGGTCCGTCTCCTTCGACCTGTTCGGCCTGGAGCCGGAGGTCGCCCGCGAGTGGCTGCGCCGCCAGCTCGGCGTCGTACCCACCACGGCTCGCACCGGTCCTGCCGCCGCGGCGGTGACCGAACCCGCGCCGGCCACGTCCCCGGTCGTCGCCCCCGGCGTGGCGGGGGCCGAGCCGGCGGGGGCGGGGGCAGCGGCGGGATCCACCACGCCGCAGCTGCTCGCCGAGATCACCGGGTCGCGGTACGCCGTCCGCGCCGTCGTGTTCCCACCCGGCGGCGGAGTCCTCGTGAGCGGCGGCCAGGACGGCCGGGTCCGGCTGTTCGACCTGGCGAACCCGGGCCGCCCCACGCCGCTCGCGGTGATCGAGTACGGCTCCCGGCTCACCCAGGAGTGGGTGCGGGCGCTGGCGGCGAGCGCGGACGGCACCCGGCTGGCAGTGGTCGGCGACGGGATGCGGGTCGCGCTGTGGGACATCACCGACCCGTCCGCGCCGGAGGAGGTGTTCACGGAGCAGGGCCACCGCCACTACATCCGCGCCGTCGCGCTCAGCTCGGACGGCCACCTGATCGCCTCCGGCAGCCAGGACAAGACCCTCTCCCTGTGGGACTCCCGCCGCTCCGGCCGGCAGAGCCTCATCGTGACCCTGGCCGACCACCGCAAGGGGCTGCAGACCATCGCCTTCAGCCCCGACGGGCGGCGCATGGCCAGCGGCGGCGACGACCGGGCCGTCCTGCTGTGGGACCTGGCCGACCCGGCGCACCCGACCAGGATGGCGACGATCGAGGCGCACCGGGACACCGTGCACGCCGCGCTGTTCGTCCCGTCCTCGTCGCTGCTCGTCACCGCCGGCGGCGACCGGGCGGTGCGGCTGTGGGACGTGGCGAGCCCGGCCCACCCGGAGCCGGTCGCGGAGCTCGCCGGGCACCGTAAGGCGGTGACGGCGCTGGCGGTGACGGCGGACGGCCGCCGGCTCGCGACCGGCGGCGCCGACGGCCTGGTCCTGCTGTGGGACATGGCCGACCCGGCCCGGCCGGAACGGATCGCGGCGCTGTCCGGCGGGCACGGCGGCGTCAACGACCTGGCGTTCTCCCGCGACGGCGGGCTGCTCGCCGCCGCCTGCGTCGGCAAGGCCACCGTTCTCTGGAGCACCGGCCTGACAGCCGCCGCCGCGCCGCGCTGACGCGCCCCGCGCTGACGCGCCCCGAGCGCTGTCGGGCCGGGCGGCCCCCCGTCAGCGGGGCGACGCCGCACCGATCAGGCGCCGGGCCCGGGGAACGGCGGGTGGCCGTGCAGGGCGGTGTGATGATCCAGGACCCGGCCGAGCAGGCGCACGAGCTCGGCCCGCTCGGCGGCGTCCAGCGGCGCGAGGAACGCCTCCTGCATGTCGGCGATCACCACGTCGAGCTCCGCGAGCCGTGACCGGCCGGCCGGGGTGATCGCGATGATGTTGCGCCGCCGGTCGGCCGGGTCCTGCGCGCGCTCGGCGTAGCCGGCCCGCACGAGTTCGCCGACGACGACCGCGACGTCGCTGCGGTCGTAGCCGCAGCGCCGGCCCAGGTCCGCCTGGCTCGACGAGCCGAACTCGTCCAGGGACGCGAGCAGCGCGTACTGGGTGCGGTGGCCGCCGACGGAGGCGAACCCCTCGCTGGTGATCCGGTGGGAGTGCACCGCCGTCTTGTTCACCAGCCAGGACCCCAGCGTCCGCATTCTGGCCGGCCAGATCGCCGCAGGCCGCTGCGCCGCGTCCACCGGGGCGCACGGGTCGTCCGCGTCGAGACGTCCCTGGCCCACTGTGTGCCACCTCCCACTGCCCGGCCGCCCGGGAAAACTGTTGGCGCTACCCACAAATCTTGTTAGTGTTGGCGTCACCAACGTTGGTCGTACCCATGATAGTGCCGGCCGGAGTGTTGCGTCCTTCCTCCGGCGCCGGCCCTCCACATCGTGAAACCGCCACCGCACCGATCAAAGGGTGGAACCACATGACCACGGAGACGTCCGCATCGCGGCCGGGCACCCCCGCCGCCGCGGCAGGCCCCGATCACGACGACGGCGACGCCGAGCGGCGGCGCTGGCGGGCACTCGCCGCCGCCTCGCTCGGCCAGCTCATGATCGCCGCCGACTTCACCATCATGAACATCGCGCTGCCCTCGGCGCAGATCTCGCTGCACATGTCCGACCCGACCCGCCAGTGGGTCATCACCATGTTCGCCCTCGGCTACGGCGGCTTCCTGCTGCTCGGCGGCCGGGTCGGCGAGATCCTCGGCCGGCGCCGTGCACTGCTCATCGGCCTCGCCGGCTTCGCTCTGGCGTCGGCGCTCGGCGGCGCCGCCGTCAACACCGGCATGCTGCTGGCCGCCCGGGGCCTGCAGGGCGTCTTCGGCGCACTGTTCACTCCGGCCGCGCTCGCGCTGCTCGGCACCACCTTCACCGCCCCGGCCGAACGCGCCCGGGCGTTCGGCATCTTCGGCACGGTCATGGGCTCCAGCTCCGGCGTCGGGCTGATCGCCGGCGGCCTGCTCACCGGCTACTTCTCCTGGCGCTACAGCATGTTCATCTCCGTTCCGCTCGCGATCGTCGCGATCGTCGTCACGCTGGCCGCCGTACCGGCCCGGGCCGCAAGGCCCGCGCAGGCAACCACGGCCGCCGCCGGCGGGCGGGAACGGCTCGACGTGCTCGGAGCACTGCTCGCCACCGTCGGGCTGATGGCGCTCGTGTTCGGGTTCTCCCGGGCCGAGACCGACGGCTGGTCGGCCGTTCAGACGCTGGTCGCCCTCGTCGCCGGGGTCGTCCTGCTCGCCGCGTTCGTGCTCGTCGAGTCGCGCACCGCGGCGCCGCTGCTGCCGCTGCGCGTCGTCACCCACCGCGGCCGCGGTGGCGCCTACCTGGCGACGCTCAGCCTCGGCGTCGCGGTGTTCGCCGGCATGTTCTTCCTGACCTTCTACCTGCAGGAGGTCCTCGGCTACTCGCCGACCCGCACTGGCGTCGCGTTCCTGCCGATGACCGTCGGCCTCGTCGTCGGGGCGCGGATCGTCGGCCGGCTGATCGTCCGGGTGCCGATCCGCAACCTGCTGGTCACCGGTCTCGTCAGCGCCGCCGCCGCGCTCGTGCTGATCGGCCTGCTGCGCCCGGACAGCTCCTACTGGACCGGGGCGCTGCCCGCGCTGGTCGTGCTCGGCTTCGGGATGGGCTGGGTGCTGATGCCGGCGAACAGCATCGCGACCCTCGGCGCCGGCCGCGACGCCGGCGTCGCCGGCGGCGCGGTGATGACCTCCCAGCAGATCGGCGCATCCCTCGGGCTCGCGCTGCTCGGCACCATCGCCGGCACCGCCACCGCCGGCTACCTCGACGGCCACGCCTCGACCGGCGGGGCGGGCGCCCACGAGCGGCTGCTGACGGCCGCGACCGTGCACGGCTTCAACGTGGCGAGCCTTGCCGGTGCCGCGTTCCTCGCGGCCGCGGCGATCGCCGTGTTCCTGGTCGTCGGCGCCCGCGGCGCCACCGCCACCGGGGGCACCGGCGGCGGCACCGGCGTTCGCGCCTCCGGCGGCGGGCCGGCCGTCGAACCCACGGCGATTCCCGCCCAGGGCGTCGGCGCACCCGACGGCGCAACCCCGGTCATCGCCTAGACATCCCGCCGCCGGCTGGTCGGCGGATCCGGGCATCACCTGTGCGGCCGCAGCGGGCATCGTCGGCCCCACAGGTGATGCCTCGGCGGACACCCGGGCGGCCGGCCGGGTGTCCGGGGTGCGGCCGACCGAACCACCCGGCGACGCGGAGCCCACGTTTCGCCAGCGCAGCCGGCGCTGCGCGCCGCGCCGTGGGATGATCCCCGCCGGTTGGGGATGCCCGAGGGGCGGCACGCGGGTGGCCGGGGAGTGACGATGGTGGAGACGACGCCCGAGACGACGAAGACGCCGGGGCGACCTGACCCGGACCGGCAGGACCGGGGCGTGGGTAGCGGAGCCGCCGAGCCCGCGGCGGCCAGGGCCCGGCCGGCACGCGCCGGGACCGGCCGGCCGGCCGCGAGCAGGTCGATGGTCGACCGGACCGTCGTCATCACCGGGGCCAGCGCCGGGATCGGCGCGGCCGCCGCCCGGCAGCTGCGAGCCCTCGGCGCCCGGCTCGTCGTTCTCGGCCGGTCACCGCAGCGCACCGCCGCCGTCGCCGCCGAGACCGGCGCGCTGCCGATCGTCGCCGACTTCTCCCGGCTCGCCGACGTCCGCCGGGCCGCCGCCGAGATCGCCGACGCCTGCCCGCGCATCGACGTGCTCATGAACAACGCCGGCGGCCTGTTCCCGCACCTGGCCCTGACCGAGGACGGCAACGAGACGACGTTCCAGGTCAACCACCTGGCACCGTTCCTGCTCACCCGCCTCCTGCTGCCGCGGCTGGCGGCGACCAAGGGTTCCCGGGTCATCGTGACGAGCAGCGTCGTCAACGCGATCGGCCGGGTCGACCTGACCGACCTCGACCGGGCCTGGCGCCGCTACGGGCAGTTCGGCGTCTACTTCGACAGCAAGCTCGCGAACATCATGTTCGCCCGTGAGCTGGCACGCCGCACCGGCCCGGGCGGGCCGACCGCGACGGCGGTGCACCCCGGCGTCGTCGTCAGCAGCTTCGGCCGGGACACCTGGTACGTGCACACGCTCTACCGGCCGCTGCGCCTGGTCGGCGCCCGCACCCCGGCCGGCGGGGCACGGCCGCTGGTGGCGCTCGCGACCCGGCCCGACCCGGAGACCGTCAACGGCGCCTACCTGCATCGCTACACGGTCCGCGACCGGTTCTTCACCGGCCACCAGGCGCGGGACGTCGAGCTGGGCCGGGCGCTGTGGGACTACTCGACCGAGCGCGTCGGCCTCACCGGCTGACCGCTGTTCTCCGTGTCCCCGTCCCGCCGCCCGGCCGACCAGGTCCGATCTCGCTCGTCACGGAAAGTGCGATACCGTGCCCGTGTCACGCAGACATGCGTACTTCGCTACCGAAGGGGATTCTGACCGTCTCGTCCGTGCGCGGCGTGACGGCAGGTGCCTGGATGATCCACACAGTCCTCGGCGGTGCCAGCCGTGCGCGCCGTCCCGTCCGCGGACCAGCAAGGGGGGTTGGGGCGGTGAACGACCGATGAGGCGCATCCCGCTGCCACTGCCGCTGTCCGAACGGTCATCGGCCGAGGCGACCGGCCTGGCCTCCGCCGCGCGGGTCGCCGCGACGCTGTCCGGTGAGATCGCCGCCGCCGACCCCGACCCCGCGCTGGTCGTCGACCTCGCGGAGCGCGCCCTGCGGGTACCCGCCCGGCTGTTCGACGTGCCGTCCCCCCGCCGCACCGCCGCCGTGCTCGCCGACTGGCGGCACACCCAGCGGCTGCTCGGCCGCCGGCTGTCGCCGCCCGTGCACGCCGAGCTGCTGCGCATCGGCGGCTACCTGTCGTTCTACCTGGGCCTGCTCGCCCTCGACGCCAGCGACGACGCGTCCGCCCGCCGGTTCGCGACCCTCGCCGACCAGCACGCCGTGCACGCCGACGACCCGCTGCTGATCGGCACCGCCGCCGGCCTCGACGTCACGATCGCGCTCGCCGCCCACATCCCCGACGCCGCGCTGCGCAACGCCCGCCGGATGGCCGGCGTCGGGCATCCGCACCTGGACGGCTGGGCCGCGCTGTTCGAAGCGATCGCCGCCGGCTGGCTCGCCGACGCGGACGGCGCCGCGGACGCCCTGCACCGCCTGCGTGACCACCGGCCCGCGGCCGGCGGCCCCTACCCCGGCTGGCCGCCGCTGGAGGCGGGCTGGGTCAGCTCCGCGTTCGCGAACGTGACGTCCGTGCTGCGCGACCCCGCCGGCCTCGGCGCCGCCGACGCGATTCTGCGCACCAGCGAGCTCGACAGCTCCGAATGGGCCTGGGGCCGCGCGACCCGCGCCGCCGTCGCCCTCACCGACGACCCCGACCCCGACGCCGAGGCCTGGGCACTCGGCGAGATCACCGACCTGCTGGACCGCTGGCCGTCGCGGCTGCTCGCCCAGTGGATCTCCGACGTCGTCGAGGGCCGACCCGGCCGCCTCGACCCGGCGGACGATCCCGGCTCCGCTGGTTCCGGACCGGCCGGCGCCGACGGCCGGTCGGCCCAGGCCCGCACCTCGGCGCGCAACCGGTCGGCGGCGAGCCGGCGCCCGCGACCGGCCCGGCCCCGCAGCGCCGAGCCGGAGGGCCACCAGGACCAGCGGTAGGCTGACCCGACGCGGCCCGGGCGCGTCTGCGCAGGCCCCGCGGCCGCGGGGCGGGGCTCGCCGACGGGGGAGGACCGTGAGCGACGCGGATCCGGTCACCGGGGCCGTACCCGCCGCGCCGGCGTCGCGCCGGGTCCTGGCGGGCACGAACACCACGGTCCTCACTGCCGTCGCCATCGGTGGAGTCGCCGGGGCGTTGCTGCGCTACGGTGCGACGCTCCTCTGGCCGACACCGCCGGCGGCGTTCCCCTGGGCGACGTGGGCCGTGAACACAGTCGGCTGCGCGGCGATCGGCGTGCTCATGGTCGTCATCACGGCCCTGCCCGGCGTGCATCCCCTGGCCCGCCCGTTCTTCGGCACCGGCGTGCTCGGCGGGTTCACCACCTTCTCGACCTACGCCGTCGACGCGCAGCGCCTCCTCGACGCCGGCCGACCCGGTGTCGCGCTGGCCTACCTGGCCGCGACGATGCTCGCCGCGCTCGGCGCCGTCACGCTGGCGTCGGCCACGACCCGACGGGCCCTGAGGGGGGCGCCGCGCGTCGTCCGCGCGCTGTCTGGGGACCGGCGATGACGGGGCGCGCAGGCCGGGCTCGGCTGACCGCGTTCGGCTTGGCGTTCGGCTTGGCATTCGGCCTGGCCTTCATCTCCGCGTTCGGCCTGGTCGGCGCGTTCGCCTGGGTCGCCGTCGCCACAGTCGCCGTCGCTGCCAGCTTCGCCGGGGTCGGGGTGGGCCGGCGCGCCGGCGGGGTGGCGTCGTCGTGAACTGGCTGCTCGTCGCGCTGGGCGCGGTCGTCGGCGCGCCGCTGCGCTACCTGGTCGACCGGGCGGTGCAGGTCCGCCACGACACCGCCTTCCCCTGGGGGACGCTCACCGTGAACGCGGCGGCGAGCGGCGTGCTGGGCCTGGTCACCGGGGCGGTCACCGCCGGGGCCGCGTCGCCGCGGGTCGCGCTGCTGGTCGGGACCGGGCTGTGCGGGGCGCTGTCGACCTACTCGACGTTCTCCTACGAGACGCTGCGGCTCGCCGAGAACGGCTCCCGGGCGGCCGCCGCGGCGAACGTCGTCGTCAGCGTCCTCGCGACGCTGGGCGCGGCTGCGCTCGGGGTCGCCGTCGCGGACGCCGCCTGGCGCTGAGATGTGCGCGCTCGGTGCGGATCGGCTACGCCGCCACGGCCGTGGCGGCGCGGCGGCGGGGGGCGGCGGGGGGATCTTGTATCTCGGCCGACGTCGGCCGCGGTGCGTCCGGTCCGACGTCAGGGGCACGATCGGGGTCCGTGTCGCCTGTCGATGTCCGTAGTCGGCTGCACGGATGTCCGAACTCGTGTGCACGCCGGATCGCGCGGTTGTGACTAGAGGCTGTGGGTCATGACCTTGCTGACGGGTCGAGGATCTCTGCTTGGTTGTCAGCGGCCCATTGAGCGAGTTGCGCAAGGGGTCCGTTCGCAAACGACTCACCCAGCTGGGATAGATGGTAGACGGCGCTGGGCGTGCCGGGCGCTTGCTTGCCGTTGCTTAGCTTCGTGATGAGTCCCCGCGTCTGTAGGCGTTGTAGTGCCTGGCTCAGGACCTTGTCGCTCACGCCCGCGATGCGTTCGAGTAGTTCCTTGCGTCGTGTTGGCCCCTGACGCAGGGCAGACAGGACAACAGGATCCCACGTGTGCTTGATGAGCTCGGTTGCCGCGCGGACGTGGCAGTCGGAGGCGAACGTCTGGCAGGCCCCGTCGATCATAGTGTCAGTGTCGCATAGCTTTCCTACCGATTGGTAGGAATCAGGTTCCTAGCGTTGTCCGAGTCAGCCATTCAGATGATCAGACGAAGGTGATCGGTGTGAACGTAGGGGTCTTGGGAACCGGCAATCTGGCCGTCACGCTCGGCCGGGCGTGGGCTGCGGCGGGCCATATGATCTTTCTGAGCGGGAGAAGCCCGCAGCATGCTGCTCAGGCCGCTGACCAGATCGGCCACGCTGCTGAGGCCGCCGACCCTGCTGACCTCGCGGCTCGGGTCGACGCGGTCGTGGTGGCGGTCCCCTGGGAGGGGCTTGATGCGGCTCTTTCGCTTGTGGGCGCCCCCGCCGGCTCACTGGCAGGCAAGACGGTGGTCGACTGCACAAACCCGGTCGACTACGAGACCGGGGAACTGAAGCCAACGTCCGGCTCGGCAGCAGAGCGTGTGGCTCGCATGGCGCGAGGCGCGCAGGTGGTGAAGGCGCTCCATCTTTTCGCGGGCGCCTCGTGGCCCTTTACGGGGCCGCAGGAGTCGGCACCGGTCGTGGCAATTTGTGGTGACGAGGCAAGGGCGCTCGATCGTGTCGCGACACTGATCCGGGATCTTGGCGGGCAGGCCGCAGTGGTTGGCGGGCTCGCAGCCGCCCGACAGCTTGAGGAAGCCGCAGGGTTCGTCATGAGGGTCGTCGCAGCGGGATCGAACCCGAGGCTCGCCGTCCCCGATGTGGATCCGGCGCTCCTTCAAGCCGCAAAGGCCACGACCAACTGAGCCAGGAGGCCACGTGTGGGGATCACGCCCTCCACACGTGGCCTCCTCCCTCACCTGGGAAGACCGCCGGGGCCTTGTTGAGCAAGCCCCAGTCGAGTCGTGTCCGGCTGGGGTACACCGTGCTCGTGCACTCCATGGACCGGCTCGCCCGCAACCTCGACGATCTACGCCACGTCGTGCGGACCCTGACCGGCAAGAGGGTGCGGGTCGAATTCGTGAAGGAGAACCTGACCTTCGCCGGCGAGGACTCGCCGATGGCGACGCTGCTGCTGTCGGTCATGGGCGCGTTCGCTGAGTTCGAGCGTGCCCTGATCCTTGAACGCCAGCGTGAGGGCATCGCCGTCGCCAAGCAGCGGGGTGTCTACACCGGTCGCAAGCCCGCTCTCACTCCCGACCAGGCCCGCGCGCTACGCGAGCGCGCGGCCGCCGGCGAGCGGAAGTCCGACCTGGCCAAGGCGTTCGGCATCAGCCGCGAGACCGTGTACAGCTACCTGCGAACCACAGCTCTCGCCGCTGTCACCAGCTGAGCCGACCCGGTTGGCTGTCGGTCGCCGCGCTTCGCCGTGCAGACGACTTCGACGCATCGCGCGATCCTGGACTCGCCTGCACACCAGCGCGGATGCCCAGCTCAGCCGTGCACGCGAGTTCGGACATCGACATCTGGTCGATCTTCAGAAAACGAACGTTTAATGAAGATCACGTCATGGTCTGGTGTGCGCCTGGGAGACTGCTCCGGTGACCAGCATGGATGCCGCTCGCCCTGTCCTGCTTCGTCGGGGCTTCGCGTTGGAGTACGCCACGCTCGGCTGGAACGTGGTCGGCATCGTGGTGCTCGCCGTCGCGGCGGTCGCCGCGCGGTCGGTGGCGCTCGCCGGGTTCGGCCTGGACTCCCTGATCGAGATTGGCGCCTCGACGGTGGTGCTCTGGGAGTTGTCCGGTAGCGGCGAGGACCGCCAGCGGCGGGCTCTGCGGCTGATCGGCGTGGGCTTCGCGCTGCTCGCGCTCTACCTGCTGGTGCAGTCCACCTGGGTGCTGGCGGCCGGTTTCCGCCCGCACCACTCGCCGCTGGGTATCGCGTGGACGGCGGTGACCGCGGCGGTCATGTTCAGCCTCGCCGCGGGCAAGGCCCGCACCGGTGCCGCGCTGGACAACCCGGTCCTTAAGACCGAGGGCCGGGTCACCCTGATTGATGGCCTGCTCGCTGTCGCGGTGCTGCTCGGTCTGGTCCTCAACGCCACGGCCGGTCTGTGGTGGGCCGACCCGGTGGCCAGCTACGTCCTGGTGTACTACGCAGCGCGCGAGGTGAAGGAGAACTTCTTCGCCGCGCACTGACAGAGCCGGTCCAGTCGGGCGGCCCCGATGCCGGCAGACCGAGCACCAGGCGGCTGGTCATGTCGAGCTTGACCTCGCCGTAGGGGCGACGTGGGTCCAGAACAGCGGGGTCAGCCCGCGCCGGTCGGCGTCGGTGAGCTGCTCGGCCCAGTCGTCGTCGGCGAGGACGTCCTGGACCATCAGGGTGTTGACGTAGACGAAGGCGGCCTGCAGCACCCGCAGGCAGAGGACGGAGAGTTCCTGTTCGTCGCGGCGGTTGTGGCGATGTCGCCGCCCTTGCCGAAGAAGATGACGCTGTTGGTGCGGTTTCCAGGACTCGACGACGTTGAGGCCTTCGTTGATCTCGCGTTGCAGGTCGCGGTCGCGTAGGTAGCGGGCGACGAACAGGGTCCGCTGGGCCCGGCCGACCTCGATCATGGCCTGGTAGGTGGGGTGGATCGCGTTTGTGCGGGTGGACCGGCGCAGGATCGCCTCGGCGGAGGCGGTGCGGGTCCGGATCGCGGTCGCATATTTGATCATCTGGTCGTACTGTTCGGCGACGATGTCCCAGCGGATTGGCCGGGTCAGCGCCGGCGCGAGCTGGGGGTAGGCGTCTGGTTCGCCGGCGGCGGGCCGGTAGAGGCGGACCTTGTTGATCCGTTTGAGCAGCCGGGTGATCCCGAAGCCGATCTCGGACTGGCCGCCGCTCCGTCTCGCAGACGTTGCCCGCCAGCCACTCGGCCAGCGTGTCCGCGTCGGCCACCGAGCACTCCCGGAAGCCCAGATGCTCACGGATCTGCGCCCGGTGGTACTCGATCGTGCGGCCAGTCCACTCGTAGAAGCCCATGTCGCCCGGCTCCACGCCGACCTGCCGAGCCACATACTCCACGGCTTCGTCCGGCAGCTCGGCCCGGCCCCGCGGGAACCGACCCATCTGAGTGAAAAACTTCAACATCACCGTGAAGCCGAGCCTCGTCGGCCCACGCTTGCCAGCGATCAGCTCCCGCTCGTCATCCAACAACGTCCAGTGCTCGACGAACTCGCCGAGATCCAGTGATCGGGCACGGCCGGACATCATCGCGCGGACGCCCCAAACCCCACCAAGCGGGTATCACGGCAAGATCATCCACGTTTGCGGCTGGTGACACGTTTCTTACCGGCACCCCCTAACCGGCGAGGCGGGCGCCGGCCGCGGCGGGAACCGGCCGGCCGACCGCGGCGGCGCGCTGCCGGTCCGCGCGGCGGGCGAGCAGCCGTTCGGCGAGCGCGTCGGCGCGTTCGATGTCGTCGAGGGTCGCGCCGCGCCGGGCGTCGACCTCCAGGATCGCGGCGAGCAGCTCCGCCGACAGCCGGGTGCGCGCGGCGACCCGGGCGACGCTCGGCGGCAGCGCGCTCGGTGACGCCGAGGGAGAGGGCCCGGCCGCCCGGCCGCCGTGCGCCGGGCCGACAGCCGTCCGGCCGCCGTGCGCGGAGCTGACGGTGGTCCTGCCGACCGACGGACGCACGGTCGTACGGCCCGCCGCCGACTGGCTGATGGCCGGGCGGACGACCGCGGGGTGGGTGGCCGGGGCGAGGCGGGTGGCGCCGGGGCGCCAGGCCGGCGCGGCGCCCAGCTGCGCCACGTCGTCGGTGGTCGTCACGTCGCGGCGGAGCCGGTGCATCAGGGCCATGCACCCAGTGAGACCGATGCGCCCGTCCCGTTCAACGTCTTGACATCCGGCCTGTCGACGGGGTTGGCCTGGTCCCACAGGCGATCCCCAGATTCCACCCCGGTGGTCCCCAGCCTTACCCCGGTTACCCACCGTGCCGTACCCAGGGTTATCCACATGCCGATCATCATGTGACGCACTTCACATCTCCTCCGGATCGGCGGGAGGGACCGCGCACGTCGCGCGGAACCGTCGCGGGCTGTCGCAGCCGCCTGCCGGCGCAAGGCGCAGCGACAGGTGCCGAGCGACCAGCCACCACCCCCACGACGCTCCGACGATCACCGTCACTCTGCGGACTCCAGCACCGTGCCCAGGTCGGCCGACGGGTCGGCGCGGCCGACCGGCCCGCCATACGGACATGGCCGCGCCGGCGTCCTCCCTGGGGACGGCGGCGCGATATCCACAGGGTCTGGCGGCCCGCCACCTCGTTGGCCGACGCTCGTCCCACCTGGCGGGCACGCCGCCGGGGCACGGTGGCGCCAAGGCGCGCCGGCCGTGACGGCACGGTGAGGGGACCTGCGATGACGGGACGGGACGCCGGCGGGGCCACGGCGGCGGAGGCGGCGAGCGGGCGGCCAGCAGGCGCTCAGGCGGGGTCGGCCGCGACGACGGTCCTCGGAGGTTCTCGTGCTGCTGGACGGTGACTCCGTGACCGGCCGGGCGACGCAGCCCGTGAGCCTGGTCGCTCCCGACCGCTCGGGACCCGGGGCGCTGGTCGAGGCCGCCGGCCCGGCGGACGTCCTGCAGCTGCGGGTCGAGTCGGACGACGACGGCGCCGGGGTGTCACTGGGCCAGGCGCGGGCGCTGCTCGCGGGGGTGACCAGGCTGATGCAGGCCGCGGCGATGGCGGCGATCGGCCCGGCGTCCCGGTTCGCCGGGCGGCGTCCGGACGCGGTCAAGGCGTTCGTCGAGGAGGACGTCCGGTTCGTCCACGCCGAGGTGGACAGCCCGCTGCTCGCGGTCCACACCCGGCTCGACGACGGCCCGCCACCGCCGGTGGGCCGCGCGCGCCGGTCGGCCGACGCGTGGGCGGCAGGGCCGGTCCGGCTGGCGCCCTTCCAGCGCCGGGTGGGCACGATGCTCGCCGGCGCGCTGGTCGAGGTCGCCGACGCGGTTCGCGACCACCGCGCGGCCCGCCGCCCGCTGCCGCTGCCCGGGATGGAGAGCGGGCTGGACCACGCACCGCTGGCCCCGTCGCCGCTGGTGGCCCGCGGGGTCAGCGTCGACCTGTGCGACGCGCTGCTCGGGATGGTCGCGGCGCCGCGGGTCCGGATGCTGGAGCTGGCGTTCTACTGGGCGCCCCGGGCCGGCCTCGACACGCCGGCCGTCGTCCGCGTCGCGTTGCGCCGCGACGACGCCGACGCGCTGGCGGCGTTGCGCGCCCGGCTGGCCGCGCTGGCCGAGCGTCCCCGCACGGCAGTGTACGGCCAGGTCACCCGGCTTGATCGCGGCGACGCGGACGACGGCGGCGTCGCCACGATCCACGGCGTCGTCGGGCGGTCCACGCCGCGCACCGTCCAGGTCGCCGTGTCCGGTGCCGACTACGACGACGCGATCCGCGCCTACCGCACCAGGGAACCGGTCGTCGCGACCGGTCGGCTGCGCCGCCACGGCGGGGTGCACGTCCTGACCGGCCGGTTCAGCACCGCCAGCGGTGGCCCATGAGGCGACCCCGCCAGGCCCGGCGCTCCCGCGTCCGCGTCGTCTCGCGGGGACTCGGGCGCGGGGGCACGGGCGGACAGCGAGAGGCCTCGCGGGCCGGTTGCGGCGCCGGGTCGGCTAGCTCGGGTCCCAGGGGGAGCGGGGTCGGGTCGACGCCGGCGGCTCCGTCGCGGCCCACACCTTGCGCCACCGCGCCGGCTCGCCGCCACCCGGGGCGGGCACGGCGGCCCGGGAGCCGCCGAGCGGCGGGGTGGGCTGGTCGGGCCGCGGCAGCGACGCCCACCACGACGTCTCGCCCTCGGTGACGAGCCGGTCGACCTCGGCGGTCAACCGGGCGGTGAAGCCCCGCACGTCGTCGCCCGCGCCGGGCCGCAGCGGCCGGCCGAACCGCACCGACACCTCGGGACGGCCCGGCACCGGCCAGGATCGGCCCCGTGGCATCGCTGCGAACGTGCCCCGCAACCCGACCGGCACCACCGGCACCCCGGCGTTGATCGACAGGTAGGCCGCGCCGAGCTTGAACCGGGCCCGCGCCCCGTCCGGGGACCGGGTGCCCTCGGGGAAGATCACCAGGCTCCAGCCGTCGCGCAGCAGGTCCACCGGCGTCGTCGACGGCGCGCCTCCGCTGCGGTCGATCGGCACGGTGCCGAACGCCAGCGCCGTCGACAGGCCCCGCCACCGCGACTCGAAGAAGTAGTCCGCCGCCGCCGTCACCACGGTGCGTTCCCGCACCGCCGCCGGCAGGGCACACAGCAGCACCGTGGCATCCAGATGGCTCGCATGGTTCGCCACGATCAGCGCCGGCTCACCCAGGGCGGCGAACACCTCCGCGCCCTCGACCGTCCACGTCAGCTGGGAGTGCAGCAACGGATCCATGATCCCGCCGAGGAACGCCGACCGGGCCGCCCGCGCGGCCGGGCCACGCGCCCACGCCGTCGGGAACTCCCGGCCGGGAAGCGGCAGCCGGAAGTCCTCCGCGGACGCCGGCACCAGCCGCTGCCCGCCGAGCCGGAACCCGCGGGCCGCCTGCCGCAGCCCCACCCCGGGGCGGCGCGACGACGACGGCGCCCCGACCCGCACCGGCCGGCCCGACGCCCCGCTGACCCCGCTCACCGCACGTCCGCGATCGCGTGCGGCGGCGAGTGCAGGTAGGTGATCGACGGGTCGCGCCCGACCGTCCCCGACACCATCTCCAACGCGTCCGCGAACGTCGACGCGGCCCGGAAACCCATCCGGGCGCACGCCCGGCGGTCCCCACCGACCCAGACGACGTCACCCAGGTGGTCCATGCCATGGGTGGCCCAATACCACATGTAGAAGGGGTGAACACCGTGATAGGCATGCGACGTCCGGTACAGGTGGATGTACCACGGGTCCGTCGCGTACTGCTTCTCGAACTTCGCCTCGATCGTCGCCGGGTCCGTCGACTCGGCGAGGACCTCCTCGTAGAAGTCCACGTACGACGGATGGTGCAGCTGGGTGAACTCGGGCGTCACCGGGTGGTAAAGGATCATCGCGCCCTTGTGCCGGACCAGCGGCTTGTTCCGGTACATGTTGAAGAAGTAGCCGAGGCCCAGGCATGTCGCGAGGATCGGGTTCATCACCGCGTCGGAGTTGTACGGCCCGATGTACGGCAGCCCGACGATCAGCACGTCCGACTGGCCGTCGACCTCGACGAGCTGCTGGCGGTGCACCGATTCCAGCGTCTTCTCGTGCACCGCCTCGGTCTCGCCCGCGTTCACGGCGGTGACCGAGTAGTCGGCGACGATGTTCTGGAACAGCCGGTGCCGTTGACGGGTCGGCAGCTTCGGCAGCGCCGCCGTCATCCCGTACGCCATCGCCTGGTCCGCGCGCGACCACTCCCACTCGCGCTTCGTCAGGAACCCGTACTTCTCGGGGAACGCCTGGTTGTTCACCGTCGTCTCGACCGTGAAGATCTTCAGGTGTTCGGCGAGGAGCCGGCCCATCCGCCACGCCGACGAGTGCATCGCCGAGCGGGTGTGGTCCATGAACGAGTTCGAGTGCAGCATCGTGTGGCTGTTGTGGTGATGGCGCAGGCTGTTGTACGACGCCAGGCCGATCGGCACCGACTTGTGCCCACCGTCCATCGCCACGAGGTTCACGTTCACGTAGACCACCAGATCCGACTCGGCGGCCCGCCGGTTGATCTCGACGTCCTCGCCGTGGTCGGTCACCCCGACGTGCAGCAGGTTGTCGCGGTCCTCCGCGTCGTGGTTGTACAGATTGTCCGGCCAGAACGACCGGAACACCCGCTCCCCGACGACGTACTCGATCTCGGCCGCGGTCATCCGCCGGTGCAGCGCCGTCGCGACGATCAGCTGCACGTCGTCGACACCGGCCTCGGCGGCCAGCGTCAGCACCTGCTCGATGACCCGCCCACGGATGTCCGGGCGGCGCATCCGCGGCAGCGGGATCGACAGATCGTCGAACGCGATCGTCAGCTTCATGCCGGGGAACAGCAGCTCCCGCAGCGGCTCGCAGCCGTGCGGATGTTCCAGCGCGTCGGCGATCGCCGCGTCCACGTCCGGCACACCGGGCAGCGACTCCGGCGGGTACACCACACGCGTCCCCAACGGGAACTGCTCCAGCAGCAGACCCTCACCCTGGTGCACGAGCAGCGGGGGAGTCCGCTCGTCGACCTCGAGCACGAACCCCGGTCTCACAGCCACGTTCCCCTCGTCGCGGGCCCGCGCGCGCGGCACCTGCCGCCGCGTCGGGCTGTTCGGAAATCCTGCCCGGCCGCCGGCCGGGACCCGGCCGCGGCACCGCACGCCGACACCACGATGACGTATCGGGCATCGTCGGCGGCGGGCACCGCACCGTCCAGGCCGGTCATGCCGACATCGTCGGGTCGAACGCGACCTTCACCGCGCCGAGCCGGCCCGCCGACAGCGCGTGGTCCAGCGCCTCCCGCCACCGGCCCAGCGGGTACACCGCCGACACGACGCCGTCCAGCGGCGCCGACGCCGCCAGCTCGAACGCCCGGCCGAAATCGGACCGGGCCCGGCCCGGCCCGTCGACACCGACCCCCGCCGGCGCACCCGGCGCCTCCATCTGCAGCCCGCCACCGGCGGCACCCGCGGCGGCTGCGGGGCCGGTGCGTCCCGACGACGCGTACGTGCCGACGAGCTCCAGCTCCCGGTACCACAGCGGCGTCAGGTCCACCGACCCCGACGGCACCCCCGACAGCACGACCCGCCCCCCGGCCCGGGTCACCCGCAGCGCCGTCGACAGCGACGACGCCGACCCGGCGCAGTCCACCGCGATGTCGACCCCGCCGAGCAGGAACGGCCCGCCGAGCTCCGGCTCCGCGCGCAGCGCCCGCGTCGCCCGGCGGACACCGCCGAGCGCGTCCGACGGCGAGAGCACCTCGTCCGCGCCGAACAGGCGGGCGAGCTCCACCTGGCGGCGATGCTTCGCCACCACCGTGATGTGCCCCGCCGCGGTGTACGCCCGCAGCGCCAGCAACGTGAACAGGCCGACCGCGCCCGAGCCGATCACCAGGACCCGGTCACCCGGCGTGACCCGCGCCCGGCCCGCCGTGTGCACCGCCGTCGCCAGCGGCTCCACCAGCACTGCCCGCTCGTCCGACAGGTCGTCGGGCACCGGATGCAGCTGGCTGTGGTGCGCGACCATCGCCCGCGCCCAGCCGCCGCCGGTGTCCTTGCAGTACCCGGTCTGCAGCCCCGGCGCGACATGCCCGACCGTGACCCGGTCGCAGCGGCTCGTCAGCCCCGCCGCGCAGTTCGCGCACAGGTCCAGCCCGCGGGCGGCGCAGCCGAGCACCGGGTCGATCACGACCCGGCTGCCCGACGCGTGCACCGACCCGTCCGGCAGCGTCACAGCGGACTGCAACGTGCCGACGACCTCGTGGCCCGGCGTGAATGGCATCGACACCAGCGGCGAGAAGTAGAACGACGACTGGCCCGTCACCGTCGCCAGGTCCGACCCGCAGATCCCCGACAGCGCCGGGCGGACCGTCACCCAGCCCGTCCCGGGCAGCGCCGGGTCGCCCTTGTCGACGAGCCGCAGCGGCGCGGCCGACGTCGCCGCCGTCCCCGCGAGCCGCGGCACCCGGCTCGACAGCACCCGGGCCGCCGCGTACCGCGGCATCGACCGGTACAGCTCCAGCCCGCGGGTCACCGCGCACCCCCGTCCCGGCCCGCGGCCGCGCGCACGACGCCACCGGCGCCCTGGCCGGTCAGCGCCGCGGCGGCGGTCCGGGCCGCGTGGAACAACGACCGTTCCCGCTGCGACGGAGCGACCGCCCGCGGCTCCCCCGGCGTCGACGGCCATTCCTCGATCGCCCAGCCGGTCGCCTTCGCGAGCCGGAACAGCGCCAGGTCCGGGTTGACCGCGACCGGGTTGCCGACCGTACGCAGCATCGGGATGTCCGACTGCGAGTCGCCATACGCCCACGACGCCGACAGGTCCGCGCCGACCCGGCCCGCATAGTGGTCCAGGAACGCCGCCCGCGCGTCGCCGACCAGCGGCGACGACGCGAGCTTCCCCGTCAGCCGGCCATCCGCGCCGACCGTCAACGACGACGCGACGACCTCGTCGAACAGCGGCGCAAGCGGCCGGACCAGGAAGTCGACCGACCCCGTCAGCAGCACCGTGCGATGCCCCGCCTGCCGGTGCGCCCGGACCCGGCGGATCGCCGCCGGCTTCACCCGCCGCAGCAGCACGTCACCGGCGACCTCGTCGACGATCCGGGCCAGCTCCTCCGGGTCGGCGCCCTCGTAGCGGGCGTACACCGACCGGATCAGATGACCCCGGTCGGTCCGCTCCGCCCGCAGGTACCGCGGCAGCGCCGCCGCGAGGCCCGCGAGCTCCCGGGCCCGGCCCGCCGGCGCCTCGTCCGCGAGCCGCAGCCACAGATACGACTCGATCACCGTCGAGCTGACCAGCGTCCCGTCGAGGTCGAACACGGCCAGCGCGTCCGGGTTCGCCGGCAGGTTCACGCCGCTGCGCTTCGGCGGCGCCGGGTCCCGCGGCCGGCGCAGGATCGCGGTGACCGCCGGGAAATGCACTTCCTGCAGGTAGTGGTACCAGTCGTAGCAGGCCGGGTCGAAGTTGAAGTCGGCCCGGTCGGCCTCGTCGAGGCTCTCGTAGAGAGCCTTCGTCGCGTCGTCGACGTAGACCAGCTCCGCCTTCGTGTACGCCCGGTAGATGTCGGCGTAGCGGCGCAGGAACCCGATGCGGGACTCGAACCGGTCGAACTCCTCCGCCAGGCGGCGGACCTTCTCCGAGCGCGGCACGTGCTCGAGGACCCGGCCGGCCACGGACGCGACCCGTTCGCCGTTGCGCAGCTTCGCCTCCGCCGCCCGGGCGCCGGCGAACGGCCACTCCGGCACTGCGATCGGCCCACGGCCCCGCTTCGGCAGCGGATGCTCCTGGAAGTACTGGTGGACGTGCTCGTACAGCTCGCGGAACAGCAGCAGGTTACGGAACCCGGAGCAGACCGTGTAGTACGCCGGCTCGGCCGGCGGCGGGGTCCCCGCCGCGGCGAGGATCGCGTTGACGACCAGGTCCACGGGGATGATGTCGATCGCCGCGTCCGGGGACGCGGGGAAGTCGGGGAACTCGCCGCGGCCGTACGCCAGGATCAGCGGCTCCGCCATCTTGAAGCCCTCGATCCACCCCGGGAACGGCCGCGCCAGCGCCGACTCGATGATCGACGGCCGGACGATCGTCAACGGCAGCTCGCCGTGGGTGTCCTCCAGGAAACGCTCCGCGAGCGCCTTCGTGAACGTGTAGCAGTCCGTCCAGCCGAGGACCTGCGCCCGCTCCGCACCGGAGCGGACCAGCCGGTCACGCACCCAGGTGCGGCGGCGGTCCTCCGCGTCGCGGGACACCGACTGCGCTCCGGCCCGCAGATGCTTCGCCTGCGCCTGGGCGAGGAACTGCGCCGAGCGCTCCGGCGTCCGGGACGCGTCCTCCGCCGCCTGCCGGGCCCGGCCCGCGGCGGCCCGCTCGGCGGCGACGTCGACGTCGTGCGCGAGGCGCCCCTCGGCGATGTGCCCGGAACGCAGCCCGGCGACGTACGCCGTCGACACGTGCACCACATGCGGCGACCCGCCGCCGGCGCGGGCCGCCCGCAGCAGCTCCTGCACCCCGCCGATGTTCGTCGCGAACCCTTCGTCGAGCGGCGGGTCGAACGACACCTCACCGGCGCAGTGGATCACCACGTCGATGTCGGCGGGCAGGTCCGGTATCGCCGCCAGGTCGCCGTCCACGACCTCCACCCGGGCCGCGAGCCTGTCGAGGGCGCCCTCTCCGACAGCCTCCCGCAGCGCGGCGAACGCCGGCTTGCGCAGCTGCCGCCGCAACCGCGACGCCCCGTCCTGGCCGCCGCGGGGACGCACCAGCGCGACGACCCGGGTGTCCGGGAAGTCCGACAGCAGACGCTCCAACAGCGCCTCGCCGACGAACCCCGTCACCCCGGTCAGGTACACGCGCCTGCCCGCGAGCCGCTCCCGCAGCCCCACCGGTCACCTCGTCTCTGCTCCGCTTCGTCGCCCGCGCGCCGCCGCGGTGCCGTCCTCGCCCCCGCTCGGACGACACCTGCGCGCGCGAGCTCCTTCGCTCCGCCACCACCACCACACCGAACCATCCGCCAGGCACCTGCGGGCAACGGTAGGCGACGACGATCCGTGGCGATGTCCAGGCCACCGTCGGAGCCGAACCGTTCGCGCGCATGCTGCCCGAGCCGGAGTATGACCGAACCTTTTCCCTCGCCCTGCCGCGTACCGGCCAACGTCGACCGACGGCGGGCGCGGCGACGGGAAAAGGTCCGCCGGCCAAACTACCGGCCCGCCGTCGCGCCGGCGCCGGCACCCGGCCGGCGCCGTCCTCGCGGGCCGGCGGCCCGTGCCGCAGTCTCCCCCCGCGAGGCCCACCGACCGCGCAGGCCGGCCCCACCAGGCCGAACGTCGCCACCCCGCTCACATCGCCGCGCCCGCCATGCCCCGATGCGGGCGACATCTCCCCGCGGGCCGCCTCCCCGGCCCTGCGGCTCGCAGACCGCAGGCGGCGTCAGTCGCCGTCGGCGACGGCCGCGAGCGCCCGCACGAGCCGGGTCGCGGCTGACGCCAGTCCCCACTGCTCGGCCAGTGCCAGCACCCGGTCCGGATCGACCGGCGCGGCCGGCAGGGCGGTCCGCAGCGGCGCCAGCGGCACGTCCGCGACGACCCGCACCACCACCTCGGCGCGGTCCAGGTAGTCCCGGGCCGCCTCCAGCCGGCGGCGCGCCCCGGCCGGAAAGCCGTCCTGTGTCCCGGCGTCGAGCGCGGCCAGCGCCGCGGCCAGCGACCCGAACCGGGTCAGCAGCGCCGCCGCCGTCTTCGCTCCGATCCCCGCCACTCCGGGCAATCCGTCCGACGGGTCGCCGCGCAGCACCGCGAAGTCACCGTACGACCGGCCCGGGACGCCGTAGCGGGACGTCACCGCCGCCTCGTCGACGACGGCGAACTTGTCGACGGTGTACCGGACCCGGACCGGGACGTCGTCGCGGACGAGCTGGAACAGGTCCCGGTCACCGGTGAGCACGTCCACCGGCCCCGCCCAGCCACCGGCCGGCGGGCCCGCGTCCGGCCCCGGGTCGCGGCCGGCCCAGCCGTCCTCGGCGCCGTACGGGAACCGGGTCGCGAGCGTGCCGATGACGTCGTCGGCCTCGAACCCGGCGGCCTCGGCGCGGGCGATCCCGAACGCGTCGAGCATCGCGTCGATGACCGGCAGCTGCGGTGTCAGCTCGTCGGGCACCTCCTCGACCTGCACCCCGCCCACGTCCGCCCCCTCGGCGCGCGCGCCGCCGCCGCCAGCCGCACCGCCGGTGGTCTCGGGCGGGACCGGGGAGGCGGGCACCGACGCCGGCACGTCGGCCGGGTCGAGCACCTCGGCGACGCGGTGCGCCTTGTAGGACGGGACGAGCTCGACGCGGAACGCCGGGCGCCAGTCCGCGTCGAAGCAGCACACCAGGTGCTGCGGCCGCAGCTCCAGGATCTGGCGGGCGAGCACGTCGAGCAGGCCCCGCACGGCGTTCACCGGCGTCCCGTCCGGCGCGGTCACCGACCGCGGCACCCCGTAGAACGCCCGGAAGTACAGCGACGGCGTGTCCAGCACCGCCAGCCCGCCGCCCCGCTCAGTCCCATCCACACCGCCCACCCTGGCACAGGCCCACCCCGACCAGCGCCGTCGGCGCGAACCACCACCCCCGACGACCGGCAGGTCGCCCCGGCCGTCGCCGGCGCGGACGGCGCCCGGGCGTCACCTTCAGGCCCCGCCAACCCCCCCATAGGTGCCATCGCGGGGGGCAAATACGCGACAGCCCGTCGCCGCCGCGGCCCGGCAGGCATCGGCCCACGCCCGGCGGCGACCGGATCACCGCCCGGCGGCCCGGCCGCCAGGCCCTACGCTGCCGGATGTGCTGGAGGACCTGGACCGCCACATCGTGCAGCTGCTGTGCGCCGACGGGCGGATGAGCTTCACCGACCTCGCCAAGGCGACCGGGCTGTCGGTGTCCGCGGTTCACCAGCGCGTCCGCCGCCTCGAACAACGCGGCGTGATCATCTCCTACGCCGCGCGGGTCGACGCCGCCGAGATCGGCCTGCCGCTGACCGCGTTCATCTCGATCAAGCCGATCGACCCGTCGCAGCCCGACGACGCCCCCGACCGGCTGCGTCACCTCGCCGCGATCGAGGCCTGCCACTCCGTCGCCGGCGAGGAGAGCTACCTGCTCAAGGCCCGCGTCGCCGCCCCCGCCGACCTGGAGACCCTCCTGCAACAGGTCCGCGCCGCCGCGAACGTCTCTACCCGCACCCTCGTCGTCCTGTCCACCCCCTACGAGTCCCGCCCCCCGGCGCTGTAACCCGACCGCGGTGGCCGCCGTGCGGCGCACCACCGAACGCGCGCTGCACGACATCCTCCCCGCGTCCGTTCCGTCGCCGTCCAGACGCGCCCGGCTCCGCAGGCAGCGGCGGTCACGGGGCCAGGGGGCGGTTCGGCACCACCGGCAGCAGCACGGCGCAGTAGGAGCCCCCAGTCACCTTCCAGGCACCGGCGCCGGCGAGGTCGAGCGGACGCCGTCCGGCTCGACCTCGCGCCGGCGCCGGTGCCTGGGGCCGGGCGCGGCCCGCTCTGAGCGCGGCGCTGTCCAGGCAGGACACGCGGGTCCGAGCCATCCGGTTCGTCCGGCTCGGCGACACGGCAGCCGGCAACCCCGCACCGCTGTTCCTCAGCCCGACGAAAGCCGCGACGACGGCGCGCATCGAGCTGCTCACCGCCGACGGACAGCGGGACGCGACCGTACCCGTCGACCTGCGGTTCATCCTGACCAGCAGCCGACGGAAGGTCACGACGGCCAGCTACCGCGGTGCGCGGAGCGCCGTGCTGCGCTGCCCGACCGTGCCCTGACCCGCCCCGCCCCGTTCCCTCACCCACAGTCACAAACGCCACGATGAATGTTCGCCGGGGTCGGCCGGTGGGCCGGCCGACCCGGCAGATCCGGCCCGCGGGGGAGCGGGCGCAACCCGTATGGGAACGGACAGGACGGGCACTCCCGCCCACCAGATCCGTTCCGTCCAGCACACTGGGACCGTGACACCGCCGTCCGCCGCCTCGACGCGCACCGGCCCGCCACCCTCGGTCCCGCGCCGCCCCGGCCCCGCGACCCAGGGACCGGCCCCCGGCGTCGCCACCACCCGCCGGCCCCGGCGGCGCCCCCGGCCGCCGCGGCCCGGCACGCTCGTCCGCGCCGCGGCCGCGCTCGCCGCCGGGATCGTCCTCTACCTGGCGTTCCCCCCGGTCGGCGCGTGGCCGCTCGCGCCCGTCGCCGTCGCCGGGTTCACGCTGCTGGTCCGCGGCCGGTCGCTGTGGTCCGCCTACCGCGTCGCGTTCCTGTTCGGCCTCGGGTTCTTCCTGCCGCTGCTGCGGTTCGTCGCGTTCGTCGGCGACGACGCCCTCTACGCCCTCGCAATCGGCGAGGCCGCGATCCTCGCCGTCGCCGGCCCCGCGACCGTCCTCGCGCTGCGGCTGCGCGCCGGCTACGCCTGGGCCGCCGTCGGCTGCGTCTGGGTCGGCCAGGAGGCGCTGCGCGGCCGGGAGCCGTTCGGCGGGTTCCCCTGGGGCCGGCTCGCGTTCAGCCAGCCCGCCAGCCCCTACACCCCGCTCGCCGCGGCCGCCGGCGCCCCCGGGATGACGTTCGCCGTCGCCGCGACCGGCGCCCTGCTCGCGCTGGCCCTGCACACCCTGCTGACCACCGGCCGGGCGACCCTCGCGACCCGCCTCGGCGTCCCCGCCGTGCCACCCACCCCGGCCGCGACCGCCACCGACGCCGCCCCCCAGCACGCCGTGCCCGCCCAGCGGGCCGGCGAGCCACCCACCGGCCGCACCCGCCACCGGGCCGGCCGGACGCTCGCCCTCGGCGCCGCCCTGCCCGCCGCCGGCATCGCCGCGATCGCCGCCGCCGGCCTCACCGTCCCGCTGCCCACCGGCGCGCAGGACGGCACCCTGCGGATCGCCGCGATCCAGGGCGACGTCCCCGAACCCGGCGGCCTCAGCGCCCTCGGCGAGAAGTTCCAGGTCACCCGCAACCACGTCGACGAGACGCTGCGCCTCGCCGCCGACGTCGACGCCGGCCGCACCCCCCGCCCCGACCTCGTCGTCTGGCCCGAGAACTCCTCCGACGTCGACCCGTTCGTCGACCGCCGCGCCGCCGCGCTCCTCGACGAGGCCGCCCACGCCATCCAGGTCCCGATCATGCTCGGCGCGGTCCTCGACGGACCCGGCGCCGGCCACGTCCGCAACGCCGGCCTCGTCTGGACCACCGACGGCTGGGCCGGCCAGCTCTACGTCAAACACAAACCCGTCCCGTTCGCCGAGTACCTCCCCGGCCGCGACGTCCTGCAGAAGGTCATCACCCGGTTCGCGACCGAGATGCCCAGCGACTTCGTCCACGGCACCGGCCCCGCCGTCCTGCCCGCCGCCGGCACCACCATCGGCGACGTGATCTGCTTCGAGGTCGCCTACGACGGCAACGTCCGCGCCTCCGTCGACCAGGGCGCCCGGCTCGTCGTCGTCCAGACCAACAACGCCTCCTTCGGCCGCAAGGGCGAATCCGAGCAGCAGCTCGCCATGACCCGGATCCGCGCCGTCGAACACGGCCGGGCCACCATCCAGGTCTCCACCAGCGGACAAAGCGCCATCGTCACCCCCGACGGCACCGTCCTGTCCCAGACCGGGCTGTACGAACCAGGCATACTGACCGCCGACCTTCCCCTGCGCACCAGCCGCACCCTCGCCGACCGGGTCGGCGCGATACCGGAGGCGGTCGCAACCGCTCTCGCGGCTGCGGCGATGATGGCGGGGATCGTCATCGGGCGCCGGCGACCACGGCTCCCGGCCGGCACCGGGCAGCCCAGCCCCGACGCCACCCCGCGGGACACCCCCGCCCCGCGGGCAGCGCAGCGGCCCGCGGGGCCTGCCCCTGAAAGGAGCCGTGTGGACGCCCACCGGGTAGTCGTCTGCATGCCGACGTACAACGAACGGGAGAACCTCACCCGCACAGCCCGGCGGCTGCGCGGGGCCAACCCGACCGTCGACCTGCTCGTCATCGACGACAACAGCCCCGACGGCACCGGCCAGATCGCCGACGAGCTCGCCCGCGAGGACCCACGGATCCACGTCCTGCACCGCGCCGGCAAGTCCGGCCTCGGCTCCGCCTACATCGCCGGCTTCTCCTGGGCGCTGCGCCACGGCTACGACGTCATCGTCGAGATGGACGCCGACGGCTCCCACCAGCCCGAGGAGCTACCCCGCCTCCTCTCCCGGCTCGCCACCGCCGACGTCGTCATCGGCTCCCGCTGGGTCCGCGGCGGCCAGGTCCGCAACTGGCCGCGGCGCCGGCTCGTCCTGTCCCGCGGCGCCAACGTCTACGTCCGGGCCGCCCTCGGGATCCCGCTGCGCGACGCCACCGCCGGCTACCGCGCCTACCGCGCCGACGTCCTGCGCGCCCGCGACCTCGACGCGATCCAGTCCCAGGGCTACTGCTTCCAGGTCGACCTCGCGTGGACCGCATGGCGCGGCGGCTACCACGTCGCCGAGGTACCGATCACCTTCGTCGAACGCGAACGCGGCGCATCGAAGATGAGCCGCTCCATCATCATCGAGGCGTTCTGGCGGACCGCCCTGTGGGCGCTCGTCTCCGGTCGCCGCGGCCCGGCCGCCCGGCCGGCAACGGCCACCCCGGTCAGCGTCCCCGCGCCGGCGACCGAGCCCGCCCTCGTCTCCGCGACCGCCGGTGCCGCCGCGCCCACGCAGGCCGCCCAGCCGGCGATCGCCAGCACCGGACCGTCGGCCGCGGCCACCGGGTCGCTGTCGGCGACGTCACCCGGCGCCGCCGGCGCCGGCACGAACGCGGCGACGCTGCCCACCCGGGACAGCATCGACATCGACCCGAGCCTCGCCTGAACCCACTGCGCGGCGGCGGGCCGCCTCGCCGGGGGCCTGCGCACCGGCGAGGCGGCCCGGGCTCCCGGCGGGTCGGTGTCGGACGTGCCTCGGCCGTCGCGCAGGTCGGCCAGCCGCGGGGCCTACGCCTGGCGGCCGGGGACGCGGGGCGTCCCGGGCAGCAGAAAGGGGCGCGGCCTCGACGCCACGCCCCTTCGTGGCCGCGTCCGCTCCTACGCGTCCGACGGCCTGCACCTACCTCGGTGCGATCCGCATGCTCCGCTGCGCGCACCCCACCCGCGGGCCGCGACCTGCTGTCAGCTCGCCTGGCGGCTGTCCCCACGCAGGACGGCCAGGCGCTCCGCCAGGACCTCTTCCAGATCCGCCGTCGTCCGGCGCTCCATCAGCATGTCCCAGTGGGTACGCGGCGGCTTCGCCTTCTTCGGCTCCGGCCGCTCCCCGTCCACGATGACGGACGCCTCGCCACACACCCGACACTCCCAGACCGACGGCACCTCGGCCTCGGCCGCGAACGGCATGGTGAACTGGTGGCCGTTCGGACAGTCGTACGAGGCGGTCTGCCGCGGAGCAAGCTCCGTGCTGCGGTCAGTCTCGTAGGACACCGCGCCGAGACGGCTGCCCCGCAGAACGCGCTCGCCCATAGAACCCCTCCGAGCGTTGATAACCGGTGTCTCACTGCTTTGAACGACGGAGCCAGCCGAGACGTTCCCACAACGGAAGGGTCGATGACGAGACCGTGGCCACACTAAGTGTTCGCACGCTCACGTCCATTACACCGCAAGCCGGCGGCCGAACGCACCTCGGCCTGCTCGCCCTCGCCCGCTGCGCCGTCGGCGCCGCCGCCCTCGCCCGGCCCGTCACCGCCCTGCGCGCCACCGGCGTCGACCGCGTCACCGCCGAGAAAACCGCCTGGGCCGCCCGCCTCCTCGGCGGCCGCGACCTCGCCCTCGGTGGCGGCCTCCTGCACGCCCTCGCCCGCCGCCACCCCACCACCGGCTGGGTCTGGGCCGGCCTCGTCGCCGACGCCGTCGACGTCGCCGTGCTGTCCACCGCCGCCGCCCGCCGGCAGATCTCGCCGACCACCGGCACGCTGGCCGCCTCCCTCGGCGCCGCCGGCGTCACCTGGGCCGCCCCCGCCCTCCTCCACGCGGCCGGTGCCGAACAGGCCGAACAGGCCGAGCCGGCCACGGCCGTCATCGACTAGCGGCCGTCCGGTCAGCGGGCCGTTCCCGTCAGCAGCCGTTCGGTCCCTCTGCCTGTCCCGGGCTCCGGCGCCGCGCCTTCCGACGTGTGGGGCACAAAACGGCCCGTTTTGTGCCCCACACGTCGGACACGACGGAAGCCCCGCGGCGCCTTGATCAGGAGCGGCCGGTCGGCCAGGCATCGACGCCCCGCCGGCCGCGCCGAACCGGGCGACCCAGCGGATCGCTGTGACACACCCCCCGCGCCTGTCACAGCGATCCGCCCAGCCGCTCCGGACCACGTCCACGGTCCGACTGCCACGCAGCGTAGACGGAGCACCACCATCCGTCTTGCGTGCTACCACTGGTCGTCACCACGGACTGACGGCCGTATGACCAGCCGGCCAGCCACCGCTGCCCGGCGCCGGCGAACCACGATGACCAGGACGGGGACGGAAAGGGAGACGGTGCCCGCCTGCCTCCGCTGCTGGCCGCACGGCGCCCGGCCGGAACCGCACCCGCCCCGGCGAGAACGGGAATGACCGAACCCGCCCGGCCGCTGCATCATGGGACGACACGGTCGGCGCCCCAGCCCCTCATCGAGGGACCGGTCCCAACAGGACAGCCACGCCCGGCCGACGCCAGCAGGACCCGGCGACGCCGAGGTGGACACACCGCCGCCGCGCACCGCCCGCGCACCTGTGCCCGACCCGATCCGCGAGCTCGCCGCTCACCGTCCCAGCGACGCGACGTCGCCCGCCGACAGGAGCACCATGACCGACAGCCAGGGCGCCACCCCGCCCACCGCTGACAAGGTCGTCCACACCGACGCCGAGTGGCGCAGCCGCCTCGACCCGGCCCGCTACTCCATCCTGCGCCAGGCCGCCACCGAGCGACCCTTCACCGGCGCCTACACCTACTCCAAGGAGACCGGCACCTACCTGTGCGGAGCCTGCGGCAACCCGCTGTTCGCCTCCGACACGAAGTACGACTCCGGCAGCGGCTGGCCCAGCTTCTACCAGCCGATCACCGAGGGCGCCGTCGAATACGTCCAGGACACCTCCCATGGCATGGCCCGAACCGAGGTCCGCTGCGGCCGCTGCGGCTCCCACCTCGGACACGTCTTCGACGACGGCCCCGCGCCCACGGGACAGCGCTACTGCATGAACAGCCTCGCCCTGGACCTCGAGACCACCGACAACGCCTGAGCCAGCCGCACCACCGGGGCCGCCTGCCACCAGGCGGCCCCGCGGCATGTCCGGCCTCGGGAACGTACCGGCCCCGTCCGCCGCTCGCAGCCGCCGGGACCGACTCCACCATCCACACGACGCGCACCAGCCGCCACCCCGAACGCTCCACCTGTGGACAACGCCGCCCTGTCCACACCCCGACGGCCAACGTTTCCCCAGCGCCCCGCCCGCCCCCTAACGTGACCCACCGGAGGACCACCCAGGCGCACCAACCAGCACAGCCCCACGCGCAACCGGCACCCACCCGGCGCCGGTCCCCGCACTGCTGGCAGACAAGGGGGCGTTCCACCGCACAGCGGGAGACGCCATGAGCAAGCACCGCGGCCCCCGAACCCGGCCACGGACCACCCTCACCATCGTCGGCACCACCACGAGCCACCACCACACACGGCCGGCACCCAACGACAACCCGGCCCGGCTCCTCGACACCGACCACGAACTGAACCGCCTCTGCGACCAGTTCCAACAGCGCTACGCCACCCTCGTCGACACCACCATCACCGAACACGGCTGGGCCCTGCAGAGCGTCCCCGGCGACCCGTGCCTGCCGCGCCACCTCTACACCATCGGCCTCACCGACCACGACCATCCCGAACTCGTCATCGTCGGGCTGCGCACCCCACCCGCCGTTCGCCTTCTCGACGCCCTCGGCGAACAGGTCCGTGCCGGCGCCCGCCTCACCAGCCGCCGCCAGTGCACCGACCTGCCCGACTGGCCCCGCCTCGCCCTCCTCGACGTCGACCCGGGCGTCTCCGCCGAACTCCTCACCCTCGCCAACCGCCGCTACCAGACCCCCGACGGCCCACCCGTCGACGCCCTCCAGGTCGTCTGGTGCGACCCGACCGGCCACCTGCCGTGGGACCCCGGCTGGGTTCTGCCCCACGACACGCAGCCGATCCTGTACCACCCGCTCGACCCCTTCGGCCCCCTCGACGACGAGGACGACATCCACCCACCGCCGCACCACGCCCCCTGAACCCACCGGCGGGCAACCCCCCGGCACGAGCCACACACGGCACCGGCCGGGGGAGTGATCCCTACAGTGGCCGCCATGCCACGGACCGAGCCGACCCGCCTGCCCGACCTGATGTCCCACGACCGGGCCGACCTCGACCGGTTGCTCGCCTCCACCGTCGTCGGCCACGTCGGATTCGTCGACGACGGCCACCCCGTCGTCCTGCCCACCGCCGTCGCCCGCTGGGACGACCGGCTCCTCATCCACGGCTCCACCGGATCCCGATGGTTGCGCACCGTCACCGCCGGCTGCCCCGTATCCGTCTCCATCACCACCGTCGACGGCGTTCTCGTGGCCCGCTCCGCCTTCGAGTCCGCGCTCCTCTACCGCAGCGCCGTCCTGTTCGGCTCCTTCACACCTGTCACCGGCACCGACAAGGAGACCGCCCTCGACATCCTCACCGACCGGATCATCCCCGGCCGCGTCGCCGAACTACGCCGCCCGACCGCCCGCGAGCTCGCCGCCACCCAGCTGCTCGCCATGCCCATCCGCGACTGGTCCCTGCGCATCCTCGACACCTGGCCCGACGACCAAACCGACGACGTCGACGGCCCCGCCTGGGCCGGCCACGTCCGCATCGGCCCCCCATCCCTCACCGTCCACCCCGCTCCGGATCTGCGACCCGACATTCCGACGCCCGCGTCCGCCACCGCAGTCACCGGCATCCACTGACCCGGCCGCCAGACCGCCGCGGCCGCTCCCAACCGCGTGCGGCCCACCGGCTCATCCCGGTCCGCACACACCGACCCGCGGGGGAGTATCAGGCCACCATCACCGCAAACGCCCAGCTCGCGGCCGAAGAGGGACACAGTGACCGACGACCCTTGGCACACCGAACGCCTCGACCTCGACGCCTACCTCACCCGCATCGGCGTCCCCGTCCGGCCCCCGTCCCGCGCAGCCCTCGACGAACTGCACGAGGCCCACGTCCGCACCTTCACCTTCGACAACATCGACGTGCTTCTCGACCAACACCCCGGCGTCAGCCTCGACGCCGTCCAGGACAAGTTCGTCCACCGCGGCCGAGGCGGCTACTGCTTCGAACACGCCACCCTGTTCGCCGCCGCGACCCAACGTCTCGGCTACGCCACCGAGCGCCGCCTGGGCCGCGTCGGCGACCCCGCAGCCAGCGCCCGCACCCACTGCGTCGTCCTGGTGACCGTCGACGACGAGCCGCTGCTCGCCGACCTCGGCTTCGGCCTCACCCTCCTACGCCCCATCGCCCTGAAAGACCAGGCCACCGAGGACCACGGCGGATGGGCCTACCAGGTCCGCCGCACCGCCGTCGGCATCGGAAACGGCTGGGAGCTACGCCGCGCCCACAACGAGGGCTGGGAGCTCATGCACACCCACGACGAACTCCCCGTCCACCCCGACGACCTCGTCTGCGGCCACCACTTCACCAGCACCTTCCCCACCAGCCATTTCCGCCACACCCTCATGGTCACCCGCCACACCCACCCCGGCGAACACGTCACCGTCACCCACGGCGCCGTCACCATCCGACGCCCCGGCCAGCCCACCGAACACCGCCCCATCGACACAGCCGAGCTTGCCCAGCTGCTCCGCCAGCTCGACGTCCCCCTCGCGGGCGAGGAGGAACAGCGCCTCCTCGCCCGTGCCGCCCAGCTGCGCGCCACCGACAGCGAGAGCTGAACACCGCCCCGGGAACCCGGGGGAGAAGCGCCCAACCCGACCGCCACCACCGCCTCGCTCACCTACACCGCCGCCCTCGCTGGCGCGCTCTGGGCCGGTTTCGAAGGCCACTGGTGGCTTGCCACGAACACGTAGCCGCCCTGCGCGCCATCATCGCCCACATCGACTGACCGCCCGAACAAACCTCACCCAGCGCTATCGAGGCCCACCAGCATCGAGGCGACCGACAGCCCGCCGGGCAGCCATCAGGCCACGCCACCCAACCTGGACGCAGCCCGGCTCAGCTGGCCATCGGCACCGCCGGCCCCGACACCGACACCCCCCCGACCGCCGGAACATCCACCGTCACAACACCCGGACGCCCCAGGTCCTGCCCCTGAAAAACCGTCAACCGCGCCGGCGGCGTGACCAACCCCAACGCGCGCAGATAACCACCCAGCGCAGCCGCCGCCGCGCCCGTTGCCGGATCCTCCACCACCCCACCCGGCGGAAAAGGATTCCGAGCGTAAAACGTCGCCTCGTCCGCCCTGAACACCAACTGCACCGTCGTCCACCCTCGCGACGCCATCAGCGCCGCCAACCCATCGAAGTCGTAGTCCAACGACGCCAACCGCTCCCGCGAACCCGCCGCCACCACCGGATGAAAAGCCCCCGCATAACCCACCCTCGGGGGCAGGTTCGGATCCAGATCCTCCGGCGCCCACCGCAACGCCACCAACAGCTCCGCCAACACCTCCACCGGCAGCGGCTCCACCCTGGGCGGCACACTCGTCAACATCGCCACCACCCCCACGCCCGGCACCACGGCCGTACCCACCTCCACCGGCCCCGCCGCCGTATCGAACACCACCACACCCGTGCCATGCCGATCCGCATAGGCCACCGCCGACGCGATCGTCGCATGACCACAGAACGGCACCTCCGCCTGCGGACTGAAATACCGCACACCAAACCGGCCGCCACCCCGGGCGTTCAGGAACGCCGTCTCCGAATAACCCACCTCGGCCGCGATCCGCTGCATCTCAGTCGCAGACAGCCCCGAGGCGTCCAACACGACCCCCGCCGGATTCCCCCCATCCGGCGACGACGTGAACGCCGCATACCGCAACACCTCGACGCCCACCACGCCACCTCCATCCCACGACCAACCCCGCCAGGCCGCACCGCACCGCACACACCGGGCCAGCTGCCCGCGACAACACAGCTACCAGACCCGCACGCCCCGAGCAGGCCAAACGCCCCGAACAAGTCCACCCAACCGCCCACCCCGCGCGCCGCGGAACACTGCCAGGCGTGCCACTGCCGCCTCCCGCGAAGGAGGCGAGAGATCTACAGCAAGGCCGCCCCGAGCCGCTGGCACAGATCCCCTCGCGCCATCGGCTGTGGGGCCGAAGCGGGTCTGCGCAGCCCCACAGCCCCACAGCCCCACAGCCGATGACGCGATCCCGCGGCCACGCCTACAGCTCGAAAACCCCGCCACGCCAGCAGTTTCAGCACTCTCCCCCAAGCGCCGATAAGGAACATTATGTCAAGTACAGGGGAGTCGGGCGTTTGATCGACGCCGGCGCCTGCCGCCGCCGATCCGCCGGCGGCAGCCAGCGGCGGATCGGCGGCGGCGTCGGCAAGCGTTGCCGACGAATCCGAACCGCCGTCCACATGTGGAACGCCGATCGCCAGGCATCCAAGTCGATCTTGCCTCGGCCGGCGCGTTCTTTTGATCTTCAAGATCAAACTGGCCGGTGTCCGCACGTCAACAGCGTTGATTATCTTGGTCAAGACAGGGCATTGAGGCCGAGCTGTCCCGGTGCGCAGCCGGCCAGGCGGGACCCGCCACCCGCGATGGACTGTCGGCGGTGTGTGGCAGATTGCGGGCATGCCGGAACGCCCTCCTGTGCCGCGCGAGATGGTCAGCCGCCTGAGCGCACTCATGGCGGCTTTTCCGGAATGCGTCGAGGAGGACGCCTGGACGGGCGTGCGCTGGCGGGTCGGGCAGGCGACCGTCGCGCACGTGTTCGGCGGCGAGGACCAGCGCTTCCGGATCACGTTCCGGGCCGAGCTGAGTGAGGTGATGGCATTCGAACGGCTCGGCAGTCCCTACTTCAAGGCTTCCTGGGGCGAGAACGTCGTCGGCCTGCTGGTAGGCGACGCGTCGGACTGGGAGGAGCTCACCGAGCTGCTGACCGACTCGTACTGCCTCCAGGCCCCGGCGCACCTTGCCGAGCGGGTTCCCCGGCCCGACCTGACAGACCGCCAGCCCGACAGCGTCTAACGCCACCCGGGCGACGGCCGGCCGCACAGTGCCCGCCGCGGGCCGCGCCCGCTGACCCCAGACTGAACGCCTGTCGCGTCTCCCCCGGCCGGGCCTCCAAGCAACCAGGCCCACCGACGAGGCAGCCAGGCAGTGCCGGCCCGATGGCGACCGTGGGTGTCGGTCCGGGTTGGGTTCGGTCCGTCCTCGGCCGGGGTAGGCGGTGAGCCTTGTTACGGTGCCGGCATGAGGCTTCTGGACGGACGGGCGATGGCGGCCGAGATCGGCCGGGGCGTCGTCGACGAGGTCGCGCACCTCGCCGAGTCCGGCGTGACACCGACGCTGGCCGTCGTCCTGGCGGGTGCCGACCCGGCGGCGCTGTCCTACGTGCAGGTCCTGGAACGCACCGCGAGCCGGGTCGGCGTCACCGTCCAGCGCCACGACCTCGCCGCCGACGCGGGCACGCTCGCCGCCACCCTTGACCGGCTCGCCGCCGACCCGGCGGTCCACGGCGTGCTCGCGCAGACGCCGCTGCCCGTCGGCATCACCCCGGGAGAGGCCGGCAGCCGCATCCCGCCGCGCAAGGACGTCGACGGCATGAACCCCCTGAGCCTCGGCCGGCTCACGCTCGGACTGCCCGCATTCGCCCCGGCGACCGCCGCCGCGGTCGTCGAGGTGCTTCGCCGCGGCGAGGTCCCGATGTCCGGCGCGCGGGCCTGCGTGATCGGCCGCAGCGCCGTCGTCGGCAAACCCGCCGCCCTGCTCCTGCTCGCCGAGGACGCCACGGTGACGCTGTGCCACTCGCGGACGAAGAACCTGACGACGATCGCGCACGACGCGGACATCGTCGTCGCCGCGGTGGGCCAGCCGCGGCTCGTCGGCGCCGGCTTCGTCCGTCCCGGTGCCGCGGTGGTGGACGTCGGCACCACGGTCACCGATGCGGGAGTCACCGGCGACGTCGACGCCGACGCGATCGCCGGCGTCGCCGGGGCGCTCACGCCCGTTCCCGGCGGGGTCGGCCCGGTCACCACGATGCTGCTGTTCCGGCACACCGTGCAGGCGGCGCTGCACGCCGATCGCTGACGCCTGCGCCGGCCCTCTCCCCCGCTGCGCGCGGCCAGTGTTGATCATGTCGATCGACGGCGGCTCGTCAACGGCGTAGACAACGGTGCGGCAGGCGGGAAAGGGCGGTACCGGGCGATCCCCACCGACGACGCGCCGGGCAGTAGACCGGAGTAACTCGGCTACGGCTCGGTGGGCGCCGGTGACACCGGCAGGGCGGGCGCGGCGGCCGGTGCCATGGGCTCCCCCGCCGCACGCGCGCCGGCCAGGTCGACGGGACCAGCGCCGGCGGTCACGGCGTCGACCGGCACGGGCATGGCGTCCACGGGTATAGGGGCGGCGAGGTGTACCCGGTCGCGGCCGGCGGCCTTCGCCCGGTACAGCGCCGCGTCGGCGGCTCCCACGGCGGCGGCGAGCCCGCCGGGCGGCCCGCAGGCCGCGACGCCGACCGAGACCGTCACGGCCACCGCCTGCCCACCGCCACCGCCGTCGACGCCACCGGTGGCGGTGGCGGTGGCGGTGGGCGGCCCGTCGAGCGGGCAGCGGATCGCCGCGACCTGGTGGCGGATCCGCTCGGCGACGTCGGCGGCCGTCGGCAGGTCGACGTCGGTGAGCAGGACGACGAACTCCTCGCCGCCGAACCGGCCGACGAGGTCCCAGGGCCGGGTCGCGGCGCGCAGCGCGTCGGCGACGGCGACCAGCACCGTGTCGCCGAACAGGTGGCCGTGCCGGTCGTTGACCTGCTTGAAGTGGTCGATGTCGACGAGCAGCACCGACAACGGCCGCCCGGAACGTCGGCTGCGCGCGAGCTCGGCCTCGGCGACCTCGCTCCACCAGGTCACGTTCGCGAGACCGGTCTTCGGGTCGGTGCGGGCGGCGGCCAGCAGCTCGTCGGGCGGCAGGCTGCCGGCCAGCAGCAGCACCGGGGGCACCGCGGCGAACAGCAGCAGCGGGTTCGTGGCCCACAGCGCGGCGATCGCCACCCCGGAGCACAGCCGGGCGACGTCGACCCGGGTCGACGGCCGGCGCACAGCTCGCCAGCGCAGGCCCCGCCCGCAGCCGGGCACCGTCGCGGGACCGGTGGCCGCGTGGGCACGCCACCAGCCCGGCCAGCCAGGACCACCGGCGGCCGCAGCCACGGCGTCCGCCGGGTGCCCGGCGGCGTGCCCGCCCGCCGCCGCGGCGACGGCGGCCGGGATCTGGCTGGGGATCCGGCCGGCCGCCGCGGAGGGCCGCGGGCGGGTGGCGGCGGCGGGAAGGCGGCCGGTGAGCGCCGGCCCGCTCGGGTCGGGAGGCGCCCCCTCGCAGGCGTCGACCGGGGAACGCGTGGAAACGCGGCGGCGGCGCGCCGACCGGCCCGGCGACGCGAGCAGCACCCGGCGGGCCACCGGGTAGCAGAGCGCGGCGGCGGCCACCACCGCGAGCCGGCCAGGCGAGCCGACGAGGCTCTCCGCGGTGTAGGGGCCGTCGCTGGCTGCCAGCAGGCCATGCAGCCAGGACGCGACCGCCCCGGCGGCGCCGAGCGCGGCCGCCTCATAGGCCCGTCGCCGCCCGCCCCCAGCCGCCCGCGGGCGACCGGCCACCGCGGGCCGGGCGGCCGCCGGGCGGTCTTCGCGCGGCCGCGCCGCGCGCGTCGACGGGATGGCCACGCCCGCCGTCGGGTCATCATCGGGCGTGGCCGCGTTCCTCCCGCCGGGCCCTAGCGCGGCCAGGCACAGCGGCAGGTGGGTGACGAGGGCGTAGACCGGCGGCAGCAGGAGCGCGATCGGCAGCGTCCAGATCTCCCGCAGGTCGTCGTGTGCTCGGGCGCCTGGGCGGCGGCCGGCGACGAGCACGAGCGCGGCCAGCGCGAGCAGGGTGCCGAAGGTGACGACGTCGGTCCACCGGACGAGGGGATCGGCCAACCAGTGCGCGGTGAGTCCGACCCAGACGACGCCCACGACCGTCATCCGCCAGCCCGGCCAGGTGACCGGCCGGGCACTTCCCCGCGTCCGCGTCCCCGGGTCCGGTCCGACCGCGGCCGCCACCGGGAGCCTGCTCGGCGCGCCGGGCCGAGGCAGCAGCGGCGGCGGGTCGGGCGCGCGGCGGAGGTGGCCGCCGTCGGGCAGCCCGCGCGCGGACGCCCCGACGACGGCCGCCGCGGGCGGGCGGGGCCGGCAGCCGGGTGCGCGGCCGGCGGGCGGCACGGCGGCCGGGGTCCGCACGGGTGCGCGGCCGGGACCGGTGGTGGGCTGGACGGCCGGCAGTCCCGTCGGCGGGGTGTCGACGACCCAGCCGACGTCGCCGAGGTCGAGCGCGGGCGCCTGGTCCGGCCCGGGCGGCGACCGGCGCGGCCGTGCCATGATGTCCGTACCGGTGGCGGGACCACGGCGCAGCGGGTCCGTCATCCAGGTCCACGTGCCGGGCCAGCAGGCGCGCAGCGCCGCTCCCAGCCGGCTTCGACGGCGGTTCGGGCCGCCGTCGCCCGGCCCATGGAGCTCGTCGGCGCTTCCCCGGTCGCGGCGCTCACCGGGGGACGCGGCCGCTTCGGTCGCTGTGGCCATGGGGCATCGGCCTTCCTCGTGCACGGGCCAGGCGGGAAATTGCCGGTCTCGAACCCCCCTGGGGGATAGCTACTCCCTGTGCTCTCCTGAGAACAAAGAGTACGAAGGTGAGGCGGGCATCGGCAACTACTTCGCCGATGTCGGTCATCTGTCGCCTTAGGTAACCACCGTCGCCAATTCAGTTACACACAGCAACATAGCGACCACCCCGACCGGGCGCTGACCTGCACGAACGCCCCCGCGGGCCCGTCCACGCCGCGCCGCCGCGTAGCCGCAGCCGCCGTTGAGAGCGCTCTGACCTGTCGGGAAAAGGTCACGGCACGTCCACACCGGGCCCCGCCCACCCGTCAGCTCACCGCCGCCCATGGCACCTCCGGGCCGGATCACGCACCCTCCGACAAGCCCCGCGACGTGCGCGGCCCCGCACCGGAGCCGTCGCGTCGGCCGCAGTGTCGGGACGGGCCCCAGGACGCCGCGGCGCCGCGGGGCGCCGTCAACATCGTTGACTATCTCGTCCAGCGGGTGCGCGCACCCGGTACCCGGCACCACCCCGGCGGACGGCGGACCGGGCGGACGGGCGGGGCGGACGGGAGCCCGTAGTCAGCGCGTGGTGCGAGCGACCGCCTCGACCATGGCCGACGTCAGCGTCGCCACCTCCGCGCTCGACGTGATGTACGGCGGCATGGTGTAGACGAGCCGGCCGAACGGGCGGATCCAGACGCCGAGGTCGACGAGCAGCGGCTGGATGGCGGCCATGTCGACCGGCTCCCGGGTCTCGATCACGCCGACGGCGCCCAGCGTGCGGACGTCCGCGACGCCGGGCAGGTCGGCGGCCGGCGCGAGGCCGGCGGCGAGCTCGGCCTCGAGGCGGCGCACCGTCGCACGCCACGGCGACGACAGCAGCAGGTCGAGGTTCGCGTTCGCGACCGCCGCGGCCAGCGGGTTCGCCATGAACGTCGGCCCGTGCATGAACGCCCCCGCCGGCGGCGCGCACACCCCCTCGGCGACCTCGTCGGTGCACAGCGTCGCCGCCATCGTCAGATAGCCACCGGTCAGCGCCTTCCCGACGCACATGATGTCCGGGCTGATCCCGGCGTGGTCGCAGCCGAACAGCTCCCCCGTCCGGCCGAACCCGGTGGCGATCTCGTCGGCGACCAGCAGCACGCCGTGCTCGTCGCACAGCTCGCGGACCCGGGCGAGCCAGCCCGGCGCGTAGGCCCGCATCGCGCCGGTCCCCTGCAGCACCGGCTCGAGGATCACCGCGGCGACCTCGTGGGCGTGCGCGGCGAGCAGCGCCGCGAACGGCTCCGCGTCGGCGTCCTCGAACGGCTCGGCGAACCCGCGCCCCGGCGCCGGGGCGAACAGGTGCCGCGAGAGCAGGCCGGTGAACAGGTGGTGCATGCCCGCGTCCGGGTCGCAGACCGCCATCGCGCCCGACGTGTCGCCGTGGTAGCCGCGCCGGATCGTCAGCAGCCGGCTGCGTTCGGGCCGCCGCCGGCCGGTCTGGTACTGCAACGCCATCTTGATCGCCACCTCGACGGCGACCGACCCCGAGTCGCACAGGAACACCCGGCGCAGCGGCTCCGGCGTGATCGCCACCAGCGTCTCCGCGAGGGCGACCGCCGGCTCGTGGGTCAGCCCGCCGAACATGACGTGCGCCATCGTGTCGATCTGGGCGTGCGCTGCGGCGTCCAGGACGGGGTGGCGGTAGCCGTGGATCGCCGCCCACCAGGACGACATCCCGTCGACGAGTTCGCGGCCGTCGGTGAGCGTGAGCCGTACCCCGGACGCGGACGCGACCGGGAACAGCGTCCCGGCAGCCCCGGGGCCGACCGCCGCGTACGGATGCCACACGGCCGCCCGGTCCCGCTCGACCAGCCGCGCCGCCGCGGCAGGCCCGGCCCCGGCGGGCGCATCCGCCGCCGACCCGGTCGCGGCAGTCCTGTCCCGGCCGCCGGTCCGCGGCGCGCTCACCAGCTCCACGCCTCCACTCTGCCCGAATCGCCCGGCCGCCGAGTCGTCCCGCCGCCGCGGCGCACCACTCCCCCGACTGCGGCGCCGCCCCTATGCGGCGCCGCCCGCAGGCGCCCGGCCGCCGGGCCGGCCCGGTCGCAGCAGCGCCAGCACGGCGAGCGCCAGCACCCCGATGACCGCGACGAAGACCAGCCCCGACGTCCGCAGCGTCGTGAGCTGGGCCAGGACGCCGATCCCGACGACCGGTACCGAGATCGCGACGTACGCGACGACGAAGAATGCCGACGACGTGCGGGCCCGGTCCGCCGGCGGCGCGGCGCCGAGCAGCGCGCCCAGCCCGGACGCGAAGCTCAGGCCCTGCCCCGCCCCCGCCACCACCCCGCCGACGACGAGCAGCGTGAGCGAGGAGAACGCCAGCGCCAGCGCGACCAGGCCGACCCCGACGATCAGCGCGGCGCAGCCCGCCGGCAGGCCGGCGCCCGGGCCGGCGCGGCGCGCGAGCAGCTGGCCCGCCGCCGGCGACGCGAACACCGCCGCGACGACCACCCCGGTCACCGCCGGGTTGTGCACCCCCAGCTCGCCGAGGAAGGCGGGGCTCACGGCGGTGAACATGCCGAGCACCGCGAACCCGGCGAACCCGGCGAGCGCCGCCCGGACGAACAGCGCCCGCACCTGCGCGGGCACCCGCGGCCGGGCGACCAGCGGCCCGCTCGCCCGGGCCACGGCCCGGGCGAGCGGCGAGACGGTCTCCGGCAGCGCCAGCACCCCGACGACGGCCGGGACGAGCAGCGCCAGGTCGATGACGAACGTCAGCCGCAGGGGATGCTCGCCGAACCGCGCCACCAGGCCGGCGAGCACCGGCCCGCAGCCCAGGCCGCCGATGTTCGCGATCGTGGCGACGAGCGCCGCCCGGCCGGCCTTCCCCGGCGCGGCCAGGTCGACGAGGGTCGCCGTCGCCGTGCCCGTGAAGATCCCGGCGGACAGGCCGGACAGCACCCGGCCCACGAACAGCTCCGGCAGACCCACCGCGGTGAGGAACACGACCGCGCTCGCCGCCGACGCCGTGAGGCCCGCCAGCAGCACCGCGCGCCGCCCGACCCGGTCGGACAGCCGGCCGAACAGCAGCAGCGCCGTGATCACGCCGACGGCATACGTGGCGTAGATGATCGTCACCATGAGCTGCGAGAAGCCGAACTCGGCGCGGTAGGCGGGGTACAGCGGGGTCGGCAGCGTCGTGCCCGCCATCGTCACGACGAACGCGTACGCGGCGACGGCGAGGCCGGCGGCCCGGCCGAGCGCGACCCGGCGGCCGACGCCTGCGGCCGGATCGTCCGACGAGGACGACCGCGTCCTCGAGGCGGACGGGGACGGCACAGAGCTCGCGGCGCGCATCTGAAGGACAATGCCCGACCACCGCCGCCCCTTCCCGGCGGGCCCCGTGACGTCCCGCTCAGCGGCGCCCGGCAGGATGTCGGACGTGGTCATCCCCATCCACGACATCAACCCGCTGGCGCGCCGGCCGGTCATGACCTGGCTGCTGATCGCCGTCAACGTGCTGGTCTTCGTGCTGTTCACCCCGGTCGCGACCGCGGTGATGGGGCTGCACCGCGATGGTCAGGCCGCGACCGTCTGTGACCAGCGCCGGTTCTTCGAGGAGTGGGGAGCGATCCCGAAGGAGCTGCTCAGCGGCAGGCAGCTGGGCACCGCCGACACCGGGCAGCTGCAGCTGCGGCCCGACGGGACGACCGGCTGCCAGATCGCGAGCCCGCCGCCGTTCCACAAGAATCCGGTGCTGTCCGTGCTCACGTCGATGTTCCTGCACGGAAGCTGGCTGCATCTCCTCGGCAACATGCTGTTCCTCGGCGTGTTCGGCAACAACGTCGAGGATCGGATGGGCAGACTTACCTACCTGCTGTTCTACCTGGCCTGCGGGTTTGTCGCCGCCTATGGCTTCTCGTTCGCCCAGCCCGACTCGCAGAACACCCTTATCGGCGCTTCCGGCGCTATCGCCGGCGTGCTCGGCGCCTACCTGGTGTTGTTCCCCCAGGCCCGGGTCATCGGGCTGATACCGATCCTGTTCTTCCTGCCGTTCTGGCTGCCCGCCTGGATCGTCCTCGGGTTCTGGTTCGTCCTTCAGTACCTCTACTTCACCGGGATCGGCGTGTCCTCCGGCGGCGCCGTCGCCTACGGCGCGCACGTCGTCGGTTTCGTGTTCGGCGCGCTCGCCGTCCTCCCGTTCGCCCGCCGGCTGCGCGCCGCCGGACCCGACCCGCGCCGGCACGCCCCCCGCGCCCGCTGGGTGCGCGACACCGGCTGGTAGCGCCACCCGACGGCGGCCGACGGCGGCCGCAGGCAGGGCGATGAGGCCGGGATCGCGGCATATCCGGTGGCTTCCAGCCGACGGGTCGGGCAGGGTGGGACCGGCCGCCACCAGGCCGGGCGCCGCGTCCATGGCGCCACGTCTGGGCCAGGTCGGCGGGCCGCGGCGCCGGCGCCGGGGGCGGGCGGTCGGCGGCGAGGCGGCGGCGTCGGCGGGTCGGGAGTGCAGCGGTGGCGAGTGTGTATCGGCAGGCGTTCGCGACGCCGGGCGCGAGCCGCTTCGTGCCCGCCGCGTTCGTCGGCCGGCTGCCCATCTCCATGGTCGGCATCGGGATCGTGCTCTACATCCAGCACACCACCGGCTCCTACGGCGTCGGCGGAACCGTCGTCGCCGCCGGCACGCTCGGTGAGGCCGTCCTCGCCGCCCGGCTCGGTCGCGCCCTCGACCGGTTCGGCCAGGCCCGGGTGCTGCTGTGGTGCATGGCCGGGCACCTGGTGGGCCTCGTCGGTCTGCTCGTCAGCGTCGGCGCCGGCGCCCCGCGGCCCCTCTGGTACGCCGCCGGGGCGCTCACCGGCGGGCTGCTCCCCCCGCTCGGCGCCTGCGTGCGGGCCCGGTGGAGCCACCGCCTCGGCGGTTCGCCCCTGCTGGGCACGGCGTTCGCGCTCGAGGCGGCGCTCGACGAGGCGATCTTCATCTGCGGGCCGGTGCTCGTCACCTTCCTGGTCACCGCCGTCGCGCCCGCGGCGGGGCTCGTCGTCTCCGGCGTGCTGCTGACCGTCGGGACGGTCGCGCTGGCCACGCAGCGCGGCAGCGACCCTGGCCCGCGGCCCCCCGCCGACGACACCGCCCGGCCGCGGGTGTTCCGGGACCCGGCGGTCCGCGCGCTGCTCGTCGTCACGCTCGCCGTCGGCGTGTCCTTCGGCGGCGTCGACCTGGCCGCGGTCGCCTACGGCCGGGCCGCCGGCCTCGGCGCCCTGTCCGGCCTCATCCTCGGCCTGTTCGCCTTCGGCTCGGGCCTGAGCTCGCTGCGGTTCGGGGCCCGGGCCGCCGCGCGCGGGCCCGCCGACCAGTTCCTCGCCGCCACGGCGATGATGGCGGTGGCGATGTGGCTTCCGCTTGCCGCGGCGGGGCACACCGCGGCGCTGCTGCCGAGCATGGTGCTCGCCGGCGCCACCGCGTCGCCGATCCTGATCAGCGCCAACGCGCTGATGGAGCGGCTCATGCCGCCGGCCGCCCGGACCGAGGGCTTCGCCTGGCTCCAGGTAGCCCTGGTCACCGGCATCTCCGCCGGAACGCCGCTGTCCGGCGCGCTCGTGGACCGGCACGGGCCGCGCGGCGGGTTCGCCGTCGTCGCCGGTGCCGGCGTCCTCGTCGGCCTGGCCGCGCTCGCCGGGCGGCGCGCGCTGCTCGCCGCGAACCCGGCGGCCGCGGCTGCCGCGCCGCCGGCGCGGCAGCCGCGGGACTCCCCCGCGCCGCGGGCCGCGGCACCGGCCGGCGAAGGACCGGCGTCGGGATCGGCGGCCGACGTCGCCGGCGCGGACCGGTTGTCCGACACATGCGGATAGGCCGGCCGCCATCTCCGCATCGCGGTGCGCGAGCGGCGGTTCTTCGCGGGCGGTATGCACGAGGCGGCCGAGAGCCAGCGAATCGGCGAGGGTGTCGCACAGCGCCGTCGAATAAGCACGCGGGACGAATTACCTGCTCAACAGGCCCTTGTGTGCCAGTAGAGATCCGAGGCCCCGACCCGGTCGGCCCAGGTCCATGAACTCCCGCGTTATACTCTCGTTGCATCACGTGACGCACAGAGAGTCTTCAACGACAGCGGGTCTGGCGGGGTCAACGGTGTCAGAGGTATCAGCGGACATTCCCGCATCGGCGAGTGCCCGGAGCAATGCCGCGGACTTTCCCACGGGGCTCACCGGGTCACCCGCGGTGGCGACCGGCGAGCCGGCGCCCGCTCCGGGACGCACGATCCGCATATTCCTGCTCGACGACCACGAGGTCGTCCGCCGGGGTCTGCGCGACCTGCTGTCCGAGGAGCCCGACATCGAGATCGTCGGCGAGGCCGGCCGCGCCGACGAGGCCCTCGAGCAGATCATGGCGCTGCGCCCCGACGTCGCCGTCCTCGACGCCCGGCTCCAGGACGGCAGCGGCATCGAGGTCTGCCGCCAGGTCCGCTCCAACGACGCCGGCATCGCCTGCCTCATCCTCACGTCCTTCGACGACGAGGACGCGCTGTTTACCGCGATCATGGCCGGGGCCGCCGGGTACGTGCTCAAGCAGATCCGGGGCGCCGCGCTCGTCGACGCCGTCCGCCGCGTCGCCGCCGGCCAGTCGTTGCTCGACCCCGAGGTCACGCCACGCGTCCTCTACCGGCTGCGCCAGGGCCCGGCCGAGGACGAGCGACTCGCCGGCCTCACCGACCAGGAACGGCGCATCCTCGCGCTCATCGCCGAGGGCCTCACCAACCGGCAGATCGCCAACCGGATGTACCTCGCCGAGAAGACGGTCAAGAACTACGTGTCGAGCATGCTGTCCAAGCTCGGCCTGGAAAGCCGCACCCAGGCCGCCGTCTTCGCCACCAAACTCGGCAACTAGCCCGACCGCCCGTCAGTGCAGGCCGGGCGGCGTCGGAGCCGTCGCCCAGTCGGGCGGTCCCTCCCGGCCCAGGGTGGGCACCAGCCACCGGACCCGGGTCCCGACGCCACCGATCCCCGGGCCGAAGTCCAGGTGGCCGCCGAGGTCCAGAGCGCGGCGGCGCAGGTTCGCCAGGCCGCTGGTCATCGTCGCCCCGCCGGGCCCGACGCCGTCGTCCTGCACCTCGACCAGCACGCTGTCGTCGCCCGCCCGGACGAGCACGCCGACCCGGGTCGCCCGCGAGTGCCGCGCGATGTTCGACAACGCCTCCCGTAACGCCGCGAGCAGATGCGGATGGATCACCAGCGGCACCCGCTCGACCGCGCCCTCGACCCGCACGGCGGGGCGCAGCCCCAGCGAATGCTCGGCGAGGCCCACGATCCGGTCGATCTCGGCCCGCAGCTGCGCGCCGTCCGGCGTCGGCGACGCCAGCGAGAAGATCGTGTGCCGCAGCTCCGAGATCGTCTGGTCCAGCTCGGCGACCGCCCCGGCGACCCGAGCGGCGACCGGCGCCGGCACCGACCGGGCCAGCCCCTGCAGCGACAGGCCCGTCGCGAACAGCCGCTGGATGACGACGTCGTGCAGGTCCCGGGCGATCCGGTCCCGATCCTCGAAGACCGCCAGCCGCTCCCGGTCCTGCTGCAGCCGCGTCAGCTCCAGTGTCAGCGCCGCCTGCCCCGCGAACGCCGTCGCCATGTCCAGGTCCAGCGCGCTGAACGGCCGCAGCGGCGCGGCGTCACCCGCCCAGCCGCGCGCCGCCGCTCCCACCGCCGCCGACACCCCCGGCGCGGCGGCCGCCGACGCCTGCATCCCGAGCAGCAGCCCGCCGACCGGCCGGCCCCCCGCCGCCATCGGCACGACCAGCACCCAGCCCAGCGCCAGCTCCGCCGCCGCGTCCCCGAGCAGGTCGGCCAGCTCGTCGGCGCCGACGACCTGGGCGTGCCCGGCCCGCATCACCTCGACGAGCTGGCTGCGGTCCACCGGCAGCGACCGGCCGCGAAGGTCATGGGCGCCCGGCCCGTCGGCGTTCGTCACCACGAACCCGGTCCGGGTGTCGGGCAGCACGATCGCCGCGAGGCAGGCCGACGTCACCTGCCGGGCCCGGCGGGCGACCAGGTCGAGCGCCGCCCACGGCTCGTCGACCGACACGAGCGCCGCCGAGATCTCCGCGCTGGCGGCATGCCACGCCTGCTGGCGGCGCGACTCGTCGCGCAGCCGCCCGTTCTCCACGGCGATGCCGGCCGCCGCCGCCAGTGCGGTCACCAGCTCCTCGTCCGCCGGGGTGAACGATCCGCCACCGCGCTTGCCGCCGAGGAAGAACCCGCCGAACGCGACGCCCCGGACCGCGATCTGCGCGCCCAGGAACGTGTCGAACGCCGGATGTCCCGGCGGGAAGCCGACGGCCTCCGGGTGGCGGGCGACGTCGCCGCCGCGCACCGTCCACGACTCCCGCAATGCCTGGCCGAGCAGCTCCGGCCCGGTCGGCGGCCCGTCGGCGCGGGCCGCGTCCGAGGTGTCGGCGCCGACCTCGACGAGGTCGGTGATCCGGCCGTCGGCCCCGAGCACGCCGATCGCGCCGTACTCGGCGTCGGCGAGCCGGCAGCCGACCTCGACCGTGCGGCGCAGCGTCACGGACAGGTTCGGTTCCTGCGCGGCGCCAACGATCACGTCGACCAGGCCGTGCAGCCGGCCCTGTCCCGCCAGCGCGTCGTCGACCCGGTCGCCCAGGCTGGCCAGCATCCGCTCGATCCGGACCGCCAGCGCAGGTTCCGGCTCAGCGTCGCCCGCCAGGCCCGCCCGGTCGGTGGCGAGGCCGCCCGCCGCGGCGGGCGGCTCCGCCTGGAGGGGCGCCTGAGCGGGCTCGCTGGTCACCGTTGCGGCACCCCCCACCCGCGTCGCCGGCCCGCGCCGCAGGCAGCGGACCCGTCCACCTCAGCGACGATCAGCCGCCCCGAGCTGCACAATACGACGCCGGACCGGGCCGAAAGTCCCGGCCACCACGACGGACCGCTACCGAGGCACTCCCTTGGGCCGCGATGCCACCTATGACCTACCCGAAAGGGGCAAAGCGCGGCGGACGGGTAACGATCCCGCCGCCGCGGTCGGCCGGGTCGGTTGCGATCACCGGGCGGCGCCGCCGGGCTGTCAGCAGCGTTGACTATCTTGTGGGCCGGCGGCCCCGGTGGCGGTCGCCCGCATCGGCGGGCGCCACCGGCTACGATCGGGGCATGGCAGTCATCCTTCTGCTGCACAGCGACCGCGTCACCGACCTGGGTCGGCTGGCCAGCGGCATGTGTACCGAGGCGGCCGCCCCCGTCCGCTGAGTCGCGGACCGCCGACGCCGCCGCGTCCCCCGCGCTCCCCGCGCCCCTTCTCACCGAGGGCGGCGCGGCCGGCTGGACCTGCCCCAGGCGTCCCCCGTCGCCGTCCGGAACCGACTCGCCGCTCGCACGCGGCTCCACCGGTTCAAGGCGTCGACCCGGCCCTGGGCCGCGCACCGCCACCGACGCCCGGCCCCAGGCCTCGCCGCATTTCCTATCTCGCCGATCGGGATCGGTGGGACGGGCGAGCCGGGAGCCGTGCACGCCGGGCGCAGCGCCGGTCCACCACCGCCAGCCGGTCCACCGCGGGGACAGCGAGCTCGCCGCCACCCTCGCCCGTCGTCCACCGTTCTGCGCCGACCACGCGCGCGCCGCGCGCCGCACTCGCTGGAGCAACCCGTGCCCCTCGTCCATCCCGCGATCCTCGGCCTGACCCCGTCGACCGCGCAGCACCCGGCGGAGGCCTCCCGCCCGGCCCGGTCGCGGCCCGCCGCCCGGCCGCGCAGCGACCGCCACGCCGAGCCGCTCACCGGCGTCCTGCCCGCGGGCCTGCTGCCGGCGCCGCTTGCCGACGCCCTGCTGCGCGACGACGACGAGCCGCTCGACCTGGCCACCCTCGCCACCCTCGCCGGGCGGCTCGCCGCGGCGAGCTGGCTGTGGCGGCCCATCGTGCGACACGACCTGCGCCGACGCTGGTACACCAGGCTGCTGCTGACCGGCGCCGTCGAGGTGTGGCTGATCGGCTGGGCGCCCGGCCAGCACACCGAGGTGCACGACCACGGCGGAGCGCTCGGCGCGCTCGCGGTCGCCGACGGCGCGGTCGAGGAAGATGTCCACCACCTGCGGCGCGGATCGTGGCGAGGACGGGAGGTGCGCCGGCACAGCAGCGGGCAGGTCGCCCGGTTCGACGCCGACCACGTGCACCGGATCATCAACCGGGACGCCGTCCCGGCGACCACCGTGCACGCCTACTCCCCGCCGGAGCTTCCGTTGCGCTACGAGCCCACCGACGACGCCGCCTGGATCCCCGCCGCCGGCGGGCTCGCGCCGGCCGGCGGGCCCGCCGTCGCCGCGACGGTGCTGGCACCGTGACCACGTCCCCCGACGGCGCCCCGAGCCCCGCGCACCCCACCCCGGGCAGCGGCCCGGCCAGCCGCGTCGACGCCATGCTGGCGCGAGCCCGCGCCGGCCTGCGCCGCCTCGACGCGCCCGACGCCGCCGCGGCCGTCGCCGCCGGCGCGCTGCTCGTCGACATCCGCCCCGCCGCCCAGCGCGCCGCCGAGGGCGACATCCCCGCCGCCCTCGTCATCGAACGCAACGTGCTCGAGTGGCGGCTGGACCCGACCAGCGACGCCCGCCTCCCGGTCGCGACCGGCGACGACCTGTTCGTCATCGTGATCTGCTCGGAGGGCTACACCTCAAGCCTGGCCGCGGCCGCGCTGCGCGAGCTCGGCCTGCACCGGGCCACCGACGTGATCGGCGGCTATCACGCCTGGGCCGCCGCCGGGCTGCCGACCGCCGGCCCCACCGGCGACGCCTGACCACGGCCCGGTCGGTCCCCGGGAGCGCCCCGGGCGGCAAGGGGTGTGGTCCCGCCCGGACCAGGTCGCGCGAGAAACGCAGCGGACACAAAACCGCAGGCAGCCGGCCCGCGACGCAGGTACGGCACCGGATGCCACTATCCGGCGGGAGACCCGATTGCAAGAGGCAACCGCCTGCTGTGGTACTGCGCACACTTCACGGCGGCGTCCGGCGTCATCGGGGCTCCGCGCCGGCGGCGCCGGGGACCCGACGGTCCGGTCGCCGCCCCGGCCGTCGCCCACCCGACAGGCCCGGCCGAGCGCGGGCGCCCGCCGCGGCCAGCCGCCATCCGCGCCGAGCGGCGCGGCCGAAGTGCCTGCACAGCAGGGGTTTCTACGGCGCCCACGGCGTCCGTCCGACCGGTCGAGCAGCGACGTGGGCACCCCGTCGCCGGCCGGTCAGCGGGCCGACCCGACCGCCGCGGACGGGGTCGAAAACGGGCCTCGAAGGTGCCTCGATCGGCCCTCCGGGTATTCGGACGTCCGCGTTTCGGAACCCTTGCTATCCGGTCGAGAGACGTCTACGTTTCCCCGTTAACGAGACGAGACGGGTTCGTTTCCACGCAGTGGGGCATGGTCCAAAAACCGCCCCGTACCTGCACGGATCGCCCGGGGGCTACTCGGCTCAACCTGGTCGGACCGTCCTTCGGAGCCCCCCGCGGGCCGCCTCGGCGGTCCTCCGCACGCCTGTCCGCATTGCACTCGCAGGAGACGGTATGCCCAGTCAGCCCACCGAGCTACTCACCAGTAACCCGGCCGTCCTGTCCCACCCGGAGTGCGTCCGCCCGGAAGGAGCCCGATGAGCGCCGGTGTCCCCGTCCTTCCCGGTCGTGACCTGCCGCCCCAGCCGTACGGCCCGGGCTGGCCCGCCTACTGGCGCCAGGACGCCGCGTGCCGCGACGGCGACCCGGACGCCTTCTTCCCGCCGGACGGGCGCAACACCAAGGCCCGCGCCGCCGCGGAGACCCGGGCTCGCAAGATCTGCTCGACCTGCGCCGTCCGCCGGCCGTGCCTGGCCACCGCCATCTTCCGCCAGGAGGAGCACGGCGTGTGGGGCGGGCTGACCTCGGACCAGCGGGCGAACCTGATCCCCCGCGGCCGGATCGAGGCCGAGGAGGCGCTCATCATCGCCGACCGGCTGCTGCCCGTGGTCACCGCCGCCGGCTGAAGCCCCCGCACCACCCGCACGCGCACGACCCGCACCACCTGCTCGCCAGCCATCGGCCGCGACCCGAGACCCCCGGAGGCGACGCCCCGGGAGGCGGGGTCCGCACGGCACTGCACCACCGCGGGTCCGCCCGCATCGCCTCACCGTCCGTCACGACGAAGCGGGGTATCCGCGCCCACCGGCGCGGGTACCCCGCTTCCGTGTCCTGCACGTTCGGATTAGCCTTGTCTGGGCCGTACCCGCTCGCCCGGCGAGGGGACGGCCCCCGCGGCGACGGCGGCCGCGGGGACCACCCGTCACCACGCGCGAGGAGGACCCGTGTCCGGTGACGCCCCAGGCGTCCCCTGCCGATTTCCTCGCCGCGCCGCGTCCCCACCCGGTCACGCCGGCGCGCGGTCGCCGCGTGCCGGTAGGCGCCGGCCGCGCGGCACCGGGTCGGCCCGGTGGTGACCGACGGGCGCCGACTCATCCTGCTGCGGCACGCCAAGTCGGACTGGGCGGACGCGGAGACCCCCGACGCCGAGCGTCCGCTGTCACGCGAGGGCCGCGACGCCTGCGCTCTGATCGCGGCGCGGGTCGGCGGTGGGAGCCTCGCCCCCGACCTGATCCTCTGTTCGTCGGCGCTGCGGACCCGCCAGACGCTGGCGCGGATCGCACCCGCGCTGCCCGCCGAGGTGCCCGTGCTGACCGAGGAGCGGCTCTACCTCGCAAGCCCGGACGAGCTGCTCGCCCGGCTGCGCGAGGTCGACGACGGCGTGCCGACCATCCTGGTCGTCGGGCACAACCCTGGCATCCACGCGCTCGCCGTGGGGCTGCTCGCCCCGTCGGAGCGGGGGAAGGTCCCGACGTTCCCGACGGCCGCGCTCGCCGTCCTGGACCTCGGAACCCGCCGCTGGGCCGAGCTAGGCCCCGCCAGCACCCGCCTCGTGTCCTACGACACCCCCCGCACTCTGCGCCACTCGCCCAGCTGACCGCCGCCGGGCCACCGCGGAACCGGCGCGGCGGGGCTGGCGTCCGGCCCGCGCGCATGATCGCCGTTTCTGCCGCCGGATGGTCGTGTTCGCGGGTCGCCCGCGGCCACCCGGGGGCGCCCTCGGCGATCATGCGCGCGGATCGGCCGCCGCGAGCACGGTTAGTAGGCCTGGTCCATGATCCGGGAGGTCAGCGCGGTCACGCCGCCCGCCACCAGGATCACGCCGGTGACGATCCACAGCGCCATCAGGTGGCTCGCCAGCGCGAACACACCCACCGAGCAGCCCATGATGATCAGGAGGGCGGCGATCCAGGAACCGGTGTTCGCCCGGTGATGCCCGGACCTGCCCCCCGACCGGCGGGCCGGCGGGTTCGCCTGCCCGGTCTCGTCGTGCCGGGTCCCCGCTGGCGCGCCGTGCATCGTTCCGACCATGACCTGCGACCCCCGGGTCCCGCGCGTGGTCCTGACGCCCGGTCGCGGCCGGACGGCGTGCGGTCGCACGCACGCCTAGCGTTCCCGCTCACCGCCGGCCGGCACCTCCCCCGGCCAGCCGTGTTCCCGCCGGCCCCGGCCGGCCCCCCGGCCCGCGCCGACCACACGGCCGCCGGCCGATGCCGCCCGCCCGGCCGGCCGACGGGCGCAGGCGGGCGCCACCACGCGACGGACCGGGCGGACAGGGCGGACCGGCGGACCGGCGGACCGGACCGATCAGGCGAAGCCGGCGACGCGGCGCAGGTCGGCGAGCTGGTCGGACAGCCAGCGGGCCACGTCGTGGGTGCGGACCTGCTCGGCCGCGGCCGCGAGCCGGCGGTGCCGCTCCTCCAGCGGCATCGTCAGCGCCGTGTAGAACGCGTCCGCCATCTGCTGGATGTCGAACGGGTGCAGCGTCACGGCGAACTCGCCGAGCTCCTCGTGCGCGCCCGCCGTCTCCGACAGCGCCAGCACCCCGCCGCGGCGGTTGACCACCGCGACCTCCTTCGCGACCAGGTTCATCCCGTCGGCGATCGCGTTGACGACCAGCACGTCGCAGATCGAGTAGGCGGCGACCGCCAGCGGGAAGTCCTCCACCATCCGCAGGTCGATCGGCTGGCGGCCTTCCTTCGTGTACTTCGCATTGATCTCGGCGACGACGCCGCCGATCAGGGCGATGTAGTCGGCGTACTCCGGCACGTCGGTCCGGCTCGGCTGCAGCAGGGCGAGGAAGCTGACCTTGCCGACCAGCTCGGGATGCTGCTCGAGCAGCGTGCCGAACGCGAGGAACCCGCGCACCACGTTCTTGCTCGGGTCCGTGCGGTCCACCCGGAGCATGAGCTGCCGGTCCTCGTCCAGGAAGATGTAGCGCAGCATCGCCACGTGCGCGTTGACCTGTTCGCTGGCCAGCGTCGCGTCCAAAGCCGCCGGGTCCACCGAGATCGGGTAGTACCGGGCCCGCACCGTCCGGTCCCCGACGGTGATCGTCAGCGCGTCCAGGTCCGCCGGCAGGCCGAGCAGCTCGCTCGCGCACAGCACGAAGTTGCGGGCGTAGCGGCGGGTGTGGAACCCGACGACGTCGCTGCCGAGCAGACCCGTCAGCAGCCGCTCCCGGATGTCAGCCGGCAGCACCCGCCACTCGTCCGGCCCCGGCCACGGAATGTGCACGAAATGGGTGAGCACGACGTCGGGGCACTGCTGGCGGACATGCTCCGCAACCAGGTAGAAGTGGTAGTCCTGCAGCAGGACCAGCGCCTTGCCGCCGCGGGCGCGCACCTCGTCGGCGACGGCGTCCGCGTATGCCCGGTTGACCGCGGCGTAGCCGTTCTCGAACGCGTCGTGCTCCGCCTGCGTCAGGTTCGGCGACAGCGAGCGGCCGTACAGGCCGTGCTGGACGAACCACAGGATCGGGTTCGACCAGACCGAGTAGAAGTCCGCGTAGGCCGCCGGGTCGGTCACGACGACCCGCACCTTGATCGACGGGCCGTCGGGCACGGCGTCGCCGAAGCGGGGGTCGACCAGGTGCGGCATCGGGTGGGTCTGCACGATCAGCGCCTGGCCGGCGGATTCGTGCGCGACGGCGACGTCCTCCTCGGTCGCCGCGCCGCAGACCCAGACCGCATCATCGAGATGCTCGGCGAGGCCGGCAAGGGCGGAGACGAGCCCGCCCGCCCCTCGGTTGACGGTACGGCCCGAGGCGTCCCGGTCGAAGGTGACCGGTCCTCGGTTCGACAGCAGCACCAGCGGCAGGTCAAGCACATCAGTGTGCGCCACGTGGGGAGGCCCTCCTGGTGGTCTCTGTTCAGTTACGGGTCCGCTGTGCCGGCAGCCGGGGCGGGCGGTGTGCCGGCCGCACGCGGCGGCCCGCGGGCGGCGAGGCCGTGGGCGCCGCCGCCCGCGACGCCGGATTCGTCTGCCGGCTCGGCCGTGTCCGGGCAGCGAACACGCGCACGCGCCAGCGTCGATTCGGACTGTAACCAGCGCCCCGGGGCGGACGCACCGGGTTGTGACCTCGCTAGCGAGTTGTTACCCAACCCTTCACGCGGATATAGCGCGCCACCGTGCCGGCATCCTTTCAGAGGCTGTCGCGGTAGTCGCGGACCTCCTGGACCGTCGAGCCGAGCGCGGCGAGCGAGTTGGCCAGCGTGTCCCGGGTGTCCACCAGGGCGCTGGTGAGCAGCTCGACGGCGTGGTGCTCGCTGCCGTCGGTAGCGGCGATCACCATCGCCTGGGCTTCCTCCAGGAGCGTCAGCGCGCCCTCGAGCTGCCCGGCGACCTCCTCCGCCCGCCGGAACGCCTCGTCCAGCTGCGCCTTGACCTCAGCGATCGAGCCTGACAACCCGTGCCCCGTTCCTTCCAGCCCCGTATGCCATCCCCGCGCCCGGCCGCCGAGCGCACCGGCGACCGACGCCCCCCAATGCCGCGCCCCCCGCGCGATCCGGGCCGCGGCTAGCGACGCCGCTTCGCCGCCGCGCCCGGCGCCGGCGTCTCCGGCTTGGACGCGCCGAAGCCCAGCCCGAACCGGACCGCGCCGAGCAGCGACGCCAGGGACAGCGCGACCGCCGCCGCGTCCGTCGGCGCGGTCCGCGCCGTCGCCAGCACCACCGCGCCGGCGACGCCGGCCGACAGCAGCGCCGAGCGCACCGCCGCCTTCGCGCCGCCGTCGGTTGCCACGCTCACCAGCGCCGCCCCGGCGATCAGCCCAGCCACCAGGCATGGCAGGCCCTGGGTGTCGAGAAACAGCCGCGCCGCCCCGGCCAGCACCGCCACCAGGACACACGCCCCGGCGGTGACCAGGCCCACGGACAGGCTCGACGAGGCGCGCTGCACGCCGCGCAGCTCGGCGGCGGTGGCCAGCGCCCGCATCCACAGCCGGCGGGCCTGCTCGACCTCGGCGGCGACGTCCAGCGGGCCGTCGTCGGCCGCGGCGGTCACCGGCTCGCCGGCGTCGACCGGGGCCGCCTTCACCAGGCGTGGGCCGGTGGGCACGGTCGACCCGGCCGGGCGCGTCGCGGGCACCGCGGCCCGGCGGTCCCGCTCGGCCAGCGCCCGCCGGCCCTTCGGCTCGTCCTCGATGCCGATCCCGGGCAGCGCCCCGACGGCCGGCTCGTGGCCGCGTACCTGTTCCAGATCGTCGACGCCGAACGGGGCCAGCGCCTCGGACACCTGCCGCCACACCCGGCGGACCTGGCCGCGGATCTCGGCGGCCGAGTCCCGGTACGACTCGGCGAGCGCGCGGGACTCCTGCTGACCGGCCAGCAGGAGTGCCGCCCGCTCACCACGGGCCCGATCCTCGTCGCCGAGCAGGTCGGCGAACCGGCGGGCGGCGACCCGCGGGTCGAGCAGCTGCGGCGCGGCCGGCGGCTCGCCCGGCCAGCCCCCCGTGGGTACCTCGCCGGCGGGCGCGCCGCGAGGGGGCGTCGCCGGACCGGCCGCAGCGGGCAGCGCGGCCGCGGGCAGCGCCGGCAGCAGCGCGCCCGGCCGGGCCGCCGGCGGCCCGTCGTAGCCGGTGGGAGACGCCGGCGGGACCTCGTCGTCGGGCGCGGCTACGTCCCGCAGGCCCTGGCCCGCGAGGCTGTAGTCAAGGTCGGCGTAGACGTCGCCGTCGACGCGCGTGCCGGCCGCGTCGGCCAGGCCGGTCGGATCGGTGCGGCCGGCCGCACCCGCGTGGTCCTGGCCGGTGGCGGGGCGGCGGCGGGAGCCCAGTGGGCGGGCCGCCGGCCGGGACGAGCGCGCCGCGGCGGCCGCGTCGAGGTCGACGTCGGGGAACCACGGGACGATCCGGTCGTGGTCAGCCACCGGCTCCCCTCCCTCCTAGCTCGCCCGCGGCGCCGAACCGGCGGGCCTGGTCGTAGGCCACGCCCGGCACCGGGGCTGCATGATCGCCATCCCCCGCCTCCAGCGGGGCAAACGGGACGACGGTGAGCGGCTCGGCGCGGGCATGCCGGTCCACGAGCACGCCCCGGTTCGGCACCGTGCCGGCGGCGACGGTGCGGTGCCCGGCCAGGGCGAACAGGTCGCCGCCGGGCACGCCGACGGCCACCCAGGCAGCGATGTCGTCCCGGTGGCCCGGGCCGAGGTCGTCGAGCAGCCGCGACGGGCCGCGCCACCAGCCGAGGACGTGCACCCGCACCGACGGGCCGCGCCGGGTCACCAGCCGCAGGTCGTCGAGGCCGGTGCGCCGCCCGGCGCCGCTGGGCGCCTCCAGCGCGGCCCGGCCGGCATCCGCGGCGAACAGCACCAGCAGCCGCAGCGGGAAGCCGTGCCGGCCCTCGGCGCCGGGACCGATGTCCTCCCGCCTGGCCACCTCGGCGGCGGTCTCGGTGACGACGCCCGCGAGCCCGCTCGTCGCGGTCACCGTCACCGCGGTGCCGGCGGCACGCAGCGCGCCGGCGAGGTCGTCGACCGCCCCGGCGGCCTCCAGGCTCGCCCCGACCAGGTCGACGCGCAGCCCGCCGGGGCCTGCCTGCGCGGCGACGCTGCGCACGGCGGCCTGCAGCACGCCGACCGCCTCCCGGCGCAGCGGGCCGAGCACCGCCAGGTTGCGGCCCGGCTGGGCGGACAGCCGCACCCCGACCGCCGGTGGCGCGAGGTCCAACGGGGCGCCGACGAGCGCGACCGGCTCCGGCGGCGCGGCCGGACCGAGCGCCGGCATCGCAGCGCGCAGCGCGGCGAACGCCGGGTTCGTGTCCAGCACCGCCGGCGCGTGCCCGACGAAGACCCGCGGCGGCAGCGGGGCGTCGACGGTCGCGGCGAGCGCCTTCGCGAGCCGGGGGCGCAGCACGGCGAGCGTGTCCGGGTCGGCCCGGGCGACCCGGATCAGCTCGTTGCCCGCCGGATGGCCGTTGCGCCGGTTGACGACCGCCTGACCGACGCCCGACAGCGCACCCGCCGCCTCGTTGCTGGTGGAGAGCAGCACCCGCGACTCGCTGATCGACGTGCGCAGCGCGACCCGCAGCGCGAACTGGCCGAAGATCGACCCCCGTTTGCCGGCGGTCGCGTCCAGCGCGTCGATCCCGGACAGCGTCTGGCTGGCGAGCAGCAGGTGGATGCCGTAGGCGCGGCCCTGGCGGGCGATCGCCTCCAGGTGCGTGACCGCCTCCCGGGCGACCGCGTCCAGGGGCGTCAGCATCACCTGGAACTCGTCGATGACGACGAGGATCCGCGGCCAGGCGCTCTGCCCGGGCGGGGCGTACCAGGGCTCCTCCCCGGGCGCCGGGCGCTGGTCGCTGGCCCGCAGGGCCCGCAGGTCGCGGGCGCCGGCGGCGCGCATCGCCACCGCCCGCCGGGACATCTCGCCGCGGACGTGGCGCAGCACGGCGACGCCGAACTCCCGGTCGCTGTCCATCCCGACCGTGTCCGCGTGCGGGAGGAAGAACGGGTCTCGTTCCCGCGGCCCGAACTGGGCGAACTCCAGGCCCTCCTTGAAGTCGAGCAGGTGCATCCGCAGCTGATCGGGGCCGTACCTGGCCGCGAGCCCGTAGATCACCGACAGCAGCAGGGTCGACTTGCCGGCGCCCGCCTGGCCGCCGACCAGCCCGTGCACGGTGTCGTCGTCGAAGCCGAGCAGGCAGGGACCGTCGGGGCCGAACCCGACCGGGACCGAGATCCCCGCCGCGCTGTCCTGCGCCCACAGCCCGTCGGGCAGCAGCGCGCCGAGGCCCGGGGCGCGCGCCGCCGCGTCCGCCGCGGCCGCGGCCACCGAACCCGCGACGGCCGCGACCAGGTCGGCGGGCGGCGCGGCGTCGAGCGCGCAGTCCAGCCCGGGCGCGAGCGAGCAGCGCCACCGGGCCGGGGCCGCGGCGACCAGCGACACCTCGTTCGGCAGCGGCCCGACGGCGGGCCGGCCGGTCGGGGCGGCGTCCGGGTCGTCCGGCTCGGTCACCGCGATGACGTGCACGCCGCACGCCGGGCCCTGCGCGGCCAGCCCCAGCAGCGACCGGGCCGCCTCGTCGGGCAGCGACGGCCAGGCCAGCAGCACCAGCAGCCGCCACGGCTCCGAGCGCGGCAGCCCGGCGTCCTCCCGTTCGCGCAGCGTCGCGTACGAGCCACCGAGCCGGTCGACGGTGACCCGGCCGACGTGGCCCGACAGCTCGGCGAGCGCCGATTCCAGAGCGGTCCTGGTCGTCAGCGTCGGGCCGACGACGCGCACCGCCCGCAGCGGCGCGAACCCGGCGATCCCGGCGCCGAGCTCGAACGGGTCGTAGACGGTCAGCTCCACCCGGCCCGGCGGGACCGCCGCCAGCACCCGGGTGAGCAGGCCGCGCACCAGCTCGACGGCCTCGGCCCGCCGAGGGCGCGGCGCGGTGATCCGCAGGTTGCCGGCGTCGAGCAGCGGTACCGCGAGCGGCACCGCCCGCCCGCCCGCGGGGGCGACCACCCGGCCGACGCGCCACAGCCCCGGGCGCACCGGCTCGCCGCCACGCCCGGTCGCGACGCTCTGACCGGCGGCGAGCGTGGACCAGGCCGACGCGCCCCAGCCGGCGCTGGCGAGGCCCCTGGCCTGCGTGTACACCAGTTCGGCCGCCGCGGCGAACGCCGCCGGTCCGGTCACGTCGCCGCCGGGCGCGTCGCCGCCCGCCGGGCCACCGGCGAGCAGGTCGGCGCGCCGCTCGAGGCGGTCGGCGACGGCGAGCGCCCCCGCCAGCGAGGACTGGACGGCCGCCGCGAGCGTGCGTGCACGCCGGCTGCCCGACACCGCAAACCTCCCCGCTGCCCGCCGACGGCGTGACGTAGACGACGCGGCGCCGGTGCCGCTGTGGACGGCGACCGCCCCCGTGGCCACCAACGTCAACACCACGCTAGCCCACAAACGGCGGACGTCCGCGACCCTTTGCCGGACTCCGGTCGTGACTCCTTTGCCGGACTGCGCGGCCCACGCCGTCTGGAAACTACCGGAGCGGGTCGCCACGGTGCGGCGCGGCCACCTACTTCCCCGTGTCCGCCCGTCTACCGCCGCGGCCCGCCCCGGGCCGGCGGCGCCGCGGGTCGCCCCGGTGGCGACCGGGGCGGCGCGGCGCGCTCACCGGTCGGGTCCCGGCCAGGCGCGGGCCGCCACGGCCGGGCGCGGCGCGCACCCCGCCGCGGCCGGGCGGGCACCCGGCCGGCCAGTATGGAACGGACAAGGCGGGCGCGCGGGCACCGGCCCGCGGGCGCCCACCCCGGCCGCGGCGGGGTGACCGGCGGCCGGGCGGCGAAGGAGGACGGGCGTGGACGAGGCGGGCGGGGCCGACGCGCAGCGGTCGGTCGCGGTGATCGACGTGGACGGGGTGGTGGCCGACGTCCGCCACCGGCTCCGGTTCCTGCGACAGCGCCCGGGCGACTGGAACGCGTTCTTCGCCGCCGCACCCGGCGACCCGCCGCTGCCGCAGGGCGTCGACCTGGTCCTGGGCCTCGCGGCCGAGCACGACCTGGTGTGGCTGACCGGCCGGCCCGAACGGTGCCGCGCCGACACGGAGCGCTGGCTCGCCGCCCAGGGACTGCCGAGCGGGACGCTGCGAATGCGCCCGGACGACGACCGCCGCTCGGCCCGGATGTTCAAGCGCGCCGAGCTGCGCCGGCTCGCGCGGACCCGTCGGGTCGCCGTCGTCGTCGACGACGACCCGGCCGTCGTGCGCCTGCTGCTCGACGACGGCTGGCCCGTCCTGCACGCCGAATGGCTCCCCTACGAGGACACCCTCAAGAACGCCCAGGAGGTCGAGGGCCGCACCTGAGCGGCGGCGTCAGGCGGAGTCGCGGCGGGCGCGGCGGCCGGCGAGCTCGTCGCCGGGATGGCTGGCCGGCGGCTGGCCTAGGCGTTCGCACGGCAGCGACGCGAGCTGGCCGCGCATGTCCTGCACCGCGCGGCCGACGGCGATCGCGAACACGCCCTGGCCGCCGCGGACCAGGTCGACGACCTGGTCGTCGGAGGTGCACTCGTACACGGTCGAGCCGTCGGAGATCAGCGTCAGCTCGGCGAGGTCGTCGACGCCGCGGGTGCGGACGTGCTCGGCGGCCGAGCGGATGTTCTGCAGGGACACGCCGGCTTCCAGCAGCTTGCGCACGACGCGCAGCACGAGGATGTCGCGGAACGAGTAGAGCCGCTGGCTGCCGGACCCGGAGGCGCCGCGGACGCTCGGCACGACCAGGCCGGTGCGCGCCCAGTAGTCGAGCTGGCGGTAGGTGATGCCGGCCGCGGCGCAGGCCGTCGGGCCGCGGTAGCCGACGTCGTCACCGGGCGGGCCGGGAAGCTCGTCCGGGAACAGCTCGCCCTGCTCGATCATCGCCGTCCCGTTCCCGGTCGCCACGCCCCCGACCTCTCCCTCATGCCTAGAGAGCCAAAGAGTGTGCGACGAAGATCTTCCTTCGCACACTCGGCGGCCGCCTTCCCCGAAGTCACTGGGGTGGGGGCCGGACGGCCTCGCCACCGACGGTCGTCACCTGCGCGGCGTCGACGGGGGCGGGTCGGCTGCATCTCCGCGCCTCCTCAGACGCACGGGATCTCACCGCGCGTCGGCCGCTTCGGGCGCACCAAGCTGGCGCGCGCCGCCTGCGTGACCCGGCCTCCCCCTGGGCGCGGCCACCAAATCCCGACCCCCGGGCCGGTCCCCCCAGCCAGACACGGCACTCGGGCCCGGCGCGGACCTCCCGACCGTAGGAGCGCCGCGCCGTCTCTTCAACGATCCAGTTCGGCGTGTCTCCCGTCCAGCCGACAGAACTGCCCTACCGGACGATTCCCGCCAAACGACCACGACGAACCCCGCCAAACACGGGACCTTACCCACAACACGTTCAGCAACGCCTCAGCACGACCCAAGCGTCTCCCAACCTGATTTTCAGCCTACGCCAGCAATGCATGCGGCACAGCCCAAACACCGCCGACCACGCCCATGCCGACCGGTCACGTCCAGACGGCGGACGGACCAGACGGGCCCGGAAACACGCCGGCCCCGGCCGCGATGGACGCGGCCGGGGCCGAGGAGCCGCCAGGACCCGGCAGCAGGCCGGGTGGGCGGCTACGAACCGGGCGAGTTGAAGTCCTCCGGGGAGATCGTGTCCAGGAACTCGCGGAACTTCTCCAGCTCGTTCTCCTGCTCCTGTTCCTGCTCCTCGGGCACCGTGATCCCCGCCTCCGCGAGCACCGCCTCGACGCCGTAGACCGGCGCGCCCATCCGCATCGCCAGCGCGATCGCGTCCGACGGGCGGGCGGAGACCTCGACGCCGTTGGCGAACCGCAGCGTCGCGAAGAACACGCCGTCCTGGAGGTCGGTGATCGTCACCTGGGACAGCTCCGTCTGCAGCGCCCGCAGCACGTCCCGCATCAGGTCGTGGGTCATCGGGCGCGCGGTGGTGATGCCCTCCTGGGCGAACGCGATCGCGGTCGCCTCGACGGCGCCGATCCAGATCGGCAGGTAGCGCTCGCCGCCGACCTCTTTGAGCAGGACGATCGGCTGCTTCGAGGGAAGCTCGACACGCACGCCGACGATGTCCAGCCGATGCACCGATCTACCTCCTCGCGCGGGTGATCCGGGTACGCCCCGTCGACCCCCGCCTCGCCCGGACGGTCACCCCACCGCCGGGCCCGACCATCCACCCATGATCATTGAGCATGACCTGTGCCGGCCATCGTTTCGTGGCGGCCATCGTTCGTGGCCCGGAAACCCCACTCTGGAGACAGTATCTCCGCTGCGACCCACCCGTCAGCGCGCCCATGACTTCGCCGGGCCCCGCCGACCCGCCGTGGCCACGCCGAGCGCTCGGTCAGGCCCGGGAGCCGAGGCGGGCGCGCAGCAGCGCCGCGTGCAGCCGGACCAGCAGCAGCGCGAGCTCGTCGACCGAGTCGCGCGGCAGATCGTCGGCGTCGGCCGCCGCACCGGCGCTGCGCACAGCGCGCAGCGGAGCGACCGCGGCCTCGATCAGCCCGGCCTCCCGGTCCGCGGCGGCGCGGGCCGCCCGCAGGTGGCGCGCCTGCACACCGTGCGCGGCCAGCAGGCCCACGGTACGGGCCACGACCAGCGCGTCCGCGTCGTAGTAGCCACCGCCGGAGACGGCCCGCAGCAGGCCGTTGTGCTCCAGCTCGGCGAGCGCCGCGTCGTCGAGCCCGCTGGCGGCGAGCAGTTCCCGACGCGAGAGCCGGACCCGCTCGGCCCCGAGCAGCACGTCCAGACCCGTCGCCGGCGGCGTCGCGGGGACCGCGCGCGGGCCGGGCGGCGGGTCGGCGGGCACGTCACCGCGGTCTCGAGCCGCCAGCTCGTCCTTGATCACCCGCAGCGGCAGGTAGCGCTCGCGCTGCGCGTGCAGGACGTATCCGAGCCGGGCGACGTCGGCCGCCGAGTACTTGCGGTAGTTCGCGCTGGTCCGGGCCGGCTCGACCAGGCCCTCCGCCTCCAGGTAGCGGATCTTGGAGAGCGTGATGTCCGGATAGTCCACCCGCAGCCGGTCGAGGACCTCGCCGATGTTGAGGACCTTCGCGTTGTGCCGGGCGTCGGCCTGCGCGTCCGGCACCGGCCGGCCGGGGTGGCGCGTGGGCCGGCCCGGCCGGGACTGGCCGGCGCCGCGGCTCACCGGTACCGCGGCCGCGGCGGCCGCCGACAGCCGAGAGCTCACCGCATTCCTCCCGCCCTCACAGCGGTCCACCCCCCGAGTAGGGGGCTCCGGTCAGGAACACCAGCCGGAACTTGCCGATCTGCACCTCGTCCCCGCTGGTGAGGTCGGCGGAGTCGATCCGCTCCCGGTTCAGGTAGGTGCCGTTCAGGCTGCCGACGTCGCGGACGGTGAAGCCCTTCGTGTACGGCGAGCGCAGGAACTCGGCGTGCCGGCGGGACACGGTCACGTCGTCGAGGAAGATGTCGCTCTCGGGGTGCCGGCCGGCCGTGGTCAGGTCCGCGTCGAGCAGGAAGCGGCTGCCCGCGTTCGGGCCGCGCTTGACCACCAGCAGGGCGGAGCCGGGCGGCAGCGCGTCGACCGCGGCGACCGCGTCCCGGTCACTCGCCTCGTCGGTACCGTCGCCGTCGACGCGGTGCAGGGCGGCGGTCGCCAGGTTCAGGCTGGACGTCTGGTCTCCCGGTCGTTCGGGCGCCACCGGCTCACCCGGGCGCACCAGGGGTGAGCCGCACCGCGCGCAGTACAGCGCATCGGGTGGGTTGTGCTGTCCGCACTTCGTGCAGAACACCGTCGCGTCCGCCTCCTGCCGACGCCCGCGGGCACGGGCCACCGGCCGCTCGGGCCACCGGCCTGGTGGCGAGAACGTAGTCTTCCCAATCCGAGGGGGCCGCCGAGCCAAGCCGCCCACCCCCAACACACGTCACCCGGGCCCGGGCGCCCACGGCTCCAGCCGCGCGTGACGCCAACACCGCCAACTGATGAACCCGAGGCTAGTGCATCAGGGGCAGGCTCGTGAAAAGGGTGCGACAACAGCTGCCGGCGTGGCGCCCGGCTCCGGCCCCGATCCGGGACGTGGCCGGCGCACCACCGTAGCGCGACCTCTACGGAACGCCACGGCATCCCCCACAGCGGTCCTCGAACCGTCCGCGCGCCCACCGCGGGCCCTTCCGCGGCGGGCCGGCGGTGGACAGGTGGTCCGGCTGTCGCCCATCCGACATTCGACCGCTCGGTACAACCGCCGCAGCCGGACGAACCCGTACGTGCCGGCCCGAAAAGGTCAACAGGCGGCCGGGCGCGAGGTCCGCGGGACGCCGTCAGAGGGCCTTGACGTGCTCCTCGTACGCCGCCGCGTCGAGCAGCTCGTCGAGCGACGACGGGTCGGCCACGGAGACCTCGACGAGCCAGCCCTCGCCGTACGGGTCGGAGTTGAGCAGTTCGGGCGACCCGTCGAGCGCCTCGTTGCGGGCGACCACCTCGCCGGACGCCGGCGCGTACACGTCCGACACGCTCTTCGTCGACTCCACCTCGCCGAACGGCTCGCCCGCCCGCACCTGGGCGCCGACCTCCGGCAGCGACACGTAGACGATGTCGCCGAGCGCCTCCTGGGCATACGAGGTGATGCCGATGCGCATCGTCGCGCCGGTCACCCGGGCCCACTCGTGCTCGCGCGAGTACTTCAGGTCCTCCGGGTACACCGAGTCGCCTCCCATGAGCCCAACCGCCTCCCGCCCGTCGGCCACGCGGCCCGTCCGCGCCGCCCTTCTCACCTCACCGCGCGGATCTCGACCCGGCCCAGCTCGGTGACCCGCGCCGTCGCACCCTCGCGGGTTGCCACCGTATCGAGCACACCGCCGGGGAAACGCAGCGCCTCGGCCAACGTGTGCGGATCCCCGATCGCCCGGACCGGGTACGGCGCGGTGACGGCCCGCCCGTCGACGGTCAGCCCGCCGCCCGGCCGGTCGACGACGTAGCTCTGCGCCACCAGCCGCACCCCGGACAGCTCCACCGCCTCGGCCCCGGCGTCCCGCAGCTCCTGCAGCAGGTCGACGAAGACGTCCGCGCCGAGGTTGCCGCGCGGGTCGGCGACCGTCAGCTCGAGCCCCGGCCCCGCGACCGGGACCGTGCCGGCGAGCACGGCCAGCGCGTCCGCCCGGTCCCCGGCCCCGGCCAGCGCGGTGCGGTCCGGCGCGGCGGCGGCGAACGCGGCTCGCTCCCCCGCCAGCCGGTCGATCTCGGCGGACAGCCGGCGACCGTCCGCGCCCAGCGTGCCGACCTGGTCGACGAGCCGGCCCCTGCCCGTGCCGGCGGGTGCCGTGTCCCGCGCCGCGCGGACCGTGACCGGGATCGCGAACCCGACCACGGCGAGCAGCGCCACGACGGCCACCCGGGCCGCCCCCGCCGCGGGCCGCCGCGTCGCGGCCACTCGACTAGTGGCCCGCTGCGACGCCACCGGCCGCCTCGGGTCAGACGTCTGGGCACCGCCGCCCGTCGGGTCAGACGTCAGCGGCGGTACACGGCGCATCTTCTGCCCGTGGCGTCGGGCACGACGCGGGGTGCGGTCGGGCGCATCGTCGGGCGCCGGGCGATCGTCGGGGGGCATGGCTAGACCCCGAAAAGGCGTCGCCGCAGCGCCGTGACGTTGGTGAAGATCCGGATGCCGAACACGATGACGACCGCGGTGGTCAGCGCGCCGCCGACGCCGAGCCGGTCGCCGAGCAGCACGAGCAGCACCGCGATCGCCGCGTTCGTCAGCAGCGACACCACGAACACCAGGTCGTCGAAGACCCGGTCGAGCGCGGCGCGCAGCCCACCCGCCAGCGCGTCGACCGCCGCGACCACCACGACCGGCAGGTAGGGCGCGAGCCAGCCCGGTGCCGTCGGCAGCAGCAGGAACCCGGCGGCGAGCCCCCCGACGAGCGCCAGGGCCGGCATCGCGGCGCCCACCGCCCACCGCCGACGCGCCGGCCGGCCGGCGCCCGCCCCAGGGTCGGGACCGGCGATCGCCGCCCGGGCCCGGTCGTCCGCCGACTCGACCCCGCCCTGCCGGGCAACCGGAACGTCGACGCCCCCGCCGGGGCCATCCGCTGGCGCGACCGTGGATGCGCCGGGCGGCTCCGGCGGCCGGGTGCCCGGGACGTCGTCCTCGGAGCCTCGCCGCGGGGCCTGCGCGGCGGGCGTGTCCGGGCTGTCCGGGCGGGTCACGACGCCATCATCGGCGCTGCCCCCCGCGCGAACGTCGGTGGCGCGACGGGCGCGGCGGGCACCGTCAGGTCGCGCAGCGTCGTCGTCGCCCGCAGGCGGGCGCCGATCAGGTGGTCGTCCGCGAGCCGGCGCCCGGCGGCCGAGCCGAACAGCGCCGCCAGCAGCCGAGCCGGGTCACCGACGGCCTCGATCCGGTACGGCGCGGCGATCGGCCGGAAGCCGACGAGGATCGCCTGACCCGCGGTCCGGATCGCGGTCGTCGTCGACAGCCGCACCCCGCCGACGGCGATCGCCTGGGCGCCGCCGCCCCACAGCGCGTTGACCAGGTCGGCCAGGTCGTGGTCGGACAGCTGGCCGGCGCCGCGTTCGCCCGGCGCCGCCGTGCCCGCGGGACGCGGCGACCCCGTCGCCGATGCTGCGGGCGTCACGTCGACGAGCTCGACCCGCAGGCCCGGACCGCGAGCCGGGCGGGCGGCGGCAGCCGGTTCGAGCGTGCCGAGCGCCGCGCCGACGGCCCGCTGCTCCCCCAGGTCACGGGCGAGCGTGCCGCGCGCGGCGTCGACGTCGGCCCGTAGCGTCGCCGCCCGGCCGGTCAGCGCCGCGACGTCGGCGGCGCGCCGGTCCCGCTCGGCGGCCAGCGCGGCGTCGGCCCGCTCCCGGGCCGGCGCGCCGGCCCGCCACGTGCCAGCCGAACACGCCGCCAGCAGCCCGACGACGACCACCAGCGCGACGACGACTACCAGCGCGGCGCAGCCACGCCGCGACGGCCGGGAAGGCCGGGCGACGCGGGCCGCATCCGCAGCAGCCCCCAGCCGGACCTCGGCGGCCCCGCGGTACCCCGGATCCAGCGCCCCGGCCGCCACGACGGCGAGCAGATCCGGCCCGGGCGGACGCGACGCCACCGGCGCCCGGGCCGCCGCCGATGCCGCGCCGACGCGGGAGACCCGACCGGCGGACGGGTCGGATCCGGGCGGGCGCACACCGGCATTCTCCGTCGATGGCTGGCTCCGTCCCGGCACGGCGCTCCGGCGACCTCGCTGCGGGCGGCTGCACGTCTCGAGAGTGCAGCACCTGAGCGGGGGTGGGGGGTGCTGCGCTCGCGGACGGGTTCTGGACTGATCGGCTGAGGTGTCGGCGTGGAGGCCGGGTGTTCGCCATGCCCGGCAAGGTGCCGTGCGCGGCGGCCTGCCGCTAGCTAGGCGGTGGGCGTCGGGGGGACGGCTTCGACGACGGCGGCCCAGTGGCGGAGGAGGGCTCGGGCCTCGTCGCGGTCGCCCGCTTCGGCCCACAGGTGGGTGACGGCCTCGGCCGGATCGGGCAGGACCAGGACCCAGGCGCCGTCGGGGCGGACCACCCGGACGCCGTCGGTCGTGTCGATGATGTGGCCGGCGGCGACGTCGACGGACTCGACGACCCGGCGCATCACGGAGCCCTTGGCCGCCCACGGCGTCGGCACCGAGCGGCGGACCACCGCGACCGGCGGGATCCGCGCGTCGATCGCGGACAGCGTCAGCCGGGTGCGCGCGACCAGCGACAGCAGCCGGACGAACGCCGCGAGGCCGTCGATCGCGGCGCCGAACTCGGGGACGATGAACCCGCCGCGGCCGTCGGCGGCGAACGCGACCCGCCCGTCGCGCACCACCCGGGGCAGGTCGGCGGCCGCCAGCGACGTGCGCCGGACCGTCAGCCCGTGGAAGTTCGTGACCCGGTCGGCGACGAGCGTCGTCGTCACCGGCACGGCGACCTCGGCGCCCCGGCTCTCCGCGGCGACCAGGTCGAGGAAGACGAGCAGCGCCCGGTCGTCGTCGATCAGGTCGCCGCGCTCGTCGACGATCATGATCCGCTCGCCGACCTGGTCGAACCGGACGCCGAACGCCGCCCGGGAGCTGGCGACCAGCTCGCCGAGCCGCTCGACGGCGCGCCGGCGCTGCGCCTCGGTGGAGGTGGCGACCATGTCGTCGAGCCGGTTGTTCATGGTCAGCGCGTCGACGCCGAGCCGGCCGAGCAGCATCGGCAGGACGAGCGACGCGGCGCCGCCGGACGGGTCGATGACGACCTTCAGGTCCGCGTCGGTGACGCCGGTGGTGTCGATCCGGTCGAGCAGGTCCTGGGAGTAGCGGTCCGCGGTGCGCGCCGGCAGCCGCAGGTCGCCGATCTCACCGGGGAACGCGCGGCGGAACTCCTGCCGGGAGAACACCCGGTCGAGCTTGCGCTGCGCGCCGGGCGACAGGTCGTCGCCGTCCGCGTCGAGGAAGACGATGTCGATGCGCTCCGGGTCGCCCTCGGTGGTCCGCAGCATGATCCCGCCGACGGCGTCCGACGTGCGCACGTCGAACCGGGCGACCGGCATCGCCGCGACCTCCAGGTCGCGGACGTTGATCGCGCTGGTGGTCAGGGCGCTGATCACGGCGCGCTTGAGCGCCCGGGCCGCGCGGGAGCCGTCCCGGGCGGTCGTCACCGTCGTGCCCTTGCGCAGCGTCGTCGCGTAGGCGGCGGCGAGCCGGACGGCGAGCTCCGGGGTGATCTCGGCGTTGATCAGGCCGGAGACGCCGCGCGGGCCGAACAGCGACCGCTGCCCGCGGGACTCCCAGATGACCGACGTGTTGACGACCGCGCCGGCCTCGATCGTCTTGAACGGGTAGACGCGGACGTCGTGGGTGACGAACGCCTCCTCCTCGACGACGCACGACTCGGCGACGACGGCGCCCTCCTCGACCCGGGCGGCGCGGCGCACGTCGGTGCCCTTGCCGATCACGCAGCCGCGCAGGTTCGTCCGGGAGCCGATGAGGGCGTTGTCGCCGACGACGGCGCGGTGCAGGAACGCGCCCTGCTTGATGACGACGTTGCTGCCGACGACGGTGAACTCGCGCAGCTCGGCGCCGGCCTCGACCTTGGAGTAGTCGCCGACGACGAGCGGGCCCTTGAGCACCGCGTCGGGATGCACGTCGGTGTCCTGTCCGATCCACACCCCGGGCGACACCTCGAAGCCGCCGATCTCGACGTCGACCTGCTGGTTGAGCACGTCGGCCTGGACCCGCAGGAAGCTCGCGATCGTGCCGACGTCCTCCCAGTAGCCGGAGACGACGTGGCCGAACACCGGCGCGCCGGCCTCGACGAGACGGGGGAACACGTCGCCGGACCAGTCGACCGGCTCGCCGGCGGGGACGTGGTCGAAGACCTCCGGCTCCATGACGTAGATGCCGGTGTTGACCGTGTCGGAGAAGACCTGGCCCCAGGTCGGCTTCTCGAGGAAACGGGAGATCCGGCCGTCCTCGCCGGCGATGACGATGCCGAACTCGAGCGGGTTCGGCACCGACTTGAGGGCGACGGTGACCAGCGCGCCGTTCTTGCGGTGCTCGGCGACGAGCTGGGTCAGGTCGATGTCGGTGAGGGCGTCGCCGCTGATGACGAGGAACTGCTCGTCACGCAGCGCGGCCTCGGCGTTCTTCACGCTGCCGGCGGTGCCCAGCGGCGTCGACTCGGTGGCGTAGGACAGGTGCATGCCGAGCTCGTCGCCGTCGCCGAAGTAGGTGCGGACCATGGCGGCGAGGAACTGGACGGTCACCACCGTCTCGTCGAAGCCGTGCCGCTTGAGCAGCCGCAGCACGTGTTCCATGATCGGCCGGTTGACGACGGGGAGCAGCGGCTTCGGGGCGTTGGCCGTCAGCGGGCGCAGACGGGTGCCCTCGCCGCCGGCCATGACCACGGCCCTCACGGCGCGCCTCCCGCCGCCGCCGGCCCGCCGCGGGTCGCTCGTCGCCGGTCACGGGCGACGCCGGCGACCTGGAAGGCGTAGAGCAGCCCGGCCCACCAGTACAGCGCCGTCCCCCACAGCGCGAACGCCCAGCCGAGCGGGCGGACCACCGTCGACAGGGTGCCGTGCCCGTCGGCGAGCAGCAGCAGCGGGAACGCGTACAGCAGGTTCAGCGTGGCCGCCTTGCCCAGGTAGTGCACGGGCAGCGCGGTCCCGAGGCGCAGGCGGCGCATCGGGATGAGCAGCAGGGTGATGAACAGGTCCCGGCCGACGACGGCGCCGAACAGCCACCACGGGATGATCTCCCGCACGGCCAGCGCGACGAGGGTGGCGAGGATGTAGAGCCGGTCCGCCAGCGGGTCGAGCAGGGCGCCGAGCCGGCTGGTCTGGCCCAGCGCCCGGGCGAGCTGGCCGTCGAGGTAGTCGCTGACGCCGGCGAAGACGAGGACGCCGAGCGCCACCCAGTCGGCGTGCGGTCCGAGCGCGAGCCACAGGAACACCGGCACGCCGACGAGGCGCAGGCCGGAGAGCAGGTTCGGGATCGTCCAGATCCGGTCGCCGGGGGTGGCGGCGCTCGTCATGCGGCGTTCCCCTCCCCTCGGCGGCGGCCTGCCAGCAAGATTACGGGCACCAGGAGACGCGCAAATGTCCCGTCCGCGTCGAGCACACGCACCGCGGTGCCCGCCGGTGCCGGCGCTCCCCCCGTGAAGCAAAGACGCTAGTCGATGACCATGCACCCGGGCGCGGCGAGGAGGGTGACCCAGCGCACCCACCCGGGTGCCCCCACCGACGGGCGGCCCCGGTCGACGGACCCATCCGTGCGCGCCGCACCCGGCGCGCCAGGCGGTGCGCCGGAAGCGGAGCACCCTTCGGGGGCCGTCGACGGCGGATCCCCGGAAACGCCCGGCCCGCCCCTGCGCCGCGCAGCGGTCTGAACGCCGTGACCGTCCGGCGCGTGGCACCCCGGCCACAGACCGAGCGCACAGGGACGATCAGAGGCCACGTAACCACCGGGACAGGCAAACAAAGCCCGTCTCAGGCCAGAGTCGCTTCGTGGCGGGCCCGGACATCGACGCGGTCCACGATCCACGTCGGCGGGTGCGCAGCGATCAGCGCCCCGACAGTTCGATGCCGAACCCGTCAACCGGACCACCGCGGGTGGCCCGGAACAGGCCGACCACCGCCGCGCACGCCAACCCGAAACCACGCAAGGCCGGGCGCCGAGCGTCCGGCAGCCGTCGCCCGGGTCGCGGGGCATCGCGCCACGACCCGGGCGACGGTCACATGACCCGGCCGACGAGGTACGTCGAGCTGTAGATGGGACGCAGCGACACGACGCCGCCGGTCTGCGGAGCGGCCCACATGTAGCCGTTACCGGCGTAGATGCCGACGTGGTAGATGTTGCCGGGGCTGCCGTAGAAGATCAGGTCGCCGGGCTGCTTGCCCGACTGGGCGACGTGCGTCGTGGCCCAGTACTGGCTCTCGGCGGTGCGGGGTAGGTTGCGGCCCAGCTGCTTGAAGACGTACTGGACGAGGCCGGAGCAGTCGAACGAGTACGGGCCCTCGGCGCCGTAGACGTACGGCTTGCCCTTCTGCAGAGAGGCCAGGTAGACGGCCTTCTCGCCGATCGAGCTGCCGGGGATGACGGACGGGATGCCGGCGTCGTCGAGGTAGTCGCTGCTGCGGCGCTGCTGGATGGTGATCGTGGTCGCGCCGGCCACCGAGGGCCGCAGCGAGTTGCCACCGTCGAACACGGCGGTCAGCGTCGTCGTCGACAGCAGCCGGGCGGTGATGCTCGCCTGGCCCTGGTCGTCGGTGGTGAGGGTGGTGGTCGCCTGCCACTTCGGGCCGTCCACCACCACGATCTTCACGCTCTGGTGCGCCAGGGCGGAGCCGCCGAGCGCCTCGGTCGCCTTCACGGTCAGGACGACCGGTGCGTTGGGCTGAACGGTTGTGTGGTCCGCGCTGAGCGAGAGGTTCGTGAACACGGGGCCCGAGTCGGCCACCGCGCCCGCGAGACCGCCGCCGCCGGAACCGGTACCCAGCGCGCTGCCGAGGCCGCTGCCGCCGGCGTCGCCGCCGCCGAGCGCGGCGCCCAGGGCGCTCGCCTCGTAGCTGGTGCTGCTCTGCGCGTTCGGGTCGACCGTGGCCGGCGCGTCCTGCGACGGGACGGTCGCGGCGAACGCGGCGGTCGAGACGGCGAGCGTGCCGGTCGTGAACGCGGCGATCGTGCTGACCCGGCGGGGCTGATTGCCGGACCGCCGGCGGGCCCCGCTGGGGGCGCCGTCCGTGCGATGCCGGCCGCGCACCAGCTCGTCCCAGTCATCCGGGAGCCAGGCCATGCCACGACGGGACAACGCGCGTCCTTCCCTGACGCCTGCGAGGTCAGCTGTCGGGTTCGGGCAGGGTTCACGCCACCCGGCGGCCTTGCGGCCGCTTCACCCCGAGGGCTGGGCCGGAGGGGTCCGGCTTTGCCCGGTGGAACCTGGGTCCCCCGCTCCTGCCCCGGCGTGTCGGAGGGACGTCAGACCAGGGGCAGGACTCGGCGTTTGGCCCGACGCTTTAGTGCCTTAGCTGAAGAATGGTGCATCGCGACCATAGTGGATCCTCCACCGGGATCTCCAACCACCATAAACACAACAGTTGGACACTCTCCCCGCGCGTTTCCAGAACATGTCACCCTCGTTCCCGCCAGGGACCGTCATGTGCCGCAGCCAGGACTAATCGGGTGCTGGCCACTAAGAAGATCGACAGACGCGGGTCGACGCGGCGGGGCTTGGTTGATATCCCGTTGCTGACAGCGAGGGAATGAACGTTCGGATCTGTCACCGTGATCGACCGTCTGGGACTTTAGTCCCGGACATCACTAGGGTCCAAGGTCCCGGGCGGCCGGCGGCACGGCGGCCGACCTGGACCAATCGGCACAGCCCGGTCCACCCAGCCGCACCCCGACACCACCGCGGACACCAACCACCCCACACCAAGGCGCCGGACGCCCAGCAAAGATCAAGATGATCGCGCCGGCCCGTCAACACGGTTGACTATCTTGTCCGGCGGCCGCCACGGCCACGGCCGTGGCCGTGGCCGTGGCGGCCGCCGGCCGCCGGACGGCGGCGGCGGGCGGCGGAGCGTCCGTTCGTCCGCGCGACCACTCGCGAGCCGAATCTCCGGCCGATGCCGGCTCTTGGGCAGGTCGATGCCGCTCGCTCAAGGCGCCGGGTCAACCGGCCGGGCGAGAAGTGGCGGCGGAGGCGGCGGGGGCGGCGGCCGCGGCGGGGGCTGGCGGCGGCGGGGGCCCAGCCGGTCCCGTCCCGGCGCGTCCCGTCCCGCCCGCCGCCGTCCCGCCCGCCGCCGGCACGGCGGACGCCGCCGCACCGACCCCGACGGCCGCCGTGCTCGTCGCCGCCGGCACGCCGCCGATGGGAACCGCGGGCGGCGGCGTCGTCGACAGGTGCGCCGCGCTCGCGGGTGCCAGCGTCGACGTGACGGCCGGCGGCGCGGCGGCGGGTGCGATCGCGGCGCCGGCCGGTGCAGGCGGCGCCACCGGCGTCGGGACCGCATGGCCGTAGACGACGTGGTTGTCGAGGTAGTGGTGCGTGTGCTCGTCGAAGCCGCCGTCGCAGGTGATGAGCCGGATCTCCGGGCGGGCGACCGGCCCATAGACCCGGTCCGACGGGAAGGACGACTTGGAGACCGTCTCGGCCCGGTCGACGACGAACGTCACGCTCATCCCGGACGCGCCGACGACGGTGATCTGATCCCCCGGCAGCAGGCTGCGCAGCCGGTAGAAGACGGCCGGCCCCTTCTTCGAGTCGTAGTGGCCGACGAGCACCGCAGGGCCCACAGCCCCCGGCGCGACCCCCGCCTGGTACCAGCCGACGTCACCCCACTTCGTCGGCACGTCGATGGCGCCCTGCGCCGTGAGCCCGAGCCCGATGACCGGCGCGTCCACCGCGATCGCCGGGATCCGCAGTCGCACCGGGTCGGTCACCACCGGCGGCGGAATCATCGGCGGCGGCGTCGCGGTCGGCGCGGGCGTCGAGGCCGCCACGACGGGCGGCGGCGGCAGCACCCGGCCGGCTGCCGGCGACTCGACCGCCGACAGCTCGGGGGCGGCGAGTCGATACCCGCTGAGGACGACGAGTGCGAGCCCGGCCAGTACCAGCGGCCACGTCAGCCGGCGCCCGCGCGCCCCGGACCGGGTGCGCAACCGGCCGGACCCGGGAATCCCGCGCATCCCAGCGGACCCGGCCGGCCCGCGAGCTGCCGCCAGCCGTCCGGGCGCCGGCCCGGTCGGCGACGCGACGCGCGCCGACGCCGGAGCCGAGCGGTGCTGCCCGCCGCGGGCGCCGGAAGCGGGCCGCGGGCCCGCCGGGCCGAGCGGCACAGGCCGAGCCGCGGACGTGCCGGTCGCCGTCGGCCTGCGGGTGGGCACCGCCTTGTCTGGAGGCACCGGCTGGCGTACGGGGGTCACTCGACCGGCCGGCCCCGCCGCCCCCGCGGGAGCCGGCTTGCCCATGGAAGTCGCCTTGCCCGCGGGACTCGGCTTGCCCGCGGGACTCGCCTTGCCCGCGGGAGCCGCTTGAGCGGCCAGCACCGCGTTACCTGCGGGCACACGCTTGCCGGTGGGAGTCGCTCGACCGGCCGACGCCGCCCTACCGCCGGGAGCCGGCTCATCCGCGGGAGCCGGCCCGACGGCACGCCCAGCGGCAGTCTGCTTGCGGGCGGGTGCCGGCTCGCCGGCGCCGGGCCCGGCGGCGGTCCGGGCACGGGGCGACCGTCCGCCATCCTTCGACGCACCGCCCACGAGGCCCTCCCTGCGGAATGACTCCGAACCCGACGGCGGGGATGCTATGGCGCCGAAGCCAGTTCTCCGTGCTACGCACGCCGTATCCGGAGGTGAATCATCGACGGGTCGGACCTCCCCACCTAAAAGGGACACCGGACCCCCGGGCGACACTCCGGGGAAACGTAGTGGTCCTGAATTAACGGGAATTCCGACGCCGACCGCGGTAAATGCGTCGAGGAAACCGCCGGGAACGGGGGTGGACCCCGTCGCCGCAGGCAAGGACGCGCCAGTGCTACAAATTCCGGTTTTCAGGCCCCGGTCCGTCACAGCAGATCCACCACGCCCATGCGGGCTGCTCAAAATTTGGCTACGGGATCGCTATGGTGTCGCTCGCAGTCATGTGACAGTCACAATCTGCGAGAGAGGGGACCTGATGAAGGGCCTGGGACGTAGTGCAGCCCTGCTGGGATTGTCCGGCGCCGCGAGCCTCATCCTCACCATCGGAGGGCCCGGCCTCGTCGGGATCGCCCACGCCGAGGACGGCGGTACGGGTGACAAGAAGGACACCGGCATCCTCGACGACAAGAACAAGGACAAGGATGGCGGCATCCTCGACGACAAGCACGGCAAGGACTGCGACAGGGACAAGGACGGCGGCATCCTTGGCGATAAGGATGGCAAGGACAAGGATGGCAAGGACAAGGATGACGACTGGTTCAAGAACGGCATCCTTGACGACAAGGACAAGGGCAAGGACAGGGACTGCGCCGTCGGCGTGGGCGTCGGTGTTGGCGTCGTCGGTGTCGGCGCCGGTGGCGGCGCCGGCGGTGTCGCGGCCGGTGGCGGCGGCATGGCGGCCAACTCCGCGCCGATCCTCCCCCTGGCCGGTGCCGGCCTCGGCGCCATCCTGCTGACCGTCGGCGTCGCGAACCGTCGCCGCAACCAGGGCACCATCTGACTCATCCGTCCGCCGGCGGTCCTCCCGGGCCGCCGCTGACGGCAGACGTCGGCCGTCGCGGACAGTTCGGCCTCGCACCGGGGCCGGACGACCGCGAGGCGGGCCGACGCGCGCGCCGGTTCCGGCCTGGCGAACGCCCACTCCGCCCGGCCGGGCCGGTCCGCGCGCAGCCCGCGGCAGCCGCCGGCGGTGGACGTCCCTTCCTGTCAGGGGCGACCACCGCCGGCGGGCACCACCGCGACGCCGATACCAAGGCCAGCAACGCCGGCCAGCGGCGCCTCCCGCACTTGACCCAGCCTTGAACACACAAAGAGGGCCATCATCTGGCAAAAACCAGATAGACGGCCCAATTTCATGCAGTTCCCCAAACCGCCCGAAGCGATCCGGGGGGTCCAGGGGGCGAAGCCCTCCCTGGCGCGGGGACCGGGGCTCGGCCCCGGAGCAATATCGCGGTAAACGGGGAAGCTCCTCGAAGAGGAGCGACCACCGACTCCGAACCCGTCGGGACGACAGGATTTGAACCTGCGACCCCTAGACCCCCAGTCTAGTGCGCTACCAAGCTGCGCCACGTCCCGAGTTCTTGCCGCCGCGGCTGGGCCGCTGCTGCGCTTGACACTCTACCCGATCTGCCTGCCGCCGTAAGCGCGGGGGCGACGCGTCGCTGGTCAGCCACCGTGGGCAACGCCGCCGTCCGGCCGTGCGCCGCAGGCGATTCGCGACCGGCGAACCGGCCCGCGGACTGGCGGCGATCAGCGGTCGCGGCGGCGGTCGTCGCGTTCGCGGACTCGGATCGAGATCTCGATCGGCGAGCCGACGAAGCCGAAGTCCTCGCGCAGCCGGCGCTCCAGGAAGCGCCGATAGGCGGGCTCCAGGAAGCCGGTGGCGAAGACGACGAACCGCGGCGGGCGCACGCCGGCCTGGGTGGCGAACAACACCTTGGGGATCTTGCCGCCGCGCGGCGGCGGCGGGGTGGCGGCGACAACCTCGCCGAGCCAGGCGTTGAGCCGGCCCGTCGAGATCCGCGTCCCCCAGCTGTCCAGCGAGGTGCGCAGCGCCGGCGCCAGCCGGTCGGTCGCCCGGCCGGTGCGTGCGGAGATGTTCACCCGCGGCGCCCAGGCGACCCGGCCGAGGTCCCGGGTGATCTCCTTCTCCAGGGTGAGGCGGCGGTCCTCGTCGAGCAGGTCCCACTTGTTGAACGCCAGCACGACCGCCCGGCCCGCGTCGACGACCATCTGCACGACCCGCTGGTCCTGCTCGGTCAGCGGCTCGTCGGCGTCCAGCAGCACGATCGCGACCTCGGCGGCCTCCAGCGCCGCCGCGGTGCGCAGCGACGAGTAGTACTCGGCGCCGCTGGACTGGCCGACCCGGCGGCGCAGTCCCGCGGTGTCGATGAACAGCCACGGCTCGCCGCTGAGGTTCACGATCTCGTCGACCGGGTCCCGGGTCGTGCCGGCGACGTCGTGCACCAGTGACCGTTCCTCGCCGGCGAGCCGGTTGAACAGGCTGGACTTGCCGACGTTCGGCCGGCCGACGAGCGCCACCCGCCGCGGGCCGTCCTCCTCGTCGAACCGCTCCGGGGGCGCCTCCGGCAGCGCGGCGAGCACCGCGTCGAGCAGGTCGCCGCTACCCCGGCCGTGCAGCGACGACACCGGATACGGCTCGCCCAGGCCCAGGCTCCACAGCGCCGCCGTGTCGGGCTCCAGCCGCTGGTCGTCGACCTTGTTGGCGGCGAGCACCACCGGGCGCCCGGAGCGTTGCAGCACCCGGGCGACGGCCTCGTCGGCGTCGGTGGCGCCGACGGTCGCGTCGACGACGAACAGCACCGCGTCGGCGGTCGCGAGCGCCGCCTGCGCCTGCGCCGCCACGCGGGCCGCGAGGCCCTTCGCGTCGGGCTCCCAGCCGCCGGTGTCGACGACGGTGAACCGCCGGCCCGACCAGTTCGCGTCGTAGGCGACCCGGTCGCGGGTGACGCCGGGGACGTCCTCGACGACGGCGGCCCGCCGGCCCAGGATGCGGTTCACCAGTGTCGACTTGCCCACGTTGGGCCGGCCGACGACGGCGAGCACCGGCTGCCCCCCGGGGGCCGCGGCCCCCTCGGAGGTGTCCTGCGTCGGCTTGTCCTGCCTCGTCACCGTCGTACTGCTTCCTGTCGTTTCCGCGCCGCCGGTCTGGGCGGCGTCCGTGCTTGCGCGCCACCGCCGGTCGGCACCTGGCGCTGGCCTAGTCCGACGGCCCGTCCTGTGCGTGCGCGACGGGGACCGCGGCCTGCCCGCCGGCGCGGGCCGCCGCCAGGTGGTCGGCGAGCCGCACCCGGATGTCCTCGGCCACGGCCGCCAACGCTCGGCGCGACCGCGGGTTCGCCGGGACCTCCACCGCGAACGGCTCCCCGAACACCACCCGGACCTGGGCCGACCGCCGCGGCCAGCGCGCACCCTTCGGCAGGGCGTCGCCGGTGCCGAGGCAGGCCACCGGGACCACCCGGCAGCGGCCGTGCACCGCCAGGTACGCGATGCCGTGCTGCACGGCAGCCATCTCGCCGCTGCCGCGGGTGCCCTCCGGGAAGACCCCGATCGTGTTGCCACGGGCGAGCTCGTCGAGCGCGGTGTGCAGCGCGACCCGGTCGGCCTTGCCCCGGTCGATCGGGATCTGCCCGACGAGGCGCAGCAGCCGTCCGACGATGCCCTTGTACATCTCGATCTTCGTCAGGCACCGGACCGTCCGCGGCGACTCGATGACGACCAGCGGCCCGTCGAGCCAGCTCGAATGGTTCCCCGCGAAGATCAGCGGCTCGTCGGCCGGGACCTGCTCGACGCCTTCCAGCCGGATCCGCATCACCACGTGGTTGAGCACCCAGCGTACCGGCGGTTTGAGGGTCCGGTGAAGGATGTCGTTGTACGGGGCCGACTCGGCGCCGCGGTGAGTCGGCTTCGGCGCGGTGCTGGGTGCCTTCGCCGGGCTCGCGGCGGGCGCCGGGAGCCCGGCCGGCGCCGGCTCGACCGCCGTGACCTGCGGGGCCGGCCGGGGCGCGGCCGGCTCGAGCGCGCCGCTCAGCGTCGGCTGGGCGGCCGGGGTGGGCTGGGCGCTCGGCCCTGCCGGCGCGGCCGCCTCGGCATCGGCGACCTCGGCGACCGCGACCTCGGGTGCCGGCGCCGCCGGCAGGGGGTCGTCGTCGTGGGCGATCATGACGTGCCCCCGGGGCTGCCGGCACCCGTGGGCACCACGAAGCCCGCCTCGGCGCAGCGGTTCAGCACCTCGCCGACGACCTCGTCGATGGACATCCCGGTCGAGTCGAGCACGACCGCGTCGGGCGCGACCAGCAGCGGGTCGACGGTCCGGCCGCTGTCGTGGGCGTCGCGCCGGCCGAGCTCGGCGAGCGTGCGGGCCACGTCGTCGACGCCCTTCTCCCCCAGCTCCCGCGAGCGGCGCAGCGCCCGTACCTCCGTCGACGCGGTCAGGTACACCTTCACCGGGGCGTCGGTGGCGACGACCGTGCCGATGTCGCGGCCCTCGACGACGATGCCGCCGGCCGTGGCGACCGCGTCGGCGATGATCTGCCGCTGCTGGGCGACGAGCCGGTGTCGCACCGCCGCGACCGCGCTCACCGCGCTGACCGCGTTCGTCACCGCGCGGGTGCGGATCTCGGCGTCGACCGCGACCTGGTTGACCGCGATCGTCGGGGCGCCGGGATCGGTGCCGGGCGTCACGACGGCCCGCTCGGCGAGCTCGCCCACGGCGTCGGTGTCCTCCAGGTCGACGCGCTGCTCGAGCGCGAGCTGGGTGACCGCCCGGTACATCGCGCCGGTGTCGAGATAGCGCACGCCGAGCCGCCGCGCGACCGCCTTGGCGACCGTGGACTTCCCCGAGCCGCCGGGGCCGTCGACGGCGACCACCAGCCCAGGTCCCCCCCTCGGCGTCGCGGCCCCGCCGCCCGCCGACGAACCGGATCCGTGGTCGTGCTCCACCCCGTGCCCTCCGTCCGGAAATCCCTGCGCGTCTGTGTCCAGACCTGCCGGTACCACCTGGTCCGCGGTACTCGCCACGGCCGGGATCAGGCTACTCGGCCCGGCCGGATCAGGGCCGACGGCACGGCCCGCGAGAGCGTGCCGGTGACGAGACGCACGCGCCGGCGGGCCTTGCGAGCGGCGCCGTCAGGAGCGGCGGTACGCAAGCCAGCCGGCGGCGTTCAGCCGGTCGACGAGCGGGCCGGCCTCGTCGGGCGCGACCGCGAGCTCCATGACGCCGGCCGGCGCGTCGAGGCTGTGCTCGAACGGCGCCACGTCCTCCAGGTTGACCCCCCAGCCACCGATCGTGCCCAGCAGCGCGGCGAGCTGGCCGGGCCGGTCGTCGAGGACCACGCCGACCCAGCCCCACGGCCGGGCCGCGGGCACGCCCGCCTTCGTCGGCAGCTGCGCCCGGCCGGACCGGCCGCGTTCCAGGATGCCGGTCACGACCTTGGTGACGCTCGCCTCGGAGGCGTGGTCGAGGGCGTCCGCGAGCGCGCCGAGCTCGGCGGCGAGCCGCCGCGCGTGCGCCGCGACCGGCCCCCGGTTGCCCTCCAGGATCGACGACCACAGCGCCGGGTCCGACTCGGCGAGCCGGGTCGTGTCCCGGAAGCCCTGCCCGGCCAGCGCCACCTCCCCGGGCGCGAGCTGCGGCGCGGCGGCGGCGAGCAGGCTCGCGACCACCTGCGGCAGATGCGACAGCGCCGCCATCGCCTCGTCGTGCCGGTCCGGGGTCGCGCGCACCGGCAGCGCCCCGCACGCCCGCGCCAGCGCCTCCGTCGCGGCGACGGCGGCGGCGGCGGTCTGCGGAATCGGGCACAGCACCCAGGTCCGCTCGGCGAACAGATCGGCCTGCGCGGAGGCCGCGCCGCCGCGCTCCCGGCCGGCGATCGGGTGCGCCGGGCACCAGGTCGTCAGGTCGACGCCGGCGACGACGGCCTCTGCGATCGGCCGGCTCTTGACGCTCGCGACGTCGCTGGCGGTGGCCGCGAGGCCGGCCTGCTGGACCGCCCGCAGCTGCGGTGCGACCGCGTGCGGCGGCACCGCGATGACCGCGTGGTCGACCCGCTCCCCCTGCCACAGCGTGCCCGCGCCCATCGCCTCGGCGAGCTTGACCTGCTCGGGGTCGGTGTCCCGCAGCAGCACCTCGACGCCGACCCGGCGCAGCGCCAGCCCGATGCTGGCACCGATCAGCCCCGACCCGACCACGCCGACGCGGCGCGGCAGGCCCGCCGGCGGACTCGCGGCGGCGCGCGCCGCGGCCGTCGACCCGGCGGTCACGGCCCCGCCGGCGGCCGAGGTACCAGGGGCGGACGCGGACGATGAGGGCACGGCTACAGGCCGACGGCGCTGTGCAGCGAGCCGACCTCGAACCTGGTCAGGTGACGGGCCCGGCCGGAGCGCAGGTTGCCCAGGTGGACCGCGCCGAACTCGGTGCGCAGCAGCCGCTGCACCGGATGACCGACCTCGTCCATCAGCCGGCGCACGACCCGGTTGCGGCCCTCGTGCAGCACCAGCTCGACGAGCACCCGCGAGCCGGCCTGGTCGATGATGCGGACGTTGTCGGCCCGGACCGGGCCGTCGGACAGCGCCACCCCGGTCCGCAGCTGGCGCAGCGTCTCCTTGCGGACCGGGCCGTTGACCTCGACCTGGTACGTCTTCGGGATGCCGAACGAGGGGTGGGTGAGCCGATGCGCCAACTCGCCGTTGTTCGTGATCAGCAGCAGGCCCTCGCTGTCGGCGTCCAGCCGGCCGACGTGGAACAGGCCGGCGGACGTGCCGAACTCGGTGAGCAGGTCCGCGATCGTCGGCCGACCCTGGTCGTCGGACATCGTCGACAGGATGCCGCGCGGCTTGTTCAGGGCCAGGTGCACCAGCCCGGTCCGGGTGACCACCCGCTCGCCGTCGACCTCGATGACGGCCGTCTCCGGGTCGACCCGGCGGCCCTGCTCCCGGACGACCTGCCCGTCCACCCGGACCCTGCCGGCGTCGATCAGCCCCTCGTTGTGCCGCCGCGAGCCCACCCCGGCCGCCGCCAACACCTTCTGCAGCCGGATCCCCTCCGGCTTGTCCGTCTCGACCACCGTCGCCACCGCTTCCACCGCTGTCCCTCGTCACACCCGACGGCCTCGTCGCCGCCGGGTAACCCCCTCCAGTTCATCACGAACCCGCCGGACCCAGGCGAGCGCGGCGGCCCGGTCGCGGCTCTCCGGGTCCTCGCCTGGCCGGCGGACGGCTGGGAGACAGAGGGAGGCGGCGACGCGACGGTCGGCCCGCGGCCGGGCGGCGGCCGGACGACGGCGGGGGCGACGGCCGATTCAGGGGACGACGATGTCCTCGATGTCGTCGATGCCGGGCAGCAGCGGGGCCAGCGGCGGGAGCTCGTCGAGCGAGCGCAGGCCGATCCGCTCCAGGAAGTAGTCGGTCGTCCGGTAGAGGATCGCACCGGTCTCCGGGTCGGTGGTGGCCTCCTCGACCAGCCCGCGGGCGGTCAGGGTGCGGATCACGCCGTCGGCGGAGACCCCGCGCACCGCCGAGATCCGGCCGCGGCTCACCGGCTGCTGGTAGGCGACGACGGCGAGCGTCTCCAGCGCGGCCTGCGACAGCCGCGACGTCTGCCCGGCGAGCACGAACCGCTCCACCCACGGCGCGCAGCCCTCGGAGGTGTAGAACCGCCAGCCGGCGCCGACGTGGCGCAGGTCGAAGCCCCGGTCGTCGCGGCGATACTCGGCGGCGAGCTCGGCCAGCACCCGCTCCACGTCCAGCGCCGGAGCGGCGAGCCCCGTCGCGAGCTCGGCCACGCCGACGGGGTTCTCCGCCACCATCAGCACCGCCTCGACCAGCGTCCGCAGCGGCGGCCGGTCGGCGTCGTCCAGGTCGGGCAGGACGTCCGGGTCCGGCTCGCCGGCCGGCGAGCCGGTGACCTGCTCGTCGTCCGCGTCCTCGTCGCCGGCCTCCTGGTGCTCGGCCTCCTGGTGCTCGGCCTCGGCGGCGGTCGTCGCCGGGGCCGGGGCCTCGGCCGCCTGGGCCGCGGTGTCGGCGGCGTCGCGCTGCTCCGGGATGCCGTCCCCGGGCTCGTCCGTCCCAGCGCCCACCCGTGCCTCCCCCTCGCTCACGCCGTCTCCTCGCCCCCGCCGTCGCGGGCGTCCTCGTCCTCGTCGAAGCTGCTGCGCGCGGCCAGCTCGCCGACCGGGAGCAGGCCGCCGCCGATGTCGGCGTTCTCCGGCTGCTGCTCGGACCAGCGCACCAGCAGCTCGCCCAGCGGCGCGTCCTGCTCGAAGGAGATCCGACCCTCGCGGAACAGCTCCAGCAGCGCCAGGAACCGAGCGACGACCTCGATCGTCTCCTGGCAGCCGACGCACAGCGCCCGAAACGACGCCACCCCCAGCTCCCGCAGCCGCTGGATGACGACGAGCATGTGCTCCCGGACGCTGACCCGGGGAGCATGCACGTGGTCGGTGGCGACGAGCGGCGGAAGCACCGGCTCCCGCAGCCGGGCCGCCATCGCCGCCAGCTCCGACGGGCCGATGGTGATCTGCACCTCGGGCAGCGCGGCGGCGTACTGCGGCTCCAGCGCCACGGCCCGCGGGGTGTGCCGCGACTCCAGCGTCATCAGCGTCTGGAAGATCGCGGCGGCCTCCTTGTACGCCTTATATTGCAGCAGCCGGGCGAACAGCAGGTCGCGCGCCTCGAGCAGCGCCAGGTCCTCGTCGTCGCCGTCGGTGCCCGACGAGGGCAGCAGCCGGGTCGCCTTCAGGTCCAGCAGGGTCGCGGCGATCACCAGGAACTCGGTCGCCTGCCCGAGGTCGAACCGGTCGCCGAGCCGGCGGATGTGTGCCACGAACTCGTCGGTGACCTGGGCGAGCGCCACCTCGGTGACGTCCATCTTGTGCTTCGCGATGAGCGAGAGCAGCAGGTCGAACGGCCCGGTGAAGTTCTCCAGCTCGACGACGAAGGCGTCGGACCGCCCGCTACGCGCGGTGATCATCGCGTCGAGCCCGCCGGCGGGCGCCTGCGCTACCGGCTCCAGGATGTCCGTCTTTCCGCCCTCGCCGGCGAGGGGTCCGTCCGCCGCGACGGCGAGGTCGCCCGCTCCGGCCCTGATCCCGCTCTCCTGGTCGACCTCGTCGCGTACGGCGCGCAGCACAGCCCCCGAGGAGGTGGGCCCGCGATCCGGCGACATGTCGCCAACGCTACCGCCGGTGACCTGGCACGCCCCGGACACGCCCACCTCCCGCGACATCCGGGCCGACCCGTCGAACTGGCGGCGGCCCGCACCCAAGCCGCGTAACGGCCCAGACAGGTGCTTTTCAACGCCGGTCTAGCGGGTTAGGCGCGCTCATCTGGTCCTTTGTGCCATTCATGCCCTAGTCGCCGCTGTGGCGCAGTGTTTCGCGCCTCAAAGCATCCCGGTGTGCGACACTGCTAAATACAGCTGTTCGCGTGGCCAGGCGCACGGGGCGGCAGGCTCGAGCTTGAGGAACGCCGGCACCCGTATCGCGGGCCGGAGGCCTGTGGAAGGAGCCGGGTGTGCCCACACTCGACCACGTCGTCGTCAGGTCGGACATCCCCGATGTCACGCACTTCTCGTTGACGGAACTGCGCGAGCACGATGAAGAGGCGCTGCGCGCCGGTCTTGACCGCATTCTCCGCCGGGTGCGGATCAACGATGACCGGCTGGGATCGGCCAGCCGGCGGCTCGACTGACGGTGGCCGAACCGTCGCCGGCACCGCCGCTACGTCCAGGGCAGGCCGTCGGACAGTTACAGGTGCCCTGGGCGGTAATCGACCAGATCGCCGCGGGCCGACCAGACGAGGTGTCCGGGGCGCTGCTACAGGTCGCCGAGCGAAATCATCGAGCCGTTCTGCTCCGGGCCGTATTGGACGAGGCACGGGCCGCCGGCCCTGCGGCGGCCGGCCCGCTCGTCAGTCTCGACGAGGCGTGGAACGTGCTGACGGCCGCGGAACGGGCGGATTCCGACCAGGTTGCCTTCCTCCTCGGCCGCCCCCAGATCGGCGCGTGGGCCGCGCACACCCTCCGCCGGCTCCGGCTCGATCTCAGCCACGACGTCCCGCTGTGGGTCGATCTTGGGTATCTCCACGCGATCGCCGCCGTGGCGGCGGTACGGACCGGCATTTCCGCGACGCTGGCCGTACCTGCGTGGTTCGGGCACATCACGCTGCCGACACTCGGCTGCGCCCGCGGCCCCTACCGCGACGTCTGGGAGACGGCCGTGGTCGAGGCCACGAAGGGCGCCTTCCGCGTCACGCCGCTGGGGCGTGCCGAGCCGATGGCGCCCTTGGCAAGCTGGCGGGAGGGCCGAGGAAGGGCCAGTTGGCAGCCCGCGGCGTGGCTGCGCGTCGGACCGCCTCGAAGCAGGCTGACAATCGAGCTCGACGACGCCAGCCCGCACCGGATGCTGGCCGGCGCGCGCGCCCGTCCGACTCCGATACAGCCCCCAACGCGACGGCGCTGGGAGGTACTCCTCGACGACGCGTGGGCCATGCTCCGCGCAATCGACTCGGTGCAGGCCGGCGCCCTGGGCATGGCGACGATGACCATCGTCCCGCTTCCGAGAACGGAGCCAGCCCGCTTCTTCAGCGCGTCCTCGGGTGACGCGTTCGGCGCGGCCGTCATGTGCGAGCCCGACGACGCCGAGACGCTCGCGGCGGCGCTGGTCCACGAGTTCCACCACGCCCAGCTCGGTGTTCTCATGCACCTGGCTGACGTCGTCGACCCGGACGCGGACGGGCTCAATGACGAGGTGTTCTACGCGCCCTGGCGCGACGACCCTCGACCCCTCGTCAGCCTCGCGCAGGGCATCTTCGCCTTCTTCGGTGTAGCCGGATTCTGGCGCCTGCGCGTCCGGCAGGTAACGGGCGCACACGCCGCCCGGGCGTACTTCGAGTTCGCGCTCTGGCGGCGCCGGGTGCACGGGGCGCTGAGCAGTCTGCGCGCGGACAGCCGGCTCGCGCCGTTCGGCGCGCGGTTCTTCGACGGTGTGGCGGCGACGGTCGCCGGCTGGCTGCACGAGCCTGTCCCGCCCGCGCTGCAGGAGCTCGCCGCGGCCGCCGCGCTCGACCACCACGGCCGCTGGCGGATACATCATCTGCCTCCGCCAGCCGACCTTGTCGCGGAGCTGGCCGGCGCCTGGGCAGCGGGAGTTCCGGCACCGCCGGGGCAGGTCACCGCCAAACCCGGCAGGTGGCACGCGCCGTGGATACCGACACCCGATCCGACGGCGCGTGATCTCGATGGCCTCGCCGTGGCCACGCGCATCTGGCTGACCGACCGGGAGCGGTTGCGCTCGCTGGCCAGTGAGCGCCCTGCTCCCCTACCCGGCGTTGGTGCCGCAGATCTCGCCCTGCTCGCCGGCTGGCAGGCCCAGGCCCGTGCTGGTTATCTGGCCGAACTCGCCCTTCCCTGCCCCCGGGCCGGCGCCTGGACAGGGCTGGCGCGGGTGCTGGGCTCCGCGCACGGCGATGCGGACGCGGCTGCCGCCACGCGAGCGTTGCGAGAGCGGCCAGAGGTGGTCACCGCGGTGGCGAGAGTCCTCGCCACCGGAGGCGCCCCGCATCCCCCTCCGGTTCCTCTCGCCGCGTGGATCGGCCGCCGACTGGCTGCCTGGAGATGACGAGCCTTCGCGCGCGGACCGCGGGCCCGCGGTCCGGCCGCGAAGGCTGAGCGCGACCTTCCTCGATCGCGCCGACGTCTTTGGCCTACAGCGGCAGCGGCTCGATGTCGCAGTCGCTGCGTATCGTGCTTGCCGCGCCTCGAGTCGCGGGATGATCGGTGCCCAGCGCCCGGCCCAGGGCTAGCACCGTCCGCCCGGCCAGTTCATCGCCCTCCTCGGATCGGCCCACCGAGCGGAGGTCCATGGCCAGATTCGCCGCGAGCACCAGCGTCGACGGGTGCTCGTCGCCCAGCACTCGGCGCGACCGCTCGAACGAGTCGACGTCCTTCACGTGGGCATGTGCGAAGTCCCCCATCGCGAACAGGTCGCTGGCGAGGTTGGTGGCGGCCGTCAGCGTGTACGGATGGTCGGGCCCCAGCCGGGCGTCGAGCGCGGCGAGCGCGGCGACGTCGAGCTCATGGGCCTTCTCCGGCCGGCCCGAGAGCCGGAAGATGATCGCGAGACCGAGCGTGGCGGCGCTTGTGAATGGGTGCGTCTCACCGAAAGCACGCTCGTAACGGCGGTGCGCAGCCTCACCCATCTCCTGCGCCGCGGCCAGTTCGCCCGCGTGGCGAAGGTCCACCGACAGCGCGAGCGAGGCGGCGAGCGTACGCGGATGGTCCTTACCATAGCGGCGGCTCAGGCGGAACTGGACATCCTCAGCGAGTTCGAGCGCCTCGCCGTGACGGCCAGCTTTGCGGCGTGTCACAGCCAGTGCGGCCTGCGATTTCAGCACCTCGAAGTGATCCTGACGGCCCTCGACGGCCTGGATGAGCAACGCTACGTGTTCCTCGTGATGGTGCAACGCCCCCAGATAGTCTCCTAGTTCACGCTCGTCGAGCGCGAGAGACAGAAGCGAAGAAAGCGTGTCGAGGTGATACTCGCCGAGCAGCCGAAGGCGCCGTTCCCACGTGTCCTGGTCGAGCCTCCGCGCCTCCTCCGGCCTACCAACGAACCGCAGCGCAGCGCCCCTGTCGTGCGCCGCTTTCAGGGTTTCCTCATTGTCTTCGCCGTACGCCCGCATCGCACGGCCCATCCGGTCTACGGCCACCAGAAGCGCGTCGTCGAAGTCACCCGACACGAACCGGTCGACAACACCGTTTCCCAGCACAGCCAGAGTCTCGACGTGGTCGTTGCCGTGTACCTCGGTGCAGAGCGCCAACTGGCGTGTGTTGGTGCGCGCGGCGTCCTCGTAGTGGCCGAGAACGAAGTACATCCAGCCGAGCCAGCCGGTGAGACGCAGAGTCGCTGGCGCGTTCTCGCCCAGCGTGGTCACCCAGGTGTCATGCACCTTCTGGGCGAGTTCCAGACTGCGCTCGTGATCACCCCACTTGTACAGGTAGATCACCTCGTTGACAAGCAGGTCGTGCATCCACGGGTCGGTACTTTCGGCCGCGTTGCTGGCAATAAGATGCGGATACAATTCGGAGTAAGCCCGCCAGTTCCGTGGATTGTCCGGTTCTCCGGGGTCGTTCACGGCCAGCAGCAGGTGCGCCGCGCGACGCATCATCGCCTGCTCGTCGGACGTCATCCGGCTCTGTAGCACGCGCTGGACCAGGCGATGCATCTGGATGGAGTTCCGCTGCGGATCAAGCAGCGCAAGCGCGTACCTGGTGATCTGGCGGATTGCGTCGGCGAGCCTGATGGGATCGCGCAGGGCCACGTCCAGGTCGGGCACGGCCGTTACGGCGCGGCCGCCTCGGAAGATCTGCCGGGGTATCTGCTCCGGCGCGAAGAAGGACCAGACCTGCAGCAGCCTCATCGCCGACGGATGGGTATCGGCGAGCCGGTCGAGGGACACGTCCCAGGCCACCTGCACGGGCAGGTCGTACCCGGCCGGCGGCGAGGTGCTGAGAAGCTCGGCTCGCTTGTCCTCGAACAGTCGGAGGTACTCGTGCGCGGGCATCCCGGTCTCGGCCAGCCAGGATGCGGCCTGCGCGACTGCCAGCGGCAGGTCGCCCAACGCGGCGGCGAGCTTGTCCGCGTCCTCATCGGTCAGCTCGGGAATCCGCTTCCGCAACAGCTCGACGCTCTCGGCACGGTCGAACACGTCGACCCGCAGCGGACGCGCCGCCTCGTCCCAGTTCGGGTTCCGGGAGGTGACCAGGATCCGTCCGGTCTCGCTCTCCGGGAAGAAGGACTGCACGACCCGCGGGTCGTCCGCGTTGTCGAAAATCAGCAGCCACCGCTCATGCGGCTTTCCCAGCCGCAGCGCGTCGAGCACAGCGGGAACCGCGGTGTTCTGCTCGGTGCTCACCGGCAGGTTCAGCCGAAGGGCGAGATCGACGAACGATGCACCGATCTGGGCAGCGTGCTCGGCGGCTATCCACCAGACCAGGTCGTACTCGCGACCGTGCTTGTATACGTACTCGAGAGCCAGGTGGGACTTGCCGACCCCGCCCATTCCGTGCAGGGCCTCCGGCAGCACCGCCGTCGTACCCTCGGCCATCCGCGCCCGCAGATTCTCGAGCAGGTCGACCCGACCCGTAAAATGCAGGTTGCGCGGCGGGACATTTCCCCAGATAATGGGCTTGCGGGGCGTCCGCCGTTCCACCTGCGAGGGCGCGTGGGTCGTCGAGGTCAAGGATTCTCCTATGGTGGGGGCACGTCGGCTGACGGACACCGGGGTGTCCTCGACGGCACCTGTGCGTGGACGCGGCGGCGCGGACGCCTCATCACTGGGGCTCACCTGCGACAGGGTATGCCGTGCGGAGCCCGCTGTCTGGATGCCCGCGCCGTCAGTATGGGCAAACCGCAGAAGCGCCGAACTCAGCCGGCGATAGCGAGGCAGGTAGGGCCCCGAGAGGGCGCCGAAGGCGACCGCCTCGACGGCGAGGAAGTGCTCCGTCCCGACCGCGACTTCCGGCAACGGCGCATCGTCGGGATTGTCCAGGGCCGCGCTCAGATGCCGCACCGCCGGCACCCGCGCGCCCAGCTGTTCCCCGACGGCGCGCATCACCAGCATCGTGTCCGACCGCCGCAGGAACGACAGCAGGGTCTCGCGCAGACCGGGAAGAAAATCGTAGGCGACGGCCCAGTCGTCGCCGCCAAGGCCCTCGACGGGCCGCAGTAGCCCGTGCGCAAACAGCTCCGCCAGCGTCGCCAGCCCCGAGCGCCGGGGCTGGCCCGCGCGGCGCAGCAGCAGTCCGAGCATCGACCGGGTGATCGGCGCGGCGGCCAGATGTGTCGCCAGGTCGAAGGCCGCGGGGCTGGCCGTCGCGCGGAACCGCTCCACTCGACGGCGCGCGAGTTCGGCGTTCCGGGTGGCCGGAGGCCCCGCCTGGGCGTCGCGATCCTCATGGCCGTCGTCCTCACGGCGCTCGGTTGTTGGACCGACCACGACGACGGGTAGGTCGTCCTTCTCCGCCTCGCCCTGGTACGTGTCCGTCAGGCGCAAGGCCCAGCGCCGGATCGACCAGAGGTCGGCGTCCAGCAGGGGCACCGCCTCGTCGGCGGTGGGGCGAAGGGCCTGGTACTCCTCGAGCTGGCACACCTCCAGCCAGCTGTGACGCAGCGTCGGTCGGGGAACCACCGACAACACGGCTGTGGGCTGCCGGCGCGACCAGGCCCACAGCACCGGGTCCATCACACCACGGCGCCAGGCCGCTCCCAGGCCGTCCGTGAGCAACCAGATGATCTGACGACGAGACGCATCGTGCAGGCGGGCCGGGGAGAAGCCACCCTCGCTTCGGCTCGCCCCCCGCAGTTGTACAGGCCGGCCCTCGGTGACGTCGGTGTCGAGGTAGTAGACGCCGACGTTACGGAAGACCGCCAGCCTCTCCAACATCGCCAGCTGACGGCGAATCTGGTCATGCCAGATAGCCATCGTCCAGTTGTCGTCGACCACCAGCACGAGCTCATAACGCAGCTCCGATACCGGCCGGTACACCGGCCGGGCTCTGCCTCTCGCCAACCAGCCGGCGGTGGCCTCGTCGTCCACCTCGGTGCGGTGCTCCGACGCCACCAGCTGGCGCACATCACCCAGTGCCCGACGCAGACCGCGCCACTGCCCGGTGAGCTCGTTCAGGGCCGGATACGCGGCTGGGGACCAGACCGCGGTGCGCCGGGCGGCCCGGCCGGCCGGCTGCCGGCCGGCCCGGTCGGCTGCCGGGCCGATTCGTCCCGCCGCCCACGCCTCGGACAAGGCATCCTCGGCAGCGGAGGAACCACCGCCCGGGCTGCTTTCGGCCGAACTCGACGTATCCCGGGTGTCGGCGGTGGCGGCAGCCTCGGCCGCACCGGCCGCCTGGTGGCCCGGGCCTTCTTCCACCTGCGCCGCCGCCGGTTCGCGTGACGTGCCCCCGGCCGGAACAGGGGAGCGTTGCGTTCCGCGGGAGCCATCGGCACGGGCTGACGCGACGGTGTGATCGGCACCGGTGTCCGCGCCCGGCATCGGCGCGGAATGAGGCAGGCTTACCGGATTCGGACCGGACGGGCTGGTCCGCTCCGGCCTCGGCTGGGCGGCGGCGCGGCGCGAGGACACCGGATCCAGGTAGGACGCGAGCCACACGGCGTCCGCCAACTCCCGCGGATCCACCGAGCGCCGCGGATGGTCTCCGGCCGAGTCAGGCCCGGTCATTCCGCGTCGGCCACGGGATCGAGGCGCCGCCAGACAGCGGTCAGCAGCTCCCTGCGCAGGTTCTCGTCACCGTCGAGAGCGCCGGCGTCGAGCAGGTGCGCCGCGTTGAGCAACTGGTCCGACGCGAGCAGGCCCTGCCGGCGACGCGCGACGAATTCGTCGATGATCTGCTGGTAGGCCTCCGACCCACGCGGGAAATGCGCGGCTACCAGATCCGCGAGCGCCTCGGCGTCCGGGATGTCGAATTCCAGCCGGAGGCATCGGCGCAGGAAAGCCTCCGGGAACTCCCGCTCGCCGTTGCTGGTGATGACCACCACCGGGAACTCGCGCGCACGCACGATGCCGCCGTGGACGGGGGCAGTCTCTCCCCGGTCGGCGGTGTACACCTGCGCCTCCGGCTCGGCGTCCCGCACCCGGACGAGCTCCGGGATGTCGAACTCGCCGTCCTCGAAAATGGTGAGGAGATCGTTCGGAAGATCGTAGTCACTCTTGTCGAACTCGTCGACCAGCAGTACGCGGGGCGTCTCGTTTGCCAGCAGCGAGGTTCCGAGGGGCCCCAAGGTGACGAATCTGCCCACCGGCGGCGGCGCGACCGGACCGGCCGCGGACGGACGCAGCTTGCGGCGTACAGCCGGGACGGCCTCCTTCGCCAGATGGGTACTGTCCCGTGAGCTCGGGGTATGCGGGACCAGCTCGTGGCCAGCCTGGGCGATCGCCTCCGCCCGCCCGATGGCGTCATAGTCGTACAGACCGGCGCGCACCCTGGTCCGACTCGTCACCGGCCAGCGCAGCACCGGCCCCAGTCCCAGCTCCAGCGCAATCAGATAGGCCAGACTGGACTTTCCCGCACCCGGCCTGCCGGTGACCAGGAGGGGTCGGCGCAGGTAGATCGCCGCATTGATGACGGACAGCTGGACGGGCGTCAACTGACGCGCGGCGACCGTGCCTAGGCGGCGCCGGCTCTCCACCGGGTCGGTCGCGGGGGTCTTCACATCCGGGCCACCGCCGAATGCCCGCCACGGTGGCGGCTTTGGCCAGCGCCGCGCGCGCTCGGCAGCGGAAAGGGGCTGGCCAGTGCCCTGGAACAACCACCACCGGGGTGGGTTCTGTTCGGGAACGGATGTCGGTCGCTCGGTCAACTACCTGCCCGCCTCCGCTCCACGGGAACGGCCGTCATCGCCCACGCTCCGGCTGCCGTTCGGGATCATCCCATATCAGCGCGAGGCGTCGACCCAGATCCTCACTGCCCGCGGGGAACTTATAGGTCCGGGCTCGCAGGCGCTGTGCCCGGCCCCGCAGGTCATGCAGACGGCCGCCCGTCGCATGCGTGCCCACGCCGCCCATGGTGTCCAGCCAGTCGTCCCGGTCACTTCGAACCCCCAACGGCCCGCCGGAATCAGCGCGTCCGGCCGGCTCGTCGTCGGAGCCGTTGAGAAAGACGCGCAGCGCCGTGGACACCGTGTGGGTCGGCTCGCCACGGTGCCACATGATGATCGGCACTCCGCAGCGCAGCGCGATGGCCAGCTCCCGCCCGTACCGGCTCCCGCGCCGTTCCGGCGAACCCGACAGGACCACTGCCACCGTTTTCTCGTCGTCGGCAATGGCCGCGTGCAGCGTGGAAAGGTCACCGCCGCCGTCACCGCCGAACCCGAAGCACACACCGTGCTCGTCGCCGGCTGCCAGCTGCCGCCAGCGCTGCCGCCAGCGGCGGTGCCACCTCGTCGTTCGCTGCCGCTCCAGCGGGCGCAAGGCGAGTGGGTAGTCGATGCCGATCGCACTCGGCAGCCGGCTGTCCTCCTCCATCGGCCAGTCCTCCACCTTCAGGTGGAAGAGCTCCTGAGACAGGATGAACTCGATCGCGATCGAGTCCTCCGTACTCTGCAGTTCCTCTTCCAGCTCGACGACGGCCACCCTGGTCAGGCCCGGCAGCTCGTCGACGGTGCACACACGTTTCTCGACCCGTTCGAAGTAGGCGGATCTCGGCCACTGACGCCAGCAGGTCATCTCGACCTCACGCGATCGCGCCGCTGGGCGCCGGGTGGCGCTCCCGGTCCCCCGCAACAGCTCGAACTGCATGATCAGATGGACCACACCGGGCTCGCGAGTGCGCGGGTCGCGCCGCCAACGGGCCTCGTCCAGCTGACGAACCAGTCCCATCTCCGTGGCACGCCGGCGGTTCCAGATGTCGACCTGGCCCGCCGTCGCGGGCGTCAGCACATCCTTCACCGCCTCGAGGAAGGCCATCGACGGCGGCAGCGACGGGTCGGGCTCGGGGAGCGCACCGGCCGACGCAGGTCGGCCCGAACCCGGGCCCGGCGGTGGGGAGTTCTGGCAGATCAGCCAGAGCAGCGCTGCCCAGGCCGTGTCGCAGTGCGCCGGCGTGGCTCGCGCGGCGTCTCCGGCCACGTGGCGGTACGCACCCGCGACATCGGCTGGCGCGAGCAGGTGCATCTCAAGCTCCAGCGGACGCAGGACGACGTCCGGCACGTCGCCCAGCTGCCCGTACGCCTCCCAGCGGTCGGCCAGCCGAGCGAGGGCGTCCAGGGTGGGGCGTTCGACACGCAAATCCCGGACAGCATGAGCCAGCTCGGCGAACCCGCCCAGCGAGACCTGGCACGCGGCGACGAGGCCCAGAAACCAGGCGGCGTCGGTCGCGGCGGCTGGCACCGGCAGCGGGACGCCCACACGTCGCACGATCCGGTCGACCAGCAGATGGTGGGTCGCCTCACCCCGCAGCGACCGACAGCTGCACAAGACATCAACGATCTCGCGCTCTACCTCCGCGCGGCGTCGTCCTGTGCGATTGTCCTGTTCGCTCAACGCACGATCCCGATCGGGCGCGCGGGTTCGTCAAGTTCCACGGACTGTATAAGTCCACTGAAATCGACGGCTGAGCAGGACATCATGCTCACCTGCCCCCGGTCCCCGTCCCGGCACGCAGCGACCACTCCGGTCACAATAGCAACGCAGTATCACCCTATACGCCGGGTTGCCCGCAGTCCTGACCGGCAACGACGCCCGCTGACCTGCGATCCGGCGGCCAGATGAGGCGTGCGGCCGGGCGGATGCGGGCTGGACAACATTCGGGTACGACTTCGGTGGATGCCCAGCGGCCAGCGCAGGCCACCGGTAACCGGCATGCCGACGGGCCGGCACCATTCGCCCTTCACACCGCCGAATGGGATCTTTCCCGCGCACAAGAGCGGCGAACGTCGAGCGGCTTGTTCCTCACGCACGCCCTGTCTGTCTGTCGGCATCGCCGCGTGACCCCCGCCCTCACCAGGGACGACGTGGTCTGGCGTAGTCTCACGGCCTAGCAGGGGATCGAGGCTCCAACCGTCGTTGGAGCACACCTAGACTCGCCCTCGGCCAATCCCAGGGAAGGAGCCAGGTTTGTCCGTGTCGGACGCTGCCATCGAGTCCGATCTTCCTGACCTCGCCGGTTTTCCGCTGGCCGAGCTGAGGACCACCAGCGACGACGCCGTGCGCACCGGCATCGAGCGCATCCTTGGCCGCGCTGTCGAGCGCGACGACCGCGTGTCTGCTGCGAGTCGGCGCCTCGACTGATCCCATGAGACCGACGTCGCGATCCGGCCGCCGGACCCTGCAACGCCTCGCGCTGGACTGGTCGACCGTCGAACGGATCGCCACGGGACACGCTGACCACGCGACCGGGACAGCACTGCTCGCGGCCGAGCGCAGTCACCGCGCCGTCCTGCTGCGGACTGTTCTGGATCTCGCGCGAGCTGCGGGGACTCGGGCCACCGGGCCTCTGGAAGGCGTCGACACCGCCTGGGATCTCCTCGTAGACGCGCAACGCGTTGATTCCTGGCAGACCGACGCGGTGCTCAGCCGGCCAGAAACAGGCTCGTGGGCGGCGCACCTGCTGCGCCGACTGCGCTCCTCCGGACCCGATGACCCCGAAAGGTGGACCGAACCGCTCTGGGTCGACGTTGGCTACCTGCACGCGATCGCCGTCGCAGCGGCCGCACGCGCCGGAGTCGAGGCGCGGCTGAGCGTCCCGGCACGCCGAGGCGCGGTCACGGTGCCATCCGTCGGCTGGGCGCGAGGACTCTTCAGCGACGTCTGGGAGCCGGTGGTCGTCGACACCATCGAGAATGCCGTCAGAGTGCGCGCCAACGGGTGGCTCGTCGGGCCGGGGTACACAAGTCCCCTGGCCCGCGGGGCGATGGACGCGACGTGGCAGTCATCTATCTCCATTCACGTCGGACCGGACACCGCACGGCTCGCCGTCGACCTGGACCACACCAGTCCCTATCGCATGCTCGTCGGGACGACGATGCCCGACCAGTTGAGCGACGGCGCCGTTCCCCGATGGAAGCGGCTACTGCACGACGCGTGGAGCATCCTGCGCGAGACTGACGCCCAACAGGCCGACGCACTTGCGCTGGCGACGTCGACCATCGTCCCGCTGCCGTCGACCGAGTCGCCCGGCGTCCTCAGCGCCTCCACCGGCGACGCGTTCGGCAAGGTCCTGCTCTCCGAACCCGGCGACGCCGAACAACTCGCCGCGTCTCTCGTGCACGAATTCCACCACGCTCAGCTCGGCGTACTCATGCACCTGACCGACGTCGTCACACCCGACGCCACGCATGAGCAGAACCTCTTCTATTCGCCCTGGCGCGACGATCCCCGCCCGCTGCGCGGCTTCATGCAGGGCACATTCGCGTTCTTCGGCGTCGCCGGCTTCTGGCTCAGGCGGCTCCGCATGGCACAGACCGAGGGGTCGGTCACGACGGCCTCGTTCGAGTTCAGCCTCTGGCGGCGACGGGTTCACAGTGCGCTGCACCGACTGTGCCCGCGGCCCGAGCTGACGGCCGTCGGGGCTCGCTTCTTCGAGTGCGTCACCACCACGCTCGACACATGGATGAGTGAACCGGTACCCCCGGACATCGAGGATCTGGCACGCCTGGCCATCACCGATCACCACGGTCGGTGGCGGATCCACCATCTGGTCCCGCCGCGGACGGCTGTAAGCGATCTGGCCGAGGCATGGTGCCAGCAGGCGGCTCTGCCTCCGTTGGACCAGGCCGCTGCCAGGGCGTCGGTGGTAACCGACCCAGCGGCACGGCACCTTGACGCCATGGCGTTCGCGTCGCGCCAGTGGCTTGCCTGCCGTGGCGCCCTGGACGGAGCGATAAGGCCGCCTTCTGCTCGAGTGTCCGGAGCGCAGGAAGGTGACCTGCTCCTCGTCGCGGGTAGGCATGACGACGCCCTCGCCGCCTACCTCGGCGAGTTCACCACCGGATCGGTGCGGGCGGGCGCCTGGACCGGCCTCGGTCGAGCGCTCGCCGCGGCCGGGGACGCCGCTGCTGCCCGGGCGCTGTTGACCAGGCCCGAGCTCGTACGAGCCGTGGCAGAAGCCGTGACGACAACCGGCGGTGAGCGACCGGCGCCGGTGGACCTGGCGGCCTGGATCGGCCTGGGCCTCGACGCCGAGGACACCTAGCCTGTCTAGCGGACCCCTATAGCGGCTGGGGGTCGATGTCCACATCCACCCGTTGGCCCTCGCGGACGCTCGTGACCAGCGGATGGAGGGGACCCAGTACGCGCTCCAAGCCCTCCGCTGTCCGTGCCAGCAGCCGCTCGCCTTCGTCCGATCGACCGAGGGCGCGGAGGTCCATCGCCAGGTTGGCGCCCGCGAGCAGGGTCGACGGATGATCGTCTCCCAGTACCCGGCGCGATCGCTGGTGGGTGTCGGCGTCCAGCTCGTGCGCGAGAGCCAGCCGCTCGAGGGCATAACGGTCGCTGGCGAGGTTGGTCGCCGCCGCCAACACCCAAGGATGATCGTCCCCGAGCCGCCGCCGCAGGCCGGTGTGCGCCACCGTGTCCAGGTCGAGGGAGCGCTCCGGATCGTCCATGCGGCGACCGACAATGGCGAGCTGCATGCAGGCCACGAGCGTGTACGGCTGGTCGCTTCCGAATACACGCTCGTAACGCCGGAATGCGGTCGCCGAGAGGTCTCCTGCCGCGTCCATCAGTCCGGCATCACGAAGGTCGACGGCAAGGGAGCTCGAGGCGGCGATCGCGCGGGGATGGTTCTTACCGTAGCGTCGCTCCGATGCCACGCTCACCCGCGAGCTGATCTCCAACGCCTCGCGGTATCGCCCATCTTGCGCCGCGCCACGGCCCGAAGGCCCTGCTCCCGCAACAGCTGAAAGTGGTCAGGTCGCCCATCGACGGCCTGCTCAAGAAGGCGGATCAGCCACTCGCTACGGTCCAGCGCCCCCCGGTAGTCTCCCAGCTCCCGCTGGTCGATCGCGAGGTTTCCGAGAGTTCGCAGGGTCTCCAGGTTCCTTCACCGAAAATCGCCGCCTTGCGGCGCCACGTCACCTCGTCGAGCGCCAAGGCGTCCGCGAACCGGCCGACGAGCCGCAAACCGACGGCCACGTCATGAGCGGCCAGCATCGTGTCGCCGTCATCCGGCCCGTGCGCACGCTCGGCCCGACGGTGACGCTCGCGCGCGATCTCCAGGGCGGCCGCGAAATCCCCGGCGACGATCCGGTCGGTGATGCAGTTCCCCATCGTCAGCAGGGTCTCGGGATGATCCGGGCCGTTTACCGCAGTAGACAGCTCCAGTACTCGGGAATTGGTACGCGCCGCGTCGCCGTACCGGCCGAGGGTGAAATACAGCCAGCCGAGCCAGCCGGCGGCCTGGAGGGTCGGGGGAGCCGCCTCGCCCGAGGCCGCTGCCCACGTCTGGTGGGCATGCTCCGCGAGCTCGAGCCCACTGCGGTGGTCCCCGAACCGGTACAGGTAGACGATCTCGTGCACGACCAGCCGCCGGACCTCGGGTGCGTCGCTCCCGACCGCGTCGCTGGCGATCACGTGCGGGTAGAGCTGGGCGTACGCGGGCCAGGTCGCCGGGTCATCGGGCACGCCGGGGTCGTTCGCGGCCAGCAGCGCAAGCGCCTCGCCGTGGATGGCGGCGTCCTCGGCCGGCGTCATCCGGGCGCGGACGAGGGCCTGCGCGAGGGCATGCACCACGATCGTGTCCGTCGCCTGGTCGATCCAAGCGAGCGCGTACCGGGTGATCTCATGGAACGCCGCGTCAAGCTCGGTCGGGTCGCGGGGCACGGCGTCCGGCTCCCCCGCCGGGCCGGCCACCCGGCCGCCACGCAGAATGCGCAGGGGAATTGGCGTTGGGGCGAGATAGGCGCCTATCCGCAACAGCCGCAGGGCCTCCGGGTGGGCGTTCGGGAGCCGGTCGAGCGAGACGTTCCACGCCGCCAGGACCGGCACGTCGACATCGGCCGGCGGCTCGGCACGACCGAGCAGTTCCGCCGTCTGGTCCCTGAGCAGCCGCAGGTAGCTCTCGACCGCCATGTCCGTGGCGACGAGCCAGGCAGCCGCATGCTCGACCGCGAGCGGCAGGTCGCCGAGCACGGCCGCCAGCCTGTCGGCGTCCTGCATGGTCAGGTCGGGCAGGCGTCGTCGCAGCAGGTGAACGCTCTGCGCGCGGGTGAACAGGCCAACCTCGAGTGGCCGCGCCACCGCGGCCCAGTCCGGGTTACGTGACGTGACGATCACCCGCCCGAGGTCGCTGGCCACGAGGTAGTCACGCGCCGCCCCGGGATCATTGGCGTTGTCGAGGACGAGCAGCCATTTCGCGTACGGCTGTCCGAGGCGCAGCGCTTCGAGCACCGCTGGCACCGCGGAATTTGCCTCCGTGCTCACCGGCAGGTCCAGGCGCTGGGCCAGCTCGACCAGCGAGCTGCTGATCTGCGCCGAGTGTTCGGCGGGCACCCACCAGACCAGGTCGAACTCGTGACCGTGCCGGTGCACGTACTCGACGGCCACCTGCGACTTCCCCACCCCGCCCATCCCCCACAGCGCCTCGGGTGGCCTCGCGGAGCCGCCCTCCGCCAGCCTGTTCCGGAGGGTTTCCAGCAGCCCCGACCGGTCGACGAATCCGGGGTTGCGCGGGGGAACGCCGCCGAGGATGTAGGGGCGGCCAGTGCCGTGCCCGAGGTCGGTCCGCGCCGAAGGGCCGCCTGAAGGCGCCGGGCACGGGCGAGATAGCGCCCGGAAAGGGCAGCCAGTGCCGTCGCCTCGACGGCGAGGTAGTCGACGCCGTCGGCGGTGACCGCCGGCAGGGGCGCGCCGTCAGGGTCGGCCAGTGCCAGGCTCAGGTGACGCACCGCCTCGAGCCGGCCCCCCAGCTCGGCGCCGACGATCCGCAGCACCCGCAGGGTCTCCGCCCTGGTGCCGTAGGACAGGATCTGCTCGCGTAACCCGGGCGCGAAGTGGTAGGCGATGGACCCGTCGTCCGTCGGCCCGTCGGCGGCCGGATGCAGCACCCCGTGCGCGAACAGTTCCGCCAGCGCCGCCGAGGACGTCCCCGCGGGCCCCTCGATGGTCGCCAGGAGCCGCCGCAGCGTGGACCGGGTGACCGGCGCGGCGGCCAGCCTGGTCGCCAGCCGGAAGGCGGCGGGGCTCGTCGCCGAGCGCAGCCGGGCGGCCAGGGTGCGCGGCGGCTCTGGCTGGCCGAGGCCCTCGGCGTTGCGGTCGAGGTCGAGAGCCTCACCGGGTCGCTCCCGCCCCGGCCCGACGCGCAGCGCCGGTAGCACGGGCATCCCCGGTTCCCCGACGTCCTGGCCGGCGACGTGGTCGGCCCAACGGCCGATCGAGACCGGATGCGCCACCAGCACCGGGATCGCCACGCTTCCCAGTTCCCCGCCGTCGCCCTGGTCCTGGTCGATTCCGGTATGGCGCAAGGTCGACCGGGGCACGGCGGACAGCAGGGCAACCGGCAGCAACCGGGCCCACGACCACAGCACGGGTCCCATCAGGCCGTGGCGCCAGGCCGCGCCCATCCCGTCGGTGAGCACCCAGATGATCCGCCGGCCAGGCGACTCCAGGAGCTGGGCCGGCGAGAACCCGGGGGCGCGGCCAAGGCTGCCACGAAGCCTGAGCCCGCCTGCCTCCGGCACGGAGGTATCGAGATAGCAGACCCGGACGTCGCGGAACACGCCGAGCCGTTCGAGCGCGCCGACGAGCCGCGGCAGCAGCGCCGACCAGAGCGACATCGTCCAGTTGTCGTCGACCACCAGGGTGAGGGCGTAGCGACGTTCCAGCACCGGCCGGTACTCGGGTCGCCAACGCCCGTCCGCCAGATGCTCGGCCGTCGCCTCGTCGTCCAGCACGGTGTCGCCCGCCGAGGGGACCAGGTCGCGAAGGGGCTCCAGCGCCTGGCGTAGCCCGCGCGGTTGTTCGAGCAGGGTCACCAGGGTCGCGGGCCGAGGGGTCGCCCAGGACCGGCCGCGACGCCGGAACCGGCCGCCGCCGACGGGCCGCCGCCCCCAGCCGGTGACCCCCGACCCGCCCGCCGCGCCTTCACCCGCCTCGGCGCCGCTGTCCTCCAGCGCCTGGTCGGCGGGCGACGGCGGCAACCGGGACGGGCGCGAACCGTCGCCGTGGTTCCTGTCCGGATCCCGGGACTCGTCGCGCGGGCCGGCCGGCCGGCGAGGCGCCGTGAGGTCAGCCAGGGACTCGTCGTCCAGCGCGTCGTCGTCCCGCGGATCGACGTTCGCATAGGGCATACCGCCAGCCCGGTCGGGCAGGTCGTCGGCGAGCAGCGCCAGCCAGACGGCGTCCGCGAGGTCCGTCGGATCCGTCGGCCAGCCGGCGTCGCCATCGGGTCGCGCCCCAGCCGTCATCCCCCGTCGCCGCCCGGGTCGAGGCGACGCCACACGGTCGCGAGCAGCTCACCGCGGTCCCGGTCGTCGCCGTCGTCGAGAACCCCGGACATGACCAGGTGCGCGGCGTTGAGCAGCTGGTCGGCGGCGAGCATGCCGTGGCGGCGCCGGGTCACGAACTCCTCGACGACGCCCTGGTAGCCCTCGGCGCCGGCGTCCGGGAAATGCGCGGCGACCATGTTCGTCAGCGCGTCCGTGTCGGGGTCGGGGACGTCGAGGCGCACGCAGCGGCGCAGGAAGGCGGCGGGGAACTCGCGTTCGCCGTTGCTGGTGACGATGATGATCGGGAAGGCATGGACCCGGACCACGCCGCCGCGGATCACCGCGGTGGCGCCGCGGTCGGCGGTGTAGACCGTCACCTCGGGCTGCAGGTTGCGCACCCGGACCAGCTCGGGCAGGTCGAACTCGCCGTCCTCGAAGATCGTCAGAAGATCGTTGGGCAGGTCGTAGTCGCTCTTGTCGAGCTCGTCGATGAGCAACACCCGGGGGAAGGCGTACGGCAACATCGCCGTCCCCAGGGGCCCCAGATGCACGAAGTCGCCGATGGGTGCGGGCCCGGAGCCGCGCCTGGCGGTCCCGACCCTGCCGTGGCTGGCCCGGCGGTGGATGCGGGAGGAAACGTCGGCGCCGGACTCCACCACCGCCTGGGCGCGGCCGATCGCGTCGTACTCGTACAGGCCGGCGCGCACCGTGGTACGGCTGGTGATGGGCCATCGAAGCACCCTGCCGAGGCCCAGTTCTCGGGCGATCAGGTAGGCGAGGCTCGACTTCCCCGAGCCGGGGCCGCCGGTGACGAGCAACGGGCGGCGCAGGTAGATCGCCGTGTTTATCACCGAGAGCTGCCGGTGGCTCAGCTGGCGGTTGGCGCCTGCGGCGAGCCGACGCCCGAGCCGGCGATGGGTCTCGTGCTCGTCGTCGGGTGGGGGTGGCAGGTCGGGCCCGCCGTCGAAGTCCCGCCAGGGCGGCACCGGCGGCCACCGGCGGTCGCGCTCCTCGACGGGCAGCGGCTGCCCCGTTCCGCGCAACAGCCACCAGGCAGGTCCGGACACGCCGCGAACGGGTGTCGCACCACCGGCTGGCAGGTCGGCGCCGGACTGCCCGGCATGAGGCGCAGGGAGTTCGGTCACCGTCGCCGCCCCCAGGCCAGTGGCGGGGCGATCTCCGGCCCCTGCTCTGGCTGGCGGTCGGGGTCCTCCCACATCAGCGCCAGATGTCGGCCCAGGTCCGGCCAGTCGGGCCCGGCCAGCTGGGCGTCCAGCCGCAGCCGCCGGGCCCGGTCCCGAAGGTCGGTCAGGCCGGCGCCGTCGTCGACGGGCCCCAGGAATACCCGGACAGCCTCAGCGACCGCGTTTCCGGTCCGGCCGCCGCGATGCCACACGACGACCGGAACCCCGCAGTTCAGCGCGATGTCCAGCTCGGAGGCAGCGGAGGCCTCCCTCGGCGGTCCGCTCAGCACGAGTGCGACCATGGCGTCCTCCCGAAGAAACCTCGCCTGTAGACGATCGTGGTCGTGGTCGCCGCCGCCGATGCGGAAGGCGTCGCAGTGCGCGAACCCCGTCGCGCCCCTGGTCAGCGCCCGCCAGCGCACCCGCCACTCCCGCTGCCCACGTCGGCGCCGCTGCCGCTCGAGGCTGCGCAGCACGACCGGAAAACGCAGCCCGATCGGGCGGGGCATCGCGGTGTCGTTCTCGGTACGCCAGTGCTCAACCGGCAGGTCCAGCAGCGAGCGCGGCAGGACGAACTCCAACGCGACCGGCTGGTCGTCCTCGGCGAGCAGGTCCTCGAGCTCGCCGATCGCGTCCTCGGCCATCGCCTCCAGGTCGTCGTCGGACCCGAGCCGCGTCCCGCACGGCTCGAATCCCTCGATGCCCGGCCACTGGCGCCAGCAGGTCATCTCGACCTGGCCGTCGACGAGTTCGCTGCGCTCGAACTGCAGGATGAGATGGACGGGGCCGAGCGCACCGGTGCGCCGCCCGTGGGCGTCCGCGAGCTGGTCGGCCAGGCCGGCGCCGGCCGCCTGGCCGCGCAGGAACCGCCCGAGGTGGCCCGTGAGCGTCGGCGCTAGCAGCACGTGCAGCTGGTCGAGGAACGCCAGGTACGCAGGCAGCCCGCCGAGCGGGGCGTTGCGGCCGGCCAGGTGGAGCAGCACCGCCCAGGCGGTGTCGCAGTGCGTCGGCGGGCTGACCGCCAGCCCGCCGACGGCCAGCCGGTAGGCGTGCGCGACGGTGCTGGGCGCCGTCGCGGTCAGCGCCGTCTCGAGCCGGGTCAGCAGGTCGTCGGGAGCGTCGGCGAGCGCCTCGCAGGCCTCCCACCGGTCGACCAGGCGGGCCAGTTCGGCGAGCGTCGCGTCGGCGAGTCCGACGTCGCGCGCGGCCGCGGGCAGGTGTGCCAGCCCGATGAGCGAACTGCCACACGCCGCGACCAGCCCGAGGAACCACTGCCGGCCGGTCGGGTAGTCGGACACCTCGAGCCAGGTCTCGGATCGCTGGGACAGCCTGCTGAGCAACAGGCGACGGCTCTGCTCGCCGTGCAGCGTCGCAGCCGTGGACAGCAGGTCGACGATCGCGAACTCCGCCGGGGCACGCCGACGGTGCACCACTCCCTCGACCGCTCCCCGCAGCGGTCGCGCGGGAACGGTCATGCGCCGCCCTGCGTCGCCACCATGCTCACCTGATCCGGTCCCCCGCGCCGGCGCGCCGCCGTGTGCTCGCGCGGCGCACCGTAAGTGACAACGTCACATTAGTCGCGACCCACGGCGCGCCAACGGCGAATCAGGCAAAGAGTCCGAGCCAGGACGAGGATGGCCGTGCGTCGGTCGCTACAGGTGGATGCCGACGATGTTGCCGAGGCCGCGCAGGAGCGGGGGCACGAGCTGGCCGACGATCGAGGGCAGGCTCGGGAACAGGATCGGGACCAGCAGGATCACCAGCAGCAGGACGACGCCGAGGTTGCCCTCGGTGAGCTTGTAGTGGGCGTTGCGCCAGCCGGGCGACTGCGGGCCGAGCAGGAACAGCACCCGGCCGCCGTCGGTCGGCGGGATCGGGATCAGGCTCAGGATGAACATCGAGGCGAACGTGACCGCCATCGACAGCAGCAGCTTGGCCGCGAAACCGCCGGTCCGGCCGAACTCGATCGTCCGGTCGCCCACGTCCAGGAAGGCGGGCTCGGACAGGCCGGCGACGCCGGCGACGGCGGCGAACGCCAGCAGCAGGTAGGCGAGCGGGCCCGCGAGGATCGCGGCGCTGACGTGCCACCGGCGCTTGCGCCAGACCTCGTTCATCCCGATCGGCTCACTCCAGCCGTTGCCGGCGATGAGCATCGCGACGGCGCTGAACGGGCTGACCCGCTTGGGCAGCAGGGCCGCCTTCATCCGCCCAGACCGCAGCGGCAACGGATCCCGCACCAGCCTCGCGGCGAAGATCTGGGCGGTGTCGTGGGCGTACACCCCGATGATCAGGGCAAGGAAGATGCCGAGCAGCGCCGCGGGCTCGGCCAGGTGGAACAGCACGAGAGGTCGTCCGCCTCCAGTTCGTCCGGCTGTGTCGTGCGTACAACGCCGCAGTGGACGCCGATTCTCCCACCGACGAGTCGAATGTCCGCCGGCAGGGGCGGCGGCGGGGGCGAGACGAGGGCTAGCCGACGGTCGGCGGCTTCGCGCGCCGGGAAATGAGCTCGCGCGCGAGGCGCCGGTAGCCGGCGGCGCCGACGGACGTCGGGGCGTACGTGGTGATCGGCTCGCCGGCGACGGTCGTCTCGGGGAACCGGACCGTCCGGTTGATCACCGTGTGGAAGACCTCGTCGGGGAAGCGCTCGACGACCCGGGCGAGCACCTCGCGGGCGTGCAGCGTCCGGGCGTCGTACATGGTCGCGAGGATGCCGGCGAGGTCGAGGCGGGAGTTGAGCCGGTCGCGGACCTTGTCGATCGTCTGCAGCAGCAGCGCGACGCCGCGCAGCGCGAAGTACTCGCATTCCAGCGGGATGATCACCGCGTCGGCGGCGGTCAGCGCGTTGACCGTCAGCAGGCCGAGCGACGGCTGGCAGTCGACCAGGATGACGTCGTACTCGTCGAGGACGGGCCGCAGGGTACGCGTCAGGCTGTGCTCGCGGCCGACCTCGCTGACGAGCAGCACCTCGCCGGCGGACAGGTCGATGTTGCTGGGCAACAGGTCCAGGTTCTCGACCTGGGTCTCGATGATGACGTCGAAGATGTCCGTGTCGCCGCCGCCGAGCAGCAGGTCGTGCACGGTCAGCTCGAACTGGTTGGGGTTGATGCCCAGGCCGACCGACAGCGCGCCCTGCGGGTCGAAGTCGACGAGCAGCACCCGGCGGCCGTACTCGGCGAGCGCGGCGCCCAGGTTGATCGTGCTCGTGGTCTTGCCGACGCCGCCCTTCTGGTTGCACATGGCGAGCACCCAGGCCGGGCCGTGCGAGCTCAGCTGCTCGGGCACCGGGAAGTACGGCATCGGGCGGCCGGTCGGGCCCCGCTGCCCGACCTTGTCGTCGTCCTGGGCCAGCTCGAGGCGGCCCTCCTCCGGAATCCGCGGCTTCTCGATGGTGACCTCGCCGAAGGGCACCCGAGAGGTGCCGCCCACCGAGGGGGCGTCGGAGGATCCAGCCACGAGTGAACCTGCCATTTCCACGAGGGGCGGCACAGCCGGTGGGACAGCACCGGCCGCTGGTCCAGCAGCTGACCCCCGGCCGCGACTGGAGCGTACCGACAAGACGGGCGTACGCGGCTATGGGTGGCCCCGTCACGGCGTGTCGCACGCATCCGCCGAATCCGCGCACCACACCCCCCGGCGGGAGTCTCGGGCCCCTCTCTCCCGGCCGGCGCCCGGGGCGGTCCGGGCGCCGGACCAGCACCGGACGGCGCCGGCGGCTCCCTGCCTGCCGGGGCGAGCGGCCGGTCCGATGCCGGTCAGCCCTCCAGGCGACGCTTCGCGGCGCGCAGCTTGCGGCGCACCGGGATCTGCGTGATGACGCCGACCAGCAGCCCGACGACGAGCCCGGCGGCGGCCGCCATGCTCAGCGCGCCGGCCACCGACATGTACTTCCGGGTCCCGAACAGCCAGATCGTGACCTTCTGGTCGTTCTGGGCGACGAACAGCACGACCATGATCGCCAGAACGAGGATGAGCACGGTCACCGCGTAGGCGACCCAGCTGACGCCGCTGCCCCGGCGCCCGCCCGGCACCCGTCGCTTCGCGCCCCGCTGCTGCCCCGGCGGAACGGGAACCGTGGGCGGGACGGCGCCGGTCGGCGCGGCGGGCGGTGGGATGGGCGCCCCGCCGGTGGATCCGGGCGGCGCGTAGTCGAATCTTCCGGTCGGCTGCCCTGGCGCGGTCATCTGCGTCCCTCTCCCCTATGGCACCCCAAGCTCCCGCAAGTGTAGATCCGACCGGCCCCGATTCGGCCGTGTCGACCTTGCTCGGAAACGCCGCCGAGACGCGCAAAGGCAAAGGTGAGCGGCCCGCGCCCGGCGGGCCGCTTCCCACCCGCCACGAGCACTCCGCCGCGGCCGGTCGGCGTGGACCGGGCGGCGGGGCCCAGTCAGCGCCGCCCGGTCAGCGCGCCCGCAGCCAGTCGCGGTAGCGGGTCGGGGCGATCCGGGCGCCGGCCGAGGTGGTGAGCACGTCTCCCCTGGCGGCCGCGAACATGCCCGCGGTCTCGTCGGTGACGACCGCGCGGCCGTCGCCGGTTGCGGCCAGGGTGATCCGGCCCAGCTCGTCGAGCGGGAGGACCTCGGGACCGCCGACCTCCCGGATACCGCGCAGCGGCTCCCCGGCGGCGACCTCGGCCACCGCGGCGGCCACCTCGGCCGAGGTGATCGGCTGGATCGGCGTCGACGGCAGCCGGATGATCTCGCCGTCGGTGCCCATGGCGAGGACCGCCGGGATGAACTCCATGAACTGGGTGGCCCGCACGATCGAGTACGGCACCGGGCCGGCCTTGACCAGGTCCTCCTGCAGCGTCTTGGCGCGGTAGTAGGCGAGGTCGGGCACCCGGTCGACGCCGACGATCGACAGCGCGACGACGTGCCCGGCGCCCGCCTTCTCCGCGGCGGACACCAGGTTCGTCACCGACGTGCGGAAGAAGTCGAGCGATGCCTCGTCGAACGTCGGCGAGTTGGTCAGGTCGAGCACGACGTCGGCGCCGCGCAACGCCTCGTCGAGCCCGTCGCCGGTGAGCAGGTTGACCCCGGTGGACAGCGAGTGCGACCCGACCTGGTGCCCGCCTGCGGCGAGGATGCCCGCGACCTGCGACCCGATGAGCCCGGTGCCCACAACTGCGACCTTCATCCACTACCTCCCGATAATTCGGATACTTCATGTCCGAGTTTCACTCTACCCGGATACGAGTTGTCCGAGTCAAGACGGCGTCGATACGCTTCGTTCGTGAAGGTGTCCGGTGGCGTCGAGGCGGCCCTGCACTGCGCCGTGGTGCTGACCGCGGCCGCCGAGCCGGTACCCGCGGCCCGGCTGGCGCAGCTGCACGGCGTGTCCGGCACCTATCTGGCCAAGACGCTGCAGGCGCTGTCCCGGGCCGGGCTGGTCCGCTCCAGCCAGGGCAAGTCCGGCGGATACGCGCTGACCCGCCCGCCCGCCGAGATCACCGTCCTGGACGTCGTCGAGGCCGTCGAGGGCCCCGGGCCGACCTTCGTGTGCACCGAGATCCGCCAGCGCGGCCCGCTGGCCGCGGCTGCGGACGCCTGCGCGACGCCGTGCGCGATCACCCGCACGATGCTCGCCGCCGACCGCGCCTGGCGGGCCGCGCTGCGCGCGGTGACGGTCGCCGACCTCGCCACCCAGGTGGGCGACGCCTACGACACCGACGTCCTGGCCACCATCGCCACCTGGCTGTCCGGCTGACCCCCGGGGGGCGCACGCCGGCGTGGATGCCCCCGTCGAGTCATGGCCTGTGGGGTCGCAAAGGTCCGGACCGGCCCCACCGGTGATGCCCAGATCCGCTGACACCCGACGGGCCGCGCCGCCGCGCGGCGGGGCCCGGTCAGCCGCAGCGGGCCCGGTCAGGCGCGGCGGCGGGGCCGGTCAGCCGCGGCGGGCGGTGGCGCGCAGCTGGTAGCCGGCGCCGCGCACCGTCTCCACCTGCGCCACGCCGAACGGTTTGTCGATCTTCCGGCGCAGGTAGCCGACGTACTGGTCGACCACGTTCGAGGTGCCCTCGTAGGCGAAGTCCCAGACGTGCTCGAGGATGGCGGTGCGGCTCAGCACCTGGCCGGGATGGCGCATCAGGTACTCCAGGAGCGCGAACTCCTTCGGCGACAGCTCCAGCTCGACGCCGTCGCGGGTGACGAGGCGGCCGGCCGGGTCCAGCCGCAGGCCGTCCACGTCCAGCACGGTGGGACGTTCGTGGGCGCCGCGCCGGATCAGCGCCCGGATCCGGGCCGACAGCTCGTCGAAGCTGAACGGCTTCGGCAGGTAGTCGTCGGCGCCGACGTTCAGCCCGCGGATCCGGTCGGTGACGTCGCTGCGGGCCGAGAGCATGAGCACGGGGGCCCATCGGCCGGCCGCCCGCAGCCGCCGGCACACCTCGAACCCGTCCAGGCCCGGCAGCATCAGGTCGAGGACGATCGCGTCATAGGCGACCTCGCAGGCCTGCCACACCGCGTCCGCGCCGTCCATGACGACGTCGACGGCGAAGCCCTCCTCGGACAGGCCGCGCCGCAGCAGCGCGGCGGTGCGCGTCTCGTCCTCGACCACCAGCACGCGCATGGTCGCACGATAGAAGCCGGAGCATGTGAGTTCGATGTGCGCCGTCGCGCCCGCGGCGGGGACGTGCCTGGGCGCGTGGCGTGCCCTAGGCGTTGAGGGTGCCGGCGGCCAGCAGGCCGAACAGCAGCACGCCGACGACGACGCGGTAGACCACGAACGCGCGGAACGTGTGCCCGGCGACGAACCGCAGCAGCCAGGCGATCGACGCGTAGGCGACGGCGAACGACACGACGGTGCCGATGACCAGCGCGGTCGCGGACACCGAGCCACCGGTCGCGTCCTTCAGCTCGTACAGCCCGGCGCCCGTCAGCGCCGGGATCGAGAGGAAGAACGACAGCCTGGTCGCCGCGACCCGGTCGAGGTCGCGGAACAGGGCGGTGCTGATGGTCGCGCCGGACCGGGAGAACCCGGGGAACAGCAGCGCCAGGATCTGCGACGACCCGACGATCATCGCGTCCGGGAACGTGACGTCCCCCTCCGCGCGCTTGTGCCGGCCGAACCGGTCCGCCGCCGCCATGTAGACGCTGCCTACCAGCAGCGAGCCCGCCACCACCCACAGCGAGCCCAGCGGGCCCTGGATGAGCGACTTGGCCGCAAGCGCGACGAGCACCACCGGAACGGTCGCGGCGATGACCCACCAGGTGAACTGGTAGTCGGGGCTGCGCCGGGCCGGCGCGCTGACCAGCCCACGCCCCCAGGCGACGGCGAACCGCCGGATGTCGCCGAAGAAGTAGACCAGGACGGCCCCGATCGCGCCCGCCTGGATCACCGCCGTGAAGCCGACCACCGACGCGTCGTCGACCGGGATGTTCATGAAGCCTTCGGCGATCTTCAGGTGGCCGGTGGACGAGACCGGCAGGAACTCCGTCAGCCCCTCCACGACGCCCAGGACGACGGCCTGACCGGCACTGATCGCACTCACGTGATCGGATCCTTCGCTGGCTCGGTGGTGATCTCGACACTAGCGATCGTGGATGTGACGCCCGTGAGAGCACGCCGTGCAGGGCGGCCACGCCCGCCGGTGGCCGGCGCCGCGAGCCGACGACCTAGCCACATCGGGTTCACATCGTGCGCGCCGTATCGTGCGGCCATGCCGGCGGGTGACGGGAACGGGCGCGGGCCGCGGACCGCGCGGCGGTCGCCCCGCGGCCCGGCGCCGGCCTGACGGGCCCGCCGGTGTCGCTACGGATTCGGCTCGCCGCGCTGTTCGGGCTCGGCACGACGCTCGCGCTCGCCGGCGCCGGCGTGCTGTTCTACCTGCAGCTGAAGGCCAGCCTGTCCCAGTCGCTGGACGCCACCCTCGCGGCCCGCGCCGACGCGCTGCGCACCCGCGTCGCCGGGACGGCCGTGTCACCCGAGCAAGCGTTGGCGCCGGCGGGCGCGCTCACCCAGCTGGTCACCGCCGACGGCCGCGTGCTCGCCGCGTCGCCCACCACCGCCACGCGCCCGCTGGTCGGCGACGACGTCGTCCGGGCGGCCCGCGGCGGCCCGACGCTGGTCACCGTGCGCCTCGACGGGGAGCGCATCCGGATCCGCGCGGAGCCCGTGACCTTCCTCTCGGCCGGCCCGGCGGTGCTGCTCGTCGGCGCGCCCGCGGACATCGTCGACGACGCGGAGGACCGGATCCGCGACGTCATGACGCTCGCCTGCGTCCCACTGGTCGCGCTGTCGACCCTGGCGGCGTGGTGGCTGGCGGGCGCGGCGCTGCGTCCGGTCGAGCGCATGCGCCGGCAGGCGGCGGCGATGGGCGTGGCCGACCGCGGCGGCCACCTGGGGATCCCGTCGACGCGCGACGAGCTGGCCGCGCTCGCGACGACGATGAACGACCTGCTCGACCGCCTGCACGCCGCCCGGGCCCGCGACCGGGCGTTCGTCGCCGACGCAGGGCACGAGCTGCGCACCCCGCTGACCAACCTGAAGGGCGAGCTGGAGCTGGCGCTGCGCCCGGGCCGCAGCCGCGAGGAGGTGACCGAGGCGCTGTCGGCCGCGGCCGGCGAGACCGATCGGCTCATCCGGCTGGCCGAGACGCTGCTCGCGCTCGCCCGCTACGACGCCGACCCCGGGCAGTTCATCCACCGGGAGCCGACGTCACTCGTCCCGCTGCTCGAACGCGCGATCCGGTCCGCGACGCCCGCGGCCCGGTCCGCCGACACGACGCTGCGGCTCACCGCTGCGCAGCCCGTCGACCTGGACGCCGACCCCGACCGGATGCGCCAGGCGATCGACAACCTGCTCAGCAACGCCATCCGGCACACCGGCGCCGGGTCCACCGTCGACGTGACGGTCGTGCCCGACCGAATCGGCGCCACCGGCTCGGCTGCCGAGGCCGCCGTGCGGATCGAGGTTCGCGACCGCGGTTCGGGATTCCCGCCGGACTTCCTCCCGCTCGCCTTCGAGCGGTTCGCACGGGCGGACCCGGCGCGTGGCCGCCGCGACGGCGGCGCGGGGCTCGGGCTCGCGATCGTCGCCGCGATCGTGACCGCGCACGGCGGTGCCGTCACCGCCGCCAACCATCCCGACGGCGGCGCCCTGGTCACGATGGTCCTGCCACTCGGCGCCCCCGGCGCGTGACGGCCGCGGGCCGCGGGCCGCGGTCAGGAACCGCTTGCGGCCGCCGCGGCGGGCGTCTCGGCCAGCGAGAGCGCCGGCGTGATGCGCGCGGCCGGAGCGGGCTGGCCGACGAGGAAACCCTGGGCCAGGTCGCAGCCGAGCTCGCGCAGCAGCGCGAGCACGCGCTGCGACTCGACGCCCTCGGCGACCACGCGCAGCCCCAGGTCGTGCGCGAGGTCGACGGTCGACCGGACGATCTTGCGGACCAGGTCGTTGCACTCCAGCCGGGTGACGAACACCCGGTCCAGCTTGAGCACGTCCACCGGGAAGTCCCCGGACAGGTAGGCGAGCGTCGAGTAGCCGGTGCCGTAGTCGTCCACCGCGATCCGTATGCCCAGGTCGTGCAGCTCGGTGAGCACGGCGGTTGCCCGGGGGCGGTCGAGCATCAACGTGGTCTCGGTTAGCTCGAGTTCGAGCGCGTCGGCGCCGAGGCCGTACGCGGCGAGCAGGCCCCGTACCTGGTCGGGGAAGGCCCGGTCGAGCAGGTCGGTCGCCGAGATGTTGACCGCGGCGGTGACGTCGAGGCCCGCGGAGCGCCAGCTGGCCAGCTGGGCACACGACTGGTGCAGTACGGCCGTCGTCAGCGGGCGCATCAGCCCGGCGTGTTCGGCGAGCAGCACGAACGAGTCCGGGGCAAGCAGGCCGCGCTCCGGGTGGTTCCAACGGGCCAGCGCCTCCACCGACCGGACGCGGCCGGTGGCGATCTCGAGCTTCGGCTGGAAGTACGCCTCGATCTGGTCGCCGCTGATGCCAATCCGCAGGGCCTCCGTCAGGGTGAACTCGACCAGGGAGGCGTCGCCGGCCCTCGGGTCGTAGTTCTCCACCCCGGTATGCCGTTTCTTGGCGGCGTACATGGCGATGTCGGCGCGTCGGAGCAGTTCGTCGGCGTTGGCGGCTTGGTCGGGGTAGACCGCCGCGCCGACGCTCGCCGTCACCGGGATCGTGAGGGTGCCGACGTGGAAGTCCCCGTCGAACGCCGCGCACACCCGGTCGGCGACCAGCTTCGCGCCTACCCCGTCGGTTCCTTGCAGCACCACGGCGAACTCGTCGCCGCCGAGCCGGGCGACCACGTCCCCGGGGCGCACCGCGGTCGCGATGCGACCGCTGACCTCGACGAGCAGCTCGTCGCCGATCCGGTGGCCGAGCGTGTCGTTGACGAGCTTGAACCGGTCCAGGTCGAGGAGTAGCAGGGCGAGCGGATGCCCGGCGCTCGCCGCGCAGATGATGGCGGCGCGCAGGCGTTCGTCCAGGCCGCGCCGGTTCGGTCGGTTGGTGAGGTCATCGGTCATAGCCAGCGCCTTGGACCTGGCCAGCCGCTGCATCTCGATGAGCGTGAGCGCCGCCCGCACAAGCGTGGCGATCACCGTGGCGGCCGCGAGCAGGACCGTGACCCGCGGCAGGTGCACGGTCGCCCCGGCCACCAGGATGCCGAGCGCGGTCAGGGCCAGCACCGCGGGAATCAGCACGATGCCCCAGCCGGCGACCCTGGCCGGGGAGGTCCTGGCTGGACGCTGCCAGGCCGCGAGCACCAGGAGTAGCTGGGAGAACGCCCACAAGACGTCCGTCGGGCCACCCGGCGAGAAACCGCCTGCGGTCGCCGTCTGCGACGCCAGCGCCGCGTCCGCGGCGACGAAGCCCAGCAGACCGCAGCCGAGCAGCCACCACACCCGGCCGGCGCGACGACCGAGCACGCCGAGCACGCTGATCACCAGCACCGCGAGGAGGAGGTCGGCGAGCGGGTAGACCAGCGCGATGACCAGGTCGCCGAGACCCAGCGCGGGCTCGCGCCGCTTCATCACCGCGCCGAGGCCGGTGGTCACCGCCGCGACCCCGAGCAGACCGATCAGCCCGTCGAGCAGCAGGCTCCTGGGCAGCCGTAACAGCCGGCCCCGCAACAGCAGGAAGACGGTCACGTAGCACGCTGGGTAGAACGCGAGCCAACCCGCATCGATGATCGATGGCGGGATCGCCTGCTGTCGGCCCTCGGCGACGTACCCCGCCACACTGGAGCACAGTGTGGCGGCGCCGTAGAGGATCAATCCGCCGCCGAGGACCGCCCAGGGCGCCCGGTCACCACGGACGAGCACGGCGCGCAGGACACACAGCAGGCCCACGGTGAGGGTGTACGCGTTGCGCAGTGGCCAGACCATCGCGTCGAGCCAGCCGAACGGGGTGAGTCCGGCGACGGTCAGTGTCACGGCCACGACCAGGAGGAGAAGCTGACCGACGCGAATCAGCCGAAATCGGCGCGGCTGCCGCGCGATCGAGATCATTGTGCGCACCCGCCCTCGTCGAGGCCGACGGCGGGTCGTCGTTCCGCAAGCCCCCCGGTCCGCACGCGTCGAAGGCATAGACGCATCGGCACCGCGCAGGCGTAGCTCCTGGCAGGCATAGGGCACAGCTCCTGGCAGGCAGGGCCGCGGATGGCCGTGCGACTCGACCAGTGCGACGCCCGGCCATCGACTGGCAAGCGCGAAATCGTCTCAGCCCCGGGTCCGGGTCGGGGGAGCATCCCGAAGGGTGCGGGCCGCGGCGGCCGCGCGCCGGAATCCGCGAACGCGTCCGCCCCGCATCGGGATCGCCGCCACCGCCCGAAGCAAACCTCCACCGCGCGAACCGGTGCTGGCGTCGCGCAGGTTCGCCCGGTTTTGGAACGGCATGGCTGGCGCGTTCCGCGAAGCGCGAGCCGCGCCATGGACGCAACCGGCCCGTGCGCCGCAGCTGGGCGCGGTCGCCGGTGCGGCGGAGGCCTCCGTCGGTGCTCATCGCCCTCCCGGCGGCCAGGTGTGCCCGAGCCGACACGTCGGCGGTGTACCGGAATACCTCGTCCGCTTGCTAGCGTCAAAGCGGACGAGTCGTTCCGCTACGGGAGGAATCTTCGATGGCCGGCGAGGTCCAGCGTCCCAGGGTGGCGGTGACGTTCTCGGTGATCGCCCTGAGCGTGATGGCGTTTGCGCTGCTGCAGTCCCTGGTGGTCCCGGTGCTGCATACGTTCCAGGTGGACCTGCACACGTCCCAGAGCAGCGTGACGTGGGTGCTGACCGTGTACCTGCTGTCGGCGTCGATCTTCACGCCGATCATGGGCAGGATCGGCGACGCGGTCGGCAAGAAGAAGATGTTCGTCGCCTCGCTGGCCGCCGTGGCGGCCGGGTGCCTGCTTGCGGCCCTGGCCACGAACCTGGCAGTGATGATCATCGGGCGCGCCATCCAGGGTGTGGGCGGCGGCGTCGTGCCGTTGGCATTCGGGATCATCCGGGACGAGTTCCCCAGGGAGCGCGTCTCGGCGGCGGTTGGTGTCATCGCCGCGATCACCGCGGTCGGCGGCGGCGCCGGCATCGTTCTGGCCGGGCCGATCGTGGACGCTCTGAACTACCACTGGCTGTTCTGGGTGCCCATGATCATGGCCATCCTCTCGGCGGTGGCAGCGCTGCTGTTCATCCCGGAGTCCCCGCGCGTCCCCGGGAGGATCAGTTGGCTGCCGGCCGTACTCCTGTCCGCCTGGCTGATCGCCCTGTTGGTGCCGTTGTCCGAGGCCAGCGAGTGGGGCTGGGCCTCGGGTAGGACGATCGGTCTGCTGGTCGCCGCGGTCGTGCTTGCGGGGGCCTGGGCGGCGTCCGAGCAACGGGCCGCGACGCCGCTGATCGACCTGACGATGATGCGGCGCCGCGGGGTGTGGACCGCCAACCTGACCGCCCTGCTGCTCGGCGTGGGCTTGTATGCCGTGTTCGGCTTCGTGCCTCAATTCGTGCAGACCCCGTCCTCGGCGGGCTACGGCTTTGGGCTGGACATCACCCAGTCTGGTCTGGTCCTGCTACCCATGACCGTGGGCTCGTTCCTGATGGGCGCGTTCGCCGCCCCGCTCGCCGACCGGTTCAGTGGGCGCATCGTCCTGTTCGCCGGCAGCGTTCTCGGGCTCGGTGGAGTCGCCATGCTGGCCTGGGCGCACGACGAGCAGTGGGAGCTCTACGTCGCGACCGGGTTGTTCGGCCTGGGCCTCGGCCTGGCCTATTCCACGATGTCCAGCCTGGTCGTGCACTCCGTGCCGGCCGCGCAGACCGGGGTGGCCAGCGGGATGAATGCCAACATCCGTACCATCGGCGGCTCGGTCGGCTCAGCCGTGATGGCGAGCATCGTCACCGCGAAGCTCCAGCCCAGCGGACTGCCGAGGGAAGTCGGCTACACCGTCGGATTCGCCGTGCTGACCGGCGCTATGCTCGTCGCCGCACTGGTCGCGCTCCTCGTCCCCCCAGGCGAAGCCGACGAGACGGAAGTAGTCCTTCGGCATCCTGAGCTCGGTCTCGTCGCGGCCGGCACGCTGGTCGGCGACGAATCCGAATGAGCCGGGTCGCCGGAGGTCTCGCGGTAGGCTCGCCGGCGGCCGCGCCGTAGGGACCAGCAGGGGTGTGACGGACGTGGCTGAGCTGGAATCACCGCCGCGGCGCCGTGACGCCGTGCGGAATCTCGAACGCGTCCTGAACTCCGCCGGGGAACTCCTCGACCAGCACGGCGACGACATGACCATGGAGATGATCGCCCGGCACGCCGGCGTCGGCGTCGGCACCATCTACCGCCGCTTCCCGAACAAGGACGCCCTGCTCGAGGAACTCGCCCGCGCGATCTCCGAAAGCATGCTCGCCGCGGGCCGCGCCGAGCTGGCACGCGCCAACGGGTCGGGGCTCCAGGGCTTCCTGCGGATCGTCGGACACATCATGATCCGCCATCGCGGCCACGCCGGCCTCCTGGTCGGACGCGCGTCGGCCACCGAACACGCCCGCAACCTCGAAGCTCTGCTCGCGGATCTCCTCGCCGATGCCCAGCTGCACGGCCAGGCCGCCCCCGACATCGCCGTCGGGGATCTCATGACCACCATCTGGGCTCTTCGCGGAGTCATCGACGCGACCGCCGACGCCACGCCGAACGCCTGGATGCGCCACCTCGACCTGCACCTCGCCGCGCTACGAGACCACATCCCGTCGACGAGCACCCGACCGGCGCTGACGGCCCGCCAACTGACGCGTATCTCCACCCTTCAGCGGCCCAGACGGTGACGACCACGGCGATCCATTCGTCGTGCTGTTCGGCGAGGACGGCGCCGACGAGGCGGATGATGGCGCGCGGATCCGAGGACATCGTCGAGGGCCCCGGTGGGCCCTCGACGATCAGCCGTTCGCCGCGCATCCGGGTGAGAACGACCCGAGATAGGGTGGCTCCGTGGCTGCGTCGGGTGAGCACGACGCGGGCGGCTCTGCCGCCGCATCCCACGACGGTACGCCGGGGCGGTCGCCGGAACCGGGAACAGACTGGACGGATGCCCTGCCCACCAGCGGAGCTGGCCAATCCTGCGCGTTTTGTGGGGCGGCGCCGGTAGGATGGCTTCATCCGCTCGATCCGCGCCTCGTGACCTATCAGGTCTACGGAAAAGGGCACACACTGCCCTCTTTTTGGACGCTGTGCGACCGCTGCGAGGGTATTTACCGCGCGGGCGAGACGGAGACCGCGGTCGAGCTGATGAAGGAGGCCCAAAGGGGCTTCTGGAGGACCGCGGAGGACGTCGACCAGATGATTCGGCGACCACTCGCCGTCTTCACGCGGGCAGACGGCGGCGCTCGCCGCCTGCGGTGAGCGCACCACAGGGTCTAGGCTCACCCGCGCGGCCGGCCGAATGCCGGAGGCGTCGAGGCGGTGTCCAGCTGACCAAACGGCAGACCAGCGCGACTCGGACCTCGCTATCGGCGTTTGATCGCAGCCATTCCGGCGGCCTGATCAACAAGCACGAACGGGCGGCCTGAATGCCCAGGTCAAATCCCGTGGCCCAGGTCTGGCCCCAGTAGCGGCACCTCTTCATTCCCTGACCTAGTCACGCGGCCGTCATCCGGTCCACGGCCTTACGCAACACCGGCGTCGCGACCGCCGCCTGCCCCGTATCGACCAGCTTCTCGCACCGGGCCGCCAGCTCGCGGGCATCACGCGAGTACTCCCGCCGCCCAGCGTAGGGCACCCGCCTCCGGTCACGGCGCAATCGGTCCACCAGCACAGTCAGCTCATCCGGCGACGCCACCCGCCCATCTCACCAGAAGCACGCCGTCGTCCGACGTGGCCCGCCCGCGCTCCCGGCACCAAGCCGCCAGCCGCCACGCTCGACACACCCAACGGCCTGCAAAGCGCCTTGGATCGCCTCAGCCCACGGTTCCCACTCGGTCCTCGGCAGGTGGGCACCGGTGTACCGGCGAGATCCACGGGCGTGCCGCGAGCCAGCGTTCGGCGCCCGGGAGGACATCCGGCACGTCCATACCGGCGGACTCGCCGGCGTCGCCGGCCGGTGACTGCGGTCGGCCCTCGCGTCCGCTCACCGGCCGACAGGCGGGCTGTCGGCCGAGCGGCCGGATGGCTCGATCACAAAAAGATCCACAGTCAGGATCACCCGGCTTGGCTCGATGCGCCATCTGGCCCCGACGGTCCCCGCGCGCTGTCACACCCCCGACAAAGTTTGATTGCCACTCAAGCTAAATGCTTGACTGGCACTCAAGCGAAGCGATCCGGGGAGGGCTCGGCACATGGGGACCAGGGCGGACGCGGTGGCGGCGACCAGGGAGCGGATCGCGCGGTCCGCGTTGAGCTTGCTGCTCGAGCAGCCGTACGAGGACGTCACGCTGACCGAGATCGCGGCTGGGGCGGGGGTCTCCCACCAGACCGTTCTCAACCACTACGAGTCCAAGGAGGGCGCCGCGCTGGCCGCGATCGAACTACTCAGGTCCGAGACCGGGGGGTTGCGCACGTCGGTGCGGCGGGGTGACTCGGAGCAGGCCGTCGAGGTGCTGATCGAACAGTACGAGCGGTTCGGTGATCTCAACGTGCGCTGGGCGATGTCCGCCGAGCGGCTCGGGCGCCTGGCCATTCTCCTCGAACACGCCCGCGCGGCTCACCGGACCTGGCTGGAGGAGGTCTTCGCGCCCCACCTGCCCACCGCGCCGGCGGCCCGGCGGCGCGGCGTCAACGCGCTGCACGCGGCGACCGATGTCTACACGTGGAAGTTGCTGCGCCGTGACCTGCGCCTGAGCCGGCCGGAGACCGCGCACACGATGACCGCGCTGGTACGCGGCGTGCTGGACCGGGACATCGCCGACACCCAACCGAAGGAAGATCACTGATGGGAAACACGTACCTGTTCGCTCTCACCGACGGCGGCGGCACGGTCGCCCCGGAACTTGGCGTCGCGCGGCGGCTCGTCGAGCGGGGTCACCGGGTCACCGTCCTGGCCGAGGACTCGATGAGCCCCGCCGTAACCGCCACCGGCGCGACGTTTCACCCGTGGAGGCACGGACTCAACCGGCCCGACCACCGCCCCGAGCACGCCCCGTACCGGGAATGGGAACTGCGCAGCCCGCCCGCGCTGCTGCGAGAGATGATCAATCACCTCGTCGTGCGCCCGGCCGTCGGCTACGCACGCGACGTCACGGACGCGATCCACGCGGACCGGCCCGATCTCGTGCTCGCGTCGTTCTTCGCGTTCGGCGCGATGGTGGCCGCCGAAGCCGCGACAGTGCCGTTCGACGTCCTCATGCCCAACATCTATCCGCTGCCCGCACCGGGCCTGCCCCCGTTCGGCCCAGGCCTGCGACCGGCGCACGGACCAGTCGGCCGGCTACGTGACCGGCTCGTCGGCACCATGTCACAGCGGACGTGGGACGGCGCCACCCTGCCCGCGCTCAACGCCGTGCGCGCCGCGCACGGCCTGGAACCGGTGGCCCACTACCAGGACCAGATTCACCACGCCCGGCGCGAACTGGTGCTGACGAGCGCGGAGTTCGACTTCCCCGCACGGCTGCCAGCCAACGTCCGCTACCTCGGGCCGATCCTCGACGACCCGATATGGGCACCCGGACCGTGGCTGCCACCACCCGGGGACGCGCCACTCGTCCTGGCGTCCATGTCCAGCACCTTCCAGGACCAGGCGGCCTGCCTGCAGCGGGTCGCTGACGCCCTGGGATCCCTGTCGCTGCGCGGCCTGGTGACCATCGGCCCGGTCATCGATCCCAGTCAGCTCAACCCGCCACCCGGCGTGACGGTGATCCCCGCCGCGCCGCACCGCGAGGTGCTCCAGCATGCCGCACTCGTCGTCACCCACGGCGGCCACGGCACCCTGATGAAGGCGTTCGCCGCGGGCAGGCCGGTCGTCGTCCTGGCCCACGGCCGTGACCAGGCCGACAACGCCGCCCGGGTCATCCACCACGGCGCCGGGCTGGCCGTCAGCCGCGCCGCGAAGCCTGCGAAGATCGCCGCCACGATCCGCCGCGTCCTCGACGATCCCGCCTACCAGCAGTCCGCCGCCCGCCTAGGCGCCGCGTTGCGACGCGACGCCGACGATGCCCGCCTCATGACCGAACTCGAAGGCGTCAACCCGGGCCAGCAGGAGGGGCGGCGTGCTGCCCGACGCCTCGACCAGAACCAGGACCATGAACCGGCTGCGCAGTTGTGAGCGGCACTGTCACCGTCACCACCGCGGGGCCACGGCCTGCCAGCCGGCGAGGCCGCTCAGGTGAGCAAACGTTCCCGATCATCGTGTTCCCAAGGCCCGCTCGTGCTCCGGACGCCTCGTCCGGAGCACTGGCCGCCCCGACCTTGCCCCGGCGAGGAGCCGGCGTGCCGCACGCCGTCACTGTCGCCCTGGCTGAGGAGAACCCGTCATGGCTCGTTTCCTGTTCGCCACGATCCCCGCGGTCGGCCATACGGTGCCTGCGCTGCCCATCGCCCGCGCCCTGCTCGAACGCGGCCACAGCGTGCGCTGGTACACCGGTGTCGCCTTCGCAGACAAGATCGCCGCTGTCGGCGCGAGCTTCCACCCGATCAGCGGTCCCGGCTACGACTACAGCCTGGTCGGGTTGGATGAGCAGTACCCGCGGCGCCGGGAGCTGTCCGGGCTGAAGAAACTGCAGTTCGACATGGTGCAGGGGTTCTCCAAACCGGTGGAGAACCAGGTACGGGACCTGCAGGCGCTGGTCCGGGAGGAACCGGCCGACGTCGTCGTCGCCGACACCGCCTTCATCGGCGGGGTGCTCCTGCAGGAGCTGGGCGGACCACCGCTGGCCGGGTTCGGCATCAGCGTGCTGCCGTTCACCAGCAAGGACCTCGCGCCCTTCGGCATGGGACGGGCACCGGCCACAGGCCCGGTCGGCCGGCTACGTAACAAGACACTGGCGACCTTCACGCGCCGTGTGCTGTTTCGACCGGTGACCGCGGAGATCAACCGGACGCGGCGGATCTTCGGTCTGCCCGAGACCACCGACACGATCTTCGACTACCCGCTCGCCAGCCGGCTCTACCTGCAGTTCAGCCCGCGCAGTTTCGAGTACGACGTCTCCGACCTACCCGGTCAGGTCGCCTTCGTCGGTCCGCCGCGCCCGCTGGCCGACGCCGGCTGGCAGCCGCCGGCCTGGTGGCCCGAGCTGGCCGGCCGGCGGGTCGTGCTCGTCAACCAGGGGACGGTCGCGACCGACGCCGACCAGCTGATCCGACCGGCACTGGCCGGGCTCGCGGGCGAGGACGTGCTCGTCGTCGCGGTCACCGGCGGCGCCGACCCGGCGCGGCTCGGGCCGCTGCCGGCGAACGCCCGGGTGGAACGATTCATCCCGTTCGACCGGCTGCTGCCGCACGTCGACGTGTTCGTCACCAACGGCGGCTACGGCGGGGTCCAGCTCGCACTCGCGCACGGCGTCCCGATTGTCGGCGCCGGCACGACCGAGGACAAGATCGAGGTCAACGCCCGGGTGGGCGCGGCCGGTGTCGGGGTGAACCTACGTACCCAGACCCCGCGGCCGGGCCAGGTCCGCGCGGCCGTCGCGGCGGTGCTGGCCGACTCCCGGTACGCCGTCGCCGCGCGCCGGACCCAGGCCGAGATCACCCGGGCCGGCCGCGAGACCCGAGCGGCCGACCTGCTCGAACAGCTCGCCGGCGGGCCGCCGCCAGCGCGGTCCTGGCCGGCGCCGAGGACGACAGCGGCCGGTGCCACCGGGTAACCTGCGCGGCCAGACCCGGTGGGCCGGCGGGCTGTCAACCGCGGTCGGGGCGCGTTGATCGGCGTCGGCGGGGCGATCGCCAGGCTGTGGCCGCCGGCGGCGGCAATGTCGCGGACCCCGGTCAGTCCCGGAACGTGGGTGCCCTTCGTCGTCCTGGAGCTATCAGTCTCGACGAAGACCGGCCTGCGTACGGCAGATGCCGTCGATCTCGTCGAGCGTGAGGCCGGCGTCCTCGACGGCGCGCGGGGCGGCGTCGACAGTGAGCGAGACGGGGTCGACCAGGAGTCGGCGGCCGACGGCGGACTGCCCGGGTCCGACGGCCGGTTGACCGCAGGCGTAGCGCCAGGCAAAGGTTTGACCTTACCGTAAGGCGTTCTATACTTACGTCAGTCGCGGTGGCCTCCCGCCGAGACCCGACGACGCGGGGTCGCCCGCCTTCGTCGCCGATTCTCGCAACTGTGAGGTGCCGTGCCCGACGCTGTAATTGTCGACGCCGTCCGTACCGCTATTGGCACCGCCCGCAAGGGCACGCTGGTGGATACGACTCCCGAGGAGCTCGCTCGGGTGGTGCTCAACGAGACCATCGAACGATCGGGCATCGACTCCCGGCTGATCGACGACGTCGTCTTCGCGGAATCGGCGTACGGGGGTGGCGCCGTCGCTCGCCATGCCGCGATCGAGGTGGGCCTGCTCGATGTCCCCGGCCAGGCGGTCAACCGGCACTGCGCCGGCAGCCTGACGGCCATCGGAATCGCGGCCGCGCAGATCCGTGCCGGTATGGACCGCGCGATTGTGGCCGGGGGTGTGCACACCTCGTCGCTCATCCCACGGCTCCAGCGCCGGGTACCGGGCACCGAGGACGAGTTCGTTCCGTGGTACCCGCCGACCCACCCGGACAGCGCCGAGGCGCCGAACTTCGACATGTCCATCACGGTCGGGTGGAACACGGCCAGGATCGCCGGGCTCTCGCGAGAGGAGCAGGACGCCTGGGCGCTGCGGTCGCATGAGCGCGCCATCGCGGCCATAGACGCGGGCCTGTTCGTCGACGAGATCGTCCCGGTGAAGGCGCGGCGCAAGGACGGCGGCTACGTCGAGTTCTCCGTTGACGAGTACCCGCGTCGCGGCTCCACGATGGAGAAGCTCGCCGCGCTCAAGGTCCTGCACCCCGAGATCGAGGGTTTCTCCGTCACGGCCGGAAACTCCAGTGGC